>Ga0209702_10000014_pt1 | contig 323670 bp, 270 predicted proteins | sample FRY01_FD_187210 | JGI IMG/M metagenome (GOLD analysis project Ga0209702, IMG submission 187210) | Freshwater microbial communities from Lake Fryxell liftoff mats and glacier meltwater in Antarctica - FRY-01 (SPAdes) (version 2) | ecosystem: Environmental > Aquatic > Freshwater > Ice > Glacier...
CGGTGTAAGGAAATGATCATGGTCGTTTTGCTCCTTTGGTCTGATCTTCGATCTGTTGGATCAACCCTCGCATGACACTTCGTGCCATGAACAACGGGTACCGTCTTGAGTCTATGCAATCATACGGGACGGTACACATATGCGCGCAAATGTAAGTTGAGCATCTATATTTAGTTCTTGGTAATAGACCGTACAGAAGGCGCCCATTTGCTGAGTCAAGTAATTCATTTCGTCTGATTTATTTGAGGCGAAGCCTTTATAAAGTTCATTGTCGGTGTCGATGGCCATCTCCAACATGCGACAGAGACTTCGGGGCATTCCATCGGCGGGCGGCATGGCTTGGGCTGGCGCAGGAATATCTTGCGGCGGGGTGGTGCAGGTAAAGGTGTTCCAGTTCATCACGCCATCTGCAACCTTTGAAAGATTTGTAATCAGTAGCGGACCTTGATTATTCGCCTGACCATCTGCGATCGAGAAATTTTCCTGCTGATCATTCACAATCAGTCCAACATTTGAATTTGTTGAGAAAGAAAGAAAGACCCTCGACCCAATTTGATCTGTAATCACCCCGCGGTAGCACACAGCGGTGGGGCGATGATCACCAGGTTCTTGCACCCATGTTCCATCTTCGGCTTCATAGCCAACTCGCAGATCAGCGGTGGGAGAGAAGGGTTCAAAATATTCAAGTTCAAGATCGACCACACGGTCGTTGTCAAGGGGAAATCCAACAAGAGTAAAGGATCCACTTTGTGGCAACGCGGCCAGTAAATTTTGATCGAGTTGTAACTTCGTGACGCCTTGGGGCAAAAGGATCTGTCCTTGCATTGCGCCACCGCCCGCGGTCATGACCGGCGAGGGGATGACAGGCCCAAATGCGAAAGCGGCGCTGGCGCAACTACAGAGCGCTGCGATTGTTGAAAGGAATAGTTGTCGGTATTGCATTGGCTGCGTTCTCCTCGGTCTGCATCGTTTGAAGCACGATCAGGTGTTCAAAAAAATAAGTTAGGTCATGGCAAGTGCATGTATGAAGCCGAGCGGTAAATCAGCAACTACTTCATAGTTGAATGAAACTACTTTTTGAAATCTACCACAGGTTTCTGGTTGATTCGATGTAAATGACTTTCAATATCATTTTCTTATGGCGGAAATTGAATGGATACATTCGTCAGTCAAGAAATGATCTTTTTCCCGGCTCTCGCTAAACTGCCTTCCCATATGCCACCCACCGATTATCTCAGCGAACTCGCCTGGCGCGGCATGCTACATCAGGCCACCGACGGATTAGCAGCTCATTTCGCTGGCGGCGTGCGCACTGGGTATTGCGGATTTGATCCGACCGCAGAGAGTTTGACCGTTGGAAATCTTGTCAGCGTGATGCTGCTTGCGCGTTTGCAACGCTGTGGGCACAAGCCCATCGCGGTGGTGGGCGGTGCCACTGGCATGATCGGCGATCCCAGCGGCAAGGCCAGCGAGCGCACGCTGATGGATGCCGAGCGTGTGCAACACAATCTTGCTGGGCAACGCGCGCAGATGCAGCGGCTGCTTGATTTTTCTGGTCCATGCGCCGCAACCATCGTGAACAATAATGACTGGCTTGGCACACTTGGTTTTATCGATGTGCTGCGCGATGTTGGCAAGCACTTCAGCGTGAATCAAATGATGGCGCGCGACAGCGTGGCTTCGCGCCTAGAGGGTCGCGAGCAGGGAATTAGCTATACCGAATTTAGCTATATGATTTTGCAGGCTTATGACTTCTTGCATCTGCACCGCGCGCAGGGCTGCACTCTACAACTTGGTGGCAGCGATCAGTTTGGAAATATTGTCAGTGGCGTGGATTTAATTCGCCGTGTCACTGGTGCGCATGCCTTTGGAGCCACGGCGCCGTTGCTCTTAAAGAATGATGGAACAAAGTTTGGCAAGAGTGAGTCCGGCAATATTTGGTTGGCCGCCGATCGCACCAGTCCATTTCGCTTTCATCAATTTTTCTTAAACGCTGCCGATCATCAGGCGGGAGAGTTGTTGCGATGGTTCACCTTCAAATCGCGCGAGGAAATTGAGGCGCTTGAAAGTCAAATTAAGAGCGCGCCGCAAGAACGCGCCGCGCAGAAATCGTTGGCCGATGCGGTGACCGATTTAGTGCATGGCGCCACCGAGACCGCGCGGGCAAAAACCGCTGCAAACGCCTTGTTTAGTGGGGATATTCGCAGCCTCGATGCGGGGCTTTTGAAGGATGTGATCGCCGATGTGCCCTCGAGCGAACTGCTGGCAGCGCAACTCGCTGGCGAAGGCACACCACTGATTGACTTATTGATTTCGACCGCACTCGCCGCAAGTAAACGCGAGGCACGAGAGTTTCTCGCCGCTGGCGCAGTCAGCGTGAACGGAGAAAAAGTGGGGGCTGATTCGCGCTTGACCACCGCACATCTTTTGCATGGCCATGCGGCGCTTCTCAAGCGCGGGAAAAAACTCTGGCATGCAGTGCGTGTGGCGGGGTGAGTGATGCGCCATGCGGGAACGCGCGCCAACGCCGCAATGCTTGGTGAGAATGCATCGGCACAACGGTTGCCCTATGCGCCGTGAAATTGAATTTTAGTTTGCGCTCGGCGCACCAGCCGCGGCACCTGTGTTCTCACTCGCTGGCGCAGCCTTAGGCTGAATCTTCAGCTGCACCATCACTTCACTCGGTCGCACACCCGCGGCGCTTTCAACCTGCACACCGGGCGGCACCACCCACGCGCTGACCACTTTCTGCGTGATCGACTTGGCAAGATCGGTGGCGGTGAGATGCACCACCGCAACCACGCGCGCTTGATCGTCTTCGATTGGATTCAACGCATTGCCGGGGGCGCTGAGCACCACATCGCGGATCAGGTCGCCCTTGTCAGGAAAGGTCACATCAAATGCCTTCAAATCCTCAGGCGATCCAGCGATTTCGATACGCACGGTGGGCAGGGTGAACGAGTGACTTTTTCCAGCAACTGTGAAACGAACTCGCACGCGATCGGGGGTAAAAGTAACTTGACTCGCTGAAAGTTTCAGTGAGTCGGGAAGGCGCAGCGATGCCTCCGCAGTTTGTGGAGTTCGATCGGGCAGGCCTTTGGCGTCGATCACCGCCTCGGCGCGTTCCTTGCTTGCGGCTTCCGCGGATGGCTCGGGCACCAGCGCTTGCACTTCGCTTGGCGTTATGTCGGCGGTGCCGCTGAGTGTGACCATGGATGCCGCAACAGTCACGCTCATGCGCACTGGCACCATCGCTCCAACGCGCACATCAATGCGCTCGGGTCGCACGCTGATCACCGACGCGTCGGTGGCCAGCACTTCGGGTGCGTTGTCGATGATCTGCGCAAGATCCAGTTTGCGAAGGCCCGGCTCATTGGTAAGTGGACCCGAGCCAACAGGAAGCGTGAGGCCTTGTTCAAGCAAACCTTGCAAGCGCGTGATCGTTGCGGGACTTGCTTTCACGGTGACTTGCACAGATTGCGCTGGAGCAGGGTCGACAAATTGTTTCGCTGGATCGGTAGGTCGAAGCAACACGGTGCCAGTCAGCACTCGCACTTCGCGGGTGCGGTCGGCGGCCCATGTCCAGATCAACAGCGTGGCAAGCACCGCAACAACCAGCGTAAAGATGCGGCTTTCGAGGTCTTTCATCTCAGGCGATCTTTCGCGAAGAGTGGTCGTGATCGTCGTCGATCACGCTGTCGGGGTCGTTGTGGCTTGTGGATTCTTTGTTGGCGTCGGCGTGGCAATTGGTGATGGCGTCGGATTCGTCGGGTGCATGCGCTGCCTCCGCGATTTCTTCCGCGATGCCTGGCGTTGGTAACGCGCTCGCGTCGAGACCACCGAGACTTCCAAAGATCGCTCCGATCGTGGTGCCTTGGCCGCGTCGCTTGGGTCGACTTAATTTTTCCCGTAACACATCGGCAAAATCCACCTGCTTGATGGGCTCGCTTAACTTTCCATTTTCAGCAACTCGAATTGCGCCATTTTCTTCGCTGACCACCACCACCAACGCGTCGCTCTCTTCGGTCACACCAACAGCAGCACGGTGGCGCGCACCAAGACGAATTTTTTCTGGATGATCTGCTAATGGCAATTGCACGCTGGCCGCCGCAATGCGCTCGCCGCGAATCACCACTGCGAGATCATGCAGCGGACTACTGGGCCAGAAAATACTCTCCAGCGTCGGTGCATTGATGCGCGCATCGATCTGCACACCCTGACTTGCAAGGCCCGCCAGACTGGTGCCGCGTTCAATCACCACCAGCGCGCCGAAACGATTGCGGCTGAGAAATTCAACCGCCTCATCAAGTGAGTCGACCAGCGGATCCAAGTTGCGGCGCTGACTTGGCGCGATGGTCTGCCCGATGCGCACCATGGCTTGTCGAAGTTCGGGTTGAAAGACCACCAACAGAAAAACAGCAATGGCGCCAAGTAAGCCTTCGCTTAAAAAGCGCAGACGCGAAAAACTTTCACTGAACAAGCCAGCGAATCGAATGCCAAGCAGCAGCACCGCCACCAAAATAATCGCCCCTTTGATGACGCCCGCACCGCGTGTTCCTTGCAGGAAACGCAGCACAATGAGTACGCCGATGAAGATCACCGCCAACTCCACCGCCACACTCAGCGGGTCGCTTCCACGGAAGAGTTGGAAGATGCGGTCGAACACAATTTGACTCTACCACGCGGCATGCGATTTGATCGCTACGATCTTGCAAATGAGCAGAGATACGACTTCGATTCCTATTGGCAAGCCCACCTTTCTTTGCGCGGCGAGCAGCGAGCCATTGCCTGCGGGCACACCCTGCATGGCGGCGGTGCGCGAAACAGAGCAGGGCGGTTTTGAGCGACTTGAATTCAGCATGGCAGCGTGGCTTGCCGGCGCGCGTCCCGAGGGCGTATTGTGTTGGTGGAAGACCGTGATGCCCGAGGCCAATGCGCGCAAGCGATTGGTGCTTGATGACGAGGCGATCGAGGAGGTGTTCGATCGATTGAGCGAGGACACGCGGCCCAATCGAGTCGCGGTGCGTTGGCTGTTGGCGATGATTTTGTTGCGCAAGAAGCGTCTGCGTCACCAGCGCATCGAACATCGCGACGGGGTGGAGATCTGGTTATTTTCGCGGCGTGGCGAAGAGGAAGGCTCGGTGCCAACCAGCGTGGTGCATCCCACGCTTGATGAGGAGGCGATCGCAGCGCTCTCGGAAGAATTGGGCGCGGTGGTGGCCTTCGATGCGTAAGTGGTTCGCGTGCGCAGTCGCTTGTGCGGTCTGCGCCTGCATAAGTGCACCGCAGAAATCGGCGGATTCTTCGACTGCGACGATTGCCACGGATGCCGCAAACGCCCCGCCACACTCAGCTTGCGCAGCGGGCGCTCTTGCATTTGTGCGGGCGCACAATCTTTGTGTGCAAGCCCTGCAACAGTTCGCAAGTCGTGGCAGCGCCGAACTTCGTTGGAAAGACGAGCAAGGCGATCACTTCGAGCAGGCGCAGATTGAACTGGCATGGCGTGATGGTGGTGAACGCATGGCTTTGCGCGCCGACAAACTTGGTGAGCGCATCGCATGGGCAGGCGCCGATTCGACGCAGTGGTGGATCTTTGAGCCCAAGAGCGAGCCGAGTCGTTTGATCATTGGCGCCCGTGGCATGGTGCCGAGTGGTTCGGCACTTCCATTTGCTGGTCCAGAGAGTGTGATGGAATTGCTCGCCGCGCGCGCGTGGCCTGAGAACGCGCAATGCGTGCAGGGGCAGTCGCAGGAAAGTGAAACTCAAACTCAAACTAAAAACAGTTGTTGCGTGCAGTGGTCGCTGGCGAAACCGATCGGCGCGTGGACCAGTTCGCGCGCGTGGGTGCAACAGCCGGGCGCGTTGCCTGTGCGCATCGAGTTGCTGAATGTGCAGGGTGGCGTGATCGCGAGCAGCGAACTTTCGCGGCCCTTGTCGGTGCAGGTGGATGGTGTGCCTCAGGGTGCGTGGCCAGATATCGCAGGCACCACGCAACTTCGCATGTCAGAAGGTGGCGGTCGGTGGAATATATTTTGGGATGCCCCTGGCACCAATGCTGAGCGCTTGAAAGATCGATTGTTTGATCTGGCGGTGTTGCGTGAAGTGATGCGCCCGCAGCAGGTTCGCGATCTGCGCGATGTGGGCGAGAACAGCGTGCCATGAAGTCGATGCGCGCACGCTGTCGAGTCGCCACGCCGTGGTTGCGGTGGATCACCCTTGGTGTGTTCATGCTCGCGCTCGCTCCAGCGCGGCAAGAAAAATCAACGGTCGTGCTTGCAACAAGTTCTTCGCGACACGCCTGGTGGGTTCGCGACAGTGGGGGTGCGTGGTTGCTTGAACATGTCGCGCAACCTAATGCAACGCAAGCACCGATCAGTCCAATGTCGGAGTTCACGCATCATGTTGCGGCGCGTTTCGCCGATCAGCCCATCGCGCTCGCCGCGGTGGATGATCGCGTGTGGGTGTTCTTCGCGGCGGTGGAAGGTCGTTGCGAGGTGGTGTCTGGTCGCGTGGATTTCAATCCAGCGAGCGATCTGTGGTTCATGGTGCCAGAGGGCATGCGTTTGCACTCGAGTGTTCCGCTGCCAATCGTGTCAAGCGCGGCGGCGGTGGGTGATTCGGTGTGGGTGATCGCGCAAGATCAGACGCAAGACCAGGTGCAAGACCAGGTGCAAGACCAAACGCAAGACCAAACGCAAGATCCGACCCGCGCAACTTCGCAAGCCATGCGACTGATCAACGAGCGTTGGCACAAAGAAACTTTGCCCGCCGCGATTGATCCGTTGCGTGCGCACACGCTGATCACCTGCGGCGATTCACTCTGGTGCGTGCAGCAAACGGCGGGTGCGGCGCAACGATGGCGTCGTGATGGCGATGTGTGGAGCGAACTTCCGCTGCAAGTTTCCGCGCCCATGCAGTGGGTAGCTGGTTCATCAAGATTGGCAGCGGTGGCTGGCGATCCGCCGCAGGTTGGTCGCGTGCAGGTCGGTACATTTGTTGCTCAAGCACTGGTGCCCGCCGACTGCGCGGTGCTTGCATGGGGTGATGGATTTGCCGCGTTGCGTTTGCAGGGCGAGTCGGTGCAATGGGCGCAACTCGATGCGGGTCAGAGTGCCTTCAGTGATTTCATCACGCTGCCCACACAAAAGTCCAGGGCCAGTCGTTGGTTTCATCTTCCAATTCTTGCGACGCTGTCGTTGGGCTCGTTCATGCTCGCGTTTCTTGTGCGTAGTACTTTGGCGGCGACGCCTCTTGCGAAGGTGATTGCAATCACTCCCATGTTGAAAATAAAACGATTGGCCGCGCTTGCGATCGACGCAGCGCCTATGGGATTGGCCAGCATGCTGGCTCTGCAAGCTGATTTTGACACCCTGCTTACGCCGCCGCTGTGGTCCACCGACATCAACAACGCGTTGCCCTACATGTGCATGGTGGCAGCCACGATTTTCTTTGGCACGCTTGAAGAATGCGTGGGCTCACGCTCGCTTGGCAAGCGGGTGATGGGTGGCGTGATCGTGGGACAGCATGGTGAGCAGGTGGCGTGGTGGCGGCATGTGATTCGCAATATTTTCAAGGGCATCGTGCTGCTCTCGCCGCTGATTGTGCTGCCAACCGTGCTCAGTCCGCGGGGCCAAGGTGTGCCCGAAGTGATCACGCGGACATTGGTCGCGGCGAAGTGAGGCAGGGATCAGGCGCGGCACGAAAAATTGCTGGTGCAAGCACCCGCTGAAATTGCAGATGGCAGGGCGAATGTGCCGACAATTCATAGTTCGTCCTTGTGGCAGAACTTTGCTTGGCATGGAGGCCATTTTGAAGTCGAAATTTACCCAGTCCATTCTTGAATCCATGCGTGCCGCTCCCGTTGCGTGGGCTGGTGCTGCCGCAGTCGCTCTGTTGCCCTTTGTGGTGCTGGCCTTTAAGCACACTTCCACAAGCAGCGCCGTGAAGGTGCAAGCCTCTGGAACAGAAGCGATCACCGCGGGCGAGAGTAGTGTCGGTAACAGCGCGAGCAGTACGAGCAACGGCGAGAGTAACGGCGCGAACAACAGCACCAACGCCAACAACAGTAGTTGGTTCAGCGGCGCCGACAATCCATTTCTTACCGAGGAGCAATCGCGTGAGCGTCGACTTCAAATTTCGGTGGCTCGTGTAGAGCAGGTGTTACGCCGTCGCCCCGATGTGCGCGATGTAACAGTGCTTGCCACGGGCGTTGCCCCCATTACGAACGCAGGATTCGCCAATAGTTTTCTTGCGGGGCTTGCCAATGACAAAGCGCAGAATGAAAATCGCGCCGCGCCGTTCACCGCCGTGGTCACCATTCGTATGCGCGAGGGTGTGGTGCCTGTTGCGTTAGTCGATGCAACAGGAACGCTGCTCGCCGCCGCTGTGCCAGGATGCAAGCCGCAAGATGTCACGGTGATTGATGAATCGACCGGCATTCGCGCGCGCGCGATGGGTCTTGATGAAGCGCAATCCGCGCAGGGCCGTCAAGCGTTGATCGCGGCGCAGGCGGTCGCACTTACGCAGAAGCCAGTTGTAACAGCGCCCGTCGAAACGAAAATTGCAGGCAAAAACACAGGGCAATCGATCACTTTAGATTCTTCGTTGTTGCTGTGGATTGCAGGCTTTGCCGTGGCTCTCGCCGCGATGGTGGTGATTTATTTCATGCGTACGCGTTCGCATGGCGCGCTTGATGTGCAGCAAGCCACCGCAGACGATCCCATCACAGGAACCCTATCGATGGCATTTCATCGCAGCGTTGCCGAGCAGAGCGCGTTCATTTCTACCGCATTGGTAGAGCGACTTGAGCAGCAGGGCACCAGCGCCAATGAAGTTGCGCAACTGTTGTTAAGCCTGGAGCCCTGGGCCGCAGAGCGTTTACTGAAAGGCATGCCACCCGCATCGCTTGCCAAAGTGGAAGAGGCGCTTCGCGATCCGACAGCTGATGCGCCATCCAATAGTGTGCGCGCGCTTGCCGAGGCGGTGTTAAGTGTGCGCGCAGCGGCGTGAAGCGTTGCGAGAGCGCAGCGTGAATTGCATTGATGTGTGCAGGTAAAGCATTGAATATGTGTGTTCACGAACTTACATGCAGGCATGTGAATCTTGATGCATGCGCAACACAAATCATTTTGCAAAACGAGGCATGATCGTGCGGACTACACCCTACCCGCGACGATCGTGATTGCCGCGCTTGTCACGCGGCTGATGCGTCGCTGCCTCGGCCATGCTTTCGGGTGTCGCGGTTGGCTCGCTATCAATCTTTGCGAATAGCAATCTTCCCGCGCTGGTCTGCACCACATTGTGCACGATCACCTGCAGCGTTGTGCCCACGCGCGCGTGCGCTTCATCTACCACCACCATGGTTCCATCTGGCAAATAGCCCACGCCTTGCCGATCGTTTTCACCGCGCTTGGTGATGGCGATCGAAAGCGTGTCGCCAGGACCAAGCGCTGGCTTCACCGCTGCCGCGACATCGCTTAAATTTAAGGCAGTGATCCCTTGAATTCGCGCCACCGCCTCAAGATTTGAATCCATCGTCATCAGCCGCATATTTTCGCTGCGCGCCGCCTCGATCAACATGCGATCCACACTCATGCCGCTCACACGAAAATCCTGCAGGCTTACATCGGCCTGCGCACTTTCACGAAGTCGCGCGAGAAGTTCCAAACCACGCCGACCTTTTCCACGCTTGGTGCGGTCGCTGCTATCGGCAAGTTTTTGAAGTTCATCCACAACAAATTGCGGCACCACCAACGGCGCATCGATGAAACCAGTTCCCGCCAAAGCATTCAAGCGTCCATCGATCAGCACACTGGTGTCCACTACCCACGGACGAACGCCGCGACGCGTGCGTGAAAATTCCACATACGGAATCACCAGGCGAAGATCATCTTTGGTGGTTAACACCACACTCACACTGAGGTAGCAGAAGATCAGACCCACCAGCGATTTTGACAGCGTTAAATAAATTTCAAGCGACTCTCGAATGCCCCAGGCCTTGGCGACGGTGTCGATCAACGCACCGAAACCAACCGCGCCGACAAGCCCAAGACACACTCCCAGATAGACGCCGACTACGCCAGCAAGCCGTTTGTTGGGAGTCAGTGCATCGATTGCCACGACAAGAATTCCGCCAGCAGTAGCAGCGATCGCAAGACCGATGATGGTGGAGAAACCAAAGTCCGTGGTGGTGCGCGTACTGCTCACAGTGAGCAGCGTCACGCTGACAAGCAGCACAATAAAAATCGAACGAATCACCAGCAATGTCAGGCGTCCCGCGCGCGCGTCGCGACTCTCCGGAATCATCGGAATGATCCTGATGAAGGGGGCATTGCCTGCGGAATTACTTTGCGAATCACCAGTCGTTGGCGCCGGGGAAACATGCTGCGCGGTCGCGGCGATCGTGGGCGTGGTCGTCGCGTTGATTTCATGTTCATCACTCATCGCCTGCAAAGTGTACGAGCAGATGCGCCCTCGCTAGGATTGAACATTCGACGATGTCGGAGGACGGTCGGGCCCGTTGGGTGGACGGCTCGTGAACCTGGTCAGAGCTTGACCGCAGCAGCCATAAGCGATGTCGCCCATGCTGGCGCAAGCCTGACCGTCCTCCGCATCGTTGAAAATTTTCCAGAAGCAGCAGGAGCCATTGTGACGCGAAAGACCAAAGACATTCCAGCAACCGAGCCCGCAGGCGATGGTTTTTTAATTGCTGGCCTGTCGCCGCCGCCGGTCGACGCGCCCAAGGGCTACATCGTGCTGGCGCGGCGTTATCGAAGTCGAAACTTTAGCGAGTTGATCGGCCAAGAATCGATCGCGCGCACACTGCAGAATGCGATCTCGATGGGGCGCACCGCGCACGCCTATTTATTTTGCGGCACGCGCGGCGTTGGCAAGACCAGCATGGCCCGTGTGTTTGCCCGCGCCTTGAACGCCACCAGTGATTTGCAGCAGGCCGAAGCGGTAGCGAACAGTATTCTTCGCGGGGAAGATTTAGATGTGATCGAAATTGACGGCGCCAGTCATCGCGGCGTGGATGATGCGCGTGATCTGATCTCCAAGGCCGGCATCGCGCCGGCGCGTTGCCCCTATCGCATCTACATCATCGACGAAGTGCACATGCTGACCACGCCGGCCTTCAATGCATTGTTAAAAACGATGGAAGAACCGCCGTCGCATGTGAAATTTATTTTGTGCACTACCGAGCCGCATAAAGTTCCAGCGACGATTCAAAGTCGTTGCCAACGCTTTGACTTTAAGCCGATCGCGACCAACCGCATCATGCTGCATCTGCAGAGCGTGTTGCAGCGCGAGTCGGTGGAAGCCGAAGAGGCCGCGGTGCATCTGGTGGCTCGACTTGGAAACGGCAGCATGCGCGACGCGCTGAGTCTGCTCGATCGCTTGATCGCCTCGGCGAGCGGGAAAATTTCCATGCGACTCGCCGAAGAAACCCTGGGTCTTCCCGATGCCGCGTTGATCACCGCAGTGCTCACCGCGGTGGTGGCTGGTGATGCAAAGGCTGGATTAATCGCTGGTGCGCGGCTGCTTGAAAGTGGTTGTCCCATCGAACAGTCGCTGGAATTGCTGGCCTCGCGGTTGCGCGATGTGATGGTGTTGCGCACCTGCGGCGCCGAGAGTGATTTGGTTGAGCTTTCTCCCGACGCTCGTGCGCAAGCAGCGGAACAAGCCGCGCAATTTCAAGCCGAAGAATGGGTGCACTTGATTGCAGTCTGTGAGGCGGCGTTGCGCGCGGCAAAGAGCACCAATACGCCGCGCACGGTTTTTGATGCAACACTTGCACGGTTGTGCTTGCACCGCAGCTTCGAGTCGATAGATGCCGTTTCTTCAGCGACATCGATGGATGAAAAAAAAAAGGTAGTTGAAAGTTTCGGCCCACCGCGCGCAGTCGTGCCTGCACGCACCGTGCCTGTGGCGGTGACACAGTTCACGCCGCCGACGCATCAACAGCCGCCGACTTCTGCACCGTTGGTGTCGTCAGCGCAGACCCCAACGCACACTGTGGCGCACAACGCAGCGCAACATCCAGTGCACAACGCAGCGCCACTCTCCGCGCCGGCTCCGCGTGATATCGCCGAGGCTTGGTCGCGCATCACTGCGCTCGCACTTGCTCCGCGCGAAGCCGCAATGACCGAGGCACTCGAACCGGTGTCGATCGATGGCCAATTGTTGCGCCTGCGAGTCTGCAACGATGCGGGTCTGGGCGGCGCCTTCGCAGCCCGTCGCATCGAACCGCTGCAAGAACTTGTGCGTCGCGCGCTTGGTGTTGGCTGGCGAGTGCTGGTCGATGCGCCGCGGGAAATTTTCGCACCCGCCACCGCGAGCGCGCATGGCTTAGACAGCAACATCGCCAACCATCCGTTGGTGCGCGAGGCGATGGAATCCTTTGACGCGATCATCATGAAGGTGGAACCGCGCATCGTCGTGCGCACAATCATCGAACCGGTTGAAACCGCCGAACGCGAAGGCGATGCATAGCATCCGCGCATGTCCGCTTCCCGAAAAATTTCTGATGCATCATCGCAGCAGCCCTTCGCCTCGGGTGCGCATCCCGAACCTGTGCAACGATTGATCGAAGCCTTCGCCACATTGCCAGGCGTGGGCCGACGCACCGCCGAGCGCCTTGCGTTTCACATCTTGACAAGTTCCTTAAGCGATGCGCGCGCGCTTTCACAGGCCATCGAGCTGGTGAAATCGCAGGTAAAACACTGCGCAATTTGCTTCAATATGACCGACACCGATCCCTGCGTGCTGTGCGCCGATGCGCGCCGTGACGCCAGCGTGGTGATGGTGGTCGAGCAACCCAAGGACTTGTGGACGCTTGAACGCACCGGCGCACACCATGGTTTGTATCACTGCTTGATGGGTCGACTCGAGCCGCTCGATGGCGTGGGTCCTGAAACACTCACCGTGCGTGAATTGCTTCGTCGTGTCGAGCATCCCCAGCACAACGCGCGCGGCGTAAAGATTGTCGAAATTATTTTGGCTACCAATCCTGATCTTGAAGGCGACAGCACCGGTCTGTACTTAGCCGATCAGCTGGCGCGGCGTGGCGTGGGCATCTCCAGATTGGCGCGGGGTCTTCCCGCTGGAAGTCAAATTGAATTCGCCAATCGTGGCGCGCTCGCCGATGCCATCGCGGGTCGCCGCAAAATGAATTGACAGTTTTGAAGCGGCGAAGCGTACTATGGTCGCGTGCGTTTTGAGACCAGCCAAAAACTTCGCATCGGTACCAGTCTGCGCCTTGCGCCGCGGATGATTCAAAGCATGGAAGTGCTGCAGATGTCGCAGACGCAATTGCAGGAGCGAGTGGAGCAAGAACTCGAACGCAATGTTGCTCTGGAGCAAATCGAGCCCGATGGCGGGCAAGTCGCTGCGCCTTCAAGTGAAGATCCGCCGGATGAAGTGCCAGTGGAGCGGCCGCTTTCGGTGGGCGAGAGCGGCGAAGATTTCGAGCGCGCGCGCACCTTTGAAAGGGAATTTGACGAAAGTTCGTGGCATCGCGTCACCCGCCGCAATGATGATGATCGCAACACCAAGATGGAGATGCTTGCCAGCGCCCCAGCGCGTCGCGAGCGTTTAAGCGAGCAGCTTCGTCAGCAATGGGATTTCGCCGAAGGCACTCCCTCCATGCTCGCCGCTGGAAAATGGTTGGTCGACTGCATCGATGACGATGGATTGCTCAACGCCGATCTTGCCACCATCGCCGCGCAGAGCGCCAACGCGCAAGGCGGTCCATTCACTGAGGCCACGCTGGCGGAGGTTCTTCCGTTGGTGCAGCAGCATCTTGAACCGGTCGGCGTTGGCGCCCGCGACATTCGCGAAAGTTTGCTGCTTCAATTGCAATCCAAACTTGATGTCGATCGCTGGGTGCAGCCGCCATCGACTGAAGATCGTGCGGCGATCGGTGACGCCATCGTGATGGTTCGCGATCACTACGACGACCTGCTAGAAAATAGACTGCCGCGCATTGCGCAGCAGAGTGGTTTCACATTGGAACGAGTGGACGCGGCGAAGGAACGCCTGCGTCGTCTTACCACTTCACCGGGCCGCGACTTGGTGGACGATGATCCACTGCGAGTGATGCCCGATGCGATGATCGAATATGACGCCGAGCATGATCGCTATGTTGGCGCGTTGTGCGATGGTCCAGTGCCGCCGCTGCGCGTAAGCAAAAGTTATTCCGAGATGGCCGACCGCGAAGGCATTGACGCTGGAACCCGCACATTTCTGCAGGAAGGCATTCGTTCCGCGACCTGGCTGATTGACGCGATCACGCAACGGCGCAGCACGCTGATGCGGGTGGTGCAGGTGGTGCTGGATCGTCAACGCGATTGGTTCGATCAGGGGCCCGGTCATTTAAAACCGCTGCCGATGACTGAGGTCGCCGACACATTAGGGGTGCATGTGGCCACGGTCAGCCGCGCGGTGAGCGGCAAGTGGTTGCAAACGCCACGCGGACTTGTGCAGTTGCGGAAATTTTTCAGCGGTGGCACCGAGACCGAAGATGGTGAGAGCGTGAGTTGGGAGGCCATTCGCACGATGCTTCAAGAAGAGGTTGACGCCGAGGATAAGGCGCATCCATTTTCTGACGAGGCCTTGACGGGGCGATTGAAGTTGCGCGGAGTCACCATCGCGCGCCGCACCGTGGTGAAGTATCGCGAGCAAATGGGAATTCCGCCGGCGCGTCGCCGACGCAAGCACGGTGGCGGAGCGACACGATGACGGTGGCTTCGGAGCGGCCCATCAATGCGCTGCTCGATCGCATGGGACCCGAAGAGTGCGAACGCATGGATCAAGCGCAAGCACGGGCGTGGTGCGCCAACTTGGCGGGTGGTCGTTATGAAAATTTCCCAGTGCTTTCGCGGCTGCTTCCAGCTTCGGCGCGCGAAGATTTTGCGGCCATCTACGCCTTCTGTCGCTGGGCCGACGATCTGGGCGATGAGTCAGGCGATGCAACGCGTGCGCTGGAATTGCTGGCGTGGTGGCGCCGCGAATTACAAGCCTGTTTCGCTGGCGAACCGCGCCATCCGGTCTTTGTTGCGTTGCTGCCAACCATTCGCGCGCATGATCTTCCCATGCAGCTCTTTGATCACTTGATTCAAGCCTTTGAACTCGACAACCGTCGCAATCGCTGGTCCACCATGCACGAACTGCTCCAGAGTTGCGCGCTCAGCGCCGATCCGGTGGGTCGCTTGGTGTTGATGACGCTTGGGCAGCAGCGCGATGAAGTTGCTTTTGCGCAATCCGACGCCATCTGCACGGCGCTGCAGTTGGTGAATCATTGGCAGGATGTGCGGCGCGATCTGTTGCAGCGCGACCGAATTTATATTCCGCACGAGCGCACGCAGATGGTGAGCGACTTTGAATCGCGGCTTCGTATCAGCGCCACGCAAGGCTTCGCCCCCGACCGTGAGTTTCTCGCCGCCTACCGCAAGGTGCTGCGGGGACTCTGTGATGAGACCGAAGCGTTGTTTGTTGCCGGTGAACCCTTGCTTGAAAAACTTTCCGACAGCGCTAGGCCAGTGGTGGGGCTGTTCGCAGCTGGTGGCCGGGGGGTGCTTGGAAAAATACGGGCATGGGATTATGAAACCTGCCTGCGTCGACCGCGCCTCGGCGCCGCGCACAAGGCCTCGATGGTGGCGTGCGCCTGGTGGCAATCGCGAAAGGCGGCGCGATGAACCAACAACTTGCCGCTGCGGTGCAGGCCTGCGAGTTGGTCACCCGCCAACGCGCGCGCAACTTTCATTATGGGCTTCGACTCACGCCGCCGGATCGACGCTGGGCGATGTACGCGGTGTATGCGTGGATGCGTTACGCCGATGATTTGGCTGATGAACAGGGTGTGCAACGGGACGAACGCGAAAAGCGCATGCGAGCATTTCGCGTCGCGACCGATGAAGCCTTCGCTGGAAATCCAGATGCGGATCAACCTGCGTTGGTGGCGTTGGCTGAGGCGGTGAAGCGTTTCAATCTGCAGTCCGAAGAGTTTCACGAAATGCTGGCGGGGCAATGGGGCGATCTCGAGGCGGCTCGCTTTGAGACATGGGATGCGTTGCGCAACTTTTGCTATCGCGTCGCTGGCACCGTGGGCATCATCTGCATTCGCATCTGGGGTTTCAGCGACCCCGACGCGCCGCGATTGGCGATCGAGCGCGGCATCGCCTTTCAACTGACCAATGTGCTGCGTGATCTGCGCGAAGATATTGACGCGGGCCGCTGCTATCTGCCGCTGCGTGAATACGCGGCGATCGAGCTTACCCCCGAGCAACTGCGGGCTTGGAATCCCTCCGATCGCTGCCGCGAATTTATTCACGCGCAGACGCAACGAGCGCGGCAGCATTATCAACGCAGCGAGCCGCTCGACCGCATGATCGATCCTGCCTGCCTTCCCACACTCTGGGCAATGACGCAGATTTATCGTGGAATCTTGGATCGCATGGAGGCGAATCCGCAGATTGTGGTGGCGGGGCGCGCGCGTCTCTCCAGCTTTCGCAAGGCGTGGATCGCTTGGCGCGCCACGCGTCTTCCGGTGCAGGCATCATGAGCGATGTCGTTGTGATAGGCGCAGGTATCGCCGGCATCGCCGCCGCACTTCGACTTGCGCAGGCGGGGCATCGTCCGATCATCATTGAATCGCGCCGCAAACTTGGTGGCCGCGCTACAAGTTTTATCGATCCGCGCAGCAGTCAACTGTTGGACAATTGCCAGCATGTCACCATGGGTTGCTGCACCAACTTGCTTGATCTCTATCGTCGGCTTGGCGTCTTGGACAAAATCCAATGGCACCCCACGACCTACTGGGCCAATCCGCCTCATGCGCCCGATCAACTGACCGCGGGGTGGTTGCCAGCGCCGGCGCAATTCACCGGCGCCTTCATGCGCATGCGTTTGCTTTCGCTTGCTGACAAAGTGTGCATCGGTCGGGCGATGTGGAAATTATTGCGCATAGGTTTGGCTGGTCGTTCGCGTTGGAGTGGCCGCACTTTCAGCGAATTTCTGCGGGAAACTAGGCAAACTGAAAGTGCCGTGCAGCGATTCTGGGAACCCGTGGTGGTCAGCGCATGCAATCTTTCAAGCGACCGCGTGGACGCGCCATTCGCCATGCAAGTTTTTCAAGAGGGATTTCTTTCGCACCGCTTCGCCAGCACCATGGGATTAAGCACCGTACCGTTGCTACAACTCTACGACCCCGCCGAGGCGTTGCTGAAAAAAGTGGGTGGTGAATTGCGCCTGGGTGTCAGCGCGCAATCGATCGCCTTTGATGGTCGCCGCGTCACCGGCGTAGTCACCGACGATGGGGTGGTGCAAGGCGCGGCGGTGATCAGCGCGCTGCCATTCGAGCGCTTGGACAACCTGTGCTCCGACAGATTAAAGTCGACCGATCGCCGCCTTCGCAATCTTGATCAGATGCAATCAAGTCCAATTCTTGGAGTGCATCTCACCTATGAGCGTCAGGTGATGCGCACGCCGCATCTGGTGCTGCCTGCTCGCGCGACGCAGTGGCTGTTTAACAAGGGAATGGATGCGCATGGCCGTCAACGAGTGCACGCGGTGATCAGCGCCGCCGATGCGTGGATGGAACTGAGCGAGCAGCAAATCGGCGAACGCGTGCAGGCCGATCTGCAATGGGCCTGTCCGTCGGCGATGGGTTTGCAACCTCTCCAAGTGCGAAGTGTGAAGGAGCGGCGCGCTACCTTCGCAGCCACCCCTGGCTTTGCGGCATTGCGTCCAACCGCCCGCGCCGATGCGCGCGGAGGTGTGGACAATTTATTTCTCGCCGGTGATTGGTGCGACACGGGTTGGCCAGCGACCATGGAGGGCGCGGTGCGCAGTGGTTACGCGGCGGCCGCGGCTTTCGCAGGCGAGGGCGGCTTGGAAAAAGATTTGCCGATCGCGGCGCTTGCGCGCTTGGTGGGATTGCGGTGAGCGCCGCGTCAGACGCGCAACTTACCCGCGAAATTCTCGCCCGTCTGCGTGCCGACAACTTCGCGCTTGTCGGAATTTGCGATGCGCGCGCCATCGAGCGACAGAGTTATTTTCAACAGTGGCTTGCTGATGGTCATCATGGTGAGATGCAGTATCTGGCCCAGCATTTTTCGCAGCGTATGGATCCCACAGTGTTGGTGCCCGAGGCACGCTCGGTCATTTGCGTTGCCGATCGCTACAGCGATGGACGCGCCGATCATCGCGTGATCGATGGATTACCGCGCGGCCGTATCGCGCGGTATGCCCGTGGCCGCGACTATCACCGCGTGTTGCGCGACCGTCTGGAGCCGCTTGCCAACGAATTGCGCCGACGATTTCCGGGAGAGCGCTTTCGCGTGTGCGTGGACACTGCGCCAATCGCCGAGCGCGAACATGCGTTGCGCGCAGGTCTTGGTCGCATCGGCAAACACACGCTATTGATCGGCGAGCAGGGCATGGGAAGTTGGTTGTTGCTTGGAGAGATTGTCACCACGATGCACCTGCAACCAAGCGAGGCCAACACCAGCGATCCCTGCGGAAGTTGCACGCGTTGCATCGACGCCTGTCCAACGCAAGCTATCGAACCGTGGAAGTTGAATGCCGAACGCTGCATCAGCTATCTCACCATCGAGCATCAAGGCGCCGCCGCTGCGTGGTTTCATCAACGCACCGACGACTGGCTTTTCGGCTGTGATGCCTGCATCGAAGCCTGTCCACATTCGCAGTTCACCCACAAATCACGGGGCGCCGCGCCCTCCAGTGCCTACGCATCAACGCATGCAAGTTTCGCGTTAGAAGAAGTACTGGCATGGAACCCCGAAGACCCGGCCTATCAAGGGCTCTCCACCATTTTGCGTCGCAGCGAGATCAGCACATGGAAGCGCAACGCATTGTTGCTACTGCAATCGCTGCCGGCATCGCGGGTGACGCAGTCGCTTCGCGAATCGATACAGGCTTGCGCAACGGACACTTATCTTTCACAGTCCACACGAGATATCGCAGGCGCATGGTTGCGCGCTGATTCACAAAGCCGAGAAGGCTGGTGGTGTCGCAGCAGGATTCGCAGCAGGTTCTGCCACTGGATCGGTTGGCGGTGAAGCGGGCGTCGGCGCATCTGAAGCAGGTGCCTGCGAAGTTGGTTGGGCTGCTTCGGTTGTGGAAGCTGCGGGCAGTCGCTTGGAAATATTTGTCTTGGCGACATCCACCCGCTCTCGTAGCGCCTTGTTGACGGGGTCTGATGACACGGGCATCGAGGAGATCACAGACTCAAGCGCCTCCGATTCTTTGGTAAGCGCTTGATCGCGTTCAGTGCGGCAGGCAGAGGCGTAGCCAGACCAGTCCCCGCCGGTGACTTGTGCCGCCATTTTTTCAAAGGCGGACGCAGCATCAGACACTGCCATCGCATAGGTATCACACAACGCAGCGAGGGCCAACTGCGCTGAAACCACAGCGAATTTCGCCGACTTCTTTGATTCTGCTTCCGGCAAGGAACTTCCTTGCCCAGCGTGTGTGGCGGCGAGTGCAAGCGATTCTTGCGCCGAGTTGTACAACGATTTCACATCGCCCTCGATCAGCGTATGTAAGGCGGTCGCGTTGGTGGTCGCCAAAGAGATTTGTATTTCAACATCAGCGCCAAGCGACTTTACCGACGCGGTGCGATTGGCTGCGTAGGCATCGAGTGACTTCAGCGTGACTCGCAGTCGATCGATGGTCGCCACGGTGGCGAGCGTGCGCTCTTGTCCCAACAGTAATTGTGCCTGGCATGCATTGGCCGCAATCTGCGACTGTGATGCTTGCACGCGCGCGGATATGGCGGCTTTCATTGTGATGTTCGCTTTTTCAATGGCATTCTGGAAGGTGGCTCCGGCGGCGGCGGGAGTTTGCCGCAATGCGCCGGCTTCAAGTTCAAGGGCCTTGGCTTGATCGGTTGAGCGAGTCGTGGTCGCTTGAGCCACTTCGTATTGCTCTTGTAATTGCGTCATCGCCGATTCAACGGCCGCCACATCGCGTGTGCTTGAATCAATTAGCGCGAGAATTTCCACCCGAGCCTGGTCAGAACTTTTGCCAGCGATGCGTTGTAAAAACGAAAGTTGATCGGCTGTCACGATGCAACTTCGAACCAGTGTTGCAAGACGATGTTGCTCGATCACCGCGCGCTCCAAGGCGATCGCATCCAAGCGACCAGCTTCGCGTTGTAACTGGCTCGCCAGCATCGCAAAGGCAGCCTTCTGAATGGTGGTTGATCCATTGGGCGCGGAGGCGCTTGCCGCAGCGGCGCGCAATGCCTCGACCGATGTGCGAGTGGCATTTTTTTCCACCACGGTTGACTCGGCGATCAACCTGCTGGCGGTGGCGGCCACCTTCATCAATTTGGCATTGGCCTGCATCTCTGGCGATGGCTGCACAGTGCAACCAGTCGCGGCAACAAGAATGCAAAGACAGACTGCGGAACAAAAAATTCGTGGAAGGCTCATAGAGGTTTGGAAGTCTACTCGCGTTCGCCGCCATGTTCAGGCGCCTCGAGCGGCGCGGCGGGTTGCGGAACCTTTACGCCGTAGTCGCTCCGCGGTCGATGCATGCCGCGTATCCACGCCTCGGCGACAGAGGGCAAGTCGCCACGGGAATTTGAAAGTGTTGGCTTCCATCCTGGCACATCGGGATGCGGGCGTTTGGCTTGATCTCGAGGGCGAGCCATGTCGAGCAATGGTGATAGAGCCGGTGCATCAAAGTCGATCAAGGCGATGCCATCCGCGGTCTTGGCTCCAAGCAGCGTGATTAAATTTGTGTAGGCGGCGCGCGGGCTTCGTCCATGCGAGGTCACCAGATGCAAGCCACCGACGCCGCTTGCGCCATGGCATTGACTGGTTGCGCAGTTGGGCATGATCCATGCGTCATGCACTTTGCGGCGGTACAGATCGAGTTGCTCTGGGTCTTCACTCACGCGAATTTCACCATACAGATCGCGCGCCTTCAGCGTGAATAAAAGTTGCAGCATCTGCGAGGCAGTCCATGTCTGCATAGCGCGACGAGCCGCTGGATCGGCAGGCAAGGCGGGATTGTCCGCATATTTCTCCTGCACCTGTTTCCACAGATCCTGCGAGGCGCTCATGCGTGGCGGGCGTGTGAAGTTCACTTCCATCACGCGAATGCGATTCACATCATCGTCGCTGATGAGAAGTTGCGGGGCGGACTCACGGGCATCATCGTTGCTCTTTGCCTTGCCGGGTGTGCCGGTAGAAGGCTTGGTTTTTTTTGTTCCAGGACTGCCTCGACGCAAATCTTCTTTCAGCATCGCTTGCTTCAGCAACGCCTGCAACTCCTCGGAATCCTCCAGTCGTTGCGCCGCGCGAAGTTCTTCGATGGCGATATCGGGACGCCCCTCATTCAGCGCCCAGCGCGCGATCACCAGTCGTTGCGCCGCAGTACCGGGCTGCAACTTTTCGCGAATCGCCGCAAGTCGATGGTCGAAGGAAACCTGAAGTTCCAAGCGCAACATGGTGCTGCGAGGAATACGGGTCTGCACGCCAGCAAGCGTGACCACGGCAACATCAAAGTCATCCCGCACCAACTCGCCCTTCATCGTGCGACCATCGCGAAACAGTACGGTCACTGGCGTGCCAACTGGATCGTCCAGCAATTGCGTCGCGGCCACGATCGAATTGCGATCCACGGTGCGCTGGTTGCCCTCGGGTGTGCGCAGCACGATGGTGGCGTCGTCTTCGCGCACAATCGTGCCACCGAACTCCTTGTAAAAATCAAGCACGATCCACAGTCGCCGCGGCTGCGAGTTGGCGACGGTCGCGGGGGCGTCACTTTTATCGCTGGTCCCAGCGTCCGCAGCGGGTGGGGCTGTTGGCGGCGGCGTCACACCACCGACATTGGGCGGCGGATCGCCAACGGCAGTCAGTGCAAGCAGCATCAACAGCGGAAAGAACATGGAAGGGTGATTGTGCCGCAAGTTGCCACTTCGTGCTTGATCCTGAAACCAGAGCCCACGACTTCACGAGCAACAAGATCGGGTAGCGTGCAGCCTTCAAAGGAGATCCACGCATGAAACTTGGTGTCATGAGCGCACTTTTTTCTGGTCGTCCACTTGAGGAGGTCTGTCTCTTCTGTGCCCGCAACGGTCTCGAGGCGATTGAAATTCCTGTTGGCGCCTATCCCGGCAAGCCTTACTTTGATCCACGCAAGGTGCTTGCGAGTGCTCGCGAACAAGATCGCATCAGGGGATTGTTGCGCGAACATGGTTTGATGTTAAGCGCGTTGTGCGTGCATGGAAATCCTGTGCATCCCGATACAAAAATCGCCAAGGCGCATCACGATGCCTGGCAAACCGCGGTGATGTTGGCGCCCAAACTTGGCACTGACATCGTGATCACATTCAGCGGTTGCCCCGGTGGCAGTGCCATGGACAAGCAACCCAATTGGGTCACCTGTCCATGGCCCAGTGAATTTTTACAGGTACTGAAATATCAGTGGGACAAAGTGCTGGTGCCTTACTGGAGCGCTGCCACTAAGACATTGGTCAAGCACGGAGTTCGTTGCGCGATCGAACCGCATCCAGGTTTTTGTGTTTACAACACCGACACCATGTTGCAACTGAGTGAGCGTGCGATGAAAAGCAGCGGCGCCAAGGGCAAGTCGCGCATTGGCGTGAATCTAGATCCCAGTCATTTGTTTTGGCAGGGCATTGATCCAGTGCTCGCTGCGCGCGATCTTGGTGAAGCTGGATTGTTGTTTCATGTGCATGCCAAGGACACCGAACTTGATCCGCATGAAGGACCGCGTAATGGCTATCTTGATGCGCGGCACTATGGTGATCGTCATCATCGCAGCTGGAATTTTCGTACCTGTGGTTGGGGGCATGGCAGCGAATTCTGGCGACCCTTTGTCAGTATGTTGCGCCGTCATGGATATAACCATGTGCTTTCAATCGAGCATGAAGATTCGTTGATGAGTGTCGAGGAAGGCTTCGTGCGCGCCGTGGAGTTTTTGCAGGGCTGCATGATCGAGCAGCCTGCCACGAAACCGTGGTGGGCATAAAAAGCCTGTCATACAAGGCTTGTGTAAGGTATGAAGAAGTTCGTGCGCGGCAGTTAGTGCACGGCAGTCAGTGTGCGTTGGCATGCGCGTGTTGTTCGGCGCGATCGATCTCTAGCAGGCGTTCAACCCATGCCTGGCGCGGGCGAATTAAAATGCAGCCCTTCGAAAATGCTTCAGCAATTTTAATTCCAGGCCACAGATATTGCGGATATTTAAATTTTTCACGAGATATAAATCCAACAAGCTCACCATTCTCAAGGATCACTGGTCCGCCAGAATCACCATCATTCACTGGAATTCTTGCACACACTTGCATCACATCCATTCCGGGCCACGATGGAATATCACTGGTTGTCATACTTTCGAGGTGACCAGCGTAGATAGAAATTTCTCGAAAATATGGTATTTGACATTCATCAAAATCGCCTTGGCCCATGCCGATACCGATGACTGGTGCGTCAGGCTTGCACGCATCATCGTCGCACCAATGTAATGGGCGCGTATTGGTGAGATGGTCAATATGCACAATGGCAATATCTGGAAGCGTGAGAGCGTCTGCTGGGCAAGCGCACCACACAATGCGCGCATTTCGTATCTCCTTTTTACCCTGATCGTCTTCAAAAATGCAGACAACACTTGGCGCACGAATTGAGTGCGCTGCTGTCATCACATATCCATCTTCTGATATAAAGAACCCTGTGGAGATGCCGCTTGCAAGTTTGTAATCATTCACTACTTCGCTCACTCCAGTCATCTGGCGATCATCGATACAGGCTTCTATCGCTTTCACATTACTCAGCACTCGCAGGCTGCTGTGCGTTAAATATGTTTTAAGAGCGACGCCATCAATGTCTTGATGGGCTAAGCCGGCAAATGAATCCGCACGAGTTTGTGGGGAATGGATCGGTGGCTGATAGGTTGGATCAATTCCAACGCAACCCACCAACGCCACCACAAGCATGATCATCAACAGCGAAGTAATTTTATTGTTCTGTGCGATGCGCATAGTGCAGCCCCTTTCGAAATGTCCAGTCGCGCCCACACATGTTGCAGTATTATAGAGCGAATGTGTGTGACTGTGAATTCGCGTGAGTGCCTATTCGCTTCGCCACATCTTCTGCTACTCCAGCAAACCACCTCGCGTGCCGCTGCGCTCGAGCAACTTGGCCACGGCTTCGCGATCAGCGACAGTGAGTGTGCCGCTGCGCATGGTCTGCACCAGACGCCGGGTCTCTTGATCGCGTCGCAGATACTGAAGCGCGGTTACGGCCGCGGCGGCGGGGTCCATGCCGCTGAGAAAGTCAACGCCTTCACGATAGACAATCGTGCTTGCAAGTCGCTTGCTGATCAACCACTGCACATAGGGCTTGGGAAGATCGCTCCACAATCGTTTGCCAACCGCCTTCACAAGCGTCGCGGGAAGATGCTCAAGCACCAGCGAGCGGGCCAGTTCATCTTGGTAGTCCATCAAGGCGCCGGACAATTCATGGATGGTGTCGGCGGTGGTGTTGATTGCCTTGGAAATGCGCGCGCTGATCTCGGGCAGCGGCACGGTTGGATGTCGACGCCCCTCGGCCATCAGTAATTCAGCTTCTGCGCGGGCAAATTCACGAAGTTTCACCAGCACCTCCTGCACATACGGACCCTTTATTTTCAAAAATTCCTCATCACTCAGCAGCATGCACGCTTGAATTTCATAGCTGCTGCAGATCACGCCACACTTGTTGGCGGTGCTGTCCTTGATAATGATCGCGCCGCGCGCGCTGAGTTGTCGACGCGCCTCGGGAGTTAAGAAAAGATTCGCGCCCTCGGCGATCACCTTGCTTGAGGGCACGCCATCGCTGGTCAGAAATTCTTTCCAGTTTTGATCGTCGATGGTCGCAGGTCGACCACCGCCAGGCACGAACGCGTCGGTGACCAAGCGATTGTGCATGGTGTTGCGAAGCCGCGCACCATCGGGTTCATCCACACCCACGATCAGGCCGCGCGTGCCAAGTTTGCTCTTGTTAAAAAGTGCGATCGGCAAACTTTCCTTAAAAAGCCGAAGCAATTCAGCGTGATTCAGCCCATCGGGGTCTTCGCCCACGCCGCTGCCATCAGCCACACCCACAATGCGCGCGTTGGCGCCGTACTCGCGATCGAGAATGTTCATCATGTTGCCGGCCACATCGCCATCGGGTCCGCCGGTGAGCTTGATAGTGAAGGGTTGCGTGCGTGGGTCGATGCCCACAGCGTGCAACGCGACTTCTAAAAACACATTCACGCCTTCGCTGGTCACGCCGTACACCTTGTGATTGATGCCGGCGCCGGGCTTGCTGCTCATGAAAGCGGTGGGCATTGGATAGTTGCGACGACGGGCGCGCGCCACAATCCATTCGATGTGATTCGGTGTGATATTTTCATCGGGACCCAGATAAATAAACTCTTGGCGACCCAGGCGATCCACAATGCGCGAGGTGGTCGCAGGATCGGTCGTGATCAGATCAAGCAAGCCATCCACAAAACTTTTTACGCAACGCGTGGCATCGGCGGCGGGCTCCACCAGAATGGCGCACTTCGAGCCACCCTCGGGAATGTCCTTATTTTTTTGCTGCTGCGCGTAGGCCAAGCCATACACCTCGTCATACAAGCGATCGGCTTCGCGCGCATGTTGCACCAAATCGCGCGGGCGAATCACACGCAAACCACCGCGGGCGATTTCCTTAAAGCGCACATGAAATCCGTTGTAGCCACGGCCATGCACAAAGAATGCGCCCCACGGCAGCTCGGGCCGCTGCTCATCTTTCAGCAACGCTGGATCTAAACGCAGAGCCAATCCAAATCGGTGAGGCAAATAATAATTTGTGCGTAGCGTCGCCTCGACAGCGTCCAGCATGCGGCACAAAATCGCCGGACCACCATCGACCGAACGCCGTCGTTCAATCTCGCTGCGCAGCGTGCTGGCTTGGCGCACAAAGTCGCCTTCGTCCATGAACACATCGGGATGAAAGCGCGCCGCGAACAGGTCGACCACTTTCAGCGTCAGATCCATTGCCGCTTCGGCCGCGGTCAGAATGCGACTAAAGCTGTAGGCAAGTCGATCCTTGTGCACCAGCGTCTGATGCACAAGATGACAGAACGCCATCACCGCCTCGGCGCGTTGCAGACCCATGCCTTGGTGCCGACCAGCAAGATGCAGAATGTCAAAATTCAGCCATTTCACCCGCTGCATTTGACTTCGCAGGCGATTCCATAATTCGCTTTTGGCATCGATGCATGTGCCCTCGGCGGTCTGCACCACAAAGCCAAGAAAAGTAACGCTGCCATGCGGAGGATCCTTCACCTGATCAAGATAGGCGCGCAAGATGCTCACCTTGCATGCGCCCAGCAACACCGCGGTGCGTTCCAACATGGTGCGGGTGCGCGCGTTTGAAAATGCAAGCGTGATGCGGCTGTGGGTTGGTTCGGACTCGGCTTCCAATTCAACTTCGGTTCCATCGCTGCCACTCACTCGTTGAAAGAGCGAGAGATGCTTGCTGAGACGAAGCGGCGTCAGCGTGGTGATGTAATCGGCGGGGGCGTTGGCGGCGTACTGGCGAATCTCCGATTCCTTCCAGTCGAGTCCGTGCTCGCGTGCCCAACGGATATCCAATTCAACTTTGGCTGCTTGCGCCGCATCTTTCGCATCAAAGGGCGCGCGCTCTCCAAACTCAAAGGTGTCAAGCACCAGCGAACCATCGGCGCTGGCGTGAATCTTCGCGGCGCGCAGCGATGGCTCCATCGGAAGCGCGCCGACAATTTCCGCCAGCACACCCACGCGATTGCCTGGACGAATGCTGGTCCACTCGCGTCCATCTTCGCTGCGAAGCGTAATGTCTAAAGGTGCACCACTGGCTTTGGCGGCGATGATCGCACGCAGATGCGCGCGCATCGCTTCGGCGGAGGTGTCTTGAAAATACATCGGCGGCATTTGCGCGATAAACCACGGCACCACATGCTCCGCGGTCTGCTGAAACTCTTGGCTCAGTTCTGTGACCAGACTCGTGAGATTTGGAAGAGCAAGACTTTCGGTGGCGGGAGCGGTGCGCATCTATGGAATATCCCCAATTTCATCTGTTCCTACAAGCCACAATCAATCAAGTCCACTAATAAATCAACAATCCTTGCTTGGGTTGGGTGATACAAGTCGATAGCATTTGCTGCTTGCGTTGCGTGACCATAGGAAATTTTGACGGCGTTCATCTTGGACATCAAGCTTTGCTGCACAGAGCCCGTGATCTTGTGGGCAGGGATGGAAGTGTGATCGCGGTCACCTTCGAGCCGCATCCGCACAAGTTGCTTCGACCCGACATCGCGGTGAAGCCTTTGCAACGGGCAGAAGAAAAACAGCAGGCCCTTCAACAAGCAGGTGCCGATGAAGTGCGCGTGCTTGAAGTGACCCCGGCGTTGCTGGGAATGTCGGCCACTGATTTCATCAACCATGTGCATCGCGAGATCAGATTTGATTGCGTGGTCGAAGGACCCGATTTTCATTTTGGAAAGTCGCGTAGTGGCGATCTGCAACTGCTGCGCAGTGTCGGCGCACACCTTGGCTTTCGCCTCGATATCGTGCAGCCAGTGCAGGTGCATCTTGGCGACGCAAGTGTGGCGCCGGCGAGCAGTTCGCTGGTGCGTTGGCTGCTCGCCCACGGTCGTGTGGAAGATGTCGCGCGCGTGCTGGGTCGGCCTTTCACCCTCGCCGGCAGCGTGGTGCGTGGTGATCAACGCGGCCGCGAACTGGGCTGGCCCACCTGCAATGTGCAGCATGGTGATCGCATGGTGCCGGCCGATGGTGTCTACGCCGGTGTCGCGGAGCTTCCAGATGCATCGCGTCGACGCGCTGCCATCAGCGTGGGAACCAAGCCAACATTCGGAGGATCTGAAGTGACTGTGGAGGCTTTCTTGCTTGATCATCAGGCGCCGCTGGATCACTATGGTTGGCAACTCACGATCTCATTCGAGCGTTGGCTTCGGGAACAAACGCGATGTGATGATGTGCATTCTTTGTGCGCTCTCATACAACGCGATGTAGAACGCACCCGCGAAGAAATTCCAATGGAGGCACTTTCGCTATGACCGTCACCGCATCCGCTTCGAACACCTACGCCTCGACAGCCACGCCCCAACGCATAGCCGCGCGCATTCGCGCCGCCACAAGTTTGTTGGTGACCACGCATGACAAACCCGACGGCGACGCCCTCGGAAGTGTGTTAACGCTGGCGCGCGCGGCCCGTGCATCGGGCACGCGTGTGAAAATTTGGTTGTCGGGTGCCTTCGATCCGGCGCTTGGCGCGTTGCTTGCGGGTGAGCAAGTGGGTCGCGCTCCGGAATCGGTGCCCACCGAGGAATTCGACCTGATCGCGGTGGTCGACACTGGCGCGTGGAGTCAACTTGAGCACCTCGGACCCTGGTTAAAAGCGCGTCATGCGCTGTGCGTTGGCGTGGATCATCACCGTTCGGGCGACACCGGTTTCACCGATCGCATCGTCGACATTACCTGCGCAAGTTGCACGCAAGCATTGGTGCCGGTGCTGGATGCAATGGGCACGCCCTTCGATCGTGCTGGAAGTGGCGGCAGTGGTTCGATTGCCGAGGCGATGTTCGCGGGCTTGGCAACCGACACGGGTTGGTTTCGATTTTCATCCGCCGATGCGGCGGTGTTTGCGTTGGCATCGCGCTTGCTCGCAGCGGGCGTGGAAAAAGATCGCCTCTATCGACAACTTGAAGAGACCGCTCGTCCGCAACGATTGGGATTGTTGGCGCGCGCCATGACCAGCATGCAGTGGTTGTCCGATGGCCGCGCCGCAGTGATGCAACTTGGTCCTGATGATTTCATGCAGTCCAGTGGAAGCGCGGAGGATTTGGCAGGCGTCGTGAACGCACCCATGACTGTTGGAAGTGTTGAAGTGAGCGCGTTGCTTTCACAGACCGAACCCAGTCCGATGGTGAAGATCAGTCTTCGAAGCAAGCCGGCGTTGCACAAGGGCGGACCATGCATTGATGTGAATCGTCTCGCCGCTGAGTTTGGCGGCGGCGGTCATGTGCATGCGGCGGGGGCAAAATTCAAGGGCAGCATGGTGCAGGCACAGCAGGCTGTTTCCGCGGCAATTGCGCGGGCTTTGGCTGCAATGTGAGGTGGTTGATTGCGTGGCGTGATCGCCATGCGTGACCGCGGTGTCAGTGCGCGTCGGTGTTTGGAAGTGGCGTGGCCGTGTAGCCCAATTTCTCGATCACACGCTGCACCGCTGGCGCAACGGCATTGTCGCGCACCACAACATCGGCCTGTTTGGTAGCAAGACTGACACGGCAATCCACGACGCCATCCACATGCTTCACTTTGTCGGTGATCGCTTGCACGCATCCATCGCAGTGCATGCCACCAACTTGATAACGCAGGGCGATGGGTGCGACCGCAGTCGCGCGCGGATTGCTGCTCGCCTCACTACATGCCGCAAGCGACGACACGCCAAGCACGAATGCGATCCATGTGTAGTGCATCGGTAACATGTTAGGCATTCGCGCTTGAAGGTGGAAGTTGTATGCGCCCGAAACCTGCGATTCGCAACATCGCCGGCAGCAGCCACACGCTGCTTACCAAGCAGCACAGGCTGGCGATGGACATCACTGCTCCAAGACTGCGCAGGCCAAGATGTTGCGCCCACAGCAGCGTGCCGAAACCGATGGTGGTGGTCAGCGCCGTCACGATCACGGCGCGACGAGTGCTTCCAAAGCCCACTTGTAATCCACCATCGACCGCGCGGTGTGTGACATGAATACAACTGTCAACGGCCAACCCGATCATGATTGGAATCGCAAAGAAATTGGCTAAATTAAAGGGAATATGAAGGGCAGCCATCAAGCCAAAGGTCCACGCCAAGCCGATGCCAAGGCTGAGCAGCGAGAGCGCCGCCAATTTCCATGAGCGAAAATCCAGCAACAACAACAGCGCCACAAAAAGCGTGGCGAGTAACCCTTGTTCGAAGAAGGATCGTCGCATCAACTTGATCGATTCACTGACGGTGATTGGAACACCAGTCACCTGCGCATCCACTCGACGCATCGCCGCCACAAATCGATCCATCGCGTCGCCTTCCCACACATCTTCGGTGGGATGCAGAATCACAGCGCAGCGACCAGTTGTGCTTACAAAAGTATCGCGCACCGCAGTGGGCAAGGCATCGCGAAGTGTTGCGCGCGCGCCGACTCCGATCATCTGCGCGGCCACACTGGCGCGGCGAGCGGCTTGTTCGGCTTCACGCACCATTGCGTCGGGCGAGACGCGGAGCGCTTTGTTGAAGCGACGCAGCGCATCGCGAAGTGATTCGATGGAACGCACTTCATCCGTCGGTGCGCCGGCGAGTCCGGCAAGCGCGGCGAGATCGGCGCAGGCTTGCGCGGTGCGATCGGCTAGCTCGGGGGTGGCGATTTGTTTTTGCGCCGCCGGCAGCGTAAGCGCGGCGGCGCCGATTTCACCGCGTAATCGCGCGCGTTCCGGGGTGTCGCTGGGCACCAAATCCAGCACGCTGCGCACGCGACCAATCAGCGGTTCGGCGGCGGCACGCGCAAGCAGCGGGGCGATCTGGTCGGTTGCATCCACAGTGCACGCTCCAAACCAAGTCGCGTTGCCGCCTTCTTGTTGAAGACGACGCTGCCAACCCGCGCTCTCCAAACCAACCGCTTGCAGTCGCAGCAGATTGCTTTCAAAGGTAACGCCGCGAACACCAATCCATCCGCCGACAATCGCCAACACGATGCTGAACGCAAGCAGTATGTAGTGCCGTTTCGCAGCGCGGCCATCGAAGCGATCCACTCGGCCATCAAGCGGCTCCTCGAAAAAACCTCGACGCAGTGGTCGCTTGTGCGCGTTGCGATCCACCAGCATCAGTAGCGCCGGAAGCGTGATCGCCATGGTCACGGCGCACAGCAGCAATCCAACACCGCTGATCAAGCCAAGTTCTCGCAGCCCTTGCATGGGTGCGACCATCGCGATTAAAAAAGTTCCGGCGCTGGTCGCCGCGCCAGCGAGCATGCTCGGCACCGCGCTGCGCATCATGTGGCGCACGCTGCCGGCGCTTCCGAGATGTCGCAAACCCTCCAAATAGCGGGCAATCATGTGAATTCCGTAATCTAAGCCCACGCCGACCAGCACCAGCATGAAGACCACGCTGAGCAGATTCAATCTGCCAACCAGCAGCGTGGCCGCGCCATAGGTCAACGCGCAGCCAGCAAGAAAAGCGAGCATGGCGAGCAGCGGACGCTTCACGCCGCGAAAGACAATCATGAAAAGCGCGACGCACAACACCAACGCGATCACGCTGGCGACATTCATGTCATCGTTGGTGGTGGACATTTCGTCGGCTTGCAAAACCGGTCTGCCCGTCAGGCCAATCTGCACCGCGGGATAGGCGTGACGAACGCGCGTGATCACTTCGCGCATCGCTTGCAGGGGTTTCTCAATCACCGCCAGCGTGTCGTAGGATTTCATCGGCATGACCAACACCAAGCGCAAGTGACCGCCATCGGCAAGCAACCACTGATCCGTGCGCGGTGTGGCCAGACTTTGTGGCGCGTCGGGCATTCCACCAAGCGCGCAGCGAGCCATCAGAAATGCTTCGGCGGCGAATGCTCGCCGCGTTGGCTCGGTCATGCCGGCGCCATCACGCAATAATTTTTGCAATCGTTCGCTGCTTGCCGCCAACAATCCACCGCATCCCGGTTGCGAGGCCAGCGTCGCCAACGCGCCACGCGCCAGATGCATAGTGGACAATTCCGCATCCGCCATCGCCCACGCGCTTACCCTCAATTGCTCGGCAGAATCAACAAATCCAACCACTTCAGGCAGCTCTGGAATCGCCCGCATGCCTGTGACAATGTCATGCACTGCCTTGTCGGCGGCGGGCTCGTTGCCCTGTGGATCCACCACCACCAGCAGAAATTCAAGATCTCCAAACTCTTGATTGAAGGCTCGATAGCCCCGCATAAAAGGTTGATTGTCACCGATCAGTGAATTTGTGTCGGCATCAAGTCGAAGGCTTCGCCAACTGTAGAGCGCGCAGACCGCGGCGAGCAACGCGGTCACAACGACTACCGTCGCGGGTCGATTCGCAATCCATCGCTCCAAGCGATCCATTGCCCTTCGACGCGCGGATCCAACTTGACTCACGATGCATTCGCCTTGGGCCACACATCCTCGCGCAGATCAAAGCAACGACCCTGCACCACCACCGCCACGACGCGACCATGCGCGGACCACCCATCGAAGGGGCAGTTTCTACTTCGGCTTCGAAATTGCGCGGCATCCACTTTCCAAGTTGCCGTGGGATTGATCACGGTTACATCGGCAGGTCCGCCCTCGAAAAGCCGACCGAATCCCTGCTCAAGCAAGCCAAGAAGTCGCGCGGGTCCCACGGTCATGCGCTCGATCACCGCGGGCCACTGCATGGCTCCGCTTTTCACAAGCGCCAAGCCATACATGCCAACAGCGCTTTCAAGTCCGATGCATCCGAAGGGCGCCGCCGCAAAATCGCGGGCTTTTTCGCTTGCGGTGTGCGGCGCATGATCGGTGGCGAGCACGGTGATGGTTCCATCTGCCACCGCTTCAAGCAATGCCTTGCAATCATCGGAGGTGCGCAGCGGGGGATTCACCTTGGCGATGGTGTTCCATCCCTCGCATGCGGCATCGGTGAGAAGAAGATGATGCGGACTCACTTCACCAGTCACTGGCTGGCCCTCTGCGCGTGCGCGTCGCAGAATCTGCAAACTGCCAGCGCATGAAAGATGTTGCGCGTGATAGCGGCAACCGATCGAGGCGTTCAATCGAACATCGCGTTCCAACATTAACTCTTCGGCGACCGCAGGCCAACCACCAAGACCAAGCCGCGCCGCGAGCGGTCCGTCGTGCATCACCGCCTCTTCCGTCAGCGATGACTCTTGACAATGTTGCATGAAGGGCTTGTCGATCGAGCGGCAGGTTTCAAGCACGCGCCGCATCATCGCCGCGTTGGCGATGCCATCGCCGTCATCGCTAAATCCAACGGCACCGGCGCGCGCCATCGCGCCCATCGGCGCCAAACGCTCGCCCTCGCGACCCACTGTGGCGGCGGCGACCACACGCACGCGTGCAAGCTGCGCCTCCGCGGCTTTCAGTCGCACAAAGTCCACCAAACTTGGCAGATCCAAAGCGGGTTGCGTGTTGGGCATGCAGGCAATCGTGGTGAATCCTCCGGCGATCGCGGCTTCCGCACCGGTGCGAATCGTTTCCTTGCGCTCACCACCGGGTTCGCGCAGATGCACATGCGGATCGATCAGCCCTGGGCAGATAAGACATCCGTGCGCATCAATCACGCGCGCGTCGGCAATGTGCAGTGGCGTGTTGCTGATGCGTTCTACACGCTCGCCGCGAAGCAGCACATCGCCAGTCTGATCAAGCCCGCGAATCGGATCGATCACGCGTCCACCGCGAATCAGAATTGGCATTGCCTCTGGCACGGGGGCGATACTAACGCCTGCAAATAAAAACGGCTCGCCGATGAAGGCGAGCCGTTGTGATGATCACTGAATCTTTTAGCCGTTCTTCGCGCCAGCGAAAGGGCAGCCAGAAGTGCCAATCAATGGGCAACCTGAATTGCCACTGACCGCGCCTGGTGAAACTGGCTTGTCAGTGCAACCAGACTTTGTGTCACTGACGGCACCAGCAGAGGTGTCGGTTTTGGCGGTGCCACAATCTTTGCCGCTGCAATCTTTCTTGTCGGCGCAGCAGCCAGACTTCTTCTCGCTGACGGCGCCAGCAGAGGTGTCGGTTTTGTCCTTACAGCAGCCAGACTTCTTCTCATTCACAGCGCCGGGACTGGACTTGCCAGCAGCAGCAGGAGCAGCAGGAGCAGCAGCTTTCGCTGGTGCGGCGGCGGCTGGTGCGGCGGCAGCTGGTGCGGCCTTGGTATCAGCAGCCTTGTTGTTATTGCATGCAGTTAGACCAAAGACAAGACCAGCTGCAGCAAGGATCGCGAAACGCTTCATATGTGTGACTCCTAAAAAGGTGTGCTGCAGATGAAAGTGATTTGGCGGCAGCGAACGCCAACGGCGAAAGTGTACAGTCAATGGTGGACTTGGTTCCACTCAATTTCATAGAGTTCACAGAATCATGCAAACCCCCGATGATTGCTCTTCAGCTATGCCACCCCAACAGCAGGTGTTGGCAGGGCTTTTGCAACGGGCGCGGGCATTGCCGTCGGTGGCGGGGGTGTATCTCATGAAGGACGCGGCGGGGGTCGTGCTGTATGTGGGCAAGGCCAATCTGCTACCGGATCGAGTGTCGAGTTATTTTTTGCCAAGCACCGATCTTGGTCCGCGCAAGCAACCCATGCTCGCCTTGATCACCGAGATCGATTGTATTCCATGCGAAGGCGAATGGGAGGCCTTGCTCTTGGAGGCGCGCTTGGTGAAAGATTTGAAGCCGCGTTTTAACGCGCGGCTGCTTGATGATAAATCATTTCCATATCTCGCCGTGACCATACGCGAAGAATTTCCAGGTGTGTACATCACGCGCGATCCATCACATGCGCGTTTCAAGGGCGCGCGTTTGTACGGCCCGTTCACCAGCGGCTCGGCGCTGCGTCATGCGATGCAATTGCTGCAGCGGGTCTTTCAGTTTCGCACATGCGAGTTGGACATCCAATCCGACAACGCAGCAAACCGCGCATTTCGCCCGTGTTTACTGGCAAATATCGAGCAATGCACCGCGCCATGCGCCAACCGCATCACCCCCGAGCGCTATCGGCAAGACATCGATCGCTTCTGCCGCTTTCTGGAAAGTCGCCGTAGCGTGATGCTGAAAGAAATGCGCGCGGAGATGGAAGCGGCCTCGGCGGAGCAGCGCTACGAAACCGCCTCGGTGTTGCGCGATCAAATTCACGCGGTGGAAAAATTAGATGAGCGCGAGCGTCGCGGTAGCGAGGGCGAATACGATTGGCAACCCGAAGTCACCATCTCCACGCACGATCCCCGCGCTGGTTGTCGCAGCCTGCAGCGGGTGCTGGGTCTTGAACACGAAGTTCGCTGCATCGAAGCGGTCGACATTGCTCATCTTGGCGGCGATGAAACAGTCGGAAGTTTGATTTGCTTTCTCGATGGCCGCCCCTACAAGGATCGCTACCGACGCTTTCATATTCGCAGCGCTGGGAATGATGATTATCAGGCGATTCGCGAGGTGGTCAGTCGCCGATTTCGCGACCCCGACGCCGATCCTGCGTTGCTTCCGGATGTGTTGTTAATCGATGGCGGCGCGGGGCAACTTGCAGCGGCGTTGGAGGCTCTCGAAGGGCTCGCCGTTCGCCCAGTCTTCGTGATCAGCCTTTCAAAGCGCGAAGAATTGCTGCATCTAGCGCAGGATCCCGAGCCGCTGCGACTGGGTCGAAACCACTTGGGTCTGCAACTCTGCCAGGCGATTCGCGATGAGGCGCATCGTTTCGCTCAGCACTACCACCATCTCTTGCGTCGTCAGCGTCTGCTTCCTGTGGAAAAACAAAAGCGCGGCGCCACGAAAAAGTCGCCGCCATCCACGCATGATTCGGGGTGATCGCCTGCGCACTCGCTACCCTTCATAACCCTTTGGAACCTCGCCTGTGAATCATCATCGACGCCAACGCTCACGCCATCACGAGAACGCTCAACGCGATCACAGTGATGAAATTCATGGCGCGCGTCTGCAGCATGCCATGGTGCCTAAGGGCGAGCATGAGTTGCTTCGCGATCCAGCGGCGGTGCAAGCATTCGCCGACCACGCGCGCAGCATGGGCATGATGGCCTTCGACACAGAGTTCATCGGCGAAGAAAGTTTTCGCCCGCGCATTTGTCTTGTGCAAGTCGCCACCAGCGAACGCGTAGCGTTGATTGATCCAGTGGAAGGCGTGGATCCGCGGGCCATCTACGAAGTGGTCGCGGATGCATCGGTGCTGACACTTGTGCACGCGGGCGATCAGGACATTGCAGCTGTGCGTGATGCGTTGGGGCGACCGATTGAATGCGTGATCGACACGCAAATTGCCGTCAGTTTGCTTGGTTTGCCTTGGCCAAGCAGCCTCGGCACCACCCTTGAACATTTCACTGGGCTTCGACTTGAGAAGGCGCACACCTTTACCGATTGGGATCGCCGACCACTCACGCAGAGTCAGTTGCACTACGCCGCCGATGATGTGCGCTATTTGCCGATGGCATGGCAGATGGTGCGCGAGCAATTGCAGAACCGCGGCCGTCTTGAATGGGCGCTTCAAGAAAGCAACGCGCAGCTTGCCGGTGAAATTGAATTTGAACCCGAACGCCAAATGCGTCGCGCGAGTCGAGGCGAGGCGTTGCGTCCCGCCGCCACCACGCTGCTTCGAGAGTTGGTGCTGTTGCGCCGCGAAGTGGCGCGCGAGATGGATCAGCCGCAGCGCGTAGTGATTCCCGATGTGGCGTTGATGGAACTTGTGCGCCGAAAACCTGAGAACAACGAGGCGGTGCAGGCGATTCGTTTTCTTCCTCGCCCTGTCGCCACCAACTATGGTGAACGCATCGCGGCATGTGTGGTGCATGCGCGCGATCTTCCACCCACCCGCGACGAGTACGCAAAGTTGCTTGAAGATGCCTCGGTGCGCGCGCGCATCGACGCGCTGTGGCTGGCGCTTCAGGCACGCTGCCTCGCCGACGATCTCGCCCCTAATTTGCTTTGTAGCCGCAGCGAATTCACCGATTGGTGCGCCAGCCGCATGGCGCGTGATCGCCGCTTGCTTCGTGGAGAGTCGGCCGACCCTGCAGCGAGTCCATTTCCTACAGCGGATTGGCGCATGCAAGCGATTGGTAATTGGCTTGCCTCATTTGTGGAAGGCGCCTCGGAATTGCGACTTCGATGGGATCCCACTCTTTGGGCGATCCGACCAGTTGAATGAATCGTCTCGCCTCTGTGTTCACACTTCAATCCATACCTTCCAAAACTTCATTTTCAAAACACCAATGCACAACAGCCATACAACATCTTTGAATCGCCGTGATCTTCTCGCCTGCATTCCAGCGTTCATCGCTGCGCCCTTGGCAATTGCGCAAGCATCGGCACCACCCAAGGATGCCGCGGGTCAAGCGCCCAAAGTTTTTCCACGCACTGGCAAGCCAGCGGCGCAAGAGGGCTTGACTCTGCCATTCGCTATGGCGGGCTGTTGGGCGGATGACTACGGCATGCTGAGCAATATTCGATTGCTTTCCCGCTTGGATTGCAGCATTAGCGTGCGCGCGGCGAAGTCGCCCATGACCGATGACCAATTGTTTGTGCAGTTTCTAAGCGTGGGCGCATCCATCGAGTGCATGGGCATGCTCGCGGCCGCAAGCATGGCGGGCATCGGAATCTATTATCCAAAGTTGGAGGAAGGTGGGGATCTGGTGAAGGTCGCGATTCGATTGGGTCAGGTGCGTAAACAACCCTCCCGCGAGGTGGTGCAAAGCGCGTTGGCAATTTTCGCGCGACCAGATCCACGGGGCGCCTTTGATGCGAAGTGGAAACCGACGCCAGAGCAGCAGGAAAAAATGCGCATCAGCATGATCGATCAGGGCTTCACCTGCGTGTTGATTCAAGAAGACAAGCGCAAAGAATTTATGCGGGCTATTGAATCGCTCTCCAAAACTTCGCCAGCCTTCGCTGCCGCAGTCGGTCCGCTTGAAATGTGGGGCGCTGGTAGTACGCCATATCTCGTGGGCCTTGGCTCGGGTTCTACAGTGCAGACTCTTCTTAATGTTGGGCGTGGCATGCAGAAGGCCGGATTGTTCGCCTCACAATTTGGTGCCTCACTTGATGCGCATATGTTGCTTCCAACAGTCTTTGAATCCGCCGCATCCCAAGGTGCCGAGCAGACTGCGGCTGCACAAACGCTCAGCGCAATGCTTGCTGCGCCTGGATTTGAGCCGATGGCGATCTGTCGGCTTGGAACGCTGATGAAACCCCAGCCGCGTGGCACTCCGCCCGCCTTGGAAATGTTGTCGATCAGTTTCGACGCTCCAGTTGCGAACACGCCTGCTTAAGGTCATGCTTTCATCCATGCAAGAGACCCGCATCTACAACGGCGATGGTGATCGACTGATCGAGGTGCCAAGCAACGGACCGCGTGTCACGCTGGTGCCAAGTGGAAATCCCCGTACCGTCAGTGGCTCTCGTGGCATTCGATTGCAGTGGGGGCAGCATCTGTTGAATGATCTTGTGGAGGGCCGCTATCGCACCGTGATCTGCGGCATCAACGAGATCGACAACGCGCACGGCGTGCTGGGTGAACTTTTAAAATTGATTCCCACAAGTCAGTGGACACTTTCAAGCGCTACCAGTTACGCCCGCATGTTTCGCAGCGCGGTAAATGTGCATGCCAAAGATGACCGCGAACCATATGTTCTGAAGTTCGATCTTGATCGGCTGCTGATCTTGGCGCTGCTGCGGCCAGCGGATCGCGATCACTTCACGCTGGAGGATATTTTCCGAGGCTTCCGAACCATCAGCCGCATGATCGAGGGTCGCATGGATCGTCAACCCGTGTGCAGCGTTTCATTTCTTGGTGCCAAAAGCAATCGTCTGGTGGATCATGAAAATCAGGAGCCGAGTTTAGAGGCGGTGCTGTATGCCATGCATTCGGCGGGATTTTCTGGCGATGTCTATCCACCGGTGGCGTTGTGGGATGTGCCAAAAACTGCGGTCTTCGCAACCTTTCCATTTCCAGAGGGCATCGAGCAAATGCGCGAGGGCAGCAGTTAACGCCCCTCTTTAGGCAGCAGGTTCAACACGCACTTCGACAAACTTTCTGCGGCGAATCTGCTCGTTGCCTAATTGGCCGCAAGCAGCCATCGCGTTGCGTCCCTTGGTGCCGCGACGCTTGCAAAACTGTCCATTTTCGATTGCGCGACCAACGAAGGAAATGATTTCATCCTCGGTCGGCGCGCGCCACGGGCTGTTGCGGCGTGGGTTGTAGGGGATCACATTCAGCGAGCACTTGATGGTTTTCAGCAGCGCGCAGACTTCGTCGCAATGTTCCGGCGCATCGTTCACGCCAGGTATCAAAACATATTCAATGCAAAAAGCGTTATTGCGATGGATGGGCCATTCGCGCAAAGCCTGCAGCACTGTGGCGATCGGTTCGGCGCGGGTGATCGGCATGATCTCTTCGCGTATGCGATCATTGGGCGCATTTAAACTGAAGGCAATATTCAATTTTCGATAACCCGTCTTTTCGCAGAAGCGCCCGATCTCGCGGATGCCCTCGGCTCGTCCCACGGTGCTGATGGTGATGTTGGCGGCCGGCACCGCGCCGCCGCGATGATCGGTGAGCACGCGAATCGACTGTAAAACCGCTGGCAAATTGTCGGTTGGCTCGCCCATGCCCATAAACACAATGTTCTTGATCTCATAGCCGGTACCACCATTGAATGGATTATCAACGCGATGCCGCGCCGCGAACCACTGCGCCACGATTTCGGAGGCGGTGAGACTGCGCATCAATCCCATCTGTGCGGTTTCGCAAAATCCGCAACCCATCGCGCATCCAACTTGACTGCTCACGCACAGTGTGCGGGTGATGCGTTCATCGCGGCGCATCGGAATGATCACGCTTTCGCTCTCGAGACCATCGGCGAAACGCAGCGTGAATTTCACCGTGTCGTCATCGATGGTGGTGGCGCCAAGTGTGGGCAACAGATCGTCCACCCATGCGTGCTCGCGACGATCGCCGCGAAAAAAAGCGGCGTGGGTCGCGGCGGCGCGAAAGGGTGTCACGCCAAATTCGGCGGCGGCGCATTGGGTCTGGTGCGTGGTGTTGGAAAGCAGGTCCACCCCGCAAGCGTAGCGGCGGGCGGAGAAATTTACGCATGCAATCGAACTTTGAATTTTCGTGATTTTATCTACGCATCGTCGGCCCAACACCTCTACCATCACGCTTCCATGCACCTGAAGCGAAGCGATCACGATCACGGCCCGCCCATTGTTTCGGTCACCTTTGTATTGGAGGAGCCCGAGGGTTTGACTGGAACCCAGCAAAAAGAATGGCAACTGATGGGTGGCGCCGGCGAGAGTCTGTTGGAATTGGCGATGGAGCACGGCATCAACATCGAACATGCATGCGGCGGCGTCTGCGCCTGCAGCACCTGCCATGTGTATATCGAGCAGGGCATGAATCAACTCACCGAATCCACCGAGTCTGAGGAAGATCGCGTGGAGGAAGCGCCGGCGATTCAGCGCAACAGTCGTTTGAGTTGTCAGTGCGAGATTCGTGGAACCGCGCCGATCGTGGTGCGTGTGCCAGCGTGGAATCGCAACGCGGTGAAGGAAATTCCGCACTAATTTTTGGTGAATGCGGATGCCCACTTCTGAATCATGGCACTGGCTTGATGTGCGCGAACTTGGCGAAGCACTCGATGTGGCGCACGAGCAGATCGATCCGATCACAATCGCATTTCCAAAGTTAAAGGCGTTGGTCTTGCAATTGCCCAACTTTCAAGAGCAGCCTGGCCATCCCTGCAACGAACGCATCTTGGAGGCGATTCAGCAGGCATGGATTGATGAGCGGGGGTAGAGGCAATTTGGTTTCACGCAAGCATGTGTATGGATACATGATCAAGCATGATCAAGCATGATCAAGCATGATCAAGCATGATCAAGCACATCCCACCCACGCGTTCCTTTGATCAATGCGCACAAACCAGCGTTCACAGCAGCGGGCTGACAAGTCCGGCCACGCCCTCCAATAGTTTTTGTTGCAGCGGACGATCGCGCCACTGCTGCAGAATCACCGGAATGCTTCGCTCGATATAGCTTTGTTGCAATGCGCGCAAGCGACAGGCGAAGCCTGCGTCGTAGACCAACACGCCAATTTCGAAATTGATTTCGAAACTGCGTCGATCCAAGTTGGCGCTGGTCACCACGCTTGCGATGCGATCCACCACCACGGTTTTGGCATGCAGCAGACCGGCTGTGAACTCGTGGATCAACACGCCGGCCGACAATAATTCCTCGTATTGCGCGCGACTAGCCCGTTGCACCAGCCACGAATCATTTCGACGCGGCACCACCAAATGCGTGCGCACGCCGCGCTGGGCTGCCACGGCCAACGCCGCTTGCATGGGAAGGTCCGGCACGAAGTAGGGAGTGGTCAGCACAATTTCCTGGCGCGCCAATTGCACCGCCGCTTGCAGCAGCATGGTCATCGATTGATTGTGAAAGTTTGGACCGGTCGCCACCGCTTGCGCGGGCACACCCTGCGGATGAAAGTCCGGTTCGATCGCTAATTCCTTGCCAAGATTTTCATCGCGTTCCATGTACCAATCTTCCACGAACACCACTTGCAACTCGCGTACGAGCGGTCCTTGCACACGCAACATGCAATCCACCCACGGTGCGAAGCGAGCCTTGGGAGCGAAACTGGCCTCGGCGATATTTTGACTTCCAACCCAAGCGATGACGCCGTCCACCACCAGCAACTTGCGATGGTTGCGAATATCCAGTCGTGAAAAAAGCATGCGAATCAGCGACACGGGAAGGGCCGCGGCGACTTTCACCCCAGCTTTTTCAAGGGCGTGGCGTACATCGCTGCGGAGAAAATTTTTGCTACCCACACCATCGACCAGCAAGCGCACCTCCACGCCGCGGCGTGCTGCCTGGCGCAGGGCCGCCGCCATCTGCACTCCAGCGCGGTCGAGCAGATAGATATAGGTCAGCAGATGCACATGACTTCGTGCGGCGTTGATGTCGGCAACCATCGCGTCGATATTGGCTGCGCTGTCGCCACTCAGATCAAGCAGATTGCCAGCAAGCACAGGCGAATGACTGACCGATGTGGCCATGCTCGCAAGTTGACTTTGTTCTTCGCTCAGAGCCGCTTGCAAGCAACGGGCTTCGGCGTGCGCATGCACCGCTGGCACATCCACCTCGCGCATGATGCGCGCATGGCGTTCGGCCCGACGCGATCCGAAGCGACTTTCACCGATCAAAAAGTAGGCGATGATGCCGGCAAGCGGCAACGCCATCACCGTCACGATCCACGCCGTGGCGACCGATGGTCTGCGACCTTTGCGCACCAGCACCAGACCTGCGACCAGCAACTGCAGCAGAAATTCGCAGATGACCAATGCGGTTGAAATTGTCATGGAAGAATCTTTCAGAAGCCCCGCGCTCTCGCCGCGTGTGGGCTTACGCCAAAATCGCAACGATCAAGAAACGCCGTTCGCCGCGCGGCAAATCCACGCGCACGGTCTCTTGAATACGGGCCTTCATTAACGCCACGCCCATAGGACTGGTCGCGGTCACTTCGGTCACATCGTCATTGTCCGAGCCTTCGTCTGTCAATTGTCCGACCAGACGAAAGACCTCCTCGCGACCGTTGCCAACATCTTTCAGTTTCACCGTCGCGCCCAGAAAAACCATGTCGGTCGGAACATCCACATCGCCAGCGACTTGCACCCGCAACATCTTGGCTTCAAGTTCGCGAATCTTGGCTTCGTTCATTCCTTGATCTTCGCGCGCCGCGTGGTAGTCCGCGTTTTCTTTGAGATCACCTTGCGCGCGGGCATCCGCGATGCGTTCGGAGATCACCGGCCGAAACTGAAGGCACCCCGCGAGTTGCGCTTCTAATCTTTCTTTGTCTGCTTGGGAAATAAAATCCATTGGAATGCTTTCGCACGCGCACTCTAGCCGCGTGCTGCTGCAAGGGCAACCGCCTTGCGATGTGGTTTGGTGAACCACCATGCTGCGCTCCATGCCGCGACGGCGGAAATGCACAACGCCACGACGCCACGCCACGCGCCCTGCGTTGAAGTGGCGCCGCTTTCGGATCCAAGAATCAGGCAGCTCATCACGGGTCCTTGCAGCCACGCGGGTGGAGCAGAAAATCCAAGACTTGCCGCAGCAAGTCGCAGTGGAAGTCCAAGCACGGTGATCATGATGCACACCGCCATTGCGAGAGTTCGCGCACGCGCATCATTGCTGTGAAGCGTGACCGCGATGATGGCGCCGATGTTTGCGCACCATGCGAAGATGATCGCGTCCATCAACACCAGTCTGGCGGGTGACCAGGGCGTGGCCAGTCGCAGCGGCCACACCACCACATGAAACAACACCAGCAACGCGATTAGATCAAGCAGCACTCGCAACATCGGCCAACCTTCGCGCGGTCCACTCAGTCGCAACAACGGCCATCCCGCGCACAATCCCACTGCGAAGCAGGCGAGCAACAATCGAATGCCGGGGGCGTAACTTGCCAGCGACGCGCTGATGGGTGGTCGAAGTCCGATGCACAACATCCACGATCCGAAAATCCAGATCGAAGCGAGCAACACCAATCCGCGTGGCATCGGCATGATGAAAGAAGCCTAGCGATTCAGCGAACGCTGGCGTAGTCGCTGAGCAGATCAAGTTGATCTTCACAGCCAGCGTCGATGCGACCGTAATGATCGTTCAACCAGCCGAGATATTCCAACTTTTGACGGGCAGGCACTTCAGAGGCACCTTCACGACCAGGCGCGCGTCCCCATTTCACCGTGCAGCCGCGGCCAGTTTTAAAGCGCAGACATCCGTCGTTGGCGCACTCGGAAAGATCGATCCACGCAATTTGCGATCGCCATGCACGCTCATCGATCAAACGCGCCAAGGCCATGGCGGAAAAAAGATCATCGCCACCCCATCGCGTTCCGTAGGTTGTTGGACGAGGCTGCGTCGCCCCTTCAATGCGCATGAATCCGCGGGGCGCGGTGCCGGGTCGATAGCAGCGTGGAAGGAGTCGGCATTGCGAATCAACCAGATGGTCGTAGCCACCTTCGCGCACCACAGCAAAGGGCGTGGCCCACGAAGCTTCGATCGCAACTTCATCATCACCACTGCGTCGCACTTGCTTCACTTCATCGAACCAGCCAGTGTTCAGCAACGCCTCTTTCGCTCGCTGCAAGCCGGCGCGGTCCATCGGTGAACCACTCAACTGCTCGGCCACCGCATCCGCAAGCGGACCCAGTTCGGCGTCGGTCATCCATGTCGGACGATTTTCAAATCGAACCCGAAGCGGGCCGTCGGAGTGATTGCCCAAGGCCTCGTTGCGAAGCATCGGAACACCCATGCCCAACGCTAGCGCCGCGCCAATGAAGGTGGCGCTCCACGCAGCTGCGATCAGCATGGGGCGAAACGAAGTGAAGCGTTGTAGAAGTGAAGGACCACTTTTAGAAACCTTGGTGCGTCGTCGAGCCATCGTTGGATCACTATCGGCGCAGCGGCCGCTCAAGATGGAATTTCGGCCAGCGTAAAATTTCCCCCCATCGTGCGGCGCCCAACGGCGCAGGCCTTATGCGACTTACGCCGAAGTAGAAGTGGTCTGCGCACCGCGAGCAAGGGCGCGTTGGGCCAATCCAAGGACCAGCGTTTCCATGGAAATTCCCGCATGCAGAGCGGCTTTTGGAACCAGCGAGTGGTCGGTGAATCCAGGCATGGTGTTGGCCTCCAAGAACCATGGCCCATGTTCGTCCACCATAAAATCAAGCCGCGCTACATCGCGCAAGCCAAGGCGATTCCAGGCTGCTCGAGCGAATCGACGAATGGAATCCGCGACGCCCGCGGGCAGTTGCGGGTCGAGTAAATATTCTGTGTCATCGCGGGTGTACTTGGCTTGGAAATCGTAGAGACCATTCTTGGGTCGCACTTCGATCAGCGGCAGATCACGATCATGCAGCAGACCGATGGTGATTTCGCGGCCACGCACAAAGGTTTCAGCGAGCAGCGTGGTGCGGCGGCGGTGAAGTGTGGCGCGTGCGCTTTCGACTTCGTGCAAAGTTTTACACACCAGCAGATCCACGCTGCTGCCATCGTCGCAAGGCTTTAACACCAGTGGCGGTTGCAGCGACAACACATCGCCCTCGCGGATCACTTGCGATGGCGGGGTGGGCACGCCCACTTCGGCGACGGCGTGTTTGCTGAGCGGCTTATCCATCGCAAGCCGCGCCGACACCGCGGTGCAACCAACAAATGCTCGGCCATCAAGCGCCAAAATTTCCTGAAGCACGCCGCCTTCGCCCCACGGTCCGTGCAGCACAGGAAATACAACATCGCCGGGCATGGCGCGAATCTGTTCAAGCGTGGGGGTGTCGATGGTGACTTCTTCCACCTTCGCGCCGGCGCGACGCAACGCCGCTGCCACGCGTCCGCCGCTGTTGATACTGACTTCACGCTCGGCATCGGGGCCGCCCTGTAAGACAAGCACATGCATCAGATTGCTCCTACGCGATCGCCGCGTCTCCAGAAAACAACTTCGGTGTGCAAGGTGACGCCCTGCGCGTCCTGTACGCCACGCACCACGCGTTCCACGAGCTGCATCACATCGTTTGCATGGCCGCCCTTGGCCACGCAGATAAAATTCGCATGCTCCGCACTCACCGAGGCACTGCCTTGCGCGCAGCTTTTCAATCCGCTGCGATCGATCAGCATGCCCGCACTGACGCGTTCGCCAGAAGGCAGCGTAGGATTTCGAAACATGCAGCCAGCGGAATTTTCCGCCAAGGGTTGCGTTGATTTTTTGTATGCCATGATTTCGCGCACCCGTTCACGCAACGCCTGCTGCTGCGGAGCGCGCGCAAGACGAAAGCGACTCCACAACACCACGCCGTGGGGCAGCGTACTGTGGCGATAGTCAAATTGAATCGACTGGCGTTCATGCACCGTGCGCACGCCGCAGACATCGAGCAGGGCGACGCTTTCAACCACCTCACCAATCGCGCCGTAGCGGCCACCAGCGTTCATGCGAATCGCACCACCAACGCTTGCAGGAATGCCCGCCATCGGGCAGAGTCCATCCAGTCCTTCGCGCAGAGTGGCGTGCATGAATTTGCTCAAGTCAGCGCCGCCGCCTGCCTGAGTGATTTCACTTTCAGCTCTGATTTCCCAGCTGGAAAAGCAGGGGTGATTTAGTTGTACCACCACGCCATCCACGCCTTCATCGCCGACCAAAAGGTTGGCGCCTTCGCCAAGCACGCGCACCACAATCTGCTCGGCGTGACAACGAGTGACAAGCGTGGTCAACGCCTCGATACTTCGCGGACGCACCAAGGCGTCACAGCAACCGCCAACACCAAACCAAGTCAGCGGTGCAAGCGATGCATGCAGCGTGACCTCGGCATCAAGTTGGTCGCAGACATGTGCAAGGGGCATGACCATCAACTTACACGCCTTGCGTGGCGATGCCTCCGTCGATCATGGTGCGCGCGATTTTCCAGACTGGACCGGCGCCCATTGTCACCACCACATCGCCAGCTTGCACGCACTCAAGTAGGCGCTCGTTCACCTGCTGAAAATTGGCGAAAGCTTCCACACTGATGCCAGTCGCCGCAATGCGCTCGGCCAGCATCGCGCTGCTCACCAAGGCGCGCTCGGATTCATGGTCGCGCACAAAATGAATCGGTGGCAGCAGCACCAGGTCGGCATCGGAGAAAGCGTGGGCAAAGTCCTGCAGCAACGCGCGGGTGCGACTGTGTTGATGCGGTTGAAAGACGCAGAGCAGGCGCCGCGCCGCCGTTGCATCGCGCAGCGCCTTCAGGGTGGCGCGAATTTCAGTTGGATGGTGCGCGTAGTCATCGAACACGCGCACATCTCCAAATGCGAGGCGGGCGAAGCCAAGAAGTTGTTGGCGTCGATCGAGGCCTGAAAAATCGGACAACGCCGCTTCGATCGCTTCGCGTGAAGCCCCCACATGCAGGGCCATTACGCCGGCTGCGGTGGCATTGAGTGCGTTGTGTTCGCCACACATGCGCAGTCGAAAGCGCAGGGTTTCGGTGGTGCCACACAGCACGCGCACCAAACCATCGGCGGCGCGTTCCATGCGATGCGTGGCCTTGGTGTGCAAGCCGAATGTTTCAATGTGCGCGGTGATTCCTTTGGTGATGACTTCGCGATGCGCGCCTTCGTGGGCGATCAACAGATAGCCACCATCACGCGCGGAAGGAAGTCGGCGCGCGAAGATTGCGAAACTTTCCACCACCGCTTGCAGATTTTCATAGCAGTCCAGATGTTCGGCCTCCACATTGTTCACGATCGCAGTCAACGGATTCAGCGCATGAAAGGAGCGGTCGAATTCGCAGGACTCGGTCACCAACAATCCAGGTCGACCCGCAAGTGAGCCCGTGACAATGTTCGCCGACCCCACGCGTGCATTTCCGCCAAGCGCCGCGCAGGTGGCGCCGGCGATAAATCCTGGGTCCAGTCCAGCGCGCATCAGACACCAAGTCAGCAGGCAGGTGGTCGTACTTTTTCCATGCGTGCCCGCAATCGAAACGCCAGTTCGAGTTGCATGCAACAGCCCAAGGGTCTGCGCATAGGTGCGAACTGCTACGCCTCGTGCGCGCGCCGCGGCGAGGGTTGCGTGCGTGGCGGGAGCGGCGGCGGTGGCTACCACTACATCGATATTTTCAGGCAAGCCATGCGGCGAGCCAACGGCCACGGTCACGCCGTGGGATTCAAGTGTCTCCTTCACTGCGCCGCCTTCGGAATCTTCGCCCCGTACGATGGCGCCAGAAGCCTGTAAAAGCAGAGCTAATCCGCTCATTCCGGTGCCGCACGCGCCCACCATCCAGACGCGTGCGCCCCGCAAGTTCGCCGCTTCAAATGGGGGCTGGATGTGGGGCATGCGGCGCATCGTAGGGCTTGCAGGCTGGTCGTTTGTCTGCGAAAGAATGTGGGCTTTATTCACCCTGCGAACATCGGCGAAGCGCGCGCATCGGCGTGAAAGGCTGTGCGCCACATTGACTCTTCGTACACTCGCAACGATGACTGAAGCATCCGCACATGTGAAAGCCCAGGTGTTGCTGATCGACGACGAGGTGGAGCACGCCCAGACCATGGCCGACACGCTGCGCAAGCCCGGGCATATTTGCACGGTGGTGCATTCTCTCAAGCAGGCCGAGCCCGAACTTCGCAGCGGAAATTTCGATGTGGTTGTCACGGATCTTGTGATGGAGACTCCGACCGCCGGACTTGAGGTGCTGAAACTAGCCAAGCTGCACCAGCCCGATGCCGAAACTATTTTGGTCACCGCGCACGGCGATGTGCCTACGGCAAAAGCGGCGTTGCAAGGTGGCGCCTATGACTTCATCGAAAAGCCACTCGATGTAGTGGTGTTTCGAAATCTTGTGCAGCGCGCAGCCGAGACCGTGCTGCTTCGCCATCACAATGCGTCGCTGCGTAGTCAGGTCGACGCGGCCTATGGATTCGAGGGCATCATCGGTGAGAGCGCCGGTATTCGTGGGGTGATCGACACCATTCGGCAAGTGGCGCCAAGCACGATTCCTGTGCTGATTACAGGGGAAAGTGGCACAGGCAAAGAACTTGTCGCGCAGGCGATTCATCGCCATTCCAAACGACGCGAGCGGCGCTTCGCAACTTTCAACGCCGCCGGTCAAAGTGAAAGTTTGCTTGAGGATCAACTTTTTGGTCATGTGCGCGGAGCCTTCACCGGCGCCGATCGCGATCGCGAAGGGGTCTTTGAATACGCCGACAAGGGCTCGCTGTTTCTTGATGAGATTGGCGACATGCCTCTTTCCATGCAACCCAAGTTGTTGCGTGTGCTTGAGACGGGCGAGGTGATTCGTCTTGGTTCCAACGAGCCGCGCAAAGCCGATGTGCGCTTTATCAGTGCGACCAATCAAAATCTGAAGGAGGCCAGCGCGCAGAATCGCTTCCGAAACGATTTGTATTTTCGATTGAAGGGTGTGGAGATTCATCTGCCACCACTGCGTGAGCGTCGCGAAGATGTGCCGGCGTTGGTGCGCCACGCGATGGGTCGTTGGTGCGCCGATCTTGCCAAGCCGCGAGTTGAAGTGGGCGATCCAGCGATGATGCGATTGATCGCCTACGACTGGCCCGGCAATGTGCGTGAGCTGCTCAATGTGGTGCATCGCATGGTGGTTACCTGCGCAGGTCCGCGCTTAGAACTTCGCGATGTGCCCTCGGAAATTCGCGAAAGCGAGGGCGAGCAGGCGTCGGGCGGCGTTGGAAGTCTTGCAGGAATTGGCTTGGATCGCCTTGAAAAAGAGGCTATTCGTCAAACTCTCGCCATGACCAATGGCAACCGCGAGCAGACCGCTGAACTGCTGGGCATCGGTGAGCGCACGCTGTATCGAAAGTTGAAGGAGTATGGTCTGCGTTGAAGGCTTGCCTTTCGCCTCACGCCGAACCACACTCAACGCCATGCCTTGGATCCTGTGGAGGCATCTTAGTTTGGAATTGCTCAAGGTGCTGCTGCTCACCGCATCAGTGATCGTGGTGGTGGTGGCCTTTGGCGCGGCCATCAAACCTCTGGCTGAAAATTCACTCGGCCCTGGCAGCGTGCTGAAGTATGTGTTGCTTGCGATGGTGCCGATGCTGCAATTCGCTTTGCCCTTCGCCGCCGGATTCGCTGCCACCATTGTACTGCACCGATTTTCTGTTGATAACGAATTGGTGGCGATGGCGAGCAGCGGCATTCGTCATCGCACGGTGCTAGCGCCAATCGCATTTCTAGGCGTCGTGTTATTCACGCTGATGCTGTGGTTGGTGCACACACTGGTGCCGCAATTCTGGGGGTTGATGCGCGACACCATTGCGCAAGATGCGGCGGCGGTCTTTGTTGCCGCAGTGGAACGCGGCGAGGCTTTGGACGCGGGCGAACTCACCATTTACGCCGATGGGGTCTCGGTGCAAGAGGCGCCGCCAGATTCTGGCGCGGTGCAGCGTTTGCGGTTGGTCGGTGTCGCGGCAGTGCAAAAAGACCGAGCAGGAAAGGCAGTTGCGGAGTTCATCAGCGAAAGCGCGGTGGTGGATGTGCATCGCCGAGATGGCGCGACGGTGATGAAACTTGCGATGAGTAATGGCACCGGCTTTCGCGCTGGTGAAGGCACGGTGGCATTCATTCCGCAGGCTGCCCCCGATGCCATTGAAATTGGACGCGCCACTGAACGAGACGCGCGCAGCACCACCACCGAAGACCTGCAGCAGGCGCGCGCGAATCTTGACGGCGAAATCGCCATGCAAAAAGATCTCGCCAACGCGGCCACCATTCTTGAGCGTGTGGATTTGCTGCAATGCATCGAGCGCACACTTGCCTCGGCGGGCACGATCACGCTTCTTGATGATTCAAGTCAGCGACGATATCGAATTGAACAGGCGGCCAGTGATGGCGCCGCGCTCATGCCGCGCTCGCCAGCGACGGTGATGCTGCTGACCGAACTCGATGGTGATCGCGCGATGCGCCGCGCCGAGGCAACTACTGCAATCTTGTTGGGTGCCAGTGGCGGCGAAGGTAATCGAGTGGATCTCGCGGTGCAAGCAACCAGCGCGTTCGATGTTGGTGGCAAAGATCCGATACCCACTCGCTGGCCAGCGCGCCTTCGTGATGTGCGTGTGATCGAGTGTCCATCTACGCAGCGCAATGCCACATCCAGCTCCGATCTTCTCGCCAATCTTGATCAACTTGCTGCAGGAAAAGGCTCCAATGCGGCGGCATCAGCTGTGGCTGCAAACGATCTTCGCCAGCGCCTTGAGTATGTGGATCGCGATGCGCAGTCGAATGTGTTGCAGCGACTTGCCCTCGCCGCTTCCGCGCCGTTGGTGCTGCTCTTAGGCGCGGCGTTGGCGGCATGGAAACGCGAAAGCATGCCACTCACGATTTATCTTTTGGCATTTCTGCCGGCGATCCTGAACATCGTCACCATCGCTGGTGGTCAACAGGTGGTGCGTTCAGGCGCGGTGGTGGTCGGCACCCTGGTGATGTGGTCAGGAAACTTGTTGCTGGCATTGTATTTTGCGCACGCCTACCGACGGTGGGCACGACATTGATCCCCATCATCGATCGTTATGTCATCACACGGTTCTTCTGGAACTTCTTGGCGCTCTTTGGAACGCTCTACATTTTTGGCGTTACGGTGGATGTGATCATCTCCACCTCTAAATTTATCGAGGCCGCGGATCTGGCGGTGCGTGATGGCCGCTCCTCCACCCGCTGGATCGCCTTCGTGCTGATCCTGCTGGACTTTCACGGTCCGCGCATCTTCCAGTTTTTTCAGTTCATGCTTGGCATGGTCGCGGTGGGCGCGATGGGATTCACCTTCGCGCAGATGCATCGCGCGCGCGAACTCACCGCGTTGATGGCGGCGGGGGTAAATCTGCGTCGACCGGGTTTAGCGCTTGTAGCGGCGGCGGGGCTTCTGAATGCTCTACAAATCGTGAATCAGGAATGCATCTTGCCGCGGCTGGCGCCGAAGTTAGTGCGGTTTCATTCCGATCTGTTGACCACGCAAGGCAGCAGTTTTCCTGTGCCGCTGACTCGTGATGGAAATGGTTTACTGATGCAAGCGGATTCATTCGATCCAGAATCAGGTGTGCTTCACGGCATGGTGGTGTTGCAACGCGATGCCATCGGACGCGCGCGCAGTCGCATCAGTGCGCCAAGCGCCACATGGGATGCTTCGAAAGAATCCTGGATGCTGCAGCAGGGCAAGCAGATACTTGTGTCGGATCAATCTGCCAACGCGCCCGCAGTGAACTCCACCAGTTTTGAATCATCCGTCACTTCTGTGTCCACCAACCTCGGCCCCGAGTCGCTGCTCACTCGCCGTTTCCGTCTGTATGGACAGATGCTCAGCACGCCGCAATTGCTTGAACTTCGCGATGGCGGTGGAGGTGATCGCGTGCTGGCGAGTCGCCTGCTCGCCTCGCGATTCTTGGGACCGGTGATCAATCTGCTGGTGCTTGCCGCGTCGATACCATTCTTTCTTTTGCGCGAACCTCGCAGCCTTCTGCAGCAAAGTGTCCGCGCCGCCATGTTCGCGGTGCCTGTCACCATCACCGCGCTCACGCTGACAACCGTGCCCGTCTCTGGCCTTCCACCTTTGCTGGCGGCCTCGATTCCCGCGGCTTTTCTGCTGCCAATCGCTGCGTGGCGATTCAGCGCGATGCGTTCTTAACCCGCATCCACGCGTCGCGCAATGATTCATCGAAGATCACCGCGTCGCGTTGCGTCTGACGCAAGCCACTCACCAACGCCTCCATTTGAACACGCTCTTGCGCCCGTCGAACATCGCGCTCGGCCGCAGCGCGCGCGGCAAGGTCGGGGGCGTCAGCGGCGATTTCATCTTGCATGCGGATGATCACATAGCGTTGATCCATCATCACTGGCGCGCTGACGCCGCCCTTGGGAAGACTCCACAGTGTCTGTCGAAATGACGCGGGCCAACTTGGATCAAGACGACTGACAGGATTCACCAACCCACCGCGCGGCGCGGAACTGTCGTTGCTCATGTCCGCAGCGACTTCGCCAAAGGGCTCGCCAGCGTCAAGGCGTCGCTTCGCCTCGGTGCACGCTTTTAAATCGGCCAGCGCGATCACGCGGCATCTTCGTTTGGCTCCGTGCGCCGCATCCATCGCAGCGTCCACCGCTACAGGAGTCAACTGCACTTGTTCCTGCACCAACAAACGAGCCGATGCATTTCGACGCAGCAGTGATTTCCATCGATGCTCGCCCAACCCTTGCACCGCCCGCAATTCCAGCAACAAGCGCTCGGCGCGCTCGGGATTATCGCTGAAACCCGCAAGCAATGCCCGCTGTTCCTCTGCCAACATCGCCGCGTCCACAGTGAGATTTCGCTCTGCAATCAGCTTTGCCAATTGTCGATCCAGCAACACTTCTTCAAGCGCCACTGCGCCTGCGCGCTCCGAAAGCACCGGTTGCAATTCGCTCCATTCGATCACGGTTCCCTTCCATATCGCAGGTGGTCGTTGGGAAACAATCGGCGCGGCAACCGCCTCGGCAAGCTTCACCGAAGCGACAGCATGTGACTGCTGCGTCGTCAAAATGGTGGGTCGCTCTGAAATCGTGTCGCATGACATGGTGCCAGATGACATCAGCACAATCGCGATCAGCCGGGGCGTGGTTCGCATGTGGTCAGTATGACCGAATCACGCCATCTCGGCGGCGGCGCTCGGGCCAGGTTGGTGCCAGTCGATCGCGAAGAGAAATCAAACGCTTGCCACCAGCAAGTTGCATCGCATCACGACCTGCAAAAACTTGCGAAAGATTTTCAGGCTGTAATTCTGGCGCCAACCATCCACTGCATTGCCATCGAAGCAGCATCGGTTCATCAATCAACAATAAATCAAAGCGTTCACGCAGCCATGCGATTGGATCGGGCTGCTGCAATGCCTCCTGCATCACATTGCGATCCCACACCGTGCTCCAACGCATCATCACATCAGGTGGAAGCCAAAAAGGCGCGCTGAAACCCACGCACAGAATGCGCTGCCCCGGGAAGAGGCCAGTGATTGCGGCCTCCGCGCTGGGGTGTCCGCGCACTTCCGCCACCAACGCATCATCCTCACTGGCGAGCATCGCAAGATCAAGCACGCCCGTCGCGACATCCACGCGTCCGCTGAGCGCCAACTTTCCAGCGGCATCACTCACCAGCGCCCATGCGGAAATAAAACCCAAGCACAGGCAGATCAGCATCGCAAGCCTTCGCGTCGCAGGCTGTGATTGCGCGACCATGCCGATCACCAGTCCAACCGCGATCGCCAACGGCACGACTGTCGGAATTAAAAACCGCGACTGCAGATGTGTCGTGAACATCCACGCGATCACCGTTGCCAGTGTCATCGCGCACAACGCGATCGCCACACGGCGCCAACGACGCACGCTGAGCAAGATGCATTCACTTGCTACTCCAAGCCACGGCAGCGTCGCCCAGAACCAACGCCACGGCTCGCCCTCGGTCGGATTTGCGCCCACACCAAAGATCAACCATTGTTGCCACAGCGAGCGCAATCGTTCAACCACCGTTGCATGGCTTTGATGTGCCGCATCCCATCGAGCGGCTTGATCCACAGTCCACCAACCTAATCCTGCGGTCTGCGCAAGCAGTGGAAAAATCGCGGCGGTGGTGAACCATGTATTGCGCATCAGCCACGGAAACAACGCTACGCCCAGCACGCCAATCCAGCAGACCCACCATCGCACATCCAATCGCGTCGGCATCAACACCACGACCCAGACGATCGCAGCGGGCGCTGCCAGCGTGATCGAGCTGGCTTTGCTTCCGATCATCAATGCAACGCCCAAGCCAAACAGCACGCCGCGTGTCCAGGTTGAACTTGGTGAAACCGCGGCCATCGCCAGGGAAAGTCCCAGCAACACGCCCGCTTCGCTGTAGGCCAACGAACCTGTCACCATCACCCATGGCGTGGCCAGCATCACCACCACCGCGCAACCACGCGCCCATTGCAGCGCTCCCAATTGCATCAGTAACTCGGCCACCACGCCCGATGCAAGCACCGCGATCGACGCATGCAATAGTTGGCAAGAAATCGCCGCGTCACGCGGATCGCTGCGCAGCGACATCAGATGCATGTACGCGCCTTCGATGAAATTTGGCAACCCCGCATAGGCGAGATGCTCAAGCGGCCGCATCGATCCAGTTTCCAACCATTCGCGCGGAACTTGCAGGTGGTAACTCAACGCGTCGTAGCCGCCGAATTCTGTGCTGAATAAAAAACCTGCTGGCATCAATGCAGCCGCCAGTATCGCGCCGCATGCAAGGCCAATGGGCAGGGCGCTCCATGTGGGCAAGGTGCCAACCTCGCCGCGCAGTGGATGTCGCGCAAGCAACCACCAGCCTGGCGCTAGCAACATCAAGCCGGCCAACGGTCCTCCAGCGAATGCGCCGAAGGTTCCGCACCATTGCTCTGCAATCAACAAGCAGGACACTCCGATCGCGATGGTTGTCGCGCATCCGCGCACTTTCAACAGACGCGCCGCAAAATTTCCAAGCCCAGCTGCAGAAGCCAACCACAGCGCGGATGCGGGCAGCGACATCACCAACGCCATTGCGGATGAAGGCAACGCCGCACGTCCGCCATCAATCGCGGTGATCGCCGCGGCACTTGCAACCGTGACGAATGCCACCAGCAGCCATGTCCGCGCAGATCGCACACCCGTTACAACTTGAATATTTGTCATGCCTGCAGCCATACGAATGCATATTGCCCGAAATCCAACCTCTCGGCATCTATCCCTCATGCCAAACGCCCCGCTAAGCCGATCCCAAATCCGCAGCCATGGAAGGCTGCCGCCGACCACGCTTCCGTGTGGCCGTCGCTTACAACGATAGGAGGTCGCCATGCTTGTACAAACAACTCGCTTCGGACCCGTTGAGGTCGATGCATCCCGCCTACTGCAATTTCCAGCGGGATTACTTGGTTTTTCTCGCGTGCGTCACTTCGCGTTGCTGCAACCAGACGACCGCGGAGTTTTCTTTTGGCTGCAAAGCATTGAAACTGCGGATGTTGCTTTTGTGGTCACCGATCCAGGTTTGTGGACCAGCGACTTCGCCATCACGCTGCGTCACGAGCAATCCGCAGAGATCGGACTGACCGAAGGCATGGCGCCGCAACTGCTGGTGATTGTGAATCGTCGCGATCACGGCATCACTGCGAATATGCAGGGACCGTTGGTGATCAATTCAGTCACACGCATCGGTCTTCAGGTGGTGCTTGCCGATCGTCGTTGGACCACTCGTCATGAACTTGTTTCTGTAACGCCAGCGGCTCGCGCCGCCACGGCCTAAACCGGAGATCCCATGCTTGTTCTTTCTCGTCAGCGTGATGAACGAATTGTGATCGGTGACAATGTTGAAGTGGTGGTGGTCGACATTCGAGGCGACAAAGTGCGCCTTGGCATCGTCGCGCCCAACACCGTCTCTGTGCATCGCAAGGAAATTTACGAGGCGATTCGTAAGGAGAATCAAGAGGCCGCATTGCTTCGCGGCGAGCTTCCAAATCTCACCTTGCCAACCACTGGTTCGGATGCCGTGCGTCGATTGGCTCAACGAAATATCGATCGCGGCGAAGATCGCCGTGAAATAGCCTGAAGCGCACTCGCTTGGATGAAGCACTATTTCAATATATTTTAGGCGGCTTTCGCAAGTCGTCCGCGTGCCATTTCGACCAAAGTGTCGAAACTTGTCGGATCCTGAATCGCCATCTCGCTGAGCATCTTGCGATTCAGCAAGACGCCTGAGCGTGAAAGGCCACCGATCAAAAGGCTGTAGCGAAAACTGCGCATGCGGCACGCCGCTGTTAAGCGGGCAATCCACAGCGAGCGCATATCACGACGACGCAGACGACGATGGCGCCATGCGTTGCGACCGGCGCGCATCAAGGCGACTTTGGCCTGTTGCTTGTGACGACTCTTGGTTCCGTAAAAACCACGCGCCTCGCGAAGAACGCGTCGGCGTGCCTGAGTTCGTGCTGCTCCCTTGCGTGCTCGTGACATGGTTTGTTCCTTTCAATTCCTTACTTAGCCAGCCAAACTGCGATTCAGCACCTTGCCCAGCATTCGATTTTCACTCTTGGACAGGATGCGTTCCTTGCGGTAACTGCGAACGGCTGCGCCATTCTTGTTGCTTTTTAAGTGGCGCGAATTTGGAGAGTGAAACGAGATCTTGCCATTGGCGGAGATCTTGATTCGCTTCAACAGACCTTTATGACTTTTGTGCTTGGGCATTGCTTGTTTCCGTGATGCGCCAGATGGCGGGTCGGGGAGGATAGCGAAACCCACGAATTGGTCAAGTTAAATTTAAAATCTTTGCCGCAGAATTTAGTGCGCAAGAAAGGCGTCGTCGCCAGAGGGCAACTGCACCAAATTCGGTAAAAGATCGCCTTGGGTAACGCCGCGGGGCAGATAAATGTTGTCACCGTTCACCTCGGGCCGGCTTAGCCACAGCAGGGCGCCATCGCCAAAGAGCACATTTTGCCCAGTTTCGTTGTGATTCGCGCTGGCCATGCTTGGGGGGGCGACTCGACCCGTGCGGTGCATTTCCAAGATTGGATTGGAGTCAGCCACCAGCGCACCGCGTGCGACAATGGTCAAGCGAAAGGATCGATCGCTCGCGGGCATGCGGAATGCGAAATGTTTGTGCGGCATGCCCGAAGAGCAGGCCGGACATTGCACACTGCCCATCGGGCAGTAGCCACAATTCGCCAGTGCCACCAAATTGCCGCCATGCTCGTAAGTGTTCCAGTCCGGCGCTCGCGAGGGGTTGGTCGCCAACAACCCATTCAAGCCGGCGGTCATCGGAAGATGATCGCGATTGTCGTTGGCGTAGGCGCTGAGTCCGCCACCCATCGCGCGCATGTTGTTGGCGCAACTTGCCTTCAGCGATGTCGCTCGCATGCGCGTGAAGGCTGGCCAGGCAACACCAGCAGTCAGCAGAATCACCGCTGCGATGCCGCCAAGATCGCTCCAGCGAATCGATCGAATCGGCGCGCGCTCCAAACGCATTTTTTCTTTTTGCTCGCGCTCGGCGAGATCGATGCGCGCCAGTGTCGCGTCGATCAGCGATTCATCCGAATCCTCGATTGGATAGTGATCCAGATGCCGCAGCAACTGCAGCATCGCCTGATCACGCGCCGCATCATCGGCGTTGTGGGCCGAGGCTTGAAAACCATTGTCAACAAGGCGATCCAGCGCCGCTTGATCTTCAGCGGAGAGTTTGGGACCACGCAACTCGTCGGGGCTCGCGCTCATGCGACTGGGTTTTCCGTATCGCGACGACCGCGACGCCAGCGCTCGCCAAACGCGGCCACCGCGGAGTGCAGACGACTTTTCACAGTTCCAAGTGGAATCTGCAGAATGTCGGCGACCTGCTGATAGTTCATCTTCTGAAAGTATGCCAGAACCAAAATCTCGCGGTGCATCGGCGGCAGGGCGTCCACAACTTTTTGAACCAACGCAGATTCTTCACGCAGTGTGAGTGGTTGCGAAGGTTGTTGAATCTTCGCCGCGAACAGGTCGATCAATTCGCCATCGCCATTCTCGCCAATCGGCGTCTGTAAACTGACGCCGCGTCGACGACGATCTTTGCGATACCAGTCGCGGGCCTTGTTGGCGGCGATGGTGTAAAGCCAGGGCCGAAACACGCGGGTCGGATCGAAGGAGGCCGCTGAAATATGGATCTGCATGAAGGTCTCTTGAAACACATCCTCGGCGGCGGCGCGGGAGCCGATAAACTTTTGTAGAAATCCGTGCAGGTCGGGGCGATAACGCTCCATCAAGATTGGAAATGCCTGGGCGTATCCCTGCAAATGCGCTGCGACTAGCTCTTCGTCTGTTGAATGTTCGGCCACCGCTTCCACAGGGCCAATACTACGAAAATCCGCACGCTTGAAGGCGTTTGAGATCCATTGAAGTGGCGAAGATGAACTGGTGATCGAAGCCATCGCATCTTGTTACGATCTCGAGTGCAAATTAGTTTGTCCTGAACTCGCAATTTTGGAGATCTCTCATAAATGGGTGTACCGATTAGTCAGATGTGGACCGTTGCAAGTTATGTTTTTCGTAACCGATTGGCCGGTCGAAGGCAGTATCCACTGGTGCTGATGCTCGAGCCACTCTTCCGCTGCAACTTGGCCTGCGCCGGGTGCGGCAAGATTCAATATCCAGCCCATGTGCTGAAGCGACAACTTACGCCGGCGGAATGTTTCTCGGCCGCTGATGAATGCGATGCGCCCATGGTCAGCATTCCTGGCGGCGAACCGCTGCTGCATCCAGACATTTCGGAAATTGTGAAGGGTCTGGTTGCGCGAAAAAAGTACATCTATCTCTGCACCAACGCGTTGTTGCTGAAGGAAAAACTTGAGGAAGGTCTTTTCACTCCAAGTAAATATCTCACCTTTAGCGTGCATATGGATGGCCAAGAAGAGAACCACGATTTTGCAGTATGTCGCGAAGGAACCTATAAAAAGGCTGTCGAAGGCATTCGTCTTGCAGTCGAGATGGGTTTCCGCGTTACCACCAACACCACGCTTTTCGAGGGTGCCGATCCAAATTCGGTGCGCGCATTCTTCGACGAAATGATGCATCTTGGAGTGGAAGGCATGATGATTAGTCCGGGCTACGCCTATGACAAAGCGCCGGATCAGACGGGGTTCTTGAAGACCAAGGGCACCAACGATCTCTTTGAAATGATTCTCAGTAATCGCAAGAAGGGTTGGCGCTTTAATCAAAGCCCGCTGTTCTTGGAATACTTGATGGGCAAGCGCGAGTACGACTGCACGCCGTGGGGCATGCCGTGCTTCAACATCTTTGGTTGGCAGAAGCCCTGCTATTTATTGCAAGAGGGTTACGCGGATAGTTACCAAGAACTTCTCGCAGAGGTGGACTGGTCCAACTATGGTCATGCCAGTGGCAATCCAAAGTGCAGCAACTGCATGGTGCATTCGGGTTACGAAGCTACGGCGGTGGATCAAACTTTCAGCGGCTTCGGTGGAATCTGGGCAAATATGAAGGCGATTCTCTTCAACTCCTACGCCAATCCGTCGGCGTTTCAAAAATTGGCTGACGAGAAGCGCAAGCCACATGGGCCGCTGAAGCATCTTGTGCAACTTGGCTTGGCCACCGACATCGATCAAAAATCTGCAGCGTGAACAACCTGTCGGTTTCACCAAACTGGCGCTGTGGGCGGTCATCATTCACGCATGCCATTTGATCGAGGAACCGTTTCGTATCGTCGCTTCCATCTGGAAGGTTGGAAGCAGGCGCCATCGCCAGCCTTGCTGGAAACCCTGCAAAACGCCTCGCTTGTTGATGAGGGCGAAGGCGGCGGCGTGGGCTGGACTGCGGGCGAGCATCTGTTTGATGCGGCCTTTGAAGCCGAGCGCAACATTTTTGGAAGCGATCTGCTCGCGGCGATTCGAATCGACAGCGACCGTGTGCCGCCGGAAATGCGGCGCGCATATTTGCTGAGCGCGATGGCGGAGGAGATGGCCAGCGCCGATGCCGATCGAAGTTCGCGTCGTCGCGCGCGCGAGAGGGCGCTTCGTCGCTGCGATGCCGAGATCGCGGATGGTCGATGGCGGCGAAGAAAGTTAGTGCCTGTGCTGGCGAGTTTCGCCACGCAGTCGGTGCTTGCACCGGCGAAAAGCGATGCGCTGACAACTTCCGTGCGCACAATGATTGAGCAGACATTTGAATGCACCGCGACCGCGCTTTCATCGGGTTCACTGGCGGTTCGTGTTGCCGATCAATTGGGACTTTCTCAAGCCGCCGAAGATGCGCAGCCCGAGTCGTTTGGCCCCGCGCCAACCGAATCCGCTGGCACGCCAGATCGGCCTTCGCCGCCGTGGTGCGACGAGAGTCATCCGATGGATTTTCTCGGCAACGCATTTCTGCTGTGGGCATGGTGGCGCGCCGAACTCGACGCGCCCGAGCCCGAGAGCGGCGTGGTGATTCTTCGCAAGGCGATTGAATTCGCATGTCCGTGGGATTCGACTGGCTCGGTGCTAGTGCGTTCAGATGATCCGGCCGCGCGTAGCGAAGCGCGAACCGCCATGCGTTGCGGCAAGTGGCCGCGGCGCGCGGGGCTCATTCTTTCGCGTGACGGTGAAGCCTGGGAATTTTCGCTGCAAGCAGATCGCTGGGAAATCACAGGCCTTCGGCTTGATCCGCCGACTGGCGCGCCAAGCAATCGCCGCGAGGCGCTTGAAGTGCGGCTTGGTTCGATCGCGGCTTTCGATCGTGCGTTGATAGATTTGTTCGGCGCTTTTTTACGCGAGCGACTCGGGCAAGGCTGGGGCGGCGTGCGCGCGAATGTCTCGCGTTGGATGCGTGAAAGTTCGCCACGGGCCACCAAAGTCGCGGCGCTTGAAGTGTAAGCCTTCAAGGTGCGCATCCGAAACGAAGCATGTGCTATGCAAGTGATGTATTTCAGCGCAGAGCGATCACAAACGAAAGTGCACACCGCGAATGAGAAGTGCAGCACACATCACAAACCCAGCGCACATTTCAGCGCAACGCTTCAAAGCCATCAGGATTCGCCTCCAGCGTGCGACCCGCGGCCGCATCGCAACTTCGCACAGCGGCGATGAATTGCCGCACCAACTCAAGATCTTTCATACCGCGATCGCGTTCAACGCCGCTTGATACATCTACCGCCCATGGCAGCAGGGCGTTGATGGCATCGGCGACATTGCCAGCATGCAGTCCGCCGGCAACAAGCAACGGCATGTTCGCGGGCAACGCTTCGGCGTGCTTGCGCGCAATATTCCAATCCCATGACTTGCCAGAACCCGCGGCGGGTGCATCGAACAAACGCGCAATGGGCTTTCCAATCCAATGGGCAGGAGGCTGCGATTCGTCCACGGCGCCGGCGAAAATATAGCGTCGATGCGGATCGGCACTCGCCCCGTGTATCTGCACCGGTCCTTGCCAATTGCGCAATAATGCAAGGGTTTCTGCGGTCATTTCCCGCATCACCAGCACCCCTTTGGCTGCGCAAGCCCGCCCAATGGCGTTGGCAAGGTCGGCATCCACTTGCCTTGGCGACCCCGAGGCGATCACCACGCCCACAGCATCGGCGTTCAAATCAAGAATTGCCTTGGCTTGTGCAACAGATCGCACGCCACAAATCTTGATAATTGTTCGAGAGTGTTTCTCCACAGGGCGCATCTTCCCTAGACTAGGCGATTCAAATTAAGGAGACTCGGATGACCCTCGCTACCGCACCCACCATGAATTTTGACAAAGGTCTTGCCAACATAATCGCCGCTGAAACGCAGATGAGTTTCATCGATGGTGGAAAGGGCGTGCTGGAATATGTCGGCATCGACATCGATTCGCTGGCGCGCAACAGCACCTTTGAAGAGACGGTCTCTCTTTTATGGAACCGTCGTCTTCCCACCCGTGCGCAGTTGCAAAGTTTCACCAACGAGTTGCGAGCTGAATACACATTGCCCGAGGGCATCCTGCGCATGCTGCGCGAACTTCCGCGCGAAGCCACACCGATGCACGCACTTCGAACTATGGTGAGTGCGTTGTCACTCTTCGATGCGGAGGTGGATGCCGATAGCGAAGAGGCCAACACCCGCAAGGCGATTCGCATGCTGGCGAAAACGCCGGCGTTGATTGCGGGCTTCGATCGTCACCGCAAAGGCAAACCGTTGGTTGCGCCAGATGCGTCGCTGTCGATGGCTGCGAATTTTCTGTGGATGCTCAACGGAACCAAGCCCACCGACGCGGTCGCCAAAGCCTTGGATGTCTGCTTAATTCTGCATGCGGATCATGGTTTAAACGCCAGCACATTTGCGGCGCGCGTGACCATCAGCACACTGAGCGATATGTATTCAGCGATGGTGACAGCCATCGGCACGCTGAAGGGCCCGCTGCACGGCGGCGCCAACGAAGAGGTAATGATCATGCTGCGCGAAATTGGCGGGCTTGATCAGGTGGAGTCTTATGTGATGGATCGCCTGGCGCGCAAGGAACGCATCATGGGCTTTGGTCACCGCGTGTACAAGGCGATCGATCCACGCGCCACCTATCTGAAGACTTTTTCCAAGCAGGTCGCCGCCGATACCGGCAACTTGTCGTTGTATGAAATGAGTCGGCGCATCGAAGAAATTATGACGCGCGAAGTTGCCGCCAAGGGCATCTATCCCAATGTAGATTTCTATTCCGCGACCACCTACCACTCGATCGGCATCGATCTTGATTTGTTCACCTGCATGTTCACCATGAGCCGCATCGCTGGTTGGGCTGGTCACTGCATCGAACAGTTGGATGGCAATCGGCTGATTCGCCCGGCCGCAGCCTATGTGGGTCCGCATGCTCAGCCCTACATTGCGATGCAAGATCGTTAAGTGATTGCGCTGCACAAAACCCTGCTTCATCATGATGCACAATTGCTGGCTTCTTGCGATGCACGATCACTTTGGTCGCAATGCAAGTTATGTCGTGTGACATATTGCGTTGGTCGTGCATACGCCACCACACACTACAGCGCTGAAACTTAAATTGTGATTACTTCGCCTTGCTGTAAGCAAACGATGTCGGTGCATGCTGCAGAAAATCCATCGGGCATGTGCATTAATCGCATCCGCGACTTGATGCTTGCAGGCAGCGCGTTCAGCGGCTCGATCGGCGTGTGCGTGGGTGGCGGACTGGTTTCGTGAATGATCAAATCAGCCTTGTGTTCAAGCCACTGAATTAAATCTGGATCAAATGGCGTGTCCGAACTCCATGCCAGCGTGTGTGTGCCGCTTTGAAATTTCAACGCGATCGTGGGCACCGAATGATCAGTCTGCCTGCATGACACATGAATGCCCGCGATCAACGATTCATGCTCGGGATCGAGTAGATGTAATTCAAAGTAATCACGAAGCGTTGCCTTGCCACCTTGGTCCATCGCTGGCGCGAGGCGTTCCCACAAACGATTGGCGATCGGTTTCCAACAATGCAGGCGCGGCAGGGGTTTATTCAAATTGCGATGGCCAAGCCAGCGCAGAAAGCCCAAGGCTTCCAACCCATTGCAGTGATCGCCGTGTAGATGCGTGATCACAATGTCTTGCATGTTCATGACATCCACATCCCAACCGCTGGCAAGATTGGCTTCTTTTAATGCGCGGCAAATGTTGTCAGGGCAATCCACCAGCACGAGACCCTTGTTACCTTCAAGCACACAACAGCACCCGAATCGTTCGGTGCTGAAGGCATCACCAGTTCCAACCACCAAGATTCGCATGGCAGAAGAGTAGCCATAGATTTGCCTATTTGGTGAAATACGCCGATACTTCAGAGGAATGATTGGCGCCTACTCGCGACTGGTTGCAACCACTCTTGCCTTGTGCATGTGCGCGCTTACCCATGCCCAAAATGCAGCGGGTTTGGCGGGCAATCTGCAAAGACAACTGAATGTGGAGGACACGGAGTTTCGGCAAGCCTTTTTTACAAACACTCCAATCTCCGAACGCTTGCTGGTAGATGCCGGCGCCATCTATCGCTTTGGATACAGCCTGATCGATAATGCGCGCAGTCAAGAGCAGCTGGAATTCACCAACGACATGCGCCTGTTTGTGCGTGCGGAAATCGACGGCGGCATTCGCTTCTTCGGCCGCTTGCGCTTTCAGTACAACGATTGGAGTTACACAGGCAAAGCGAGTCTTGGTCCCGATCCACGCGAAGATGATTGGCAATGGCCCATCGGAGAAATATATTGGGGCACCTTTGATCTTGCGGGTTACAGTGAATCCAAGCAAGGTAAGCGACCAGCCGATTTTAATTTGATTGTGCAGGGTGGACGAAACTATGTGATCTGGGCGCAAGGTCTGGTGCTGAGCAATTATGTCTATGCCTTGCAAGCCGAATTGGTGCTTGGTGATCTTTCCATCACTGGCATGCTGGCACAGACCGCTGGCTATGACACGGTGGATTGGGATACTTCGCGCTCTGGCTATGACACCAACACCAGTCGATTATTTTCTGGCGGCAAACTGGAATGGAAGGGCATCACCAGTCACCGACCCTATGTGTATTACCTCTGGCAAAATGATTTGAATGGTGGACAACAGGCGACTTTGGGTTCCAATGCTTTTCCGATTCCGACAACCTATCGCTACAACAGTGGCTATATCGGTGGCGGTTCGGTGGGCAGCCTTGGCGCCGACATTGTGTATCGATCGGAATTTGCGTGGGAGTACGGCACCACACTCAGTGATCCGTTGGATCCGACAAGCCCCTCACTTGCGCGGCCGCAGGTGAATGATTCGATCAATGCCTTCGCTGGCGTGGTGGGATTCACCTGGCTTGCGCGCGATCAAGGCGACACGCGCTTGGACTTTCAAGCATTGGTTGGAACAGGTTCGAACCAGCGGTTGGAAAGCGGTACCACATTCGGCGGCATCGCGCCGGGGGCGATGGATCACAGTTTTAACTCGGTGGGTTACATCAACACAGGCTTGGCGCTGGCGCCAGAACCCGCCAACCTTTTCTGCCCGTCGCTTGGCGTGAGTTCAAATTTGCTGCCGTCGGTGGATTTTTTAAGCGAGTTGCGCATTGGCATGAATGGCTTTCTCTTTACGCGTCTACAAAATACCGCGCCGATCAGCGTGCAGACTCGACTGGAAGGCAGCAACCTTGTGGGTGGCGAGTTGGACTTTAATTTGGATTGGCGATTGACCAGCGACATTAACTTCAATTTTCGTTATGGCATCTTTATGCCCAACAGCTCCGTGTTCTTTGCTGGTGAAGGCGGAGCGCGCGACTTTGTCTACGCGGGGGTGACCTATGCGTTTTAGTCACCTGTTCTTACTGATGCTGGTTGCGTTGCTCTCGGCGTGCCGCCCCTATGTGATGAGCAACTCGGCGGTCGATCAATTTCCAAAGAGTGATCAAGAACTTGATTTCCTCTCGGCGGTCGAGAAGATGCCGGCGGTTACCAATAACGACGCGATCCACGGATTTTTCTTGTTGCAAGATGGCGATGACCCCAATGCGGATTATGCGGCGCGAATGCAGGCCGCGGCGAAGCGTGGATGGTTGCCCTCCGATGACAAGCACCTGCCAAACGCCGCGGCAAAAGTTGGATGGATGGCCACCGCTGGTTGCATCATGATGAATGTGAAGGGCGGTTTTACGATGCAAGTCTTTGGACCCATTTCGCGCTACGCCACGAAAGAGTTGATCTATATGGAAATTCTTCCGCTGCGCAGCGAGAATCAAATTCTCACCGGTGCGGAGTTTGTGGATTATCTGAATCGCCTTGATCGCATCGCCGGCAAGAATCGTCGTGTGAAACCAGCGACCCCGCTTGGTGTGCCGGCGGGCGAGGCGGCGATTTCGCCAGGCAACGAGGGTGCGATTCAAGAGGGCTCGCTTCCAGAGCAAGGACCGAGGCAGGCGCCGCTGGTTCCAGTGACAGCGCCCGAGCACAATCCGTCGGCTTTACCACAGCCAGCGCCACCAGATGCAAAGCCCTCCTCGGTGCCCGGAACTATGCGGCCATCCAATGGTTCACCGCCGGGGTCCTAGAAGTTATTAATTTCTTCAAGTATCACTTGTAGGGTTCAGAGTTATATCGGAACCTCGTATCTTGATAGTAGGGAAATTGAACTCGCGACAGTCTCACTTCTGTTGAACCCATGCAACATCAACCATCCAATTCGATTGCGGCACTCGTGGCGACGCTGTCGCTGTGCGCATCGCCATGGGTGTGTGCGCAGGATGTGGCGCAAGATGTGGCGCAAGATGTGGCGCAAGACATCGCAACGCAGAAAGCATTGCAAGCCATCGTGATCGATGTCTCAGGTAAAGCTCGATGGCGTCCCTCCGCGGATGCGTCGTGGCGTGATGCAAAGGTGAATGACATCGTCGATCCTGGAACGGAGATTCGCACGGGCTTGCGCAGTCGGCTGACGATGCGTGTGGGCAAGAATGCCACGGTGCTTGTTGATTCCGGCACCACATTCGAGTTGCCAGAAATCATGCAGGATGGTGAGTCGCTTCGCACGACGGCATCCGTTCGCTCGGGTCGCGTCGATTTTAAAGTGGACAAGATTGGGTTCGCCAATGACTTCAAGGTGATCACACCGCAGACCACGCTTTCTGTGCGTGGCACTGGATTCAGTTTGGCAACCGGTCCGCTGCAAGGATTCGAAGTGACAGGTGCGCGCACCAACGCGATGCATGCCATCGAACTGAATTATGCCGCGAACAACCGCAACTACTTTGTAAGCCAGCAAGGGCAGAGTTCATCATCAGAACAAGATCCGGTGAAGACCGCGTGGATCAGCACGATTGGTCCACCGCCGATGGTTGGACTTCTGGTCAGCAACAATCAACTTATGCAGCAGGTTGCGCAAGGGCAAGTTGGCAATTCGCCGCTGAATCCACAACAAATTCAGCAGCAGAATGCGGCGGAGTCCAATGGCGTAAACGGCAATGCATTAGTGGATGCCAGCAATCAAGAAGGAGCTTCCGACGAAGCGGGGCAACTTGCAAGCAGTGTGGTGACCACAGCAAATGGTTCTACTCCAGCGATTCCGAAACCCAAGGATTCTGAAACACCGGGGGCGCGAAACATTCGCAACGAACTTGTTTATGTCAGAGGCGAGGTCGCGAAAACCGAAGTTGAGCGTATTGCTGCGCAAACCCAACATGCACTTGCGCTTGATGCGAGTCGGCTCGCGGTGAACGAGGATGAGCGACTCAATGGCGACGGATGGAGAAGTATTTTAAGTGATGCCATGGAGGATCCAACAACAATCTCTCGCGCGCGGGCTGTGATCGACATTGCACAGAACCCACTCCAGGGTGATGTGCGTGCATTGGTCTCCAAAATCGATCTCAATTCCGTGGATGTGTTGGGACATGCGATCTTCAGCACCCGCCCCGAGAGCGAAACTTCATTTTTATTGGGTGCGTTGGATATGATTCACACTTCCAGTGGAGGGAGCGCGGTAGATTTCGGTGCCTTGAATGCGCTTCGCAATGCCAGTGAATGGAGCGCGGTCGATGCGACGCGATCGCTCAATCTTAAAAATTCTATTGAAGAGACGGTTGTAACACGCCCAGACGATGCGCGGAGCCATCACGCGGATCTTGCGAAGATTGATGCTGTGTGGAATGGAGATCGCAATACTCCCGACAGCCAAGCAGCCACCGGTGTGGCGGTGATGCTTGATGCTTCCATGCAACGCTCGTGGGATGAAGTCATGAAACAAGCGTTGCGATCAGATGGAACGAACCTGTTGCGCGCGGTTCAAGCAACCGTGGATGCGGCGGAAAAAATAAATCAATCCGGGCATTCTTTTCGGCGAAATGAAGGCGACAGCAAAGGCAACATCGCCAATTATGTCGCCTACTTTAATGCTCGAATCGCAACTCAAGACGCCACGCTGGGTCCAGCCGCAGCGACTGAAGTTGCAAGGTTAGCGGAGCAAGCAAACGCCGATGCGATGCTCATGACGGCTGCCTCCGATCAGGCGTGGGATGCGGCGCACACGGCGCGTTCGCTTGGACAGCGTAGATTTCAAGAGGCGGCTTCTGCAAGTTTGCTGAGCTATGCCGCGGGAATTGTGCTTGAATCACACGAGAAACTCACCACCATCATCACCAACTCGAGATCGATCGTGAATAATTTCACAGACGGAACCAAAATAATGCGTGACGCGGGATTCATTGCCGCGCCAACGACACGGCCGTAAGCAGAAATAAAATCATCACCATGCAGCAGGCATCTCACGAAACCCACAGATGACACACACACTGCCCATCCAATGTCTCACTCGCCTTGCCATCATTCCATGCGTGGCGCTATGCCTATTGCTATGCGAGGCAACCGCTCGGGCTGACACGGTGGCGCCGACGGCGAACACCGACTCGAGCGAGGCAACCGCCCTGCAAGCGATCTTCATGGAGGTGAGCGGCAAGGTGCGTTGGCGCGCCACGGAGAAGGCATCGTGGAAAGAGGCTGCGATTGACGATGTTGTTTCGCAGGGTGCAGAAATTCGTACTGGGCTGAAAAGTCGGGCAGGCTTGCGCATCGGCAAAAACGCCACGGTGCTTGTGGATGCTGGCACCAGCTTTCAATTGCCCAGCATTGTGCAAGACGGCGGCACACTGCGCACACTTGCCACGGTAAAAAGTGGGCGCGTTGATTTTAAGGTGGACAAGATTGGTTTTGCCAATGACTTTAAAGTGGTCACGCCACAAACCACGCTGTCGGTTCGAGGCACTGGCTTTGGTGTCAGCAGTGGCTCGCTCGCTGGCGTGGAAGTGAGCGGTGCGCGCACCAACATGATCAACGCGATCGAACTTCAATACATATCAAGCCACTTGCAGTATTTTCTTTCGGGTAGCGCAAGTTCATCTTCGCAACGAACAGACCCGGTAATGAACGCTTGGATCAGCACGCTTGGACCGCCGCAAATGGTTGGCTCCATCGTGAATAACAATCAACTCGAGCAGGTGGCGTCGCAGGGCCAGGTTGGCAACGCTCCGACAAATTCGCAGTCGATTCAACAGCAGAATGCCGCAGAGTCGCAACAAGAGATCTCGCAGAACTCGCCGCTTGCGGGCTTGTTGCAGCTTGTGAAGGGCAGAAGCAGCGCGATCTTGCAGGGTTCAACGCTCGCGGGCGAGCAGGCGGCGGAGGGTTCCAATGCGGCGCACATCGCGCAGGTTTCCGCAGATACGCAGCAGTCAACATTCACCACGGCGACTGGATTTGGAACCCAGTTGGAAACGCAGTGGTCGAGTGGTTCTGGTGACAAGTTCACGACTGATAAAGATGCACAGGTTGAATTGAACGGATTCCAAACCCGCAGCATCAATGACAATCAACAGATGGTTGTTCTGCGCAGCGACATGAATGCTGCGATTGATGCGGGCACAGAAATCGGTGTCACCACCGCGCTCGACAGTATGGGCGTGATTGACAATTCGTGGCAGACCAGTTTGAAGGTGAGTGTGCAAGCGATTGTGCAGAGTCTTTCGGCGTTGAATCAGTCCCTTCAGCAAGCCGGTGAACTTGCGCCTGCGGCCGATGCAAATTTTAATGCGCTCTTTGACAGGGCTTCCACCAAGGTTTCGCTGGCGCAGGCAACCGCCGCATCGTTGGCAGGGTTGCGCACGGCGATTCGTCAGTTTCATGCCGCCGTGTTAACGGCGGCGAAAAGTGGAAACGGCGGATCTGGTGCGATTCAACAACTGGTTCGCTCGGCGCAGATGCTGACCGATGCAGAAGCCAGAATCACCGCCGCGCTCTCCGCAACCGATGCCGCGGTGACAGCTCTTGCGATGGCGCGAAGTGTGAGCGAGCGCGTGTTGCTGCAGGCGGTGATCAATGCGACTTTGCGTGGAACCCAGATCATGAGTTTGGCTTCGGGCTTACAGGACGAAATTAATACGAATGTGAATGCCATCGAAACAGCGCGATTTAGCGCGTTTTTCGCAGCGGCTGCGGCTGGAGTTACAACGATGAATTCGCGAGCGCAGGCTGTGCAAGACGAAGTCAGTCCACTGAACGGTTCCGAGGGAATCTTTACGCAACACTCTGACGCCGTCACCGCTGGCGAAACCAACAGCAATGCGGTGATCAATCTTGCGACCAGCATGGATCAGTTCTGGAATCAGGCTGGCCAATCGGAGATTTCGCCCAAGGCCCGCTTGGAGACGTTGCTCACAATTAGCCAGGATGATCGAACAACCGTGGCTGTTTTACTGGTGTCACTGGGCGAATCCATTTCAAGCCAAGACCGAAGTGGTGCCATTCTTTTTATGGGCGATATGACTGAGATGGATGCGAAGTGGCAGGATACATCCACTGGCCTTCTTGTCGAGGTGAATGGAATTAATTCGAATGTGCAGGCTCGCATGGCAGCGATTGATACCGCTTTCAATTCCGCCACCACATCCAAGGGCAACATCGATGGGCTACTTGCCCAAGCCGAGGCTCGACGCGATGCGGCATCGACTGCCGTGACCCTTATGACACAGACACGAGATCGACTTGCGGCCTATCAAGTTGAATACAGCGCGTTGATCGAAGCTGGTCGTGGTGGCGAAACCGCGTCGGCAAGCATGGCTTCGGCGATCACCGCGCTCAGTGGCACCGTCGCGAATTACAACGCTGCGATTCAGGCGAGTCGGGACGCGGCTGCACAGGTTGAGACTGCGCGATCAATGGGTCAGCGCGTCTTCTACGCTGCGGCATCGAATGCACATGCAAACGCAGCGTTTATCGCTGCGCAATCGGCGAATCTGACCGCGGGTATCCAAACAAATGCCGATGCCATACACACCGACACGGTGGCGGGGCAGACGGCTTTCAACACCGCCTTTCCTGGCGGTGGCACGTTTTAACGCTGAATGAAAGCTTGACTTGTAGTACAACTTCCGCATGCGCAACTTTCAGCGAACCGCATTCGCAGTTGGAGCGGTGGTCACCGCGGTGGTGTTGCTGCTTGATGTGCTGGGTGTGTATCGCTGGCTTGAAGACTGGACCCTGGACATTCGTTTGCGTGAAGCGCGCTGGGTGGATGAACCGCCTGGCGAGCAATTGCGATTGGTAGCGATCGATGACGCCAGTCTTGACACGATTGGTCGTTGGCCGTGGCCGCGCGAAAAGATAGCGATGGCGATCGAAGAAGTGGCGCGAGCTGGCGCAAAGGTGGCGGCGTTCGACGTGCTTTTTCTGGAGCCTGAAGAAGGAACGCAAGGGGATCTTAAACTTTCTACGGCGATGAAAAAATTGAAGTCAGTCGTCGCGGTGAGCGTGCGCGAAGATAAAATTTTGGACAAATTATGGGAGACCACGCAGGGAAAAGAGCAGTTGCAAAAATTCGCCGATGCCGCTCAGCACGGTATCGACCGCGACATGCAGGTGATCGCCGACGAAGCGAATCTGGTCGAGCCTTATCGCAGTCGCGTGATGGAGCGGCCTGCGGCGTTCAAAGGTTTGGCCGCATGGGTGGTGCTTGAGCGCCAGTATCGCGCTGGCACGCTGCCGAAAAATTTTGAGGATTTTGTCGCCATGATGCTCGGCGGAGGCGCCGACGCATCGCGCATCGGAGACTTTGGTGAACGCAAGTTGCTAGATCGAGCCTGGCGACGCGGGGAAAGTTGGCGGCAGATCAAACCCACTCTGCGCGCGGATGCCACGGCGCGGGGATCGCCGCAAGATCTTCCGCCAATTCCAGAAATAGCTGCGGCGGGCACCATGTTTGGTGTGGTGAACGCCGAACCCGATCGCTTTGATGGACGACTGCGTCGCATCACTCCATTCTTTGCGACGGATTATGGTCTAGCGCCGCAACTTGGCATCGCAGCGGCGTTGACATTTTCAGGCAAGAATTCCAGCGACATCGAACTGACCAGCGATGCCTTGCAAATTCTTGGAAAATCGCACCAGATTCGCCGCGGCAAGATCACCATCGATTGGCCGACGCGGTTGCTTGCGGGCTACGGCGACGCGCAAGGTGCCGACTCGGTGGTCAGCATCGGTCGACTTGTGGAGCAGGCGCAGAATCGCATGCGCATTCAAGACCAGCTTTCGCGCACCCACGAACTTGGCCTTGATATCGCAACCTCCATCCTTGGCAAAGACAAAGCATGGTTCGACACCGCGCAGGAAAACGGTGCGCTTCGCCGCGAGATTGATGATGTGTGGATCAATGATTACGCCGATGCCGCGGAGGATTCAACCCTGACACTCGAACAAAAAAAGACGGTGGCTGCGTTGCGTGAATGGCGTTCGATCGATTTGGAAAGCGCCAAAGACTCGGTGGTGCTTGCTGAAAGCGAAGCCAAACTGAAGTCGATCTTGAATGGTTCGCTGGTCTTCTTTGGTTTTACTGCCACCGGCGTGATGGCAGACATGGTGAATACCATCTTTGATTCTCGAACGCCTGGCGTCTTTGGACACATCGCGGTCGCCGACATGATATTGAATGGTCGTACGCTGCGATTCACCCCGCCATGGATTTCACCGCTCGCGGTCTTGGTGCTGGGCTTGTCCGCAGCGTTGGTGGCCGCGCGATTTGGTGCGGGCGCTGGTTTCGCCGCGTTGATGGTTCTGCTCGCCGGCTATGTCGGTGTGTTGGGTGTGATCGGCTTCGATCGTTTCGATGTTGTCTATCCAATGGCAGCGCCGGTCACAGCGGGGTTGGGAAGTTGGATCGTCGCCACCGCGGCGGTTGCCATCGTGAATCAGCGCGAAAAGCAGCGCATTCAAAAACAATTTCGTGCGCGCGTAAGTCCGCAATTGGTGGAGATGCTCGCGGAGAATCCCAAGGCACTCTCCATGGAGGGCACCGAGCGCGTGACCACGATTTTGTTTGCAGATTTGGCTGGCTTTACCACTATCAGCGAAACGCTTGGAGGCCCCGAGGTTGTGAAAACCTTAAACTTGTACATGGGCGCGATGACCCGTGAACTCACCGAAAAACACGCCTATGTGAATAAGTTTCTGGGCGATGGGCTGCTGGCTTTTTGGAGCGCCTTCGCGTCGGAACCACGGCAATGCGAATACGCGATGGCCAGCGCCATGGCCTGTCAAAAAGTGATCAAGGAAATTGGTCTTCGCCCAGATCGCGTCGGACTTCCACCGATCACGCTTCGACTTGGCATCGCCACAGGCAAAGTTGTCATCGGCGATTGCGGCGCGCCGCCGGACTTAAACGACTACACGGTGATCGGTGACTCTGTGAACTTGGCCAGTCGCTTAGAAAGCGCGAACAAACAATTTGGCACCAGCATTCTTGTGGATGGCGAAACCGCCAAGGCCGCGCAGTCCGCCGGATTACCCTTGTGCAAACTTGGCCTGGTGGTGGTGGTTGGGCAAAGCAAGCCAGTCGATGTGCATGAAGTGTGTCTTGATGAGCAACCCGCCGAGCGCATCAAATTGACCGAGGCGGGGGTGGCGCACTTCGCAGGGGCGAATTTTTCCGCGGCGCGCGAAGCCTTCCACAGACTGGATCAGCGCTTTGGAAAAAGTAAAACCTCCGCCGCATTCTGCGAAGCGATGGACAACCCCACCGACCTGCGTGATGGCGTCTTGCGATTGCGCGCAAAATAACCTGCGTTTTCTGCGGGCGGGCCTACCAACGATATCAATGCACAGCGCTACACCAAGCGCTTCAGAATGATCGCGGTGCGATCGTCCGCCGCTGGCGCGCCATGACCCCATGAAAGCATGGCCGCGTCGCATGCAGCAAGAATCTGCTGCGGTGACTGATCACGCATCTGGCGAATCAACGCCTCGCCGCGCTCTTGCTGCCATTGCTCACCGTCGGTGCGCTCGCTTTCAAAATATCCATCGGTGAGCGCGATCAACATGTCGCCTGCATGCATCTCGATTTCAGTTTGCTCCGTCAACACCTCATCGGGCAATACCCCCATCGGTGGCATATCCGTGCTCAAGGTGATAAAGTCATCGTGGGCTCGGCGGTAATGCATGATCGGCCCTTGACCAGCTGCAATGGTGTGCACATGGCCGTTTGCAAGATTCACACGCGCGAACCATCCTGTGACGAATCGACCCATCGGTAAATCTTGGCAGAACTGTTGATTGGTTTGCGAGACGATGCGTGCGAGTGGTTGCTTCAGTCGTAGTCCCAGCCGCAGCATGCCTCGCGCTTGCATGGCACTGAGCGCGCTGCCGATGCCGTGGCCAGTCGCATCGGCAACTAGCAACACCAATTCATCGGCGACTTCTTCGGGCGAAACAATTTCGCCACGCAGCATCGGCACCACATCGAAGGCGTCGCCGCCACATTGTTCAGCGGGTTCGCTTGCCGCAGCGATCTGCCAATGTCGCAGCGTGGGCAATGCTGCGGGAAAGCTGCTTTGTTGAATGCTTCGCGCCGCCAATAAATCCCGCTCCATGCGCTCGCGCGCCACGCGGTCTTCAATCAAGCGACCGCGACGAATGGCGACGGCGGCCTGCGCGGCAAGTCCGGCGGCGACCTGTTCATCCACACCACGGAAGGCACCGCTACGCCGATTTAAGATTTGCGCCACGCCAACCAATCCATTTTCGTGATCGAGCAGCGGCACCGCGAGAATGTTGTGAGTGCGAAAGCCGGTCTTCACATCTACATCGCGATTAAAACGCTCGTCGGCGTAGGCATCGGGAATATTTACGATCATCCGCCCCGTGGCGGCGGCGCCGGCGATGCCGCGTGTGGATGCGAAGCGAATCACCCTTGCACCATCCTTGCTGTCAAGACCATGGGCGACTTGCGTGAACAATTCATCGGTCGCCGCGTCGAATTCGAAGACCGTTGCGCGTTCGGCATCAAGCAAGTCGCGTAGCGCATCGATCACAGTGGAAAGCACCTGCTCCAAATCACTGGTCTCGGCGAGGCGACGCGACACCGCGAGCAGCTTGGCGATGGCATCAGGTGGTAGGTCACCTATGTCGATCGTTTCCAATGGAGTGGGCGTGGGCTTCATGTTAGGTGGATCGAAGAAGTGTTCCGCCGTAGACCGCGTTGTCACCAAGATGATCGGCGATGCGAAGAAGTTGGTTGTACTTGGCGTTGCGATCGCTGCGGCAAGGCGCGCCGGTTTTAATTTGTCCGCAGTTGGTCGCCACGGCGATGTCCGCAATGGTGTCGTCCTCAGTTTCGCCGCTGCGATGGCTTACAATCACACGGTAGCCAGCGCGGTGCGCCATCTCAACGGTTTGCAGCGTCTCGGTCAGCGTACCGATCTGATTCACCTTGACCAAGATCGCGTTGGCGCAACCTTGCTCGATGCCTTTGGCGAGAAACTTTGGGTTGGTCACAAATAAATCGTCGCCGACAAGTTGCGTGCTGGTGCCAAGTTTTTCGGTGAGTCGTTTCCAGCCACTCCAATCTTCTTCAGAGAGTCCATCTTCGATGCTGCGAATCGGCCAGGTGCGGCACCACTTCGCCCACATGTCGATCACTTCATCGCTGCTCATCACGCGATCTGGCGCGCTTTTAAAAAGTCGGTAGCCCTTCTTTTTCACCTTCTTTGCTTCGTTGGCAAGTTCGCTCATCGCCGGATCAAGGCAGATGAAAATTTGCCGCCCCAGGTCGTAGCCGGCTTTCTCAACCGCTTCGGCGATCAATTCGCAGGCATCTTCATTGCGCTTGAGGTTGGGCGCGAAGCCACCTTCATCGCCAACCGCGGTGGAAAGATGACGGGCATGCAGCACATCTTTCAGCGTGTGATAGATCTCCACGCCAGCTCGAAAGCCCTCTTCAAAAGTATCGAAGCCGATCGGTTGCACCATGAACTCTTGAAAGTCGAGGGTGTTGTCCGCGTGCTTTCCGCCATTGAGAATGTTCATCATCGGCGCTGGCAACACATGCGCGTGGGCACCACCGAGATAGCGCCACAGCGGCAACTGGCTGGCGCGCGCGGCGGCGTGGGCCACGGCCATGCTGACTGCCAAGATCGCGTTGGCACCAAGTTTGGCTTTGTTCGCCGTGCCATCAATCTGCACCATCAGTTGATCGATGGTCTGCTGCTCGCGCGCATCCATGCCACCAAGCGCCGCGGCGATTGTCTGATTGACATTGCGCACCGCTTTGGTCACGCCCTTACCGCGCCAGCGTTTTTTATCCTGGTCACGAAGTTCAACCGCCTCGTGCTCGCCAGTGCTGGCGCCACTTGGCACCGCCGCACGACCGGCCGCGCCGCCGCCAAGCATCACTTCACATTCAAGAGTTGGATTGCCGCGACTGTCCAGAATGTGGCGGGCGTGAATCGAATCAATTGCAAATTGCATAGGGGTCTCCGTGGTTGTCGAAGTGTACGAAAGCGTTGACCTTTGGCGAGCGGGCGTTACGCGGGAAATTGCGGAATGCTCCCTTCAAGCACGGCAACAGCATCACGCACCACCCAGCTCATGCGTTGCATCGCCGAGAGCGTGCGACTTGCAAGATGCGGCGCAAGGTGCGCATTCGGTAGATCGAGCAGTGGGTTGGAATGTGTAAATGGCTCGGGGTCATGCACATCAAGCACGGCTTGTGCGCCTGCGTGAAGCCGCAGAAATCGCGCCAACGCAGCATGATCAAGCACGCTTCCACGACAGGTGTTCAACAGCAGCACATCCTCTTTCATCTGCTCGATACATGCTTCGCCAATGCAGTGGTGGTTGTCCGCTCGGCCATCGATGTGCAGCGAAATCACATCGCAGGTTTCAAAGAGCGTTCGCGCCGCAATCGGTGTTGCGCCGTGGCAACGCGTGATGGGTATCTGCAGCAGATCGTGGTAGACCACTTCGAATCCGATCGCCATTGCAACCTGCGCGACCCGCGAACCCACGCGACCCAATCCCACAATGCCCAAGCGAAGTGCATCCATCTGACGCGCACCGCAGACTTCGTTGCGAATATGTTCCCATTCAATCGCGTCGACTGGCTGCCGCAAAAAAAGTCGCGGACGCAAGGCATCGCAAAGCAACGCCAGCACATACTCGACCACGGCTTGCGTATTGGCATCGGGAGTGTGCACCACCACAATGCCTCGCTCCGCGCAGGCCGCAAGATCAATATTGTCCAAGCCAACACCGGCTCGTGCCACCACCTTTACATTTGGAAGCCGTGCCAATAGCGCCTGATCAACCTGCGTCCGCGTTCGCACCACCAAGCCTTGAATCTGCTGCGATGCCGCGACAAATTGCGGGGTAATTGGCGTTGCCTCGATCACGCGCGCCTTTGTTCGCAACCAAGTCATGGCGTCGATTGTCAAGCTTTCTGTGACCGCGATCAGTGGAAGCATGGCATAAAGATAGCCCTATTTTGTAAATCAAGGTTTTTATAAGCGCATTTTTCTTGCCAGACTGCGTATGGAAGTCATCCTCAAGCGTGGCGAGCGTTCGTCACGGTTATCCAGCAGGGTCGCAATGAATACAAGAGTTCGCGTTCAATATTTACAAACCAACTTTGCCATCGCCATCGCCATCGCCATCATGCTGTCGTGCGTTCACGCGACACAGGCCGACATCGATGGTGGCTATGCGGCGTTAACAGCGCGACTTGGTGATGCTGCTCCGACAGGCGCGGGCATCGCAGCGGTGCAGATCGAAGGGCCGCAGACCGCTGGAGGTTCAAACTTCACCCCCGATTTGTTAGCTCCAGAATTTGCCGGCAAAAATATCACCATCGTGAATTCACCAGCCACCTCAAGTTGGCATGCCACCAATGTCGCGATGTGGTTGTATGGATTGAACACCTCGATGGCGAAGGGCATGAACTCAGTGTGGGTGTACAACGTCAACACATGGATTACCGGAACGCTGAATGTTGGCATGGGCACCACTTTGCCTGCCGTGGCTCCAAGCACGCTTGTGCGGGTGATGAATCATTCGTGGATTGGCTCCTTCGGAGTTGGACAGGAAGGCTACGACCGCGAGGCGATTCGTCGGATGGATTATCAAATGACTCGCGACGGCATCGTCTGCGTCTGCGGTGAGAACAACGGTGCGGGCAGCACGCGCGCGCCGATGATGGGCGACAATTTTAATGGGCTCAGTGTGGGTCGCTTTGATCTTGAGCATTCCGCCGGCGACACTGGTTCTGCAAGCGACACGCCTGGTCGCATGAAGCCCGACATGATCGCCAGCGGTCAGTTCACAAGTTTTTCAACGCCAGTGGTTGGCTCGGCGGCGGCGTTGCTATGTGAAACGCTGCAAAGCAACGCCAGCACAGCGTCGCTCTCCAAAGCGCAGAAGGCGCAGCTTGCCAAGATCGCCTTGCTTGCAGGCGCGGACCGCGATCAATCATGGGCCAACAACGCCGCGCAAACCGGCGCGTCGCGTGGCATGGCGACCAAGCCTTGGGATGTTCTTCGCGGCAGTGGTTCGCTGAATGTGAATCGCGCGCATCGCATCGTGACAGCAGAGCGAGTGAACGGCGCGTCGAATGCTGCGACCGCCACGCAATGCGCAAGTGAAGGCTGGGGTACTGGCACGCTGAGTACCAATGAAAAAACTTCGTGGCGCTTTCTGATCACACGACCCGCGGCGAACTTTGATTTCACCATCACCTGGCCACGCGTGGTCGCAACAAATTTAGCCAGTTACACACTTGCCAATATGAATCTTCGAATGCAAGGCACTCTCGATGGTGCGGCCTCGCTGTTTGCGCTTGAAGGCGACGCAGGCATTGGCATCTTTCTTGCCGGCAATGTTGCCAGCGCTTCCGCGGTGGACAATGTGGAAACGATTCATCTGCTCAATCTGCAACCGGGTGAATATGTCGTTGAAATGTCACGCAGTGATGCAGCTGCTGGCAGTGTGGTTGCCTATGCGGCATGGAGCGCGGATGCAACGGCTTTCGGACTGCTGGGTGACCTTGATGGTTCTGGTGTGGTTGATTTTGGTGATGTCGTGTTTGCGCTGCTCAGCTTCGGCTCTGATGATCCACTTGCGGATCTTGATCACAGCGGCGTCGTCGACTTTGGCGACATCGTGCTGATCCTTCTAAACTTCGGTTAAGCGCGGGCTTTCGTACACTCGCCTTGTGCAGAGCAAAGGTCGCGAACGCATCCAACTGTTGGTGATCGTGGCGATCCTTGGGATGTGTCTACTGTGGCCGCTGTGGCTGACACTGCGTGGAGCCTTTCGCACCAACGATGGTGCCGCGTGGACCACCTTTCATGTGCTTGAAGTTTTTCAAGATCCGATCAGCCGGCAGGGGCTTCTGAACGCGCTCGCCATCGCATTGTGCGTCACGCTTGGAACGCTGCTGCTTTCGATGCCGCTGGCGTTGGTGGCAAGTCGTCTGACATTTCGCGGCAAGTCCCTGCTGACAGGATTGCTGTTGTTGCCGCTGATTCTGCCGCCATTTGTCGGCGCAATCGGACTTCGTCATCTACTTGGTCGCGAAGGTTCGGTGAACGCGTTGTTGCTGCACTTGGGTTGGGTGAGCGAGGGCGTTGACTTTATTGCGCGCGGAGGTTTTTGGGCGGTGGTATTGCTCGAGACGCTCTCGCTGTATCCGATTGTCTATTTAAATCTTACTGCCGCGCTCGCCAATCTCGATCCAGCGCTGGAAGAAGCGGCGGAAAATCTCGGCGCGCGCGCGTGGACACGCTTTCGTCGCATCACGCTTCCGCTGATCCGTCCCGGCGCCTTCGCGGGTGGAGTGATCGTGTTTATCTGGAGTTTCACTGAGCTCGGCACGCCGTTGATGTTTGAATATCGCAGCGTGACCAGCGTGCAAATTTTCGAAGGCTTGCAAGAGATGCAATCCAGTCGTCGCCCCTACGCGTTGGTGGCGGTGATGCTGACCATGGCGATTGTGTTGTATGTGTGCAGTCGCCTGGCATTGATGGGAAAAAGTTACGCGATGCAAACGAAAGCCAGCGTGCGCCGACCAGAACGCGCGGTGGGCGCATGGGGAACGCTGGGTTGTTGGTGCTTCATCGGCGGCGTGGTATTGATCGCAGCGTTGCCGCACCTTGGCACCATGCTTGCAAGCCTGACCCCGCCGGGTCAATGGTATGGAACGATCATCCCCAATGTGATCACGGTGCAAGGTTGGCGCGACGCACTCACGCATCCGTTGGCTGTGGGCAGCATTCGCAATAGTTTGGTGTTGGCTCTGTGTGCGACGGTGCTGGCGACCGTGTTGGGTTTGGCCGCGGCGCGACTGGTGGTGCGCGGAACGATTCGTGGTCGCGGCGCGGTGGACGCGCTGATAATGCTTCCGCTTGCGGTGCCTGGCTTGGTGATGGCATTTGGATTCGTGGCGATGAGTTTGGAATGGCCCTTTGGTGGAGTCATGCCCTCGGCGCTTGCAAACTGCTGCTCGGCGGTGATGCCAGCATCGTGGTTCGCATGGCTCGATCAGGCGCCGCTGAAATCGGTGGTGAATATTCTTGGCGCCAATCCCAATCCATTTCCACTGCTTGCGATCGCTTATGCGGTTCGTCGCATGCCCTATGTGGCGCGAAGCGCAGCCGCAGGATTGCAACAAACAAGCCTGTCACTTGAAGAAGCCGCGCACAATGTTGGCGCATCACGGTGGACCACGCAACGCCGCATTGTGTTGCCATTGGTTGCCGCCAATGTGGTGGCGGGGGCGTTGCTGGCATTCAGTTTCAGCATGCTCGAGGTCAGCGACAGTCTGCTGCTTGCGCAACGCGAGAGCGACTATCCAATCACCAAGGCGATCTACACACTGTATGACCGACTTGGTGACGGAGAGTTGATCGCCAGCGCCATGGGGGTGTGGGCGATGGCCTTACTCGCGGTCACCTTGCTTGGAACCAGCGCGATGATCGGCAAGCGCATGGGCGCGCTGTTTCGCAGTTAAATTCCTTGGCAGCGCCTTCACATTTTATGGTTGCTCGCAGATGCGTCGGCGCTGTATGCACCCAACTTTTTTGGCAGACCGCCGCGGCAACATCCTGAAGCGACTGCAAGTACAACCTTGTCTATACTCGCCCAATGCCCTACACACTGAGTCCTGATGAGAGCTACGGCCTCGACATCGAGACCACGGAATACTTGAAAGATCATGTGCAAGCCCCCGATCGTTGGGTGCTGAACTTTGGTCCGCAACATCCAGCCACACACACCACGCTGCGCTTGGTACTTGAACTTGATGGCGAGCGCGTGGCGCGTTGCACGCCGCACATCGGCTACTTGCATTCAGGCTTTGAAAAACTTGGCGAGCATCACGACTGGAATCAGTGGGTGTGCACCGCGAGTCGCATGGATTATGTCAGTCCTATCGTGAACGACATCGCCTGGCACACCGCCACCGAAACACTCTTTGGTCTGGATATCACGCTGCGTTGCAAAGTGGTGCGCACTCTTTTGGCGGAACTTGGTCGCATTCAAAATCACCTGCTTTCGGTGGGTGCGGCCGCGCTTGATCTGGGTGCGTTCACCGGATTCCTCTACGGTTTTAATGAGCGCGAATTCATTTACGACATCATCGAGTATGTCAGCGGGCAGCGCTTTCATCCGGACTGGACTCGCGTTGGCGGCGCCTGGCGTGACATTCCTGATGACGAAGTCTTCTCGCGCATGGTGCGCAACTTTATCGATGTGCGCTTACCCAAGGCGTTGACCGACATCGAGACGCTGCTGAATAAAAATCGCATCTTCCGCGATCGCGTGGAGGGTGTTGGCATCATCAGCCGCGAGGACGCGATCGCGTGGAGCCTGAGTGGTCCAGTGGCGCGCGCCTCGGGTGTGCGCCGCGACATGCGTAAGGACGAGCCGTATCTGTGCTACGCGCCCAACTGGGATGGCGAAGGCGCCGAGGCCGTGAAGTTCAGCGTGGCGGTTGCGAAAAATGGCGACAGCCTTGATCGCTACTTGGTTCGCTTGGAAGAACTCAAGCAAAGCGCGAAGATCATCGACCAGTTGATCGATTGCATCCCCAAGGGGCCGATGAATATTGGCAGTGATTCAAAGGCTGTTTTGCCTGCCAAAGGCGATGTCTACGGCAGCATCGAAGGCACCATTCAGCAATTTGAATTGATCATGCACAACCGTGGTTGGGATGTGCCGGTGGGCGAAAGTTACACCGCCATCGAAGGCCCAAACGGCGAACTTGGTTTCTTTGTAGTTGGTGGCGGCGGCAAGTTGCCCTGGCGCGTGCGTGTTCGTCCGCCATGCTTTATGAATTATCAAGTCTTTGCGAAATTGATCGAAGGTCACCAACTCGCCGATATTGTTGCGGTGCTTGGAAGCCTGAACATCATCGCCGCCGAACTTGATCGCTGAACCCATTCACACCACCGATGTTGGAATTGAATTCTGAAATGTATTTCTAAGTTTCACGACCGCGTAGTAAGAAAGACAAACCCATGGCATGGATCGCAAAACCTTCTGGCACGCAACGCATTGAACGCCGCGCGCAGCCCTACCTTACCGCCGAACTACAGGCGCAGTGGACAGCGCAGATTCTTCCCAAGTACGCCACCAAACATGGCGCCCTGATGCCGATTTTGCATGAGATTCAGCATGCGCACCGGCATATTCCCTATCAAGCGATGATCGAGTTGGCGAAGTTTCTTTCGCTCATGCCTGCGGATGTGCTAGACACGGTCACCTTCTATGAGGAGTTCACCACCGAGCCGATGGGTGAGTGCGTGATCGGCATCTGTCAAAGCATCGCTTGCGAGGTGTGCGACCATACAAAATTGCTCGACCATGTTCGACAGCGATTGGATCTGGAGCCACACGAAACCACCGACGATGGAAAGTTTACGCTGTTGACCATGGAGTGCCTGGGCAGTTGCGACACCGCGCCGGTGGCACTGTTTCATGATGTGCTGCATGAAAATTTAACGGTGGCAACCATCGACGCGTTGATCGATCAAGCGCAAGCAGCGAAGGCGCCAGCCAAACACACATGAGTGACGCCGCCAACAATTCCAGAGAGCAGCAAGCGCATGCGGCGCAAGCTTCTATAGCACGCTGCATTGGCGAAGCGATCGGCATCATGTGGAAAGCTGTTCGAACTCCAGTCAACCCCGCGGTGGTGGAAGTGCATCGACATAGCGAAACCTTGCAGCACAACGGCGTCACCCTTCGACGCACAACCATCGATGAAGTTGTGCTAAAAACACCGCACAACAGCTAAATATTATGCAACTCTCCCAACCCATTCTCACTCAGCGCATTCCTTCCGGACCCTTTGGCGATCCGAAAGATCGTCACACCGTTGGCATCGACGAGTATGTGAAGACTGGCGGCTATAAGGCGCTCGAGAAGGCGCTGTCTATGGAACCCACCGCCGTGATAAACACCGTCAAGGACGCCGTGGTGCGCGGGCGTGGTGGCGCTGGATTTCCAGCTGGCTTGAAGTGGAGCTTTCTCGCACCGATCGATGGTGGTCGCCGTTACCTTGCGATCAATTGCGACGAGGCCGAGCCGGGCACTTTCAAAGATCGCTTGCTGGTTGACTTTGATCCGCATCAAGTGCTTGAAGGTATCGCCATTACTTGCTACGCCTGCCAGCTTGATACTGCCTACTTTTTTATTCGCGGCGAGTATCACCATCAAGCTCGTGTGATGCAGAAGGCGATTGAAGAGGCCTACGCCGCCGGCATCTTTGGCGCGCAAGGTTTGATGAATGGCAAAAATAAATTCGCTGTGGAGTGCATCTTGCACCGCAGCGCCGGCGCCTACATTTGCGGCGAAGAGACTGGATTGCTCGAGGCCATCGAAGGCAAGCGTGGTTGGCCTCGCATAAAGCCTCCGTTTCCTGCGGTGAAAGGCTTGTTTGGTCGACCCACCATTGTGAACAATGTCGAGACACTCGCGGCCGCCGTGCATGTGATCGAGCGCGGAGCGGACTGGTGGAAAAGCATCGGTACACCAAGCCGTCATGCCGGTGGCATGCCAAGCTTTGGTCCCAAGTTAATGGGGGTCAGCGGTCATGTGCGTAAACCTGGATGTTTCGAAGTTGCGCTTGGCATTCCATTAAGTTCGCTGGTGAATGATTATTGCGGCGGCATGCGTCAGGGGAAAAAATTTAAAGGCGCGATTGCTGGCGGTGTCAGCATGGGCATTCTGGGAACCGATCAATTTGACGCACCGATGGATTTTGACATTGGCCGCGACTATCAAGTGCTTGGACTTGGCACCGCCTGTCCCACAGTGTTTGATGAGGACACCGACATGGTGGCTGTGGCGCGCAACATCGCGCGCTTCTTTAAGAATGAAAGTTGCGGTCAATGCACACCCTGTCGCGAGGGCAGCGGTTGGATGTTGAAGTCGTTGCTGCGCATTGAACGCGGCGACGGCACCAGCGGTGATATTGATCTTTTGCTGGAAGTCGCTGGCAGCATGGCCCTGACTACTGGCACCACCATCTGCGGTCTTGCCGACGGCAACAATTGGGCGGTGCGCACGATTGTGAACAAATTTCGCATCGAATTCGAGGCCCGTGTGAAGCCAAAATTTGTGCCGGTGTATGTTTCGGCGGGGCGCTCGTGACGGTGCTTCAAAGTTTGCTTTGCCATTAGAATGTCGCGGCAATGACAACCCAGAGCCATGCCGGCCATGATGGTGCCGATACCGACGCGAATGAGTTTGTAGAAATCCTTTCTTCATCACTGATCGATCCGCAGACTCAGCGTTGGCTTCAAACATGCTTAACAACACTCTGCGCTCATGCCGCGCCAAAGTTGCGACGGCTTACGATTTCGCTGGTGGATGATGCCGCCATGCAAGTGCTGCACACCCGACACATGAACGATCCAACCACCACCGATGTGCTCACCTTCGCCGATGGTGAACAGGTGGATGTGGCGGTGTGCGTCTGCGAGGCCACGCGTCGCAGCGCCGAGATGGGCCACGCACTACAACGCGAGTTGCTGCTGTACTGCCTGCATGGACTGCTGCATGCAGTTGGATTTGATGATCGCACGCCGTTGGATTATGCGCGGATGCATGCGGAAGAAGACCGTCTTCTTGCTGTGATTGGCGTGCAAGCAACCTTCGCACCCGAAGGCGGTGGCGCATGACCGTCACCTGGCTCTCGCTTGCGGCGGTGGTGATGCTGGTACTGACCACGCTGTTGTCGGCGATCAACTTGGCGTTGGTACAGGTGAGCGATTCTGCACTCGAGCGTCGCCTGGGAAAATCAAATCGATTGGAATCGAATCGCTGGATCTTCGGTCGCAAAGAGCAAGTGGATCATGCTGTCGCGTTGTTGCGCATCATGGGTCGAATTGGTTTCTTCGCCTTGGTGCTGATGGAAGTGGTTGGCAAGGATGGCATGATGTCGTGGCCGGTGGTGCTGGGTTCATTCGCCTTCGCCACAGTGCTGCTGTGGTTTTTTACCAGCGTCGTCAGCGCCGCCGTCGCCCGCTACGCTTCGGCTGGATTGCTCAGCGCCATGCTTCCATGCTTGCGTGTGCTTGACTTTGTGTTGCGACCCATGACCGCGCCTGCGGGACTTGTGGACGAGGCGATAAAGCGTTTGGTGGGCGCCAATCTTCGCGATGATGAAGCTGAGGAGGATCTGTTGCGCACCATCGAGGACAGCGAGCGGCAAGGTGGCATCGACGCCACCAGCGCGCAGATGATGGAGAATGTGGTGCAGTTCAACGACACGTTGGTGGCCAGCATTATGACCCCGCGCACCGCCGTTGAAGGATTAGAATACACCGATGATTTGGCTGCGATTCGTGGATTTATTCATGAGGAGGGCCACAGTCGCATTCCCGTGTTTGAGGAAAGCCTGGATCATGTGGTTGGAGTTTTGTATGTGAAGGACTTGGTTCGATGGCTGGGTGCCGAGGCGAATGATTTCAAGTTGCGTCCGCTGCTTCGTCAGCCGATTCGCGTACCTGAATCCAAGCGCGTCAGCGATTTGTTGCGCGAGTTTCAGCGGGGCAAGGTGCACATGGCGATCGTGGTGGATGAATACGGTGGCACTGCGGGTCTTGCCACCATCGAAGATGTGCTTGAAGAAATCGTCGGCGAGATTTGCGACGAGCATGACACAGTCGATGCCAACGAGCCATCATCGACCGAGGTCGCGTATGGAAAGGTGGAAGCCGACGGTCGCTGCACCATCGCCGACATCAACGCTCGTCTGGATATCGCGTTGCCAGAGGACGAGGGCTATGACACCATCGCGGGTTTCGTGCTCAGTGTGCTTGGCCGAGTGCCAGAGACCGGCGCCAACTTTCAATCGCATGGCGTTCATGTGCGTGTGCTGGTAGCCACACCTACAACAATCAGTCGGCTGGCTGTGGAACGCGTGGTTGATGCGCAGAGCGCTGGCGCCTAAGCGCAGTGTTCAATCAAATTCATCGCCGCGGAAGGTGCTTGCAAGATACGCCTCGCGCACCATCGGGTCGTTGATCACCGTCTTGGGATCACCTTCGCGCAAATTTTTACCTTGGTGAATAATGTAAGCGCGGTCGCAGATTCGCAGAGTCTGTTGCACATTGTGATCGGTCACCAACACCGCGATGCCGCGCGCAGCCAACTTGCGCACTTCGGTTTGCAATTCTTCCACGGTGTGCGGATCAACTGCGGCAAAAGGTTCGTCAAGCAACATCAAGGTTGGCTCGGTCACCAACGCGCGCGCGATTTCTAAACGCCTGCGCTCACCGCCTGAGCAGGTGCGAGCTTCTTCTTTGGCTTTCACCTTTAAACCAAATTGATCCAGCAACCCTTCGCAGCGCAAGCGTTGCTCGGCGCGCGAAACGCCGGGCAGCGTCTGCAAGATCGCCATTAAATTTTCGCGCACACTGAGCCGCTGAAACACGCTGGGTTCTTGACTGAGATAGCCCATGCCCGCTTTGGCATGCCGCCACATCGGTTGAAAGGTGACATCGTTGCCATCAAAGTGCACGCTGCCAGATTCGGGGGTGATCATGCCGACCACCATGCGAAAACTGGTGGTTTTGCCGGCGCCGTTGCGTCCGAGTAAGCCCACAATTTCGCCTTTGTCAACATGAAAACTAACTTGATCGACCACGCGTCGGTCGTTGTAGGTTTTTACCAATCCTTTGGCTTCTATCAATGGCATAACCATCGCGATGCTATCGCGGCTTGGGTAGAGTGTGCGCATGCGACCCGCTCAATATCTGCTGCCCATCACCTGCGTCGGCCTGTTCGCGCTTGGTGGTTGCGTTCGACGCGTGATCGATATCACCAGTGATCCATCGGGTGCGCGCGTGTGGGTGAATGATCGCGAGGCTGGTCGAACTCCCTGCACCATCGAGTTCACGCACTATGGCCGTTACGATGTTCGATTGCATCGCGAGGGCTATGAACCGATCGCAGGATGGGGCGATGCTGATGCGCCGGTGTGGGACTTTATTGGTTGTGACTTGATCAGCGAAGTGATACCCACGCAGATAACCAGCCGCGTGAAGTGGCAATTCACCATGATTCCAACTGATATGGATGAGCCCGCTTTGGTGCAACGGGCACGCACCATGCGCACCAATCTTGATCAGCGGGGCGCCGAGCGCGATGCCGAGCGTGGTGGTGAAGTTTCAGTGTTACCAGAAGAGCCGAAAGATGCGGTGCCAATTCCGCGTTCGGTGATTCCGCCGACTACGCCTGCGCCAGTTGGTTGATTCATTGATTGTGCGGCAGAAAATATCCACGATGGTTCGCGCAGGCTTGGGCATACTGACGCCCCGGATTTACCCTGGCGAGTTCGCTGAATCAAGTCAGAGGAATGAGGTACCGGTTGACCAGATTTTCTCGCGCTGAAGTTGGACCTGAAATTGGAGATAAGACCAACACCTTTGCCCACACATTGCTGGTTTGGTAGTTGGACTAGTGCCACAACTCAATGGTGGGCATACCGCCTTTTTGAGCTTTGGCGGGGTGTGTCCAAAGCCTTCGATTCACCCCCCGCAAACCGTAAAGTTCCCCACCAAGCCAACTTGAGTGGAGTTTTGGAGAGTTGTGGATTTGGCATGCATAAACCAAGCCAAATTAAGTATTTGCGAATCGGGCAAGAAGTTTCGCCACAAGTGTAGAAATCCTCCGTGGGGCGATGCTACTTTCCCTCGCCTCAAGACTTCTTCGCAACTCTGAAATAGTGTTGCTTAGTGCCGCCGTCCGTGCGTGTCGGAGCGACCGGACGGCGGTTTTATTTTTGGCTTGACTTTTTCACCCTCCATACTTGCGCTCACATTCCATCCTTCACGCACTGCGCTTGCTGTGGTCGATTGCATGGCCAATCATGAATGGAAAGCCGCTGTGCGACAATGTCGGCGACAACGATTGCGGATCGCCCTCGAGCGCGAGATTGTGATGCCAACAACGCTGCGATCAGCTCTCGAAACTTTATCATGCAACCAGGTCACAACACGCCAAGCGCATCGGTGGTGCGACGCGATGCGACGCTACTCCACGCGACACTTCTCACGCAACACACTTCACATGGATCGCTAGCATTCAACGCATGCAGATTCTCGCGCTGACCTCCATGATCGCAAGCATGCACGCGCTTCCAATCGCGACCGAGGCGCAGGGGGTTCATCAACTTACGGTGGAAGGTCCCGCGATGGCGCTCACCGCGCCGATGCCCTCCGCATCACGCGATGCGAGCGGCGACACAAGCGATGCGAAAAAAGTCGGCGCGGGCAATGCGGCGCCTGCGAACACGCTTGCATCAAGCACTGCAAAATCTGCGGCAACACCGAAGTTTGGCGCCAAAGATTCATGGCGCTGGCAGATGCTGGGTTCCTGGATTGGCGACTTCAAAGGTGCCAACCAACTCGAGGGCGAGTGGAGCGCGAGTTGGTTCTTTATGGAAAATGTGAGCATGGATTTTGGCTTCAGTGGTGACGCGATTTTGCAGCCCGGTCTCGATGCGGGCGGCGGTGGTGGATCGCTGATGTTTCGATGGCACTTTATTGCCAAGGAAAATTTCAGCGTCTACGCCGATCTTGGTTGCGGCATGTTGTTCACCAACGAACCAGTTCCCGACAACGGAGGCAAAGTAAATTTCACACCTCGCGCAGGATTTGGCGCCACCTATGCGTTGACCGATTCCATGCGCCTGATGGTCGGCGCGCGTTGGTTTCATATTTCTAATGCCAACACGCAGCAGCAGAATCCGGGGCGCGATTCGCTGCAGTTGTATGGCGGCGTGTCGCTGCCTTTTTAATCCAAGGCAGCCTGTGTGTGCGACCGCGCTGTGAACGCGCCCTTCAAGTGATAGTGGATACATTTAGTTTGAATTTTGTATGACCACTGAAATTTTACTTTTGGCTTAATTCTTGGTTTAAGTGGCGTAAATCCCGTCAAACTGCCGAAGTAAAAAGTTGGTAGTTTGGCGCAGCCCAAGAATTCAGTTCTCGGACTGAAAGAAGACTTGCTATAGAGGCGGAGACCTCGGAGAATGCACCCATGGATGGAACGAACGCACGGCAGACCAGCAGTTCGCTGGAACTTACCGAGCCTAAACAAACTCAGCTGGAGATTGAGCAAAGCCCGGCTCTTCGTTTAGCTGGAACCCTTGCCTATCAGGGCATTGACCCCACCGATGAGCGACTTGGCGCCCTGCGAAATGCCTGCTGCCTGCTTGAGCGCATGAAAGCCGAGGCTGTGGCTTTGGATGCTCGCAGCCAGAATCGTGGCGATCCGATGACCATGGTCACCGGCCGAAGCAGTTTGGATGCTGCGGTAGGACAATTGGAATTAATGATTCGAACTCTTGATGAAGCGGTGATGCACGACATCGAACAGGCCGTTGGAACGCCTCGGTGACCTGCGTGAGCAACACCGAGGAAGTATCGCCCCACATTCGCCGCGTGGAAGCCACGGACTGCGAGGCTTTGGATGAAGCCCTGATCGCAGCTCGCGACCTTCGTGGCGATGTCACCCTGTATCTAACCGATGGCTCGCAGGTGGAGGGATTTCTCTACGACCGTTCGTTGGGTCATTCTTCTGCGCAGCGCAAGGTTCGCATGCTTCCTAAGGATGGTGGCACACGCCTTTCAATCACCGAGGATCGAATTGCTGCGGTGGCCTTTACAGGTAAAGACACCGCCGCAGGGAAGACCTGGGAAAACTGGGTGAAGCGTTACGCCGAGAAGCGCCTGAAGGGCGAGAAGGCGTGTATTGAGGCGGAGAAGCTGGACTAAAAATTGCGGTGCATGTGCAAGCCACGCGTTGCAACATCACGGGGCGTTAAAAATTCGCGCCGTAAATTTTGGAACTTTAAACTACATTCAAAATAAATATTTGAGGGAGAGTTCTCGTCCTGATCCAGGATCATGCACTTTCCATTGCAAATCGCGGGCCAGTTTGATGATCACAGGCCAGGCGATATCTTCGTCCGTTAGGGTAAGAAGCATCTGCGTAATGGGATCTTGATTGGGTGGAAGTTGCAATTCGATGCCTGGTCCATAGAGCACATCACTACCCACACGCTCGGCGGAGGTATTGTGCTTGACAAGGCTTCCCTCGACTTCCTTGCGCGTACCAAGTGGCGCCAGTGCGCCATCTTTATCGCTGATGCGGGAAAGGATGACAAGTTTCCGATTGGCCATAGCATTTGAGAGTAACGAGGTGGTGCGGGTTGTGCAGATGTTCCAAGGGCATGCGTCGGCGAGTTAGTGCCCACGCCCTTCGATTGGAACGGTGTTATTGGCGATCACCTGCACCTGCGCTTCATCAAGCCAAGGCAATTCAAGAAGTTTTTTGCGGATGCGATCGGGCATGGGTTTGCCTTCACGCTCCCAAGAAGGCCGGCCTTTCCAGCGTCGATGAATCCACAAATATTGCTCGGGGGCAAGTCGCACCGCAGCTTCCATCGCTCGGTTGCAACGCGCAGTGACATAGAACAGCGGATCGGGTGCGGCGTCGCACTCTTCTGGTGTGATCACATCAACGGTTTCAAGAAAGTAGCGAAGCGACTGTCCTTGACGAGTCGCCGAACCAACAAGAATCGGAAGTCGATAACGCAATGCCAGCAAGCCGATGCTCTTATAGCTGCTGGCCATGTGTCCAAAGAAGGGCACGAAAAAGCCATCGTCACCGGCATTTTGGTCGGCAATGAATCCAACGCGCCCACCAGCTTCGATCACCTTTTGCACTTCGGTGGTGGCCCCCCATTTGACAAGTATTTCAAGTCCGCGCCGCCGCCGCATATCCATCAGCCAGCGATCGATGAAGGGGTTGTCCAGTGGCCGCGCCAACGCGCTCATTTTGAAACCCAGCATGGTAAGTGCGAGGCCGAGAAATTCCCAATTGCCTGAGTGACCGGTGATGAAGATCGCCGGTTGATCACGCAGCAGTACTTCCATGGTTTTGTCCAACCAACCAAATTGAATATGTCGACCACAGCCATACTCGTTCAACATCTGCGGGGCGGCGATGCTGTCCACGAGAAAAAGTTGAAACATATGTTGCACACTCGCCAAGGCGATGGCGCGGGCTTCGGCCTCACTTTTTTCTGGATAGGCCCAGCGCACATGGCGCGCCGCTCGATGCATGCGGGTTGGAGAGAGCAGGGCATACATCTCGCCGATCGCCGCTGCGGTCTGCAGATTTTGTCGATGACCGAATAGATGCAGCGTACTGGCGACGGCTCGAAGAACGGCGTAAGGCAACCATTGCTTCAGTTGCTGCAACATGCCAGCCGCGCTGAATCTCAATCGTTCATGCCCGTGATGGCTTGAAAGCGATTCAGATTCATGATTGGAATCTTCGCGTCCTTGGCTTCCTGTTGCAGTCGTTCATAGAGATCGCAGGCATTCTGCGCTTTTTGATAGGCATCCAGTTCCGCTGGATTCGCCTGTGGCGATGGCTGAATCGGACGCCGAGGCGCCACGCCGAGCACCACGAAATCAAGATCACCGGTGATTCGATCCTCGCTCGCCACCACGCCCCCCCATTCGCGGATGCGATTTCGAATCACATTGGCTTCATCTTCGGTCGAGTGCGAATCGTGATCCACATCGAACTTTCCATGCACAAGAAATTTGTAGATGTGCTTGGGGCTGTAGACAGCATTCGCGATCACATCGCCGCGGATCACAGGACGACCCGGCGTCACGCGAGTAACGCGAGCCGTGCTGGTGTCCTCGCCTACTTTCATCACCTGAATGCTGGCTTTGCCGCGTATGCCTTGATCGCTGGAGCCACGAATTTTTTCGGCGTTTTCAAAGACCTCGAAGGTGGTTCCTGGTTGCAGTCGATCACGCTTGCCGATGTCAAGAAAGATCGTCTCGCCATTTCCAGTCGCCTCGATCACATGTCCATCCACAATCGAAGATGGATCATCAGGACGCACTTCGAATTGCGAAAGTTTTTTGCCAGCCTCGTTTAAGCGGGTTTCAAGCCGGGCGTTGGTGCTCTTGAGCGAGCCAACCTCGGCTTCTTGCGCGCTCTTTGAACTGCTCATGCGTTGCAAGAATTCGCCTTTGGCTTCCTCGAGCGTTTTCTGAATCTGCTCGGTCTCCGCGTGATATTGATCGGCGACCTGTTTGAGCGAATCAAGGGTGGCTTTTGCCTTGGCCATATTTTCGCTGGGTTTGCCCTGCGTGTCGCTGGTGGCCTTGCGTGCGTCTTCAAGCAGCTGCTCCAAGTCTTTGATCTTGGAGGTGATGCCCGCGAATTTTGTGGTGGCGCTGTTCAACTCAAACTTTAGGTTGGCGATCAGCATCTTGGCTGTTTCGCCTTCCTTCACCCCAAGGTTTTCGGTTGCTTTTTTCAGGGTTTCAGCATCGGCGGGCTTTGTGCGATCACCAGTGAGTTGCCCTGTTGCTTGACGATTCAACTCGACAAGATATGGAACCAATCGTTTTTGATCGCTGGTGGTGGATGCTGTAATCAATACTTTCACCTCTTCAGAACTCAACTCTGAATCGAGGGCGAGTGATTTCATGAGGGCACGCGTGCCCAGCAATTCCTTGGCGGTTGCTTGATATGAAGAAAACAGAACCACGCACAAAACGAGCAACGCGACCGTGGTGATCACAAAGGTGACAAGGGTGACAAGAACGCCGGTACTGGCGGAACGGGTGGCCATTCGAGGGGGGGTCTCCAGTGGGCGTGAAATGCCCAAGCGTGCAGTTTCTGCATTTGCCCTCGAGTCGTCAAGGTGTAGCGCATAGAAAAGATGCCACTTGCCAAAGCGGCGAATTGTCGGCATACTTCCCCACCCTTCGGAGAGACACAGTGCCAAATACAAAAAGTGCAGAAAAAAGAGTTCGTCAAACAGAGAAGCGCAACGCCTTAAATAATTGGCGCAAGCGCCGTACCAAGGATGCCATTAAAGGCTTTCTTGCTGCGGTTTCCAATGGTGATGCAGCGGGGGCCGAGAAGGCCTACCGCGATGCCGCGAGCGCGGTGGATCGCACCGCCAGCACCAGCACGATGCATCGCAACACTGCGGCGCGTCGCAAAAGTCTGATGGCTCGCCGACTGAAGGCGATGCAGGCTGGTGGCAATGTGGCGACCAAGCCTGTGAAGGGCAAGGGTCGAGCCAAGGCTTCATAAAATCGTGGGCGGTAGGGCACGACGCCCGGCTGCGACGCTGATTTTCCGCAAGAAAAGTTACGCGGAACTTTCTCGTGCGCCATTGCCAACGCTCTTTTTTTTATTGCCGCTGATCGTGATCTATGAATTTGGTTTGATGGTCTGGCTTCGTCGCGGCGACGCAACGCTTGTGAACAAAGCGCATGGAGGCATCGTGGGATTCTTTCGCTTGTTCGGCGTGCGCGCGGAGGATCTTGGTCTTCCGTTGCTGGCGTTGCCAGCGGTGGGATTAGTGCTCACACTGCTCGCGTGGCAGGTGATCGGAAAATTTTCGTGGCGCGTGCATTGGAAAACCATCGGTTGCATGGGCGTTGAAAGTTTCGCCTTCGCCGCGCCGCTGCTGCCGCTGGGTTTGTTGATGGGACGCGCGGGAGCGGCGTTGATGGCCAGCATGGGTGGCGATGCCGAATCCATTCGTGGCCTTGATGCCTTACAACGCGCGACGATGGCGGCGGGCGCGGGGGTGTATGAAGAACTTGTCTTTCGCATGGTGATCATGGGCGGTCTGCACATGTTGCTGAGTGATGTGGGTGGATGGAAGGGCGCTGGTGGGTGGGTGGTAGCGATGCTGGTCAGTGCCCTACTTTTTGCCTTGTACCACCCGTTGCGCGGAGTGGAGGGTGCCTTTGAATGGTGGCGATTTTACTTCTTGTTGATGGGCGGCGCGTGGTTTGGCTCGCTGTATCACTGGCGTGGATTTGGAATCGCCGCGGGTACGCATGCGGCCTACGACTTCACCGCATTGCTGTTGTGGCAAGGTTCGTGAGTCAGTGCAGTAATCCGTACCACGACATAATCACCGCGGCGGTGGCGAGATAGGTGATGGTGCTTGCCACATCGACCGCCATCAGTGTGACCGGCCCCGAGGCGAACTTTGGATCGGCGCCAAGCAGGCGCATGATGCGCGGGACAAAACTTCCGATCATCGCTGCGATTAATATGGTGCTGACCACGCTGATCATGAGTGTTCGCATCATGGGCAAGCGATTTTCTGGTTCACTAAATAGCAGCGAGGTGACGCCCACGATCGCGCCAGTGCACACACCAAGCAGCACACTGGTGGTGAGTTCAAGTCGCAAGCGTCGACGGAAGGCTGGCATCGCTGGATCGGACCGCAACAGCTGCACTGAAAGTTCCGCCGCCTGCACGCCGATCGATTCTGAGACCGTGAGCACCATGGGAATAAAACCAGCAAGCGCAATCATGATCTTTAATAAGTGGTCATAGCGCTGCACAATAAAAGCGCAGCCAAGACCGCTGGCGATGTTGCACAGCACCCACGGCATGCGCAGGCGAAAGCCCCGCAGTGGACCGCCTAATCGATGCTCTTCGATTTCGGCGCCAAGGCGACCGAATATTTCGTTGCCAGAGCCATCCAGGTGTTCGGCGGCCTCGGCTGCCCATGCGGTGATGTCGACGGCGCCCAGTAATTTTCCTTCATCATCAACGATGGGTACAGCGAGTTGCCGATAGGTGGCTAACTTTTCAAAGGCCATGCCGACGGTGGCATGCATACTGACCAATGCCGGCGATGGATGCATCATGTCGCTGACTAATTCATCGCCTTGACAGAGCAGCAATCGTCGTGCGGAAACTTGACCAAGCAGACGATCTGTTTCATCAATCACATACACATAAAAAAGCGAGTGGTCGAGTTTGCGATCGCGAAGAATGCTGCGTGCCTCTTCGGCGGTGGCGCCACGATGCACGGCGGTGCGCACCGAGTGCATGGCATGCGTGACTTGGCTTGCAAGATCAATGGACATCGCTGCGTGGGATATTACTCCCTCATGCGAGAGCGATACACTCGCCACATGCTTGCGACCGCCGACCCTTCCAAGGTGAAATTGCTGGTGCTTGACGCTGATGGCACACTGACCGATGGCAGCATCTTTGTCGATGCTTTAGGTGTGGAATCCAAGCGTTTTTATGTGCGCGATGGTTTGGCCATGCGACTGTGGATGCGCAGCGGTCGACAACTCGCGGTGATCACCGGTCGCAGCGATGCGTCGCTTCGTCATCGGCTGACCGATCTTGGCGTGAAGCATGTGATCAGCGCGAGTGGACCCAAGGGAGTGGTGGTGCAAAAAATGATGGCGGACTTACAGATAAGTGCGCAGGAAACCGCGGCGCTTGGCGATGATCTTCCAGACTTGCAGATGTTGCGTTGCGTGGGATTTCCGATGGCGGTGGGTGATGCCGCGATCGAGGTACAAGCCGCAGCCGCATGGTGCAGTCAAGCCGCGGGCGGTCATGGCGCGGTGCGTGAAGCGGTGCAACATTTACTTGCTGGCGAGTGGCAGCAGGTGGTGGAGTCCTTCGCGTGAGCGTGCATCGCAAGGGACCTTGGATTATCACGGCGCTTGCGGCGCTTGCGGGCGCGGTGATCTTGATGGTCGCTGTGATGATCGAACCCTCGCAGCCAACGGAAGTCAAAGTTGTAAAGCCACGCATCGTCGATGCCAACGATCTTCAAGTACCTGGTGCATTGCGCGCCGACGAGGGGCGTACTGGCGACAACTCGATGGATTCCCAGGGCATCGCGCTTGAGCGTGGAGCGTGGGTGCAAGTCGCCGATGAAACTGGTCGCTTGGCGCAGCAATACAGCGCTTCGCGCATCGATCCCGAGCGCGATAAATGGATGCGCATGCAACAGCCGCGCGCGGTGATGTATCCAAGCGGTGGTCGCATTGTGACGATGTCGTCGCAGCGCGGTCGCATGCGCGTTCCAGATCGTGCGATTGAAAGTGGCCGCCTTGAGGAGACTGTGATTATTCGCATGTACAAGCCCGTGGTCGGCAAAGCGATCGACATCGCGCATGATCAACCAGCGTTGGTGGTGGAGGCCGACGAAGCACTCTTTGATAGTCGGCTTGGTGAAATTCGCTGCGATCGCAAGGTGACAGTAGTCACCGATCAGGTGCGCTTCGAAGGTGAAGGCTTGACCATGCTGTTGCTTCCCGATGGCAAGACCATCGAGCGATTAACGGTGGAGCGTCCGTTGGGACCGATCCAGATTGTGCGGCGTTTGCGTGAGGTCGCCAACACTCAAGCGACCACGCCTGCGCCACCGCCCACACCCGCCGCGCTCACCGAGACGCCAGCCGCGCCGCATGGCGGCCCGCGTTGGCAACCCGCCGATGTGCTTGCGCAACAAAGTCCGGCCGCCACCGCCGATCCATTTCGCTTGTATCGATTGGTGCTTGAGAAAAATGTTCGGGTGGTTCGTGATGGCGCCAAGGGTCGCACGCGAATCAATGGCGATCGATTGATCAGCGTTTTCTCGCTTGAAAGCGATGCGATGGGCAGCAATCTTGCAAGCGTGATGGATGGGGGCTTGCATCGTGTGGCCGCTGATGGTGTGGATGGCGCGGCGTTCCTGACCGACCACCCGGTGGACAGCGGTGCATCGTCGATGCCGTTCCTTCTACTTTCAACAGCGATGGCGGTGGGCATGGAGCAAATAGAGCGCACAGAAATTCGTTACGAAGGTCGCTTAACGATGGTGCTGACCACTGATCCTGCCGATCGCTTGGCGAACAAAAATGAGATGCGCGTGGATGTGCAAGGCACACCGACAAGCATGGATGACGAGGGCAGTGGCGCGCGAATCGATTGCGGGTTGCTCAGCTACACCACAGGTGCGGACGCAGTGGCGATCGAGGCTCAACTGGGCAAGCGATTTTTGTTGGCGAGTCCGCGGCTTGATCTTGAAGCGACGCGATTTGATTTGAATCGCAGCACTGGCAAGGGCCTCATCATGGGTGCGGGTCGTATGCGTCTTGGCGGCGCCGATGGTGCTGCGGTGCAGGCTGTTGCGCAACTTCCAAAGAATGCCGCGAATGCCGCGCTTGCCGCGGGTACCGCGGCAAGCGGGGTGCATACCGTGGCGGCAGCGGATGTGCCCGCCTCAAGCCGCACGGTTCGGATGCAGTGGAGCAAGTCGGTGGATTTGGAATTTCAACCAGGCAGCGAAGCAGCTCGGCTTGTGAAGGCGGATTTTGTCGGCGCTGTGCATGCCGACGCCGACGAGGTGATGATGGATGCCGAGCATGTGTTGGTGCAGTGCGTGCCGCAGGGTTCGCGCGACGCGGTGAAGCGTTTGCTTGCCGAAGGTGCGGCGAAGGCCACGCGTCAGCCCGAGGGTTCAAGTCTTGCTGGTTCGCGCATTGAATTATTTCTTGAGCCACTCGCAGATGGCGGCTCGCGACCTTTGCGTCTGCTCGCTGATGGAAGCGTGGAGGCTTTCAACAATGGACAGCGACTGTGGGCCGATTCGATGGATTGCAGCTTCAAGCCCGCTGCGAGCGATCTGCCGCAAAGCGAGCGCATGGATCTTGATGAGATGCGCACGCGTGGCGAGGTGCAGGCGTTGGTCAGCCAAGATGCGCGGGTGTGGGCGACTTCGATGCAAGCCGATCCGCAGCGCAAGCATGTCACCTTACATGGCCCGCAATTACTGCTGGTTCGTGGCAATGCTGTCGCCGATGGCATGTCAGAAATTGAGATGGATGAATTCAGCGGCGAAGGCAGCGCGCCCGGCCAAGGTCGTTGCCAATATTTTCTTCAGTCGCTCGCCGATGCTGCGCCTAAACCTTTACCGCGGCCAACAATTCCAGCTTCGCCGCAAATGGTGGCGACATGGCAGGATGGATTGTTGTATCGCCGCATCGATCCGACCAGTTCGGTTTTACAGTTGGCTGGAAGCGTGCACGCAAGCACCAGTCGCACGCCGCGGCAACTTGACGAGATGGTCGCCAACGAGGCGATCCTTACACTCACTCGCGATGAAAGTCGCTTGTCTCGCGCGCGAAGTGAATCCGCAGACTCGGACTTGGGCAGCGACACCAGCAGTTTGACGCGCATGCATGCGACGGGTGATGTGCAGTTGGAAAGTCGCGCATGGGCATGCGATGATCGCAGCGATGAGCCGCGTCTCTTTCGATTGATGGCCAACGAAGTGATCCATGATCTTTCGACTGGCGAGAGCGAGGTGCCAACGCCGGGCACGCTGCTGATTTTCGACCGCGATGATGAAGGCGCCAAGGGATTGCCCTCGTCACTCTTTGATGGCCGCGGCACCACGCGATTTCGTTGGGCAAAAAGGCTGGATATGAAGCAGCAGGGGGTGCCTGGGCGATATCGGATTGACTTTGATAGCGAGGTAGAAATGTTGCACGCAGGATTGCGCGCGCAAGACACGCTTACCCTGACCTGCGACCGCATGGAAGCCACGGTGCAGCGACAAGATGAGATCGCTGCGCCGCAGCAACGCCAAGAAGCCAAGCCCGCGAATCTTGGCGGCACGGTGAAACTGTTGCGCATTCAAGGCATGGGTCGGGTGTTTGTGCGCACCGCTGATATGGATGTGGAATGCGACACATTCGATTACGACCTGCACACGCAAATCGCCACGCTGACCGCACGGCCTGGTCGCACGATCGCCGTGCTACAAAAAGGCGTGAAGGGTCAGCCCTCGCCGATTCGCGCCGAGAGCGCGTTGTGGGATATGCAAAGTGGACGCATTCGAATCATCGGCGCATCGGGAACTGGTATTCGATAGCGAAGTGATGCAACACTGCGCGAAGTTTGCGCGAGGACTTTGGTATCACAATGCACTGCGAAGTTCCCACAAATCTGGAAAGAGCGGATTGAATAGCGTGCTTTTTAAATAGGCCACGCCTGGAGAACCGCCGGTGCCTTGCTTGCTACCGATGGTGCGTTCGACCATCTTGACATGTCGATAGCGCCACTCTTGCACGCCTTCGTCAAGATCCACCAGCGATTCGCAAAAGTGATGAATGGGCCCCATTTCGCGGTATAAATCGAGCAGCATGCATTGCATCGCAGGGTCGCTGGCGGCGGGCAGTGTGAGGTCGCGCGAAAGCGTGGTGGCTGGCACGGGATGACCAGTCTTGGCGAGTCCCTTGGCGAAACATATCCACAGCGAGGGCGAATGCATGCGGCGCTCAAGTTCGTTGCGCGCAGGTGAGCCTTCGGGTTGCCGGGCGAGCGAACGCGGATCTTTCCAGCCCAGCATCATTTCAAAGGCACGAAACTGCCAGCTTTGAAAGCCGCTTGCGCTCTGCAGAAAATTGCGAAAGCCAAGGAATGAAACTGGCGTCATGGTTTCCAGCACATCGATTTGCGCCACCATGGTCTTCAAAATTTTCAACATGCGTGCAAGGGTGGCGTCGGCCTTATCGAAGCGACCCTGCTCGAGCAATCGACAGAGATGATCGCCCTCATGCAATTGCTGGCGAAACCAAAGTTCATAGACCTGATGGATAATGATGAACAACATCTCATCATGTTCACGCGGTTCGCCAACGGGTTGTTGCAACGAGAGCAGTTCGGGAATTTTTAAATAGTCGTTGTAGGTGATTTCCACGCGCGGAGGCTAACCGAAGGCGGTGCAATTGAAGATGGCAGGTGATCGAGCGCGCAGTCGAGGCCCAACTGTTGGCAGAGCAAACGCGAAGTGGTTTGCGCAGAGAGAAAAATCACCGGTAGTCCAGAACCCGGATGCGTTCCGCCGCCCACAAGCCAGACTCCATCCACATCTTGCAACTTGTGATGCGGTCTGCGATGCAGCATTTGCCCAAGATTGTGCGCAAGATTGAAGGTGGCGCCAAACTGGATGCCCTCGGCTTGCCAATCGAGCGGCGAGACTTGTTTCTCAACAACAATGCGCCGCCGAATGTCAGTGATTCCCAGGGTGGTTTCAAGTCGCTGCAAGGTTTGTTCACGAAGCTGCGCCGCTTGTGTTGGCCAGTCAACGGTATTGTCTGCAGGATTCAGATTGGGTGTGGGCACCAGCACATACAACGAACTCGCGCCGCGCGGAGCCATGGATGGATCGGTGATGGTTGGATTGCACAGATACATCGAAGGGTCTTCGCTTAATTTTCCATTGCGGCTGATGTCCGCAAGATTGCCTTCGTAGTCGCGACTGATGTAAATGGTGTGATGTGGAAGTTGCACCTCGCCATCAAGACCTACATACATCATGAAGGTGCTGCAGCTGTAGCGACTACTGGCGATACGCGCGTCGCTCCAACTTTTTCGAAGCGGCGCGGGAATCAGCGTACGCATCGCGTAGGCGGCATCGGCGTTCACCACGACATGTTTGTGTCGGCGCAGCGATCCATCCACATGTACACCGCGGGCGCGGTGGCCTTGGAATTCAATTGCATTCACTGCGTGACCGAAGTGGAAACGAACACCAAGTTCTTGGGCGATATCGGCCATCGCGCGCATCAACGCATTGCATCCACCGGTGGGATGCCAGACGCCGTAGGCATATTCAATGTAGGGCAAAATGCTGAAAAGCTCGGGGCAATCGTAGGGACTCATTCCCAAATACTTGCTTTGAAAACTCATCGACAAACGAATCGCGGAATTGCGAAAGTATCCCCCAAGATGGTCGTAGAGACTTTGCCATGGACGAAGATGCGGCGCGCTTTGCATGGCATCTTTCGTTAGCAGATCGAGCACGCTGTGCATCGGTCGTCGCAAAATCGGCGTCATAGCGTGCAACTTGCGACGATTGTCATCGATGAAGCGCAAGAACGCCGGAGCATCGCGGGGCTCGATGCGGCGGATGCGCTCAGCCATCACGGCGAGATCCTGCGTGGTGTCGAGGGTGATCGGCTCACCCTGCGGTTGTCCAAGCATCAGTCGATACATCGGGTCAAGTCGAGTCATCGCAACGCGGTCTGAAAGTTTGCGCCCGGCGGCCGCCAAAATTTCATCAAGCACATAGGGCATCATGAAGAATGTCGGCCCCACATCGAAGTGATGGTCGCCAAGGGAGAGGCGTCGAGAGCGCCCGCCGACAACCTGTTGGGTTTCATAGACATCCACGCTCGCGCCACTCGCGGCGAGCAGAATCGCAGCGGCAAGTCCACCCGGACCAGCGCCCACGATGCCCACATCGGAGCATGGTCGCGTGTTGGGTTGCGAGGCGATCATGTGAAGTAGTTTCGCATAGGCTCGCGTATTGGATTCGTCTGTGAATCCGCTGCGATCGGAAGATCGAAACCCTGCGGAGATGCGTGTGCGGCAGTCATCGTTGAAAATAAATCCCGCATTGGCCGATGGCGTGCTCTCCTGGCCGCAGCGCAGGGCGTGGCTGTGCGCCTTCAGGCGGGTGGTGGCGGCGCACGCCCGCGACATGGCGAGATTAATTTCGAGTGAGATCGGCAAGCCCGAGGGAGAGGCTTATGTCAGTGAAATTCTTCCGCTGCTTGCCGCCATCTCGTGGCATCTGCGCCACGCGGAAAAATTATTGCGGGTGCGTCGCGTCGGCATCGGCCCGCTGTGGATGCTTGGTCGATCGGTACGCGTTGGTCGCGCGCCACTAGGGAGCGTGCTGTTGATCGCGACTTGGAATTATCCCATCGGCTTGCTTGGCGTGCAGTTGGTGCAGGCGATCACCGCGGGCAACCGCGTCATCGTGAAACCCTCCGAGCGTTCGCCAGCATCGCAACACATGCTGGTGCGGTGTGCGGCTTCATGCGGATTGCCGAAGGAGTGGATCACAGTGGCCGATGCCACTGCCCACGCGGGTGCGTTGTTGGTGCGCGAAGGTGCGTATGACAAGGTGCTGTTCACCGGCGGCGCGCTCGCAGGTGCTTCGGTGGCGCGCGATGCGGCGTTGGCGCTGAAGCCATCGGTGCTTGAGTTAAGCGGACATGACACGGCCTTGGTCATGGCTGACGCTGATGCGAAGCGGGCGGCGCAGCGAATTTGGCTTGCAATCTCGATGAATGCAGGGCAAACCTGTATGGCGCCACGGCGCGTGTTGGTGCATCGCAGTGTCTATCACCAGTTTCTCGCAGCGTTGGCACCGCTTGCCGCAGAGGCGAGACCTCAGCGATTGGTCTGTGATTCGCAGGCACTTCACTGCGAGCGTTTGGTGCAAGACGCGCTCGCGAACGGTGCGCGTAGTGTCAGTGGAGTCGCGGAGCCCGCACGCGATGGATGGATTCGTCCGCTGGCGATCGTGGATTGCCCTGTGGATGTTCTGTTGAGCGAGGGCGCACACTTTGGTCCGGTGATCGCGGTGATGGTCGTGGAAAATCTTGAGCAGGCGTTGCGGATACACGCTGCTGGTCGCCATCGACTTGCGGTGAGTGTGTACACCCGTTCACCTGGTCGTTGGCAAGGCGATGCAAACTTCATCCGCCAACTCGATGCGTCGGTGATCACCTTTAATGAAAGTGTGACGCCGACTGGTCATCCTGCGATATCGATCGCTGGCCTCGGTGCGAGTGGGTGGGGCGCATCGCGTGGTGCGGCGGGTTTACTAGAACTCACGCGGCCGATTTCAATTTCTATTACCGCTGCTTGGACACCTGCGGCGGTGGCGCCTACGGAGGCGCAGTTGCTGTGGTTGGACCGCATGGTGCGCTGGTGGAATGCAGCAAAGCCAGCAAAAACGCTGGCCATATTGAGGTCGCCGATGGTCGCCACTCCGCGCGAGGTGAAGGCTGCGCCAACCCACATGAAAGAATGTATATGAGTGCGCACGCAATCGTGGTGGGTGGTGGGTTGGCCGGTCTCGCATCGGCGGTGGAGCTGACGACCGCCGGCATGCGAGTGACGCTGGTAGAGCGCAACGAACATTGTGGCGGCAAGATGAATGTGCTTCAGGCAGCTGGCTTTCGCTTTGACATGGGGCCGACGATTCTGACCATGCCACATGTCATGCGCGGCATCGTCGCACGCAGCGGTCGCGACATCGAGCAGTACCTGTCACTGGTTCGGTTGAATCCGCAGTGGCGTTGCTTCTATGAAGATGGCACGCGCATCGATCTTCTGGAAAATCTTGCGGGCATGGCGGATTCGATGGATCAACAGTTTCCTGGCACAGGCAGCGGTCAAGGTTGGAAGCATTTCATCCAGTGGAGTCGCCGCATGTACCAACTAAGCTCGAAGGTTTTCTTTTACAAGGATCTTGGCGGCATCGTCGACTTGATGCGCAAGCCTCCTGCAAATGATCTGGGCTTGCTGGGCGATGTGCTGGCGATGCGCATGCACAGCACGCTTGCACGCACCGCGCACAGGTGGATCAAAGAACCACATCTTCGCCAATTAAGCGAGCATTTTCTGCAGTATGTTGGATCGAGCCCCTTTCTCTCGCCCAGCATCTTGGGACTGATCGCATCGGCGCAGGTGGATCATGGTTGTTGGTATGCGATGGGTGGCACGCGCACCGTGGCGCAGGCACTGGTGCGCATTCTTCATGAGGAAGGGGCGCAACTGCTCACCGGTGTGGGGGTGAAAAAAATTCTGCAACACGAGGGCGCTGCGGTGGGTGTCGCCCTTGAGGACGGCCGCATTCTGCATGCCGATCTGGTGGTGAGCAATTGCGATGTGCAGCGCACCTATCGCGATTTGCTTGGCGACAGCGCGAGCATCGGTGAACAACAAAAGATTGCCTCGCACTACACACCAGCCTGCAGCGGCGTGGTGCTGTACCTGGGTCTTGATCGCCGTTACGAACATCTGCTGCATCACAACTTTCTCTTCAGCCGAGATTCAGCCATGGAATTTGACGACATCTACCGCAAGGGAATTCCTGCGCGTGATCCGACCATCTATCTCTGTGCGCCCAGTCGCACCGATGCCGCGCAAGCCCCCGCAGGCGGCGAGTCGTTGTATGCACTAATCCATACGCCATCTCTGCACGAGGGTCAGCGTTGGGAGGGCGAGGGCGGATTATTGCAGCAGTATCGCCCTGTGATTCTCGAGAAAATAAGGCGTTTTGGCATGCATGATATTCAGTCGCACATCGTGCTTGAGCGCGCATTAACGCCCGCTAGCATCGAGCGAATCTACAACGCGCAAGGCGGTGCGATCTACGGTCTTGCCAGTCACGGCAAGTTGCGCGGTGGATTCAAGCCGCGCAATCGAAGCCGCGTGGTTCGAAATTTGTATTTGGCAGGCGGCAGTACCAACCCAGGTCCTGGCGTTCCGATGGTGTTGATGAGCGGCGTCACAGCGGCACACGCTGCGTTGCAAGATCGTGGCATCAGCACCATGGGCCGAGTTTCGGGTACAAAGGCGAATGCGTGGGCGACAACTCTCAACACATAATGGGTGTTCCGATCACCGATGCGTGGAGCCCGCGCTTCACGGCTTTGTTTGGTTGGTATGTGCAGCGTCGAATGCGAAAAACTTTCTTCGCTGTACGCATGCTGCCGCAGAGCGAAGCGGTGTTACAGGAATTTGCCAGCCAGCAGGGGGCAGCGTTGTTGGCGATGAACCACGCATCGTGGTGGGATCCTTTGACTGGCATCCTGTTGCACCGCATGAAATTCAGCGGCCGAAGCATTCTCGCGCCGATGGATGCGCATGAACTGCGGCGGGTGAAAATGCTGCGCTGGATCGGCATTTTTGGCATGTATCCAGATGCGCCCAACGCCCTGGAAGCGATGTGCGCCTATGTGCGTTCGCGGATCACGCACATGCATCGGTGCAGCGTGATCCTGACGCCGCAGGGAGAGTTCACCGATGTTCGCGAACCCGTGGTGCCTCGGCCTGGCGCCGCCGCGGTGTTGGCAGCCCATGCAGACATGCCCGCGTACAGCCTTGCGATTGAGTATGGTTTTTGGAGCGACGCTCGACCCGAGGTATTTCTGAGCGTCGTCAAAGTTTCCACGCCATGCGAGCCTCGTCGTGTCGCGTGGCAACGCGCCTTGCATGAGGCGATGCAATCCAATCAAAGCGCTCTGGCGCTCGCGGTGCGGTCGCGCGATGCGTCGCGGTTTGTCTGCCTGCTTGGCGGCGATGTCGCGCGTGTGCATCCGGTCTACGACGCGTGGTTGCGAATGACTGGTCGACGCACGGGTATCGACCTGTCGCATCGGTCAACTGCGAAGCAACAAAGTGTGAAGCATGAAAGCATGAACGCATGAACGCACTTCCCATGGTGTTCGCCTGCGTCAGCCTTGGGTGCGCCGCGCTTCCATTCCTGATGACGCTTGCAAATTTGCGTTTATTTCGCCGCGAATCTGCGCCAAAGCAGCCATATGGCGAGCAGGATCGAGTGGATCTCTGCGTTCCGATGCGCGATGAGCAGCGCAATATCAACGAGTGCCTGCGCAGCGTGCTGGCTTCTCGCGGCGTGTCGGTGCGCGCGTTGGTCTATGACGATCACAGCACCGACAACACGCCGCAGATGCTGCGTGCCATGATCGCCTCCGACGCTCGTGTGTGTGGTGTCCCCACCGTGGCGCTGCCACCAAACTGGAATGGCAAGCAGTGGGGTTGCCAATGCATGGGTTGTGCAAGCGACGCAAAGTGGCTGTTGTTCACCGACGCCGATGTGCGCCTGCAGCCCGATGCGATCGCGACAGCTGTCAAGTTTGCCAACCGCAGTGGCAGTGATCTGGTGAGCACGGTTCCGCGGCAGATATGCGCGACGCTTGGCGAAGCATTGGTGGTTCCGTTGATTCACTTCATGTTGCTTGGCTATTTGCCGATGGGCTTCATGCGCCGCGATGGTCGCGCCTCACTAGGTGCTGGATGCGGACAATTTCTGTTGATTCGCCGAGAAATATGGCTGAAAAGTGGAGGGCATGCCGCCTTCGCGAGCAGCATGCATGACGGCATCATGTTGCCTCGAAGCGTGCGGCGCAGCGGTGGTCGCACCGATCTATTCGATTGTGGAACGCTGGTCACCTGCCGCATGTACCGTGGCATGGCACAGACATGGCGCGGCTTCACCAAAAATGCTTACGAAGGTTTGGGCTCGGTGACCGTGTTGTTGTTCTTCACGATGATGCATCTACTTGGACATGTTGCGCCGTGGTGCATGGTTGCGGCAGCGATGGTTGGTGTGCCTGTTGGCGACGGGGCGACCATGGTCGCAATCGTTGCAATCGTCTGCGGTCTGTTCACACGCGTGTTATTGGCGAGACGCTTCGGGCAACCGTGGATTGCAGTCGCATTGCATCCACTCTGCATGCTGCTACTGACCATGATTCAGTGGCGCAGTGCGTGGCTCGCCCGCACGGGTCGGCGCGCCTGGCGTGGCCGCTTGGCTGGCGCGTGATTCAGGTCGAGCCGTCTGAATTAGCACCATGTCTCGATATGGACCGCCGCCCTGCATTAATTCATCGTGCGTGCCATGCTGCTCCACACGCCCTCCCTTCAGCACCACGATCAAATCAGCGTGGCGAATGGTGCTCAGTCGATGCGCGATGACAAAGGAAGTTCGATCACGCATCAGGTTTGCCAAGCCTTGTTGAATTGCAACTTCACTTTCAACATCAAGGTTGCTGGTGGCTTCATCAAGAATTAATACGCGTGGATCTGCCAGCACTGCGCGCGCGATGGCGAGTCGCTGGCGCTGACCACCACTCAGTCGTACTCCGCGTTCACCAATGCGCGTTTGATACCCCTGCGGAAGTTTGGCGATAAATTCGTGGGCATAAGCGGTATGGGCCGCGGCTTGAATTTTTTCGATAGAGGCATCGCGATTGGCGTAGGCGATATTTTCTGCGATGGTTCCATCGAACAGAAAGACATCCTGCTCGACCACGCCAAGTAAGCGTCGATAGTTGCTCAGGCGTATGTCGCGCAGATCGACTCCATCCATCAAGATGCGGCCTTGATCGGGGTCGAAGAATCGTGCGATCAGATTAGAAATCGTGGTTTTTCCCGCTCCACTTGCGCCTACGAAGGCAACGACTTGACCAGCGCGCACTTCAAAGCTGACATCGATCAGCACCTGCTCTTGGCTGCCGGGATAGGCGAAGGTGACGCCTTGCACGCTCACTTGTCCGCGCACATCGTGACGATCAAGCGTGCGCGCATTGGGTCGGTCGGGTAATTCGCGTGGCTCGGCAAGCAGATCAAGTGTTCGATCAAAGCCAGCAAGATTGGTTTGAAAATTTGTCGCACTGGAGGCCAACGCTTCCATCGGTCCAAGCAGCATGACTAAGTAGGTCATGAACAAAACCAGATCCCCTGGCGAGAGCGAACCTGCAAGCACTTGTCGTCCGCCATACCACAACAGCAACGCGCTTCCCGCTGGAATAAATAATGCCCATCCAAATTCAATGCCGCGACTCCACCACCAGGTGAGAATTTCTTGACGCGCCATCAGATGGCTGCCCGATGCAAAGCGACCCGACTCGCTGCCCTCGCGCGCGAAGGCTCGCACCACGCGCATGCCCGCAAAAGTTTCGGTGGCTTGCCCATCGACATCTGTGCGCTGCTGCCGAATATCGCGAAACATAGGGCGAATACGCCCAATCCAAGTGCGATGACTAAACCACACCAGTGGCAGCAGCAGCACCGCGCCGATCACCAGTCGCCAATCAGTGACTGCCAGCACAATCAAGATGCCGGTTAATTGCACGATGGCTCGAAAGGGGTTGTAGATCATGCTGAAGACAAGTTCGGCTACACCGCCGGCGTCTTCGCGCAGCATGCTGGTTAGGCCGCCCGACTTGAGTTGCCATACGCGTCCAAGGGGAAGGCGAACAGCGTGTTGAAAGGTTTCGCGTCGTAATTGCACTTGCAGCAACTTGGTCACGCGCGTGGCTTCCCAACGACCGATCAGGTGCATCACAGTTCCGAAGATGCTGATGACAACTATTCCGATTGCAATCGCAGTGAGCAAGTGAGCGCGATCAAGGGATGCGGCACCAGGAACAATGCGCGTCATTATCTCGGGCAGCGGTTGTCCTAAGAAGACATTGTCGATCGCTAATTTGGTAGCGGCGGGTGGAAGAAGGCTGAGAGTGGTGCCTACCGCAAGCGTGGCAAGAGCGATCGACATCGAGAGGGCGTAGGGATGAAGTTCGCCTATAAAACTGCGGAAAAGTTGGCCGAAACTTCGATGGCGTTTCAAAGAGCGTTCGGTGCCGTGAAAGCTGACGACGGTGCGCTCGCCGCGCATTTTGCGTTTGCGCTGTTGTTCTTTGATGTACGCCTTGTATCGAAGACGACTGCTCTCTGCTGACATGCAGTGATAGTAGCCGCGTCAAGTGCGTTGACGAAGTATGATTTACAGATGCGCATTCAAATGCTTCCACTTGCTCTGGTGATGTTGGTTCTTACTTCGCACACCATGCTGCCCAATGCGACCGCATGGGCGCAGGCAACTGCGAAACCCTCTGCAAAACCCGCGGCGAAATCCGATGCCAAGCCCGCCGCCGATCCTGTTGTCTACACCTATACCGGTGATGCCGCGCCACCGATCGGATTTGTCAAGATACCCATGAAGGCGAAGGGAGCGATTCGTCTCGCCGCGTACAATGTTGAAAATCTTTTTGACGCCAAAGATGATCCAACTCTGAGCGGAGAGTTTGATGATCTTCCGATGGCGACCGACCAGACGCGTCTTCAAAATCTTGCCGCCACCATCACGGCACTTGATGCAGATGTGCTGGCAATCGAGGAAATTGAGAGCGAAGAGTGCCTGACTTGGTTTCGCGACACCTATTTAAAAAGCGCTGGTTACACCCATCTTGCAAGCAAAGATGTGGGCTATTACAGAGGTGTGGAGCAAGCAGTACTGAGTCGCTATCCAATCGAGAAGATTGAAATTTACCCCGAGATGAAATTACTTGACGCCGCTGATCGCATTCCCGCTGATGCAACTGAACGCAAGAAGCAAGGTTGGGCGCCGGTTGCAAAATTAGAAAAGCCTGGATTTCAACGCAGTCCACTTGCCGTCACCATTCGCATGCCCGATGGCAGCGCGTTGACGCTGTTGGTGGTGCACTTTAAATCTGGTGGCGCAAAGTATGCCTATCAGCGAGAGTTGGAGGCGCTCTCCGTGGTCACGCTTATCGACGCAGTGCGCGCAAAGGATAAGAATGCGCAGATTGCGGTGGTGGGAGATTTTAACGCGACACCCATGCAGCACACCGCGAAATTATTGCGCGATAAGCAACTCGGTGGATTGATCAGCGCCTATGAAGCGCGGCCCGCGGCAGATCGCATGAAGGTCGGCGACCAGATCGACAGTGATGATGATGCGAATGATGGTGATGGAGCGCCTGCTCGCAAAGCTTCACCTGCACAATCGGAAAAGCCTGCAAAACCAGCGAAAACCAAGCGTTCTCCAGAGCAGATTGCTGTCGCTGCCAAGTATCTCACCCATTCGTTTGTGCCCGATGGCGCCAAAGCAAAGCCCATGCAACGCTCGATTGATTACATCTTGCTCTCGCCATCGCTGTATGCGAAGGCTGCAAAGGATGGTTACTTTGTCTTCAGCACACCCAAGCCACTCACCAGCAACACCGAGCGCCCCAGCGGTTACGCAAGTGATCACAATCCCATCGCTGTTGATTTCATGTTGGGGGTGAAGCAAGCCGACGCGAAGCCGCAAGCTACATCACCCAGTGCACCAGTTACCAAACCAGCAGGTAACTGATCACACCTGATCGCCGCGCGCCTTCAGCAATCGAATCGCCTCGTTCACATCTTTGTCACCGCGACCAGAGACATTGATTATCACCACGCTCTCTGCTGGCATGGCCGCTGCAACTAGCATCGCTGAGTGCACCGCGTGCGCAGTCTCAAGCGCAGGAATGATTCCCTCTTGCTCGGCGAGCAATCGAAAGGCATTCAGCGCTTGATGATCGGTGGCCGCGAGATACTGCACGCGTCCAATGTCTTTCCAGTAACTGTGCTCGGGCCCGACGCCGGGATAGTCCAAGCCCGCGCTGCATGAATGCACATCGGCGGTTTGGCCATTCGCATCTTGCAGCACATAACTAAGCGAACCATGCAAAACCCCCGGTGTTCCGTAGGAAAGCGGCGCCGCATGCTCGCCCGTACCAATGCCTCGGCCACCCGCCTCGACGCCGATCAAACGCACGCTGGCATCATCGATAAAGGGATAGAAAATACCAGCCGCGTTGCTGCCGCCGCCAACGCAGGCAACAACTGCATCGGGTAAACGCCCAAGGCGTTGCAGGCACTGTGCGCGACACTCGATGCCGATCACACTTTGAAAATCTCGCACCATCATTGGAAATGGATGCGGACCCACCACACTGCCGATGATGTAGTGCGTGTCGGCGACGCTGCCCATCCAGTCGCGCATCGCTTCGTTGGTCGCATCCTTCAGCGTGCGACTTCCAGTTTCGACCGGGGTCACTTTCGCACCAAGCAAGCGCATGCGAAAAACATTCAGTTCTTGGCGCCGCACATCTTCGGCGCCCATGTACACCTCGCACGCGAGTCCAAGTTTGGCGCAGGCGGTGGCGGTGGCGACGCCGTGTTGACCCGCGCCGGTTTCGGCGATGATGCGGCGTTTGCCCAAACGCTTTGCCAGCAAGGCTTGACCGATCGTGTTATTGATCTTGTGCGCGCCGGTGTGCGCGAGGTCTTCGCGTTTCAGCCAAATCTGCGCTCCGTTGGCGAGTTGCGTCAAACGCTGCGCGAATCCAAAGGGTGTTGGTCTGCCAACAAAGTCCCGCAGCAATGCAGCCACCTCCGCTTTGAATGCGGGGTCTGCTTTGGCTGCGGTGTAGGCCACAAGCAATTGTTCAAGCGCCGCCAACAGCGTTTCGGGAACATAACGCCCGCCAAAAACTCCGAAGCGACCGAGGGTGTCAGGAACCTTGTGGAGAGTGGACATGATGCGATCCTAGCTACGCGCTGCGATGAAGTCGCTTGCCCGCGCGGCTTACATGGAATTTGTTGGCGCGGCGAGTGACAGTCGTCGTCTGCGAAATCTGCGGGAAAGCGCCGTAGCTGGACCACTCGCGGCATAGGTGACAAAGCACAGAGCCAGCGCGACCTGCAACCACCAGATCATCATCACCACAGGAATCACAATGCGCACCAAAGTGCCGAAGGATTTTCTGCCGGCCGCCCAGCGATTGATCAGGTGCGGATACCGAATCGTGCTCACCATCGCCAGAGCGCAGAGCAGTGTGACCAACGGAATCAGCAGGCTGCTGGTTTTCTCGAAGCCCGGGGGAAATTCTCCACCATATCGCTTCACCAATAAATGTTGATGCAACAAAATCAGACTGGCCACGCATCCTGCGGCTCCCGGCGAGGGCAGACCGCGAAACCAGCGATGATCCTCGGCATGCAGCGAAGGCGTTTCAACATTAAAGCGAGCAAGTCGAAGGGCCGTGCAGCAGATGTAGACCGCAGCGATGGTCCAGGTGACACGCGCATACAAATTGTCCGCGTCGGGTCCAAGCACACCGGTGTAATGCTCTGGTCCGTAGTAGTGGCTGACCAGACGCAACATCATGTAGGCGGGCGCTACGCCAAAAGCCACCATGTCGGCGAGTGAATCAAGTTGCGCGCCCATGTCGCTGGCGCTGTGGGTGAGTCGAGCCACGCTTCCATCGAGCGCATCGAGAAACATGCCGACAAATATCAGCGAGCCTGCGACGGTAAGCGTGCTCCAGCCAAAAATTTCGCTGATCGCCACTGGCATCGCCGCGTAATGGATTGCCGCAAATCCGCAAATCAGATTTCCCAGCGTCATCAATGCGGGAATCACGGCGAGCGCGGCGAGTGGTCGACCTTGCTGCAGCCGTCGTCGCAGGCGAAACCGTCCGCGTGGAGATGCATTGGGTGGTGTGTTCACAGTTGATTTCATGGGCTTTCGGCGGGCGCTTGCTGTGGAAGAGTGTCGGGCATCAAGGCTTGCATGTCCACTCTTTCGGTTGAAATCTGTCGAATAGATTCAGGAACTTTCGCGATAAGCGCAATGGCGATCGAATAACCACGGTGGGCATTGCTTGTGGGGTTGGCGGGTTCGCCCAACACATAGACACCGCAGGTGGGGGGCAGATCGCTCTGTGAGGCGGGACCCTTTCCCGGAGAAGCTGTGGGCAAGGGCAGAATCAATAACGCCTCGTCATGTTGCAGACAACAGTTGATCGATGCGGTTGCAATGACAACTCCTGCGGGTGCGTCGCCAGGCAACCCCGCACGCGGCGCGGTGGTTGTGTTCAGATGCATCACCACCTCCACCTGCACACAACTGCTTTGCGCGAGTGGCGTGACAAATGTTCGCACACTTAATTGCAACCAACCATTCTCGCCTCGTTGAAATTGTCCGTTGACGGTAAGCAACGAATCTGCGTTGAGAGTTCGATGCGCGATGTCAACCCAGGTCGGGCTTTGCCCGATGATCATTTGCGTCACCTCGGAAACGGAGCCTAAACGCCTGCGAATCGCAGGAAGTTCGACCGCAGGAATGATGGCGGCTTGCAAGCCCTCTCGTGCCAGCGTCGCGCGTTCGGCGGTGCTAGGAAAAATTCGGCTGGCAAATGCGGCGGCGACAGCTTCAAGCCGTGGCGCATCGGCATCCACGGTGTAGCGAATGCATGTCAGTCCATCGGTAGCGGCTTGATCAGCATTGTCTTGTTGGCTTGCATGCGCAACTGGTGTGGCGCACCCATGCAAGCATCCGCCAATGCACGCGCCACCGCTGAGCCATGCCATGGCACACATCACATCGCGCCATACGCGAGCGGTGCACACGCCCATGCGCAGTTCACATAGCGGCTTGCGGATCATCATCAGAAAATGAATTGATGCGGTCAATCATTCGTCGCAGCGAGCCAAAGGCGCGCTTGGCAAAATGAAATCGCAGGCGAGGAAGATCGGGATGTTCGGTCTCGCCTTCATGCGGTCCAGTCTGATGAATGTTGCCGGATTGAATGATGCCGCGAAACTCCTCGTTCAGTACCCGCACATGTTGCTCGGTAAGGGCGCGCTTCAGTCGAATCACCAGATGATCATCCACATAACGGCTGCTGTGATAGCGATGATAAAAGCGCTGAATGCGGCGCACGGCGTCGGCGGGACTGGATGCGAATTCATACAAGCCCGGATCCTCGGGACCAATCCACCCTTGCGAGAGCAAGTTCTCAACCACGCCAAATTCCCAGCGTTTCCAATAGCCAAGCGGCGTGCCATTGGCATCGGCGCCCTCCACCAAAATGATGGGAACGATCGGACTTTTGCCAGTTTGAATCAGCGTTAACACTTCGAAGATTTCATCCATGGTTCCGAAGCCACCAGGAAAAACTGCGACTGCGTCGGAGTGGCTGACGAACATCAACTTGCGTGTGAAGAAGTATCGAAAGCTGAGCAACTTTTCATCGCCCGCAATCACCTCGTTGGCATTGGTCTCAAATGGAAGACGAATCGACAGACCGAAACTTGATTCGCGCGTTGGTCCCTCATGGCCAGCCTTCATGATGCCGTCGCCAGCGCCGGTGATCGCCATCCAACTTTCAGCGGCCATCAATTCTCCAAATTCACGGGCCGCGTGGTAATCGGGATGCGTCTCAGGTGTGCGCGCGGATCCAAAAATACTCACCTTGCGAATGCCGCGGTAGCGATTGAAAAGCCGATAGGCGCGGCGCATTTCCTTCACCGAAAGTTCCAGCAACTTGATCTGCCCCACATCGAGTCCATCACCAAGCAATTTAAAGGCAGTCACCGCGAGTTCTTCGACATGACGGCGACGGCGACTGGTTAGCCCCGCATCGCTCGCGCCGTGGGTGAGCATCGCGGTTTCGCGCACAATGGCTTGCACGCGTTCGCGCAGTGAATCCGCATCAGCTGAAGGTGTTGGAAGATCGTTCATGGATGTTGTGAGAGAGTAGTTGTCGAGTGCTCTCTCGGTGGCACGGTGGATGGATCCGCTCCGAATGGTGGCAGGGGAATCAATTTCACTTGCGGGTCATCGACACTTCCATTCACATCGATCACAAATAGTTGATCGCTGGCCAGGCCAAAGAGATCGCTGAGAAACGGCAGAGTGCCTCGGCTACGAAAGCGCAACGCTAGATTCCAGTCGCGTAGATCCAGCGAACCGTTTCCATAGATGCGAAGAGTGGGGCAATGCAGTTCAAAGCGATCAAAGCGCAGATCATCGCCGCGCAGATGAAAATCAACGGTGGCTGAATCAAGACTTCCGGAGAGTGGTGGCATGAACTGGGTGGCCTGCAACAGTTGTAGCGTAAGCGGAAACTCCGCAATGCGCGCGTCGCTGGCTTGTATCTGTCCAACCCCGCGCATGGGTTCGCTGCCATCCAGCACCCCACCACATGCAAAGGCGGCGCGCACTTCACCAGCATCGCCCAGATCGTTCGCGTTGGTTCCGCCGTGCACAAGACCAGGCATCGACGCTCCTGCGAATTCCACGGCGACATCCCATGCGCGCGGCGCTCCGCCAATATTTGCCGTGGCCCACGCACGACCGCCGTAAAGATTGCCGACCACATCGCGCAACTGAACGGGCTGATTTTCAGCAGGAATACGCAGGGTTCCACCTACTTCTGTCAGCAGTCGATTTCGTATGGAGAAGGTTCCAGCGCCACCACCAAGATCAATCTGTACTGGAAAGGGTCGGCCTTCGCGAGCGTTGATTCCAAATTGACCATTGATATTTTCAATGCGCACGCCAGCGTTCAAACTTGCGTCGTGCAGAAAAATATCGCCTTGCAATCCCACGCGCGGTTCGGTGGCGGTGCAACCAAGCAACTGCAGCGAATGTGCGGAGGCCTCCGCCGCATGCAGATCGACCATGGTCAGTCCTTCACGCAACGAAGTCGGCAGCACGCCAAGCATGCGCGTATCGAGTGGACTTACTTGGAACGCAAGTTGCATGGTTCCGCCCTGCGCATGCGGGCTTGCGGCGATTGCCATCTTGCCGTGCATGGTGAAGATGCCGCCGCTGGTGAATCCAACCAACGCATCTTCGCATGCGCCGCTTTCGCATCGCAAGGCCAGCGTGCCAGGACTCAGAATCGCCTGCGCATCCGGCATCAACAGCATGCTCACCTGCGTGCCACCGGGATCGCCCGCGATGTTGCTGCCACCCCGCGCGGTGATTCGCCAATCCGCGCCGTGAGTGGCGCCCTTGCCAAGATGCACGGTGCCTGCAAGATCACCGACGGGGTTCCAGCGTTCATGCAGATTCGCAATCTCGGGTTGATTCGCGGCCCGCAATATTAGTGGAAGAGTCGCTGAATTCAGCAGCGCGATGTTCCAATCACACTCCAGATCTTGCTTGCCTTGTTGCGTGGTTGCCATTGAACCATGCGCGTTCAAAGTGATCGCGGGTTGGTCTTCCTCGCAGACCTCAAGTTGCATGTCATCCAATGTCAGGGTGGGTCCGTTGATTTCAAAACTGCCATGCGTCACTCGAAGTTCGCAGGGCTTGCCTGCTGCTTCAAAGCGCAGACCTCCGGTGCTTATATTGACCTTTCGGAGCGTGGGTGCATCGCCACTTTGCTGAATCATTAGATCACTGTCGAATGTTCCGTTTGCATTGGATATGCGCCAGGCCTCGGCGGCGGTTGCTTGCACATCTTCTGGCAGAAGCGTAGTCAGCCATGTTCCAAGCGGCGCATTGGTTAATGTCGCATGCAGCCATCGATCACGCTGCAGCAAACTTGCGCTGCCAGTTGCGCGCACCTCGCCATTGCCCGCGATGGCACGCAGCGAAAGCAACTCGGCGACTTTCTCGGTGAGATGCGCCTTCGCTTCAACTTGATCAAGATCAAATCCATCGGGCCATAGCAACTCGCTCGACTGCAGCGCGTGCTCGGCATTATCGCGCGGACACATGACTCCATTCTGCAGGAACACGCCAAGATCAAGAGTGGTGTGGCCCTTGGCATTCGTACCAATGGTGCCGCTGGTGGCAACTTCACCAGTCATGCCGAGCGCTTGAATCGCCTGCGCCGCTTTGCTGAATTGCCCCCCCGGCCACAGCGTGTTTGACTGCGGATCGGTATCCCAATTTTCAAGTGGTATCGCTGCGAGCAATAGGGGATTGATGAGATCGCCAACCACTTTTATGTGCAAATCAGGAAACGCATCGCGACCCTGTGAAATGCGCGGGATGCGAACTTCGCCATCGATGGTGCCGATGCCGCCAGAGTCGGTGGTGAACTTCCATGTACCCGCAGGAAGTTTGATGGACTCGTCTTCGAGCACGATGTGTCCTTGCGCCACATTAATCGGATAGGGAAACCGTTGACACAACGCCCGCGCATCCCGCACATCAATGGTGCCGGTGGTTGCCACATGGCTGCCGCCGTTGCGAGCGCGTTGCACGCGAATGTCGAAGGTGCAGGTTCCACCAAGCTCGGGGTCGTTGGCGGGCAGCAACTTGTAGAGCAACAATCGGTCGCGAAGATCTCGTGCAAGCAACAACTCAAATATTTTGCGCGGCCCTGGTTCGAATGCATTTTGCAGCGCCAAGTCAATGGGTGCGGGAGACAGCGCCTCCACCCGAAGATCCACGCCGGCGTCATCGTCGGCGCCATCCACCGTGCCCGTGATCTGCATCTGGCAGTTGCCCGAGCCGCGCGCGTGAAATGATTCCACAGTGAGTCTGTCGCCCTTAAACTTTATTGCGGCCTCGACATTCTCCAGTGGATAGTTGAAATTCATGTAGGCACCCTTGCCCTGATGAATCTGTAACGCGCCTTCCACAAGCAACTCCGCGGGCGTGGTCTCCGGCGCTGATGCGGCGCGGGTGGCCTCGCCTTTGAGTTTGATACTCCCTTGCTGCACTTTGAAATTGTCCAGGATATTGACCACCAACTTTGGCAATTCCGTCACCCAACGATTGCCCTTGCGACTGCGAATCAGCGCAAAATCTGGAATCCCAAATTCAAGATGAACGCCGCAGTGGGTGAGGGCATCGCGAAACCAAATTTGCGCATCGGCGAGGGTGGTCGGCGGCGGCGTCTTGCTGAAGTCAAGCGACAGCGAAAAAGTAAGAGGCAGCGCCACGCCAATCTCCTCGGGATACACATCGGCGACAAGCGCCTTGGAATCATTGCGATCAACGGATAGCAGGCGGCCGGAAAATGCTTCCAGTCGCAACTGATCTCCATTTAAAATAATCTTGCCACTCTCCAGAGCCAGACGCGGAACACCTTTGGCGCGTCCCATCTTGCCCTCGCTGAAGCGCTTCCATTCCACAGGCAATCCGATTTGCGGCAGATCCACCGCGGTTGACTCTAAGACCAGCCGTGCTTCTTGCAAAGGCTTTTCTGGCGTGCCTTTGAATTGAATGTCGGTCACAGTTCCCTTCACACCCAATTGGTCACAGGCTTGTTGCATGAACGCAGGAAGCAATGGCCGAACAGTCTGCGTGAAGTCAACGCGGTTGGCTTCCATTTGATAGCCAAAGGTGACGGAATTCCATTGCCCTTCAAGTTTCACGCCGTCGGTCACATCGCGCGCGGATTTTTGAGTCTGCAGATCGGCTCCCTCCACCTCGACAAGTTGAAAGGAGATTTCGCCGGGAATGCCCCCGAGTATCGGATGCATCGAACCACGAAATGCGCGGTCACCGTTCTTGGTGCAGGTGTCGCCGACCACCAGATAATTTTCAAACTGCAGCATTTCAAGCCGAATCTCTTGTGGATGAAAGTCAAAATGTATTCCCAATCCGCTGCCGCGTGGCTTGATGGCGTTTAGATTGAATTCAGGTTTGCCATCGAAGCCATCGCGTTGCGCCACACGGAAGAAACTTTTTTCCACATCAAGCGACTCGATCACAATGTGGCCGATCAAGAGATGCAAGGGCTTGAATTCGGATTGAATATTTTCAACCCGCAGAATCTCTGCGGTCTTGCCTGGCCAATCCGGCGCGATCAACACGATGCTGTCTGCGTGAAGATTGCCCCACCCATTCCAACGCACATTCATGACCTGGGCGGTGGTGCCAGTCAGGCTCTCGATGCTGAAGCGAAAGACCAGGGTCAACAATGGCGTGGTGAGCAGGGCGATCCACAACACGCCCATCACGAGCGCGATCGAGAAGAGCGGCCAGATGATGCCGCGTAACTTTGGGCGGATGCGCATGTGAGTTCGCGGCCTCGCCGCGGTGGGCAGTCTAGGGTGAAAGGCTTCTCGTATGCTCGCCGTGATGCAGTTCGCCCAGATGCCACCCCTCACTCGAGTGACCGTAGCCGCAGGCCTGGTGGTGGTGATTGTGATCTTCCTTGCGATACCACTTTTTCTGCTGATTCGTGCAGCGAATCGCAGAAGAATGCGTGTGCGCGAGCACGCGCGGTCTGCACCGATGGTCGATGCTTGGCAGGAGTCTGCGCGGCGACTGGAAGAGAATCCCAAGCCGTGAAGTGAATCATCTGATGCAAGACATGCAACAAAAATTTTTACAAGAACCGCGGCAGCCTCCACTGGCGCTGGTCACTGGCGCCACGCGCAGAGTCGGCGCCGCCATCGCCTTGGAGTTGGCGCGCAGTGGTTTTGATCTCGTGATCACCTATCGCAACGACAGTGAAGGTGCGAAGCAAGTGCAGCGACAGGTGCAAGAACTCGGTCGTCGTTGCACGATGCATGCCTTGGATCTTGCCACGCTGCATGATGCGAGTTTTCTTTCCGCGCTCGCCTTGGGCAAGCTGGATGTATTGGTCTTCAATGCCGCCGCATGGAGCGCTTCACCGTGGGGAGCATTGCGCGCGCAGAGCATGCTTGAGCATCTGCAGGTGAACGCCGTTGCACCGGTGTTGATGGCGCAAGCATTGCAGCCGTTGCTCAACGCAAGCACGCTGCCAAGTGGCGCAAGCGTGATCGCCATCGGTGACATGTATGCGCAAGGCAAACCAGTGCGCGGGTACGCCAGCTACTTAATGAGCAAGGCGGCGTTGACGCAGGCGGTGCAACAAATGGCTTTGGAAATGGCGCCGCGCATCCGTGTGAACGCCATCTTGCCGAGCGTGGTGTCCTGGCCAGATTCCATCGACGCCGCCACACGCGCAGCGATGCTGGATCGTGTTCCACTTGCTCGGGTAGGTGAACCTGAAGATGTTGCGCGCTTGGTTCGCTTTCTCGCTTTGGAAGCCAGCTATCTCACCGGCGCAACCATTCCACTTGATGGTGGTCGATCACTTCGGTGAGGGCAACGCGGGAAGCAGTTTTTCAATCATCGCGATGGATGCAGATGAAGCGCCACGCTCACGCGCACGAGCCAGCCATTCGCGTGCGGCATCGTGTTGCGAGTCCAGCACCAAGCAACGCGCCGCTTCTAAACAAGGTTGCGATGAAGCCAACGGCGCGCCTGCCAAGCGCTGCCAATTTTCCGCTGCAAGTGCTGGCAAACCCGCCGATTCTTGGGCGCGTGCCAACGACTCGATGGCTGCAGGTGCGGCATCTGTGCGCGCTGCATCAAGTTGAATCATGTTGATCGCCTCGGTGGCGCCTTGCGCCTCACGCAATACATTCGCCACCGCCACGCGCAACGCTGCATCACGCGGATTGGATGTGAAGGCCCGCAACGCAGCAGCCCGTGCGTGTGGAAATGCATCCAGCGCCACCAGCGATTGCGCCAGTGAAAGTTGTACCGATGCATCCAGCGGCGCCAACGCAACTGCGCGTTGCGATGCAAGCAGCGCATCGTGCGGTTGACCAAGCGCTCGATAGGCCGCCGCCAACTGCAAGGCATGCTGTGGATTTCCAGGTTGAAGTTGCGCGGCATGAAGTTGATATTGCAAGGCCTCTGGCCAGCGCTGCGCCGCCGCCGCGGTGATGCCAGCAACACTTGCAAGCCCAGGGCTTGCGGGCGCCAGTTCGGCCGCGCGGGCATAGGCATCTGCAACCAGCGCGGGCTCACAGTGTGCCGCCATGCGCGCGCGGGCCAACATCTCCGCCGTCAACGCATCAAGTGGCTGCGCCCGTTGCAGGGATTCCGCTGCGCGCAAAGCTTCCGCGTTCTTTCCCGCATCCAATAAATGTTCGATCGATTCAAGCGCTCGCAGTGTTTGCGCTGCGGAGGGCGCGTGGTCTGCGGTCGGCTCTTCACCGCAGCCGTGCGACACCATCGCGCTCAGCAGCAGCAACAAGCAGGGCATCGATGTATAAGATCGTCTTCTCATGTTGCACGCTCAATCGCCAATCACTGCACAAGCCGATGCAGCACCCGATGCGACGGGTCTGGTGAAATCCTATCGCCCCGCTGAACACGAGCCGCGCATGAACGCCATGTGGAGTGAAGCTGGTTGCTTCGCCGCCAATCCACAGGCAAACGCCACGCCCTACTGCATCTTTATTCCGCCGCCCAATGTCACCGCCGCATTACATCTTGGCCATGCCTTCAACAACGCGTTGCAAGATGCGCTCTCGCGTCATGCGCGGATGCAAGGCATGGATGTGTTGTGGATGCCTGGCACCGATCACGCTGGCATCGCTACGCAGTCGGTGGTTGAGCGTCGTCTGGCGTTGAAGGGTCAACGCCGCACCGATTTCACCCGCGAAGCTTTTGTGCAGCAGGTGCAAGCGTGGAAAGATGAATACGAGGCGACCATTCTGAGTCAACTGAAAGAGATGGGATCCAGCTGCGACTTCGCGCGGACGCGATTCACCATGGACACGGTCTGCGCCGCCGCCGTGCGCGCAGCTTTTTATAGACTTTTTGAAGATGGTTTAATCGAGCAGGGTCGTCGCTTGGTGAATTGGGATCCCGCCACCCGCACCGCGCTTGCCGACGACGAAGTCGAGATGCGCGAAGTGGATGGACGCATGTGGTATCTGCGCTATCCACTTGAAGATGGAAGTGGGCACATCACCGTGGCGACCACGCGCCCCGAGACCATGCTGGGTGACACTGCGGTGGCGATGAACCCACGCGATCCACTCGCCGCTGGTTTGCGCGGCAAAAAAGTTCGGCTTCCAATTGTGGGGCGTGTGATTCCAATCGTGGAGGATGACTATGTGGTGATGCCGATTTCGCGGGGTGGCGATGCTGCTGATGCCAAGGCCACCGTGGCAACTGGATTTTTGAAAGTAACGCCTGCCCACGATCCCAACGATTGGCTGATTGGTATTCGACACGGGTTGCCAGTGATTAATATTTTCGGGCCCGACGCCGCCATTAGCGACCGCCATGGCTGGACTGATATTTCACCAGAAGCTGCAGTATTTGTTGGAAAATCACGCGAACAGGCGCGCACCGAGATTGTGCAGTGGTTCCGCGCGAACAATCTTCTTGAAGATGAAAAACCTTGGACGCACGCTGTGGGTTACGGTGATCGCAGCGGTGTGCCGATCGAGCCGTGGCTCTCTGAGCAATGGTTTGTGAAGGTGACCGATGATCGTCTTCGCGGCAACGCATTGCGCGCCTTAGATCGATCGCAGTTTGAAGGCAAGTCACCGGCGGGCAGCGCCAACGGTGATGGACAGATCACATTCTTTCCTGCGCGTTATGCAAAAACTTTTCAACACTGGCATGAAAACTTGCGTGATTGGTGCATTAGTCGCCAACTCTGGTGGGGCCATCGCATTCCTGTGTGGTCGCGTCCCGCGCAAGGCGATGCCGCAGTGATCGGCGAGCACGCGTGCATCGATGGCGCGATGCTGGTGGTTGCAAGCGCATGGTCGAAGCAGGGTGCCTGTCATCGTGTGCGTCGCCGCAACGATGCAAGTTTGCAGGAATTAATTTGTCTTCCAGCCGACACCGATGCGCTTGCTGCGGCCATCGAAGCCAAGGGCTTTACCCAAGATGCTGATGTGCTGGACACCTGGTTTTCCAGCGCATTGTGGCCAATGAGTACGCTGGGCTGGCCCAAGCCCGAGGCCTTCGGAATGCAGGGTTTGCTGCAGCGATATAACCCCAGCGCCGTGCTGAGTACCGCGCGGGACATCATCACGCTGTGGGTGAGTCGCATGACAATGTTGAACCGATATTTTCTCAACGGCACCATTCCATTTCGACATGTATTTATTCATCCGGTGATTCAAGATGGCTTCGGTCAACGCATGAGCAAAAGTTTGGGCAACGGATTGGATCCGCGCGATGTGATTCATTCGCATGGAGCCGACGCGCTTCGCTACACGCTGCTTGACATGACGACCGACACGCAAGACTTGCGGGTGCCAGTGGAGATGATCGATCCACACAGCGGCGAAACTTTTACGCCGATTTACACCCGCGCGCCCAGTGGTCATCAGGTGGCTGCGCCCATTCAGAAAAGTCCCAAGCACCCTGGCAAATCTATGGTGAGCAGTTACGGCGCCGCCAGCGGACTTGCGATCCCCGATGCGACGCAGCCGCTTGCACGCAATACCAGCACGCGCTTTGATCTTGGTCGCAACCTTGCCACCAAGTTGTGGAACGCCACGCGCTTCGCACTTTCCAACGCGCCCATGCCAGCCACGCATGTGCATGCGAAAACACGACCGGCGCTTGATCGCTGGATGCTCTCGCGCGTTGCGCGTGCAATTCAACGAGCCGATGCTGCGTTGGCTGACTATCGATTTAGTGAGTACGCCGCCGCTACCTATGACGCGTTGTGGCGCGACTTCTGCGATTGGTATTTGGAGGCGGCCAAGCCCACGGCGAAATCTGATCCGCAGCGACAGACGGTGATGCTTGCCTGCCTCGACGCGATCGTGCGCTTGATGCATCCAATCATGCCATTCGTAACCGAAAGTCTTTGGAGGGCGTTACAAGCTCGACGCGTTGGAGAGGTGCAGGGACTTGCGCTGCCGGCTTCTACAATTTTGGCGACCGCCGCGTGGCCAGTTGCCGCGCTCGACTTGATTGATCCGCAAGTCGAGAATGAATTTGAAGGGCTACAGTCGCTGGTGAATGTGATTCGAAATATTCGTGGTGAACGGCAGGTTGCTCCGCGCCGCATGATTTGCCTGGGTGCCTCGCCGCGCATCATGCAACGCTGTCAATCCAGCGACGGACTGGTCGCGGCGATGTGCGGATTGGAATCCATCGTTGCCGCCAACGAGACGCGCGGCGCGGGTCACGCGGTCTTCTCACTTGATGGCGAGGAATGCTGGCTTGATGCGTTGGTTGATCAAGTTGATGTAGGTGCTGAACGCGCGCGGCTGGTCAAGGTGATCGCCGATCGTCGTCGCGCCGCCGAGGGCTATCGTGGCAAACTTTCCAACGCTGGATACATGGCCAAAGCGCCGGCCACCGTAGTCGCCGAGACCCAAGCTATGTTGCATGCATCGGAAGCAGATCTTGCAGCCGCCGAACGCGCTCTCATCGAACTTGGAAATTCCTGATGCTGTTTATTCAAAGTGTTCAAAGAATGCAAAGTGTTCCAAGTGTTCCAAGTGTTCAAAGAATGCAAAGTGTTCCATGCATTCCATTCATTCCACACATCCAATGCATTGCCATCACGCTTCTGCTGTGCGCATGCGCTTCGCCAGCCGCCGAAACCGCGGCTGTGAAAAATCCACCAAGTCCCGCTGCGGTCGCCGATCCTCCGACACCTTCTACGGCAATTGCACCAGCCAACACCATCGTGCGTGCAAGCACTGCGTGGGATGAAGGCGGCGCGCCCGGACTGCGCATTCGCACCGAGCATTACAACTTGTATTTGGCTTTAAAAGATCCAATATTTCGCGGCTGGATGCCGGCGTACATGGAGGCTTGCAATCGCGCCTATGCGACCGTGCTGGGTGCGTTGCCCATGCCCAAGGATGCCCTTGATTTGTACATCTTCGCCTCGCGCGAACCCTGGGAAGCGTGGACGCGAAAAACATTAGGAAAAGGTGCGGGGGTGTATTTAAATCTTGGCCGCGGCGGTTTCACCAGCGATGGTGTGAGTGTGCTCTACGACATCGGCCGTTCGGACACGCTCACTATCGCGGCGCATGAGGGTTGGCATCAGTTCAGTCAATCATCGCTGAAGCAACCCTTGCCAATATGGATGGAGGAAGGGCTGGCGTGTTGGATGGAAGGCACTCGCATCACCAAAGATGGCGAGCCCACTGCCTTCCGTCCTTGGCGCAACTTTGAGCGTTGGAATGAGTTGCGCGGCGCGGTGCAGGATGATCGCGTGCTGACGCTGGGCGAGTTGCTGGAAACTTCGCCGCAGCAATGCTTGGAGAAAAATAAAGAAACCCTGCTCTCTTACTACGCGCAGTGCTGGGCGCTGATCCACTTTCTGAACGAGGGCGAGGGTGGCAAATACCAAAAAGGCATGAAGCAACTTTTGCAAGATGCCGCCGAGGGCAAGCTGGCCGCCAAACTTCTTTCAAGCCGTGCGATTCCCAATCCAACGCTTCGTCAACGCGCCGCTCGATCCCGAGTTGGAAACTTTGTGGCGCTGGAATATTTCAACGCCGACTTTGCTGCCTTTGAAAGTGAGTACAACCGATTTCTTGGCCTGATCACCAAGCGCGGTGCGGGTGATCGCATCTACCGCGGTGAAAATCCGCTGCTCGAGAAGGCGCCGACAGCGGCCACAAAGCCGCCAGCCTCCAAACCGCAGTCCAAGTAAGAGCCCCACGCGACACATTCAGTTCATCCACTGAGACTCGCCGAAATAAAAAGGTAGGGAGGGGATTCGAACCCCTGAGGCCTTATTGGGGCCTAGCCGATTTCAAGTCGGCTGCGTTCAACCGCTCTGCCACCCCACCAGCATGAGTCGCGATCATAACGAAGTCGACTGTGGTCGCCAGTGTTTAGTTGGCCTGATCTTTTTTCTTCGCAAGAAGACCGCGAAGTTCAATGTTGGCGCGCTCCAATTCGCTGGTGCGTTCACGCACCGCCTCTTCAAGTCGTTGGTTCACCTGTTCAAGCAAGGTGATCTGGCCTTGCGCTTTGAAGTCTTGGGCTGAAGCCGCGGCGCGTTGACTGGATTCCTGCGCAGTCATCATCAATCGATGTGTCATTAAAAGGTCGATCAACGGATCATTGGGTGGAAGCATGCTTCCCGCCAATCCAAGTTCGCTCAGCCGATCAAGATCGGTCACCCACAGGCTGCCAGCGAATAATAATTCCTTGCCGTTCGGAAGCGGTACGAAGCATCCACGAATTTGTATATAGGGGGTATCTAAACGCAAGATTGTCAGACGCCCGACCAGATGTTTTTCAACCGCAGCGAAGGTTGATGTTTGTTGTGATGGTTGTAATTCGAATTGACTTGCAAATGCATCGCCAATTTTTAATTTTGGCGCGATGCGTCGCAGCAGCGGACCCATGCGAGTGATGCGCAGATCGCCATGCTGCGCATTTGGCGTGCCGTGTGCATCAGAAGCCTCGGCGCTGCTCTGGAGCAGTTGGTCATCGATGCACAGATGAAAGGGCATCAAGCGATCAAGAAGTTGCATCCAATCCTCTGGAAAATCGTTCACCATGTCACCATGTCACCTTGAATACATCGGTGTCGCCACCTTCTTCCCGCGCTGTGAAAAGTGTGACGGTGGCATCAAGTTTGTACTTGGGTCGTCGTGCCAGACCCTTCACAAGTCCGATCACCATCGCGGTAAGTCCCTGGCGTTTGCTGATGTAGGTCAGCATCAGGCTGCGTTCCATCACATCACTTACACGAAATGAGGGGGGCTGAAGCGATGGCATCATTAACGCCACGCGCACATGCATGGCATCAAGATTGGCCAGCGCTTCGGGAAATGTCTCACCCAATTGATCCAGCAAAGCGCCGTAACCACGCTGCGCGGTGAAGGCCACCCAATATTCGCCGATCGCCTCCACCAGTTTTTCAGCCTCGCACCCCGTCGCTTCGCAGGTTGCGCCGACCAAGCCAAAGGTCAGAGCGTCTGGATATTGCTCGAGCAAAATAAAGTCGGCGTCTTGCATGCCAGCTTGCTTGCGCACGCGCAGCCAGGTCGGTTCACCATAGCTGTGGGTGACGAAGTCTTGTACCGCTTGATTGACAAGTCCATACATTGGAAGTTCCTTTCGATGGTGATGCGGCATCTGCACCAGGCGTGAAGATAAATTTTAAAGATCAGATGCGGATGTGTGAACAGGTCACTGCGAGAGGCCTCGTAGTAAAGCCCATGCCAAGAGTAAGCATGCAATCAACGAACCAGCGGCGATGCTGGTTGCAAATACCAACCAGAGATGCAACCGCCCCTGCACACGCTGCATTTCTTGGTCATGTGAACGCGTGTGGTCCAAGATCGCCTGCAACGCGTCGGCGTTTCGGCGTTGACCAGTCGACATTTCTCCAACCCCTTGACTGAGGCTGGTCACGCCATCAGCGACGCGTTGCGCCGACTGATGATTCAGATCTAATTGCTGCTGCACCAATCCAAAGGTGTCGGTTTGTCGACCCACGCCATCGGCGATGCGACGCAGAGTTTCCTCAATGTTTTGATCGCGCATGCGTTGTTGCACCAAGGCTGATCCAATAGCCTCACCAAGTCGAGCCTGTTGGCGGGCGATTTCTGGCAACGCCTGCAAACTTTCAGGAAGCTTTTCCAGCAACGGAATCACATTGCGGCGCTCGGCATCGTCTTGACGCAAGTGCTCGCTGATGGCGATGAACGCATCGGCCACCGCGGCGGCATCGGCGGTGCGCCGTAAGGGCGCAGCCATCGATTGCTCGGTTGGGCCGATGAAAAGGCGGCGAATAGATGCAAGCAAGCTCATCGCGGGCAAAGTGTAGCGGCAGTCGCAAGCGCTGCCGTTGCTAGCATCGATTCATGCGACGCGCTTCTTGGGTTGCTCTCATTGCAATATTGATTGGCTGTGAAAATTCGCCTTCGCCCGCTGGCGAGCAGGCGCATGATCATCCGCCCTCAGCCCAACGAATTGCCTGCCTTTCGCCGGCGCTTTCAAGCACACTCTGCGAGCTGGGTTGGAAAGATCGCATCGTGGGCCGCACGCCATGGTGTGAAGGTCTCGAGGGCGTGCCTGTGGTTGGATCACTGTTGGAGGTGAATCTTGAAAATCTCTCCGCGGTGCATCCAGATTTAATTCTGGTGCAACGCTCGAGCGCTGGCCTTCCACCTGCGCTGGCCGCCGCCGCCGCTTCGCGTCATTGGTGTGTGGCGCAAATTTCATGCACATCATTGCGCGATGTGCAAGCGCTTGAGCCAACGCTGATTTCCATGGTGGGTGAAGTACCGCCCCATGCAGTGGCGCAGTCGCGTTGGAGCGCGGCGTTAGCTCCATGCGCCGCCGCCGCTGCGCGATCGCCTTGCATGTTGTTGTTCGCAGCAGATCCGCCGCAAGCTTTCGGAAGCAACTCCTATCTCGCGCAGGTGTGGAAAGCCTGGGGCGGTTCAACGCTGCCAGATGTCGCAGGTGATCCCACGCTTCGACTTGAAGATGTATTTCTCGCGTCGCCACGCAGCGTGCTATTGATCGGTGGCGGCGAAGGCGCGGAAGTTTTGTCCAAAGCCTGCGCAGATCGCGGCGTGGCATTTGAACTGATAAGCGATGGTGGATTGTTGCGACCCGGTCCGCAACTTCTCGCGTCAGTCGAGCGTTGGCGGGCATCATGCACAGGCGATGTTCCATGATCGAACCCATGGGCAGTGTCGCCAACACCCCAGTCATGTCGCGCCGAATGTTCGCGTGGATCACACTGGTTTTATTTCTCGCCTGCTGCGTCGCCGCGCGGCTTTTTATCTCCCGCACGCTTGATGGCACGCTGTGCGTAGGTTGGAACCGCGATGCTGCGGCGTGGCGATGGGGCGCGGTGCACAGCGCGATGTGCGCCGGCGCGGCGTTGGCACTCTCGGGTTTATTGTTGCAAAGCATGTTGCGAAATCCATTGGCATCGCCCTTTGTGTTGGGACTCAGTGCAGGTTCACAGGCCGCGGTCGCCATCGCATACATCATTGCGTTTCAAGCGGGTGCCGCGTTGGCGCCAAGCGCGCAAGTTCCAATTGGAACGCTTGGCGCGGTCGTGGCGCTTCTGCTTTGCATCGCCTTCGGTCGCTCGCGCGAACGCGGTCTGGATCCAATCGGCATGGTGCTTGCGGGCGTGGTGGTTGCGGCCATGGCTGGAAGCATCGCCGCACTCTGTGAATGGTTGCTTCCACCCACCGAGCGCATGGGATTGGCGGCGTGGTCGCTCGGTCGCATTCCAGAAGCCCCCGAATCTTTGCCGCTGATTGCATGCCTGGTGTTGCTCGCAGTTTCCTTGCTGTTCTTTCAAGTGCAGGCGCGCACATTGGATGCAATGCAACTCTCCGATGATGAGGCATTGTCGGTGGGGGTAAATCTGCGGCGCATGCGCTGGGCCATTGTGATCGCATCGAGCGCGTTGGCCGCGGCGGCCACGGCGTTGTGCGGACCGCTTGCATTTGTCGGTTTGGTTGCGCCGCATGCTGCGCGCGCTTTGTTTGCAGGTTCGCATCGCAGCACGCTGTTCGCTTCTGCGATCGCCGGTGCCGCGTTGTTGGTGCTGGCTGATGCAACACGCACCATGATTCCAGTGCAGGGTGGACGACTTCCGATCGGCGTGGTCTGCGCACTTGCAGGCGGTCCGGCATTTCTTGTCTTGCTGCGTCGTGGTGCGGCGGGGGCGTGGTCGCGATGAGTATGCGAGCGCGATCAATCTCCGCAAGGCTTGGTGAATTTCATCTTGGTCCGATTGATTTTGAAGCTCCAACTGCAAGCGTGACCGCGTTGATCGGCACCAATGGATGCGGAAAGACCACCTTGCTGCGCGCGCTCTGTGGTGTGCAACCGTTGCTGCAGGGCGAAGCGATGGTGGACGAAATAAATCTTGCAACCCTTACCGATTCGCAACGCGCCGCACGATTAGCCTTTGTTGCGCAGCGGCCATCCGTGCCTGCGGCCTTGACTGTGCGCGAGACGGTGGCACTTGGAAGGCTTCGATTACCGCATAATCCGCAGGCAATTGACGAAGCGATGCGCATCACCGGCGTGCTGCAATTGCAGCATCAACTTTTTGAATGTCTCTCTGAAGGTCAACGCCATCGCGCTGCGGTGGCCCGTGCATTGGCACAGCGAAGCGCTGCACTTGCCATGCTTGCGGTGGACGAGCCCACCGCGTCGCTTGATCCTGCGTGGTCCGCCGCGCTTGCAAAATTAATGCGCTCGCTGGCTTCGCAAAAATTGACTGTGATCGTTGCCACGCACGACTTCGCATTTGCCGCCGCTTGTTGCGACCGCGCGGCATTGATGCAAAGGGGCAGGGTGGTCGCATCGGGGGCATTCGATGAGGTGATGCGAACGCAGCCGCTGAGCGAACTGTTTGCAACACCCTTCACCATGGTGTCGGGACTCTGCGAGCGACCGATCGCCATGCCGTGCTGGTGATTGGCTATGCTTTCATAATCATGCGATGGGAAGTACTGGTTATGTTGGCGGTGGTCGGCGGCATTAATCTTGTCGGTCGAGTGATCGCCAAGCGGCAGGCCGATGCGAAGAAGTTGCTTGAATATGGTGGGCCGCCTGATGCCAAGTCTCAACCAATGCTCAAGCCAATGCTAGAAACGCAACGCGCTGCGAAGGCCGCCTTGCCAGAAATTGCGCGCCGTCAGGATGTTCGCCAACCCACTGTTCCCAAGGCTTTTCGAGGCGCAACTGAAATACCTCAGCGCAAGGCCGTCGCGACAAAAATCACTTTGTCTGGCAACGCAGCACGAACCGCCTCCACGCCACCCGCGCGGTCAGCCTTCGCACCGTCATCGGCTTCGCGCGACTCGGCAAGATTGTCGAGGGAATCGAAAGTTTCCATGACATCCATGACATCCATGACATCCATGGCATCCATGGCATCCACGCCACCTCGGATCGCGTTGCCAAAGTTCGCGCCCATCGCTATTCAACATGTCGCAGAAACCACCCGCACCAAGCATGCCGCAAGTTTAAAGCAGAAGCGAAGCCGCTGGACCACCTTGCGTATGCGCGATGGTTTCGTGGCCTCGGTGGTGTTGGGGCAGCCAGCGTGCGTGCGATTTTAAATTGCGAAATTTTCATTGCGCATCTGTAAGTCATGCTGTGAAACGAAGTTCTCAATCAGCCCGCTCAAATTAAATTTCGTACAAGCACCCTAGAAGCCTGCATGATCGATGCAGATGCCCTATAGTTTCACCCCTTCAGGCCAAGAATGACTTGAATGGGCAGACCTTAACTTGCGACCTTAAATTTGGAGACCTGGACCAGATGATCGACATCCGCAAACTGAAAGAATTGATTCGACTGATGTCGGCCAATGACCTTGTTGAATTGGACCTGCGCGACAAAGAAGAGCAGGTAACCATTCGTCGACCTAACACCAGCGCTCAGCCGCATGTGATGCACGCGCCGATGCAGACCGAGGCGCCGATTTTAACCGCCGCCGCGCCCGTGGCAACCACCGCGCCAGCGGCGACGGTTTCATCCGACGAAGGCCTGTTAAAAATCGAAAGCCCGATGGTTGGAACTTTCTACGCATCGTCTTCGCCAGAGAAGCCATCCTTTACGACCACTGGCGCAACGATTGGCCCCGAGAGCGTGATCTGTCTGATTGAAGCCATGAAAATTTTCAATGAAATAAAGTCTGGCGTGAGTGGAACAATGGAACGCATCTTGGTGAAAAGTGGCGACCCTGTTGAGTTTGGTCAAGTGCTCTTTCTTGTCAAACCCTCTTAAGAGCGAATCCGAAACATGTTCAAGAGAATTCTGATCGCGAATCGTGGCGAGATTGCGTTGCGCGTGATCCGTGCCTGCCGCGCTATGGGCATCAGCCCGGTCTGCGTGTACAGCACCGCCGACAAGGATGGTCCGTGGATCGAGCAAGCAGATGCATCGGTGTGCATTGGTCCGCCCGCGTCGAATCAAAGTTATCTTCGCATCGAGCGCATCATCGCGGCGGCCGAAGTGACTGGCGCTGATGCGATTCATCCAGGCTACGGATTTCTAAGTGAGAATGCGCACTTCGCCGAGGTCTGCCGCGATTGCAACATTACCTTCATCGGTCCCAGTCCCGAAGCGATGAGCTTGCTTGGCGACAAAGTGAATTGCAAACGCTTGGCTCGGCAAAGTGGCACGCCCGTATTTCCCGGCACCGAGGGCGGCATCGAAGATATTGAAGAGGCCGCAAAAGTTGCGGACACGATTGGTTACCCCGTCATCGTGAAGGCCGCCGCGGGTGGTGGTGGTCGCGGCATGCGGGTGGCGCGCAACGAAACCGAGTTGCGTGATGGCGTTGAAAAGGCGCGGCAAGAAGCGATAGCGGCCTTTGGAAACGGCATGGTGTATTTGGAAAAATACCTAGAAAACGCTCGTCATTTTGAAGTTCAGACCATCGGCGACAGCCATGGCAACGCGGTGCATTTGTTCGAGCGCGATTGCAGCAGTCAGCGTCGTCACCAGAAGTTGGTGGAAGAAGCGCCCAGCCCCGGTGTGGATGCCACCAAACGCGCGCATGTCTGCGAAAGCGCGGCCGCGTTGATTCGCACCGCCAAATATTGCGGCGCCGCCACCGTGGAATTTTTGATGGACCGTCATCAGGATTTCTACATGCTCGAGGTGAACACGCGCGTGCAAGTGGAGCATCCTGTGACCGAGATGATTACTGGCATCGACATCGTGCAGACGCAGATTCGCGTCGCTGCTGGCGAGCCCTTGCCGTTTGCGCAAAAAGATATTCACGCCACTGGTCACGCCATCGAAGTGCGCATTAACGCCGAAGACCCCGACCGCGGTTTCATGCCGCAGGCTGGTTTGATCGAAACATTCGCAGCGCCTGGTGGACCTGGCGTGCGCTTGGATTCGCACGCCCGCGCTGGGTACCGCATTCCATCCAACTACGACAGCATGATTGGAAAGTTGATTGTGCACGCCCCCGATCGGCCGGCCGCCATCGCGCGCATGCGTCAAGCGTTGAAAGAGTTTCGCGTGGGTCCCATACGCACCACGATCGGCTTGCATCAACGCATTATGCAGCGACCAGAATTTATCGAGGCCAACTTCGATATCCACTGGGTGGAGCGTTGGTTAAACAGCACCGCATAATCGGTTGCGCAACCCGCGAGGCGTTGTGTTTGATGTGTAGGTAGCGTTGGCGTTTGATTCAAATTCGTAAGTCGTTCGCCCACGCAAGCTGGGGTTTATGCGGATTCCACAGCTGTTTCCACAGGCTATCGAGTCGGCATGCCAGGTTCGATCTTCAATCGAATCTGACCCACCACTCGGCCTTGCAACAAACTTTTGGATGCATCGCGCAGCACCACCAAGACGATCGTGACATCGGAGGGCACTCGATAAATGATGTTCAACTCGCCATTATTTTCCGCGCGTCGAAAGCGTTTCACGGTGAAGCCCTCCTCGGGCGACTCCAGATAAATCTCATGCTCACTCTTGGCGTCATCCTTCCAGATATAGCCCACGGGTGCGTAGATGTTGTTCTTGTCATCCACCAACACGGGTTCGCCATTGGGACCGACTTTCTCGGCGTCCTTGCGAGTGCGATTTACATTGAACAAATCCACCGCCGAGTCTCGGCTGCACTTTAACATCACTACGCGTTGCCCTGGTGGCTCTTCGATGCCGCGCACATCACCGCTTGAATTTTGCTGGCGCGCGATGCGCGTCGCAGCACCGCTGGTCAGTTTTCCGTTGTTCTCTTTCAGTGATCCTGGCAAGGCATTCTTGTCCAGCATCGCGCCTTGAAGCCCAGTGTCAAGACGCAATTCCGCGGCTGGAATGACGGGCGTGTCGGCATCGATGGCGATGCTGATGGACTTGCCGCCTGAAGTCACGGCTTTCGACATGGCGGTTACATCGGCGATGGAAATTGGCAGTTCAAATCGCAGACCCTTGATTTGCAGAAACAGCGGTGCGTTCGTGGTGCGCTTGATTGCTTTCATCGGAAAAATGAGGCAGGCGATGCTCTCTTCGCTCTTTGGCGTTGTGGATAAATACGCTGTATCTCCCTTGAATTCATAGCGCACAAGACTTTGTCCCGAGGTCTCTTCGATCTGGGAAAATTCGACTGGGAATGCGCTGCTGCCATTGCCTCCATCAATCAAGCGTGCTTGCGATGCGGAAAGTGTGAAGCCCGCGCCGTGATCAAATCCCGCGCGCTTCATACTTATCAACACGGCGTAGGCGCCGCTGCCGGCAGTCCTCAGCACAAAAGTTGGATCTTGATAGAGGCCAATCACACTAACGCCAGTGGTGTTCACAGAGAAGCGGCCTTTGCCGCCATCGATGCTGTCACGAAGCAAACTGCCACCGTCCGCGGCAACATCGGGCCGCCATCGTGCCAAGGAAGCGCTGCCAAAGGTGGGTGCGAATGCGTTGTCAGAGAGCAGGCCATAGAAGGCGCCCGTGTATGTCATCACAATGTTTGCTGGTGACACAGCGGATTCAGTTTGCACTGGAGCATTCTGACCAGGCTGCCGCTTCCATCCGTGATAGCCAAGCAATTCGCTGGAACTGGAGATGTGACCAATCGCAATCAACACCATACCCATGGTCAACACGCCACTCACAAGACCAAGCATCAGACCGACTGTCCAATCAAAGATGCGCGGCACCTTGGGACGAAATGGACAAGCAGCATCCACAATCAATCGAAGAATAATTAATGCGACGATAAAGACTCCGCCAAGCACAACGCCCCATGCGTACTCTGCAAAACCTCCATCGAGCAGAAACCGTGTGGTGATTGGTTCCCACAGCGCGAAGGCCAAAGCCCCCGCGATGATCACGCACAACATGTGCAGCAATGCATCGAATACCCCGGCATTCGCCCACCAATATGCGATCAATAGAACAAGCAGCAATGTAATCACGGAGAAAATCATGGGTCAGGCCTTGGGCTTTGGTGTTGGTGCGGCGGCGGGCTTGGTGGCGGGGGTAAACACTCGCACAACTTCGTCAAGACTTGTTGTGCCATCCCGCACTCTCAGCAACGCGGACTCTTGCAAGCCAGGTGTTTTAAACTTCATGCGCGCGGCGTTGTAGGCGCTCTTCAAATCACCTTTGGCCAGATGGGCGCGGGACTCATCATCAAATGGAATAACTTCAAAGATTCCAATCTGACCGCTGTAGCCGGTTCCCTTGCACATGGGGCAGTCTTCCACTTTGCTCTTGATTTGAACTTTGCCACCAACGCGAAACATTTGAACCGATTTACCAGCGGGTATGCCCAGTCGCTTTGCCTGCTCGGGTGATGGTTCAAATGGCATGTGACATGCGCCGCACAATTTTCGAAGTGTGCGCAGAGCGATCACCGCTCGAAGGGGTGTCGCAGCAAGTTTCACATCACCCACCGCGCGGAACCATTCCGTCACCGCGGGTCCGACACCATCGACCGCCAGCGCTACATAAAATCGAATATCGGCTGAAGTGGAAGCGGCGATCACTTTGCCGGATCCGGGTTCGGTGACATCATCCACATACACCACATCAGGGCTGCGCCGAACAATCGATTGCAACTGCGTGTGAAATTCGATGCCACTCGAAGCGCTCCAAAGTTGATGGTCAACGCCCTCGATCCGATGCACGCAATTTTTCTCGAGGGCTTTCACCGAAGCGGTAAACGCATCATGTGTGGCAAGCAACGCAAGGCAAGTGGTGGTCAAGCCTTGACCAGCAGCGCTGGCGATCAGCACGACGCCGCGCGGAGTTTCGCCAGCGTCCAGCGCTGCGATCAATTTCATCTGCTGAGGCAGAAGCCCCAAAGTATCCAGCCGCTTGCCCATGCGCTTGTCCAGATCTACATCGATTCGCATGTGCATCGAGCTGCTGCCACCTGCCACCATCACCGAAAGTACTTTGGTGGTGTCGGTGGTTGTTACCCAGCAACTTCCAGTTTGTTTCTTGCGGCGCTCTTGCAGGTCGAGCCCGCACAAATCTTTCATCATGTCCACCACAGGCACCGCGAGTTCCACGGTTGGTGCGGTGGTTTTGCTGCGCACACCATCCACAGTGATCACGGCCGACACGCCATCCGCTTTCACCACCAGGTCCACTCGCGATGCATTGCGATCCATGATTGGCATCAACAGCGCTTCGACTGCTTGATGCGATGCCAGCCCGGGGTCGCCCTTGCCTGGCGTCACGCGATCTTTTTTCATCGCGTCTTTAAAACTCATGGTGCTCCCAGCGAACGATTTGGTCTTGCGTCGCGACTGAAAGAAAGCGCTCACCTTGTCGCCACCGATGACGAAACGAAGTTTTTCAGGAACCGCGTTGTTGCGCTTGGGCCAGTACAGCATGAAAGGCGAGGCTGTCGCTGCGATTTGCAGAGGCCAGCCCAACCAAAAGATCGGACACGCCAGCACCAACAACAATCCAAGCACGATGCCGCCGATCATGTAGGTGTGCCACACCATCGAGGGCAGACCGCAGAACTGAATGTCCTTGGTCAGTCGTGAGACCAGCATCGCACCTGCCAACGCGATGACCAGCACAAGCACAGGCTTCACCGGATCGATCAGAAAGGCGCTGGAAACTGCTTGGGCAAAAAAGATGCTCATACTCATCGTTGTGTGGAACCCTTTCACGAGCAGTCGTTACTTGATGCCCTTGAGTTTCATCTTTAATTCTTCAGGTTTTGGGGTGGCTTCAAGCGCAACTTTTACATGCACATATTCCTGCTCGACCAATTTTACCAGGCTGCTTGTGAAATCGATCATGCCCTCGGAGTGGCTCTGGCGGATCACATCAAGCAACTCGCCTTCTCGCGCCTCCAGAATATATTTTTGCACCACGGGGGTGTTGATCATGATCTCCAACGCGGGAATGCGGGCGATATTTGGATGCAGTGTGGGCAGCAGTTTTTGATAGATGATCGCGCGAATGTTGTAGGCGAGCAGTTTGCGAATTTGATCGCGCTCGGCCTGCGGAAACAGATCGTAGATGCGGCCGAAGGTCTGCCAGGCGCTGGAGGCATGGATGGTTCCGAAGACCAAGTGTCCAGTCTCGGCGGCGCGCACGGCGGCCTCGAAAGTTTCGTGGTCGCGCATTTCGCCCACCAAGACGACATCGGGATTCTCGCGCACCAACGCCCGCAGCGCCTCGTTAAAACTAAGGCAGTCAATGCCAACTTCGCGTTGATTGATGGTGGCCTTGTCGTCGGTGAAGATGTATTCGATCGGATCCTCGAGGGTGACGATGTGCACCCTCTTGCGCTCATTCACATACTGCATCATCGCGGCGATCGTGGTGCTTTTGCCGCTGCCCGTCACGCCGGAAAGCAGAATCAAGCCTTGCGCCAACATGCTGACATCGCCGAGGATTTGGGGCAGATACAAATCTTCAAAGCGTCGAATGGAACTGCTGATCAAGCGCGCCGCTAAACTAGGCTTGCCGCGCGCCATGAACAAGTTCACGCGAAAACGATTGCGTCCATCCAGGTCATAGGCGAAGTCAATTTGCCCGCGGCGACGGAAAATGCGCTGCTGATTCTCATCCAGCACATCCATCGCCATCTGAAATAAATCACTGGCATTGACCGGCGGACATTTGATCGGAATCAACTCGCCCTTGTGACGAATGCGCGGTGGCACCCCAGTCTTGATGATCAAATCGCTGCCGTTCACCGCCACGATCGACTTCAGCCAGGTGTCCCAGATGGTCTTGCCTGTGCCCGGCACCGTGCCGATGTAGTGCGAGACGGCGTCGGAAATTGTTTCGGTGGAAGCGGGTGCGGGGCCTGACATGGTCACTCTTTGAGTAGTCGGGCAGCGTATCGGGGATTGGCACCCCATGCGAGGGGTTCGCAAACAAGTCGACTCCGCACGACAAGAATTGAAAAATGTAAGAATTGCGCTGCAAGTTGATTTGACAATCTGCCTCCGAGCGGCGATGGTTCACCAATGGAAGACCGCATCGTGCTTGAAGGCGTTACCTTCGATGATGTTCTGCTGCTGCCGCAGTGGAGCGAGGTCACGCCGGATCTTGTCGATGTCAGCACCTTTCTCACCGCATCGATTCAACTGCGCATTCCGCTGCTCTCCGCGCCGATGGACACGGTGACCGAATCGGCGCTGGCCATCGCGTTGGCGCAAGAGGGTGGCCTTGGTGTGATTCACAAGAACATGCCTTTCGAGCGTCAAGCCCGCGAAGTGGCCAAGGTGAAGCGCAGCGAAAATGGCGTGGTCGCAGATCCGATCGTACTGTCGCCGCAGGATTCAATTGCGCGCGCGGTGCAACTGATGGTGGAGCAGGGCGTGAGCGGATTTCCAGTGACCGAAGCCGGCAATCGCCGCGGTAAAGTGGTGGGCATTCTTACTCGTCGCGACATGAAATTTCTCGCCAAGCCCGATGATCGCAATGTCGGACAGGTGATGACCAAGGGAACGCTGGTCACCGCGCCAACCAATGTTGCCCGCGATGCCGCCGAACATTTAATGCTTGAGCGCCGCGTGGAAAAACTTCTGCTGATCGATAGCGCTGGAAATTTAACGGGCTTGATCACCATGCGTGATCTTGAGAATGTCTCCAAGCATCCGCAAGCCAGTCGCGATTCGCGGGGTCGTCTGCGTGTGGGTGCTGCAATTGGCGCTGGTCAACTTGATCGCGCCGAGGCTTTGGTCGCGGCGGATGTGGATGTGATCGTGGTCGACACCGCGCATGGACACAGTCACAATGTTGTGGAAACGCTACGGCAATTAAAGAAACGCTTCAAGGTGGATGTGATCGCTGGCAATGTGGGCACGCACGATGGCGCGAAGGCTTTGGCCGATGCGGGCGCTGATGCGATCAAGGTTGGCATTGGTCCCGGATCGATTTGCACCACCCGTGTGGTGACTGGCGTGGGTGTTCCGCAAATCACCGCGATCATGCAGGCGGTTCGTGGCGCTGGAAAAATTCCGGTGATCGCCGACGGTGGCATTCGACAATCTGGCGACATCGCCAAGGCGATCGCGGCGGGAGCGAGCGTGGCGATGTTGGGCGGACTTTTCGCGGGGCTTGATGAAAGTCCGGGTGAATTGGTGCTGCACCGCGGTCGGCGATACAAAACTTATCGCGGCATGGGCAGCGAGGGCGCGATGGTGCTTGGCAGCGCTGATCGCTATGGTCAAGCGGGTATTCACGACGCCAAAAAATTAGTGCCAGAAGGTGTGGAGGGTCGCGTGCCATATCGCGGTGCCCTCGCAGACTTCGCCTATCAAATGGTGGGTGGCGTGCGCGCGGCGATGGGCTATTGTGGTTGCGCGACGCTGGCGCAGTTTCAAACGCGGGCGCGATTTGTGCGCATCACCTCGGCGAGTTTGCTCGAGAGCCATCCGCACTCGATTCAAATCACCAAGGAAAGTCCGAATTATTCGCTCGGTGTCGCTGGGGGCATTGAGTAGTTACTATTGCCTCTCTGCGAGTTTTTCTCTTCGCAGCATTATGTTGGCCGGTGTGGCGGAACAGGCAGACGCGACGGACTCAAAATCCGTTGTCCCCTATAAGGACGTGCAGGTTCGATTCCTGTCACCGGTACTGATGACTGATGACTGATGACTGATGCATGGATGGAAGGAAGGATGCTGCGTGCATGGATGCATGGATGCATGGATGCATGGATGCATGCGTGCGTGATGCATTGATGATGCATGCGTGCTGCATGGGTGACACATCTCGCCCGCACTCAAAAATGTATGCACGCAGAGAGTGCAGGCAGCGCAGTGTGTATGCGTGGTGGCTATATTTCCTCCATGCTTCGGGTGAATGTCTTCCACAAAAATATGAATTGCATACGAAGCCTTGCCCTTGCCTCTCTATGGATTGTCTTTGCCTGCTGCGCGCGCGCTGCGGATGTGTGCAACGCGACACCAGGCACCGATGCAAACACGATCATTATTCAGCCGCATGTCTTTGATCCAGCAAGTCCGCCCGCCCATCAGATCGAACAACTCGCCTGGCTGGTGCTTGCGATTTGCGCCGGCATCTTTCTCGTGGTCGAAGGCATCTTGGTTCTCAGCATCGTGCGCTTTCGTCGCAAGCCTCACGATGTCGGTGAGCCCGTGCAGTTGTACGGCAGCAATCCGATTGAAATCGCATGGACCGTGGTGCCCACGCTGATCGTGTTTGTGCTTGGGCTTGTCACCATACGAGTGATCCGCGACATTGAAAGGCCCACGCCACCCGAGGGCGCGTTGCAGGTGATTTGCATCGGTCATCAATGGTGGTGGGAATATCGATACATCCAACCTTCGATGCCCACCGGCGAAGTGGTGATCGCCAACGAATTGCATGTGCCGGTCGGGCAACCCGTGTGGCTTCGTTTGGAGAGCGCCGATGTGATCCACAGTTGGTGGGTTCCCACGCTTTCAGGCAAGATGGATGTTGTTCCTAATAAAAGCAATCACCTTTGGTTTGTCGCGGAAAAGCCGGGCTTGTACTTGGGTCAGTGCGCGGAATATTGCGGCACGCAACACGCCAGCATGTTGCTTCGTGTGATCGCTGAAACACCCGATGCCTATCAAGATTGGCTGTATTCGCAGAGTCTTCCCCCTGTGCATGAAGTTTCGGTGGCCGCAGGTAGAGATATCTTTTTAAATCTCGCCTGCAGCACCTGCCACACGGTGCAGGGTATTTCTGATGGCTCCTTCGCACCTGATCTCACCCACCTGATCAGTCGACAGACCATCGGCTCGGGCATTGCCACGCTGAACCGCGCCAACCTGCGCGCATGGATCGACAATCCGCAAGCGCTGAAGCATGGATGCAACATGCCAAGTCTAAAACTTTCACCCACCGAACTTGATGCTGTGACCGACTACCTTCTCACCTTGAAGTGAATCCATGAGCAGCATCCACGCACCCATCTCGAGCGAGTCCAAGCGCAGCATCATGGAGCATCTGCACACATGGGCGATCACGGTGGACCATAAAAAATTAGGAGTGATGTATGTGCTGGCTGGTCTGGTCTTCTTTGTGCTTGGCGGTCTCGAAGCCACCATGATGCGCATTCAATTGATCAAGCCGTTGAATGATGTGTTAACCCCGCACGGCTTCAACCAGATGTTCACCATGCACGGCACCACCATGGTGTTCATGGTGGGCATGCCAGTGTTGCTGGGCATGGGCAACTATTTAATTCCACTGATGGTGGGCGCGCGCGACATGGCCTTCCCGCGGTTGAACGCCTTCGGCTTCTGGCTTTTCATTTTCGGCGGAATTCTGCTGTATTTCAGCTGGATTGGTGGCGATGGTCTCTACGGCGCTGGCGGCGCGCCCGATGTAGGTTGGTTCGCTTACTCGCCGCTCACTGCCAAAACATTCAGCCGTGGCAACAGTACCGACTACTGGATATTAGGAATCTTGATCAGCGGCTTTGGAAGCATGACCACCGCGGTCAACTTTCTGGCGACCATCTTGTGCATGCGTTGCCCTGGCATGACGCTGATGCGTATGCCGTTGATGGCATGGATGATGATCGTGGTAGCGATGCTGGTATTGGTGGCGATTCCTGTGCTCACCGCCGCGCAGGTGATGCTGATCTTTGATCGATCACTGGGCGCGCATTTCTTCGATCCACAGCAGCAGGGCAGCGCGGTGTTGTGGCAGCATCTCTTCTGGTTTTTCGGACACCCCGAGGTTTACATTCTTATCTTGCCAGCCTTTGGATTTGTCAGCGAGATCGTGCCGGTGTTTAGCCGCAAGGTGATCTTTGGCTATGCGTTGATGGTGGCGGCGACCGTGGGCATTGGTTTCATCTCGCTCACAGTGTGGGCGCATCACATGTTCGTGGTGGGTTTGCCACCATGGATGAACGCAATGTTTGCGGCCAGTACCTTCTTGATCAGCGTTCCAACCGGCATCAAAATATTTAATTGGCTTGGCACCATGTGGGGCGGTCGCATTCGATTCGCCACTCCGATGCTGTTTTGTACTGGTTTCTTAGGAATGTTCATCATGGGCGGACTCACTGGAATCATGTTGGCGGTGGTGCCTTTTACCCACCAACTCAGCGATAGTTATTTCGTGGTGGGTCACTTTCATTATGTGCTCTTCGGGGGCACGATCTTTGGAATCTTTGGCGCCATATTTTATTGGTATCCCAAAGTCACTGGCCGCATGATGTGCGACACGCAAGGTGCGTGGGCATTCTGGTTGCTACTGATCGGATTCAACTTGGTCTTTTTACCCATGCACTTCAGCGGACTCTTGGGTATGCCGCGTCGCATCTACACCTATCAACCAGATCGTGGTTTGGAAATTTGGAATCTCATCTCCACCATCGGCGTGCCGGTGCAAATCGCTGGGGTCGCGTTGATCGTGTGGAACATGATCCGTTCCTTTACACATGGTGCGATCGCCGGCAACGATCCATGGGATGCCTGGACTTTGGAGTGGGCCACCACCAGTCCGCCACCTGAGTGCAATTTTGATCGCATTCCAACCTGCACCAGCGCGCGGCCGATGTGGGATATGAAAAACCCCCACGATCCCGACAGCAACTACGAATAAACCATGAGTCTTCTCGCAGACAATACCGAAATCTGGCGACCCGCACGCGGCAAGGTTGGTATGGCCTCGCTGATCTTCATCGAGTCGCTCTTCTTCAGCGGATTCATCGTGGCCTACCTTTTCTACATTGGAAAAAGCGCCAACGGTCCATTTCCGCGCGAGGTGCTTGATGTGAAACCGGTGCTGGTCAATTCCGCCGCGTTACTTTCAAGTTCGTTCACCGTGGTGGCGGCGGTGCGCGCATTGTCCCAAGGCACGATGCATGCGATGCGCTTCTGGTTGCTGCTCACGATTGCGCTCGGTGCATATTTTATATACGGCACGCTGGCGGAATGGCGCGGCTTGATCTGGGAGAAGCATCTCACCATTTCCACCAATCTTTTTGGAAGCACATTTTATTCATTGATTGGATTCCATGCCTTCCATGTCTGCGTTGGCTTGCTCGCGCTGAGCACCATCTTGATTCTTGGTGTGCTGGGTCGTTTGCAACCCAAGCGCGATGCGATTCGTTTCGAGTTGATCAGTTGGTACTGGCACTTTGTCGATGTGGTGTGGATCTTTGTCTTTACCACCGTCTACATCGTGGGAATGCGAGCATGAAAATACCTCAGGAAATACCAGTCGAAACCCCCTATTTGCGCGGAGTGCCCACGCCCACCGCGGGTCCGTTGTGGGCTGGCTTTGGCTTGTCGATGGCCTTCGCAGGCTTGGTTACCAACTGGATGGTCAGCGTGATCGGCGCCATCGCATTCATCGCTGGCCTGATCGCATGGGCGCGTCAATGCTTTCCAGAAGAAGCCTTGGAAGCATTGCCGGCGGGCAGCGAAATTCCATTGCCACCACCGGCGCTTGAGCATCGACCTGCGACTGCGCGCGTGATGCTGCCTGTGGAGATGCATCGCTATCGCTCTGGATTTGTCGGTGGGCTCGCAGGTGGTGTCGCCATGGCGATCGCCGCTGTGTTGTGGGGATTGTTGCGCGAAGGCAGCGTGTGGTTGCCGATCAATTTGCTCGCGGGCATCTTTGTGCCAAGCGTGGATGCGGAAGATGTCGCGCTGCTGAAATCATTCCAGCCTGGCATCTTCGCGATCGCCCTCGCGATTCATGGTGTCAGCTGCATGTTCGTCGGTCTGCTCTACGCGGTGTGCCTACCGATGATGCCTTCGCGTCCGCTGCTGATGGGCGGGTTGCTCAGTCCTATCTTGTGGACTGGCGTGTTGTACGCCACCATCGGCATCGTGAATCCAGTGCTTGAGCGATTCATCTCCTGGCCCTGGTTTTTCGGCAGTCAAGTTGCCTTTGGCTTGGTCTGCGCAATCGTGGTTTCGAGATCCAAGAAAATTCGCACCATGGCCGGTCTTTCCATGGAACAACGCATGGGTGTTGAACGCAATGAAGGTGGTGTTTGATGACACGCAGCGCGATCATCGCTCTCGCAATCCTTGCATGCGCACTGAGCGCTTCATGTGGTCGAGTGCCCTTAGACCAATCCGCCGCGGCAAGCAAAGTTGTCGCGGTCACATGGAAAAGTGCCTACGCACAAAATTGCGCCGCGTGCCACGGCGCCGATGGAACGCTCGCGGCGGCGCGGCCGATGCGCGATGCCAACTATCTCGCATCTATTTCGCGCGAGCAATTGCTTGCGGTGTCAACCAAAGGCGTGGGCGTGTTCATGCCAGCGTTAGCCGCTTCGCAAGGTGGCTATGTGCCTGACGCGCAGATCGCGTTGATCGTGGATGGCATGATTGCGGAGTGGGGCAAAGGCGGCGTGCCGTCATCCGTGCCGTACAGCGGCGCACTCGGAAGCGCCGCGAGTGGCGCCACGGTGTACGCAAGCTTCTGCCAAACATGCCACGGAATTCCCAATGGAGTAAGCGCTGGCACTGGCGGAACCGTGACCGATACAAACTATCTGCGTCTTGTCAGCGACCAGATGTTGCGTAGCCAATTAATCTTTGGGCGCGCAGATCTTGGCGCGGCCTGCAACGGACCTTCACAACCTTGGCAATCGGCGCAACGAAAACTTTCCTCAAGCGAGGTCGCCGATGTGGTGGCATTCCTCGCATCCAAGCGACCACAGATGCGAGGCGACAACCCATGACCAACGGATGCGAAAATTGCAAAGGTGATTGTGGCGACGCGGGCAAGTCATCGCGCAGCACTCGTCGAGGCGCGCTGTTCATAATGGGTGCGGGATTGATGGGCTTAGGCAGCGCCGTCGCCGCGATTCCACTTGTGGGCGCGTTGATCGCGCCAGGCTTTCGTCGCTATCCCAATGTGTGGATCGATATTGGTGCCGTCCGTGATTATCCCGCAGGCGAAACGCGTTTGGCACAGTTCACGCTGCCAGGTGCCAGTCCCAACGATGGCGAAACTGCAAAGACCGCCGCATGGGTGCGCAGCATGGGCGGCGATAAATTTATGGTGTTCGCCGTGAATTGCGCGCACTTGGGCTGTCCAGTGAAATGGTTCCAGCAAAGTCGGCTGTTCATGTGCCCCTGCCACGGCGGCGTGTACTACGAAGATGGAAGTCGCGCCAGCGGTCCGCCACCGCGAGGTTTGTTTGAATATCACATCAAGATCGAGCAGGGTCGTCTGCTTGTCGATGGCGGTCGCATGCCAGGTCTTCAGGAGAGCGTGTAAATGTTGCGAAGGTTGATGGCCATCGTGGGCTGGACCGAAGAACGCATAGGCGCCATCGCTTTTGTCGCGCCGATTATCACCCACCGCGTGCCGCGCGACGCGAAGTGGTGGTATGTCTTCGGCAGCGCCACGCTGATGTTCTTCACGATTCAAATCGTCAGCGGCATTGTGCTGGCGACTATGTATGCGCCAAGCGCGGCGGATGCCTTTCAAAGTTTGGTCTACATCGATCAACAGGTGCCGCTGGGTTGGATGTTGCGCGCGATGCATGGTTGGAGCGGCAACGCGATGGTGATCATGGTGGTGGTGCATATGAGCCAGGTGTTCCTGCATGCTTCCTTTAAATATCCGCGCGAGCTGACTTGGATGGTCGGCGTGCTGCTGCTGTTCTGCACGCTGGCGCTGGCCTTCACTGGTCAGATCATGCGCTGGGATCAAGATGCCTATTGGGGGCTTGGTATTGGCGCGGCAATTGTGGATCGCGTTCCGATGATGGGCAATCAGTTGCGCAACATCATGCTTGGCGGCCCTTACATCGGCGGCGCTACGCTGAGCCGCTTCTTCGCCTTGCATGTGTTTGTGTTGCCCGGCATCACCATCGCGTTGGTCGGGTTGCATCTTGCGTTGATCTTAAAAAATGGAATCAGTGAGATGCCCAAGCCTGGTCAACTCGTGGTGCCTGAAACTTATCGCAAGGAATACGAAGAGCGTGTGCATACAACTGGCGTGCCGTTCTTTCCAGATGCTGCGCAACGCGACCTGGTGTTTTGCGGATTCGCACTGATCGCGGTGGTTGCCATGGCCGCGTACTTCGGACCATTTGGTCCCAATGGAAATCCCGATCCTTCAAATATCAACGCGAATCCCCGTCCCGACGGTGCGTTCTTGTGGATCTTCGCAGCGTTGGCACTGTTGCCACCGCAGATTGAAACATTCTTGCTGCTCGCAAGTCCGCCGGTGATCGTTGGCCTGATGTTGGCGGCACCGCTGTTCAGTAATCGTGGTGAACGCGCACCCACTCGCCGACCGATCGCGGTGATCTTTGTGCTGATCATCGCCACCGCGCTACTGGCATTGAGCTGGCTTGGCATTGCAAGCCCATGGAGTCCGGTGATGGACGCGTGGACCAACACACCCACGCCTGTGAACATGGTGAAGCGACTCACGCCACTGCAAATGCAGGGTGCGTTGGTGTTGCAATATCAACAGTGCCGCAACTGTCATGCGCTTGAAGGTGCAGGCGGCATGCGCGGTCCAGACTTGACAGATGTTGGAAGCCGACTCAGTTGGGATCAATTGGTGCGGCAGGTGCAACAAGGCGGCGGCAACATGCCGGCATATGGAAAAACACTTTCAAGCGCCGAGACCACGGCGGTGGTTGCATTTCTACAAAGTTGTCGCACCGATGGCACCGGTCCAAGCACCATTCCGGGCGCGCTTGAACGCGCGCGTACAACGGACCAAGCGCCAACGGCGGTTGCGCCCCCAAGCGAGTGATGCAAGTCACCGCACCCTCGTTTGGGTGGGGTTGGTCAGCGCCAGGAGCAGCGGTTATTCCGCTGTGCGCGCTGGTTGTGCTGTATCTGCGCGGTTGGAGACGCCTGCGACAAAACGACGCCACGCGTTGGAACGCCGCTCGCCTGGGTTGCATGGTGGCAGGTGTGGCGGTGTTGGCGATCGCGTTGTGGTCGCCGCTTGATTCGCTGGCACAGTTCACACTTACCGCGCACATGACTCAGCACATGTTGCTCACCATGGTGGCGCCGCCATTGTTGCTGCTGGCATTTCCATTCGCTCCGCTGCTGGCAGGTCTTCCGACATGGATTGCGCGCGACCTTTGTGGGCCATTGCTTGGCTGGCCAGTGTTGCAAAAATTTTTCGCGCGACTTGTTTCGCCACCACTCGCGTGGTCACTGGCGGTGGCAAGCATGTGGATCTGGCATTTTCCAACCGCCTATGAATGGGCGTTGCAGAACCCGTGGGCGCACGCACTTGAACACGCATGCTTTCTGTGGACCGGCATTTTATTTTGGTGGCCTGTTGTCCAACCGTGGCCGTGGAAGGGTTCGTGGCCACGCTGGTCGATGGCTTTCTATTTGCTCGCAGCAGATCTTGCCAACACATTGGTCGCGGCAATTCTTGCCTTTGCGCCCGATGCGATCTATGCAACCTATCGCCTGACCGGGCCAGCGTTGGGAACACCGGCATTGTTGGATCAACAACGCGCGGCGGTGATCATGTGGCTGCCGGGATCGATGCTGTATTTGCTGCCCGCGGTGGTGATCATTGTGAAAACGCTCTCGCCTCGGCGAGCGCCGCGTGTGGTATCGCTGCCCATGCTTACTTCACGAGCGCATCGAGTGCGTTGGGATGCCACGCGACTTCCGGTGCTTGGCGCACTTTTGCGAAATGCCAACGCGCGTTTGGCATTTCGATTCGTGGTGCTTGCACTGGCGGCGATCGTGGTGATCGATGGTTTCTTGGGTCCACGCGAGGCGGCCACCAATATCGCGGGCACCTGGCCGTGGACGCATTGGCGCGGACTTGCCGCAGTGTCGATGGTGCTTGCGGGAAACCTTGCGTGCATGGGTTGCCCACTGATCGCACCACGCACATTGTTGCGCAGATGGATCAAGCCGACGCTTCGCATTCCACTATGGCTGCGGCGAAAATGGATCGCGGTCGCCGCGATCTTTGTATGGCTGATTGCCTACGAAGCCTGTGGTTGGTGGGATAGTCCGCGGCTGACCGCCGCGTTGATTGTGGGCTTCATCCTGGTGGCTACCTGCGTCGATTTAATTTTCGAGGGCTCTTCCTTTTGCCAATGGATGTGTCCGATCGGTCAATGGAACATGGCGCTGAGTGTCGCATCACCGATGCAAGTGGAGGTGCGCGATCCGGGAATATGCGAGGGGTGCCAGACGCAAGATTGCCTTCGCGGCGGCGCGCGCGGACCTGGTTGCGGCACTTCGATTTTTCTTCCGCGCAAAGTTGGATCGCTGGACTGCACCGCGTGCTTGGATTGTGTCACCGCGTGTCCGCATGACAACGCCGGTGCCTTTCTTGTGATTCCATTTCATGAAGTGCCGCCAGAATCAACTCGTTCGGCGATTGGAAAGTGGGTGCAACGACCCGACCTCGCGGCATTGCTGCTGGTGCTTGAAGCGGGGGCGTTTGCGAATGCCGCGTTGATGACCGAACCCGCCGTTCACGCGGTGAACATCTCGCTCTCTGATTGGCCGCGCACAATCATGATCGTGGGCGCTGTGTTGGTGTTGATGCAACTGGTGGTGCTTCCGCTTGCGGTGATGGCTGTGATAGGCGCATGGTTGCGCACAGAGCCATTCAAGCAACGCATCGCCCGCATGATATTTGATCTGTGGCCAATCGGTGTGGCGATGTGGCTTGTTCATTTTGGATTTCATCTTGTGACGGGTTGGAAAAGCGCGCTGCCGCCTTTGCAACGCGCCGCGCGTGATGGACTGCATGTGGATCTAGGCGCGCCAGCATGGACCTCGAATTGCTGCGCCACCGTGCCGTCATGGTTGCTGCCAACCATGCTGGCGTTGCTTGGACTGGGTCTTGTGATCGCGTTGCAATTGTGTTGGCTTCGCGCCAGCGCTTCATGGGTGCGACCACGCATAGGTGTGATCGTGCTGAGCTGGATTCCTGACGCGCTGGTTGCGCTCTGCTGGTGGGCGTTCGCGGTGTGGATCGTGTTGCAGCCGATGCAAATGCGAGGGCTGTTGCTATGAATTTCTGCAAGTATTTTTTCGCATGTCTCGTCGCATCGCTGCTTGCCACCACGCTGGCACGCGCGGATGGTGGTGTTCCAATCGCCTCTGTTGAAACACCCAGCGGTCGTTGCACTTTAATCATGCTTCCCGCGCAACCCTCCGTGGGTTCGGTCACCTTCACGCTGCTGGGCGATCTTGCGCAACCGCCGTGGTTGCAGATGCAGGATGCCTCGCAAAACCAGCCGATATCTGCGCCCATGCAGCGAGATTCGCAGGGCAATGCCTGGCATGTCTCCACTACATTTTCGAACCAAGGCGAGTGCGTAGTAAGCATTACAGCGCACGGCGAGACTCTCATGCAGACCAGCATGCAAGTGCAAGCCGCGCCCCCAGCATGGCAGTCGCAACTTCCGTGGATTCTGTGTTGGATGCCAGTCTTCGTTGTGCTCGCACTTCGTCAGTGGGCTTTGGTTGGGCGACTCCACACTGTGCACGATGCCACACGATGAATGAATCAACACCCTGCTGCAGATGCGCAGAGAGGATGAAGTCGATCATTTTGCATTGCTGCTGCTTGATTCTGCCAAACCGACGCTACCCATGTGACTGCAACTTGAATTCTCGCGAAGCGATGGAACACCGATCTCCTGCGAAGGCCTAGCGATCGACTCGGTCGCTGGTGCATACGATGCTGGGCTATGCCTTCGCTTGATGAATTTCTGAATGTGCAAGCCTTCGAATCGCAAGCCGCGCGCGTTTTATCCAAGACAAGTTACGACTATTACCGAAGTGGTTCTTGGGGTGAGTGCACGATCGCGGAAAATATCGCCGCATGGCAACGCCTGTGGTTGCGTCCCCGCGTGATGGTGGATGTGAGCAAACTGGATGCATCGACCACCTTGTTTGGTCAACGCATGGCCGCGCCTCTGCTGATCGCACCCACCGCGATGCATAAACTGGCTGATGCCGAGGGCGAAGTTGCAACCGCGCGCGCCGCCAGCGAGTGTGAAGTGCCGATGGTGCTTTCAAGTTTAAGCACCTGCAGTGTGGAAGAAGTTGCGCAGGCAAGCACCGCGCCAGTGTGGATGCAGATTTATATTGCTCACGATCGCGGCTTCACACGCGCATTGGCCCAGCGTGCGCAGGCCGCTGGTTGCAAGGCATTGATGGTGACCGTCGACACGCCCGTATGGGGTTTTCGCGAGCGCGATATGCACAATGGATTTCATCTGCCCACTTCCATGCAGATTGTGAATTTGCAACGGCCTGGTCAGCCAACTGGCCACGCAGGTCGGGGTCTTAGCGAATCACTGAGTTGGACCATCGATGCATCGCTCTCTTGGAAAGATCTGCAGATGCTGCACGAGGCGGTGAAGATTCCAGTCGTGGTGAAAGGGGTCTTGCGCGGCGACGATGCGGCGCGGGCGATCGAACATGGCGCGGCTGGAATCGTGGTCAGTAATCACGGTGGTCGTCAACTTGACGGTGCCATCGCCACCGCTTGCGCGCTGCCTGAAGTGGTGCAAGCGGTCGCTGGTCGCGTGCCGGTGATCGTGGATGGTGGCATTCGCCGCGGCACGGATATTCTTCGCGCGCTTGCATTGGGTGCGAGCGCGGTGCAAGTGGGTCGACCAGTGTTGTGGGGGCTTGCAACTGCAGGAACGCCAGGTGTGAAGCGCGTATTGCACATATTGATGAATGAGTTTGCCTTGGCAATGGCGCTGGCAGGTTGCCCCAATGTGCAATCCATTACGCCCGATCTGATCGCATGATTGCAGAGTTTTTGTGTGGGTGGTTACCATCGCACTGCACAGATGAAACCCATTCACGCCATTGTAGGAGAGGCTGTTCACGCCAAAACCACCGGTCAGACCAATGTGCGACTGCCGTTTTTTGGTTGCGCGGTGTCGTGTGGATTTCCAAGCCCCGCTGATGATTACATAGAAAAAAAACTGGACTTGAACGAGCATTTAATCGACAAGCCAGCGGCCACATTCTTTGTGCGCGTGGCTGGCGACTCCATGCTTGGCGCCGGTATTCATCCCGATGATCTGTTGATTGTGGATCGCTCCAAGGAACCCAAGAATAAGTCCATTGTGTTGGCCATTGTCAACGGCGAGTTCACAGTCAAGCGCTACATCTCTCGCAATAACAAAGTCATTTTGAAGGCGGAGAACCCCGCGCACAAAGACATTGCCATTGTGGAGGGAATGCAATTTGAGGTGGTGGGCGTATGCACCAATGTGATCCACAGCCTGCAATAAATCGCGAGCATGTGTTTGCGTTGGTGGACGGCAATAGTTTTTATTGCTCGTGTGAGCGCGTCTTTCATCCATCGTTGATTGGTCAGCCTGTTATTGTGCTGAGTAACAACGATGGATGCGCCATTTCGCGCACCGACGAAGCCAAGGCGCTGGGCATCAAGATGGGCGACCCGCTGCATTTGATCAAGCACATTGTGGCGCGCCACCGCGTGCGGGTGTTCTCTTCCAACTACGCGTTGTACGGCGACATGTCGGCGCGCATGATGCACACACTGGCGCAGTTTACTCCGCACATGCAGGTGTACAGCATTGACGAAGCGTTTGTATCCCTGGATGGATTCGCGCGCGATGGCTTGACCGAGTACGCGCGCACCATTCGCGCCGTGGTGCGCCGCGATACTGGTATTCCAACTTGTGTTGGCATAGCACCGACCAAAGTGCTGGCGAAGGTTGCCAATCGCGTAGCTAAGCGGCGCACGGGAAGTGGTGGCGTGTTGAATATGTGCGACGCGGCGACGCAGGACGAGATACTCGACTCGTTGCCCGTTGAAGATGTGTGGGGCATCGGCGCGCGAAGTGCCGCCACATTGGGCACGCACGGCGTGCGCACCGCCAAGCAATTGCGCGATCATGATCTTGATCACACGCAGCGTCTGCTCACTATTGTGGGGCGGCGCATTGCTATGGAGTTGCGCGGTCAGTCGTGCTTGCCGCTGCAGATGATCCAAGAGGCTCGCAAACAAATCATCAGCAGTAAATCTTTTGGTCGTCCAGTGCGCGAACTTGATGAGATGCTCGAAGCCGTGGCCAACTATGTCACGCGCGCTGCGGAGAAACTGCGTGGGCAACACAGCCTCTGCCACCATGTGACCGTGTTCGTGCAGACCAATCGTTTTCAGAATGTTCCGCAGTATTACAACTCTGGCGCCGCGACTTTGGCAACGGGTACGGCATCCACGGTGCGCATCATTCAAGCGGCGCACCAGGTGCTGCGCGGTATTTTTCGCGCGGGTTTTAAATATACAAAAGCTGGCGTCATGCTTGCAGATATTCGGCCGGCGAGCGCCCCACAATTTTCCTTGTTCGACGATCAACAGGCGCACGCACGCGACGCCACGCTGGCTCGCACCGTGGACGCTATCAATACACGCATGGGCCGCGACACGCTGAAGGTTGCCACCTGCGGCACCACGCAAGCGTGGGGCATGAACGCAAAGATGCGCACGCCTTGCTACACCACGCGTTGGCAGGATTTGCTGCGGGTGTGAGGGCTTTAAATGATGTCTGACAGTGTCACGAATGCATCCCGCGTTGGCAGGATTTACTGCGGATGTGAGGGCTGAAATTTTCAAGGATGCGCAACAGATGACGTACGGCTTTATGATCAGAGGCTTAAGATCTCTTTTAACTCGTGGGCATTCGCCCTCTCGCACTCATGGATATTCAAGGAGAACCAGTTGAATAGCAATAGCATGCCAGGGGTTTGGAAATCGCTTGCCAACGATCAACTTTCGCGTTTGCTCGATCGCAGTCACACACTGAGTGGCGCAGTGTTGATCGGTCTTGATGGACTGACGATTGAAATTCAAGCGCGTGCGATGGAGTTGCATCCACAGGGCCTTTCTTGGGGTAGTGCTGTGAAGATTAGCGGTATGGCGAAGGGGTCGATTGGCGAGGCGCTCGATCGAATCAGCGGCGCATTTCGTGCGACTGGCATTCCTGATCCGCAAGTTAAAATATTGATCAATCTGATGCCGCCGGATGTTCCAAAAAATGGAACATGGCTTGATCTGCCGCTGGCCATCATCATGTTGCAGGCCGCTGGCTATCTACCCGATCTTCCTGAAAGTAAAGAAAGCGAGTACATCGTTGTGGGTGAACTTGGTTTGCATGGCGAGGTGCGACGCATTCCCGGGGTGCTTTCGCTGGCCTTCAACGCCAAGCCTGGGCAGAAACTTATTGTGCCCAACGGAAACGAAAAAGAAGCGACGCTTATTTTGGCCGCACCTGGCCATGATGGATGCGGAGTATTTCCTGTCGGCCATCTTGTGGAAGTCGCAGAATTTTTTGCTGGCCGTCAGAAAATAGAGAATGCGTTAAAGCAGAAAATTGTTTTTGAAAGTGTCATTGAAAAAGCAGTGGACTTTGGAAAAATTCGTGGTCAAGAACAAGCCAAGCAGGGTGCGGTGCTTGCCGCCGCTGGTGGCCACAATCTTCTCATGATTGGCCCGCCCGGCGAGGGCAAGTCACTGCTCGCGAGTGCGATTCCCGGCATTCTTCCGCATCTCACCGATGCGGAAAAAGTTCAGTTAACCCGTATTTATTCAGCGTCGGGTTCGCTGGAGAAAGATGGTCAAGCTGTTACGCGGCGACCCATGCGTTCGGTGCATCACACTGCTTCCAAGCAGTCGATTGTTGGTGGAGGCTCGGGCGTTCCCAAGCCTGGCGAGATCACTATGGCACATCTTGGCGTGTTATTTTTGGATGAGATCGCCGAGTTTAATTCTGCCACGCTTGAGGCGATGCGACAACCTCTTGAAGCAGGCGAGATGACCGTGACGCGTGTAGGTGGAAGTTTCACCTATCCATGCCGCTTTACGCTGGTGGCGGCGATGAATCCCTGCCCATGCGGTTACTTTGGATCAGATCGCTGTCGATGCGATGAAAAAGATGTGAAGAAATATCAAGGTAAAATCAGCGGACCCATCTCCGACCGAATTGATTTGCAAGTCACCTTGAAGCAACTTTCAACTGAGCAGCGATTTGCAGTGACCGAAGAAAATGTGTCGCCGAAACTTCGCGCACAAGTTGAAGTGGCGCGGCAGCGTCAACAGAAACGCTTTGAAGGCACCGATATCGCTTTCAACGCAGCGATTCCTGGTGGTGCGGTGCTTCAATATTGTCAACTTTCGCCGGAGGCACTGGAGCATTATAAAAAAGTGATTAACACTAACACGCTCACCACGCGCTCGATGGATCGGCTGGCGAAAGTTGCACGCACGGCCGCAGATTTGGATTGCAGCGAATGTGTGCAGCCACAGCACATTGATCTTGCGGCGTCGTTTGTGATTGGCGGAATGTTGCGGGAGAATTTCTAGGTCAACCTGCAGCTGCGATTGTATCGAACCTTGAATCGAACCTTGTAGCTAACCTTGTAGTTAACCTTGTCGCTACCCTTGCATTCACGCATGGAACCAAGCCTGTTTCAACGCATCTACCAACTTTTACATTCACCTTTGTATTCACTGGTCTCAACTGAGCGACAGTGACAACAGCAGTACATCGCCGATGCACACAATAAAATATGGCACAAGCGCGGCGGCGCCGACATAGTCCTTGGCAATGCGCTGGCCAAAGAACAACAGCACAATGTCTAGCGCGGCGAGTTGCGCGCCGTAGAGTGCGAGCGAGTTCACGCCCATTCTTGCAATAACAACTCCGTTGAGAGCGATTTGCGCCGCGCCAAGAAGCGCAAGCGCGCCCGCGGCAACTTCAGCCATAGTGATGGTGATCAGCATCATCTTGACTTGGCTACGAAAGGGGGTCTTGGCAAAATGTCCGCGCAGCCACGAGAGGTTGTCGGAGAAATTGAAGACCTTGTCCAAGCCAGATTGCAGAAACAAAATCGCTAGAAATAGTGATGTGAGAATTTGCGCACACGAAAGTGGGTTGAGAAGAGAGTTGAGAACTGTTGTTGCAATTGGTTCCACAGTGGAGAGAGTGTTGAGCATGGTTGGCGACCTTATTTTTAAAACACACCGCTCACACATTGCGGACCAACGCCCGACAATTCATCTACGAAATGGTGTTTGCGCTATGCAGTGTACAAACTCCACGACTGCGAGTTATGGTTGGGTTGTCAGATTGTAGTAGAGTGGATTCTTCGTCGAGATGTGAAAGAGGTCTTTCGATTCGCAGCAGCTTCTCTCTCCGTGGTGCGCGCATCATCATCCCTCCAGGGCATGCGAATTGAGCAGGTGAGAATTCAGCGCAACTCACCAACTGATTTGCTTGTGAACATTCAGCAAACTTGTTCTCATACGCCTCATGTCTTCTACACCTATTGCTGATGCAACTCAATCTGGAAATGGATTGATCACATTCAATCCTGGTCAAGACCCCGAGCGCCTGCGCTTGCTTGAGGACAAGTCCGATCATCGCTGGCGCAGATGGGGTCCGTGGGTGAGTGATCGGCAATGGGGAACGGTGCGCGAAGATTATTCCGCGGATGGAAATGCATGGGATTTTTTTCCTCACGAGCATGCGCGTAGTCGAGCCTATCGATGGGGTGAAGATGGTCTCGCTGGTTTTTGCGATGAGAAGCAGCGCCTTTGTCTTGGCATTGGTTTGTGGAATGGCAAGGATCCAATTCTGAAGGAGCGCTTATTTGGGCTGACCAATTCTCAGGGAAATCACGGCGAAGATGTGAAGGAGTTGTATTGGCATCAAGACGCCACGCCCACCGCCAGTTACCAGCGCATGCTCTACAAGTATCCGCAGCGCGCCTATCCCTACGAGGATTTGGTGCTGCAAAATCGCGAGCGTGGTTTGCATTCGCCCGAGTATGAACTGCTCGACACCGAGGCGTTTTCCGATCTGCGGCACTTTGATGTGACGGTGGAATATGCCAAGGCCGACCCCAACGACATTCTCTGGCGCGTCAGTCTTCGCAATCATGGTCCCGAAGCCGCCGACATTCATCTGCTGCTGCAAGCATGGTTTCGCAACCATTGGAGTTGGCTGCCCGACGCGGTCAAACCCGAGATGCGATTTCAGTCGCCTGGCCACATGCATATTTCGCCGCACATGGCTGAACCATGCATTTTAGAGTGCGATCAGTGCGATGAAATTTTATTTTGCGATAACGAAACCAACACGCAAAAATGTTTTGGGGTTCCATGCGCGCCGGGATTGCATCCCAAGGACGCCATCAATGACTACATCGTTAACAATAAAAAAGACGGGGTGAATTCGCTGCGTGAGGGAACCAAGGGAGCGTTTGTTAGGAAAATTTCGGTGCCCGCGGCAGCCACCGTGGTCATGCGAGCGCGTCTTCGACCCGTTGGTGCGACCGGCGAAGCCTTCCAAGATTTCGACCAGATATTCGCCCTTCGACAGAAGGAAGCCGATGCATTTTATAAGCCGCTCGACGGCAATCCTGACAAACCAGAATTCGGAGATATTCAGCGCAAGGCTTTCGCCGGCTTGCTGTGGAATTTCCAGTGGTACAAGTTCAACATTCATGCGTGGTTGATGGGTGATCCAACATTTCCGCCGCCTCCAGCCGAACGCCGCAAGGGCAGAAATTGCCAATGGCAGAATGTGGATGCTGAGTGCATTCTTTCCATGCCCGACAAATGGGAATACCCGTGGTTTGCAAGTTGGGATCTTGCCTTTCAATCACTGACGCTCGCGCTGATCGATCCCGAACGCGCCAAGCGACAGTTGTGGCAGATGGTGCAGCCGTGGATGCAGCATCCGGATGGTCAAATTCCAGCGTATGAGTGGGCGCTTGGCGATGTGAATCCGCCGGTGCTTGCGTGGGCTGCCTATCGCATCTTTCAAATTGAACAGCATGTCAACGGCACCGAGGACCATGACTTCCTCTCGGAAATGTGCCACAAATTGCTGTTGGATTTCACATGGTGGGTGAATCGCAAGGATCAGGGCGGTCGAAATATTTTCGAGGGCGGATTTCTTGGTCTTGACAATGTCGGGGTGTTCGATCGCAGCAAGCCGCTGCCGATGGGGGGGGTGATTCTGCAAAGTGACGGCACCGCATGGGTGGCCAAGTATTGCACAAGCATGATTCGAATCGCGCTCGAACTTTCCAATGCTGGCCACATGTATCAAAGCATCGCCGAGAAATTCTTCGAGCAGTTCTTGCTGATCGCCGAGGCCGCCACCAATCTTGGAGGTCAGGGCATCGACTTGTGGGATGAGCAAGATCAATTTTTTCACGACATCGTGCAAATGCCGGATGGACGCACTATTCCAATCAAGGTAAAAAGCATCGTGGGATTGGTGCCACTGTTCGCAGTGACCGTGATTGATGAATTGGATCTGCAGAAACATCCCAAATTGGATCAGCAACTCAAATGGTTTTTGGAGCGCCGACCTGATCTCGCCGTGCTGATCTCCAACTGGAATAAGCAGGGCAGCGGCAACACTCGTCTGATGAGCCTGCTGCGCGGCCATCGCATGAAGGCGCTGCTGCATCGGGCTCTTGATGAGAAACAATTTCTATCACCCTATGGAATTCGCAGCGTGAGTTTGGAGCACAAGGACAACCCTTATGTGCTGAAGATTGACGGACAAACATGGGACTTGAAATATCAGCCGGCCGAGAGCGACACGCGCGCCTTTGGAGGCAATTCAAATTGGCGCGGTCCGGTTTGGTTTCCAATGAACTTTCTTATCGTCGAAAGTTTGCTGCGGTTTCATTATTACTACGGACCAGACTTTAAGGTTGAATGTCCCACTGGAAGCGGGAACATGATGAATCTGAAGCAGGTCGCGGAGTGCCTCGCCAGCAGAATGATCAGCATCTTCGAGCCTGGCCCCGACGGCGTTCGGCCGGTGAATCGCAATTATCCAATCCTAGATCAGTCGCCAGCTTTCAAAGGAAATTTTTGCTTCCATGAATATTTCGACGGTGACAACGGCCGCGGCGTTGGCGCCTCGCACCAATTAGGCTGGACAAGCCTGGTGGCCTTCTTACTGGCGCCCTACAACGACCAACGCGTAGCGCGCTTCAAATAAAGGTGTCAGGAACCTTTATTGAGGAAATAAAAAGGAAATAAAGGTGTCAGGAACCTTTATCGAGAATTAATTTACTTGCTGAAAAGGCGGAAAAATATTTTGTTTTTAAAACAAAGGTTCCTGACACCTTTTACAGGCGATTTTAAATTGGTGCAGCGAGGCCGCCGAAAGTTCGCTGGCGTGAGGCGTAGTCGCGGAAAGCTCGCTCGAGGTCTTCGACGCCAAATTCGGGCCACAGCGTCTCGGTGACATGTAATTCCGCATACGAAATCTGCCACAGCAGAAAGTTGCTCACACGCATTTGCCCAGCGGTGCGGATGAGCAAGTCTGGATCGGGCAAGCCGGCAGTGCCCAAATTGTCGCTGATCATCAGTTCGTCGATCGATGTGGGATTCACCTCGCCGCTTTGCACTTTCATCGCGATTGCACGCAACGCATCCACGATTTCCGCGCGCGCACCGTAATTCAGCGCCAGCGACAGCACCATGCCAGTTCCATGCGCCGTCGCGATTTCGGTTTCATCAAGAAGTTGCAGCACATCGGCGGGCATGCCTTCGCGACGACCCAAACGACGAAAGCGAATCCCATTGCGCAACATCAGTTCACGCTCACTGCGTACATGCTGCTGCAAGAGCAACATTAACGCGGCTACTTCATCAGCGGGCCGCCGCCAATTTTCGCTGCTGAAACTGTAGAGCGTCAGCGCCTCGAATCCTCGTTCCGCGCAATGCTCCACCACTCGTCGCACCGTCTGGCTACCAGCTTCATGTCCAAGCACTCGCGGTAATCCACGCCGCTGCGCCCAACGACCATTTCCATCCATGATGATGGCAAGATGACGCGGCATATTTTTTTGCTTTAGCGCGTTGGCATGTGATGCGATGGCGTTCACAGATTGCATGGTATGCCCACCAACATGTGGTGGCATTGTGTCTTCATACAAAAAGCATTCGCAACTTGTTCAGCCGTGGCCATGCGCACCGACCGCCTCAAGCGTGTGCCTGCGATCAGGACCCACGCCGATCATTTCAATTGGAATGCCCAAAATCGCCTCGATTCGATCAAGATATCGTCGGGCATTGGCAGGAAGCGTGGCGCGGTCGCTGGCATCGCGAATGGGTTCACTCCAACCTGGCAGTGTTTCGTAGATCGCCTGCGCTCCAGTTAAACGATGTGCATCTGGAATAAAGCGCTCGGTGGTTTGCCCATTGGCAAGTCGATAGCCGACACATATTTTTAATTCTTCAACACCACTGAGTACATCGAGCAGCGTGCAGGCAATGCCGGTGGTGCCGCAAATCATCGAGGCGTAGCGCACCGCGACAAGATCCAACCAACCCACGCGACGCGGACGACCAGTGGTGGTTCCAAACTCGCGGCCGCGTTCGCGGATGCCAGCGCCAATCTCATCAAGCAACTCTGTTGAGAAAGGCCCGCCTCCAACGCGCGTGCTGTAAGCCTTCATGATGCCAAGCACACGACCAATGTTGCGCATCGGCAAACCAGTTCCCGCTGGAATGCCCAGCGTGCTGCAATTGCTGCTTGTGACATAGGGATAGGTGCCGTGATCGATATCCAGCAGACTCGCGTTGGCTCCCTCAAACAGCAAACGCTTGCCAGCTTTCACCGCATCATGCAATCCATAGACCGTGTCGGTGACATGCGGTCGAAGTCGCTCGCCAGCCTTTGCAAATCGCTCGGTCAACGCGTCGGGATCAAGTGGCAAAGCATGCACGCCAAGCGCTTTCAGTTCGCGAGTTCGCAACCCACAAATCACCCGCAAACGCTCGCGTAAATAGGGGGGATCAAGCAGATCGCCCATGCGAATCGCAGTCGAGCGGCTGACCTTGTCGCCGTAGGCTGGGCCAATGCCGCGCCGTGTAGTGCCGATCGCCAAGTTACCTGCGTCTTCGCTGATAATACCGCTCATAAAATCTTCAAGCGCCGCGTCTTGCTCCTTGTGATAGGGCATCACCACATGTGCGCGATCACTCACCTGCAAATTGTGTGCGACTTCGATGCCGCGATCACGAAGGCCATCGATTTCTTGCAGCAACTTTTCCGGATCCACCACGACACCGTTGCCGATCACGCAGGTTTTGTTCGGGTGCAAGATGCCACTGGGAACCAGATGCAAGGCGTAACGAGCCTCGCCAACTTGCACGCTGTGTCCAGCATTGGCGCCGCCGTTGTAGCGAACAATCACATCGTGGCGAGAAGTCAGCAGGTCAACAATCTTGCCCTTGCCTTCATCGCCCCATTGCAAACCCACGACCGCTGTTGAGGTGCTCTCTTTCACAGGTCGAATGCTATCCACGCGGCAAGTCTTTGCGGCATAGGCTTGCCCGATGCGAACGAAAAGTTTAAATGTGTCGCTTGTGCAAGCGGCGTCGCCCACGCGGCCGTTGCCGTTGGCCCTGGCGGAAGGCGTGAGCAACTTTCGTGGCGTGTACGCGCATGTTCCATTTTGCCGACATAAGTGCCATTACTGCGACTTTTACAGCTTCGTGGATGGCGATGGTCGTCAGCAGGCATTCGTAGATCGCGCTGTGCAAGAGATGGCCGCGTGGCAACCACTGGTGCGGGGATCGCTGCGCACACTTTTTGTGGGTGGCGGAACACCGACCATGCTTGCGCCGGAACAGTTGCGTCAGTTACTCAATGGCATTCGAAACTTTTTTTCATGGGAGGCGCTCGCCGAGTGGACGGTGGAGGCGAATCCAGAAACCATCACCGCTGAGATGGCCGCGACACTGAAGCAGTGCGGTGTCACGCGTGTGTCGATGGGCGCGCAATCTTTTCAACCGCGATTGTTGCAGGCGCTCGAGCGTCATCATGATCCAGAGTCGGTGGTGCGATCGGTGGGTGTGTTGCGAGAAGCCGGCATCGACGAAATCAATCTGGATTTGATTTACGCCATTCCTGGCGGCACGCTTGATGAATGGAAGGATGACCTGCGTCGAACGCTCTCGTTGCAGGTGGATCACATTTCGTGCTACGGATTGATGTATGAATCCAACACGCCACTGGGTCAGCGTCATGCCAAGGGCCAGGTGCAAAGCGCGCCAGAAGACCTTGAAGTGCAGATGCATGAAACCGCCTGCGACATGCTTGCCGCCGCGGGCTTTCAACATTATGAAATTAGCAATTGGTCGCAGCCAAACAAGCGTTGCAGGCACAACGAGTTGTACTGGCGCAACGAAGATTGGCTGACAATTGGCCCCGCGGCCAGCGGTCATGCCAGTGGTTTGCGTTGGCGAAATGTTCCGCGCTTGGGTGATTGGCTTGCCAGTGGTCCATGGTCACCGGTGCAAGATGTGGAGCGCTTAAACGCCGATGTTCAAGTTGGTGAGGCGTTCATGATGGGTTTGCGTTTGCTCGAAGGCATGCCGCAGTCACGGGTGCGGCAACTGCTTGTCATCGGCGAGAAAGCATCGCAACGACAACGCGCGATTGCCAAGCACCTGCAAGGCGGGTTGCTTGAAAATGTCGGCGACGCACTACGGCTGACCGCGCGCGGGCGCATGTTGGCGAGTGAAGTGGCGGTGGATTTGCTTTGAATGTGAATGTGTCGCGCGCGCTTGTGCCCGAAGACGGCACGGTTCCCCAGTCACCAACGCATCACACTTCACGCACTACGCTTTGGAGAGCACTTCAATCAACCGCGATTCATCGGCTTCGTCCACCCAAATAATCGCGGCGAGCGAATTGTTCACAACGATGCTTTGGATCACTTCAATGTTGATGCCAGCCTGCGCCACCGCGTCGAGCGTGCTGACTAATCCACCGACACGCACAGCGTCATGCACTAAAAAAGCCGTCTGCTCAAATGCTTCTATTTCACTGTCGCGGCTGAATGATCGAAACTGATCGGCGCGCTCAGGAATGCAATGAAAACCAGAGGTATGTCGACCTTGCACCGGTCCCCACATGCCAACCACTTCGACATCCGATTCGCGCAACCGTACGGCGAACGATGCCAGCGCTCCAGGTCGATGCGGTAATCGGATCACAAAGTCGGTCACTTGTTTCCAGTGCATGCGTTGAATAGTAGCGGCACTTCCATAGGCATGAACCCTCGGCATGCACTAGGCTTGCCCGATGCGTTCACTTCAACGATTGATGGAAGACACGATCGATTATGCTGGCCTATTTCCTCCAGCCGAGTTGCCCATGCGTCCCGCTGTGGAAAATTTTGCGCGTCATCGCACCAGCGTGAATCGTTGGATGCTTTCACGATTGGTGATTCCTGTGAAGCGCTTGGCGGAATTTGATCGCACCGCCGAAGATTTATTCGCCAAGTCCGGCAGTCTTGCCCGAGATGACGCATGGCGCATTACCGCGTTGGTCTCGGGCTTGCATGATGACGCCCTGGAAAATGATCTTGAAGTGATCGAGGAGTTCAACGCCATCTACAACCGCAAAGGTGGCACCGCGGCGGTGATTGATGCGATCGAAACCAAGGGGCAAGACGGCACCACCATCGCCGAATGTTTGGAGCGCATTCCCGAGGGCTTCGAAGTGTGGGTTGAAATTCCGTGGGATCGCGATCCACGCGGCTCGATCGCGGCGCTGAGCGGCTTCGATGCGGGCGCCAAAATTCGAACCGGTGGAACCGCTGCGGCCGCCCATCCTTCCCCAGCGCAATGCGCTGTATTTATCGATGCCGCCGCAGCCGCAGGCGTGCCTTTCAAGGCCACCGCCGGCCTGCATCATCCCGCGCGCAACTTCAACGAGCGTGTTGGTTGCGATCAGTTTGGATTTCTTGGCGTGTTTGTCGGCGCGGCATTGCGCTTTCACGAGCGCCTAGATCGCGGCGAGTTGCAGGCGATTCTTGAGGAGCGCGACGCCACCACAATGCACTTTGACGAAGAGGGATTGCAATGGAAATCGCATCGCATCTCGCTGCGTGAAATCGACGAGGCGCGCCGGCTGTTTGTAAAAAGTTTCGGCAGTTGCAGTTTCGACCAGCCTGAGTCCGATCTTCGCGGGCTCAAACTTCTGCCGCAGGAGAGCGTGGCGTCATGAGTGAAAAAAGTTGGGTGGAAAGCGCCAACCAACCGCAGTGCGACTTTCCACTTTCGCATCTTCCGTGGGGTCGCTTTGAACGCTCCGACATGCCCGGTGAATTTCATCTGGGTGTGGCCATTGGAAACCAGGCGCTTGATCTCACTCTGCTCGAGCGCGCCGGCTTGTGCAAATCACTCGACGCATCGCTGTGCGAAGCACTGCGCGCACCAACATTGAATGCATTTTTATCGTTGGGACGACCGCTGTGGACGCAGGCTCGTGGTTGGTTGCGTCGAGTGCTTTCCGTTGACGAGCCCGCACTTCGCGATCATGCCCAGCGCGGTCGATGTCTGATCGGACTCGATCAACTACGCATGGCACTGGCGATGGAAGTGGGGGATTACACCGACTTTTACGCCAGTATTCACCATGCCACCAATGTGGGAACCATGTTTCGGCCGACCAATCCGCTGCTCCCCAACTGGCGCCACATGCCCATCGGCTATCACGGCCGCGCCAGCACCCTGGTCACCAGCGGCACTGCGATTCGTCGTCCACACGGTCAGAGCAGCGTCACCGACGAGGGTCCTCCGCACTTCGCCGCTTGTGCGTTGCTCGACTATGAACTTGAAGTTGCGGTGGTGGTTGGAACCGGCAATGTGATCGGCGAACGCATCGACATCAGCACCGCGCGCGAGCGACTCTTCGGCATCTGCTTGCTGAATGATTGGAGCGCGCGCGATCTGCAGAAGTGGGAATATGTTCCGCTTGGACCTTTCACTGCGAAAAATTTTTCCACCTCGGTTGGAAATTGGATCACGCCGCTTGAGGCGATCGAGCCGTGGCTTGAGCCCGGACCCATTCGCGACGCCGCGGCTTTGGAGAATCTTCCCTACCTGCGATGGAAGGATGACTTCACCTTTGATTTAAAATTGCAGGTGCTGATTCGCTCGGCATTGATGCGCGAGCACAATATTCCCGCCATGCAGGTAAGTCTTGGCAGCTACCGGGACATGTACTGGACCTTTGCACAAATGCTGGCGCATCATTCGATCTCGGGTTGCGCGATGCGTGCGGGCGATCTGCTTGGAAGCGGCACGGTGAGTGGCAACACCCCGGAAAGCCGCGGTTGTTTGCTGGAACGCACATGGCGCGGCACCGAGCCACTGCAACTAACAGATGGAACCCAGCGCAAGTTTTTACAGGATGGTGACCAAGTGATCATGCGTGGCTGGCTTGATGCGCAGGGTGATACGCCGCGCATTGGCTTGGGTGAATGCTCCGGCGTGGTGTTGCCCGCGTTGTGAGGCGATGGAGTGAAGCGGCGTTCTAAATCGGCGTTGTAAATCGGCGTTGCGTGTGAAGCAGCAGCTATTGCACTCGCCCATGAAATTCAAACACCCGCTGTACTTGATCCTCGCTATTGCACCATGCCCTGCAACTTTGCAAAGTTCAGCGGTATGCGCGAACCAACTCGGATACCAAGTTTCGCGAAACTTCCCGTAGGCAATTCGATCGCATACAGCGCATCCTCATCTGATGGGTAGTGCTTCAAGCGCAACTTGTATGCCGCATCCTCCTCGCCTTGGGCGCGTGGTGGTTCTACCTTCATGGTGTAGAGGCCGACCACTGTGCCAGCGCGGTCGAGATAGGCCACATCGATGTCGAGCAGACAATCGATCATCCAAAAACTAAGAATGCGCGACTGCGAAAATACAAAGAGCATGCCTGTGCCCGCTGGAATCGTGGCGCGCTTGCTCAGTCCACGCTGCACTGTGTTGTTGGTGGCGGCGACTTCAAGTTGAAAGGTTTGATCGCCAATCTTTACCGGTTCGATCGGCATGCCAGCTGCGGAAACCCCAGCTTTTATAGGGGTTTGCGCCAATCCGTCGTACACCACATAGCCAGCCGTTCCCGCGCCAAGCATGGTGACAACTATCCATTTCAGCGTTGCGGACATCAGCATGTTGCCTCGAATGATTGACCGTGCGATTGCGTGGAGAGTGTTGCAGATTGATTCATGATTACGTCCATGTGTTCACCGATCCATCTTGTTCACCGGCGGCCTTGGCTTGTGGAAAATGCTCCTCTTCCCAACTCTGTGGGTAGGCCAAATCATCCAAGTCCAGTGCGGCCTTGGTTGGAAAGAGCGGACGGAATGTGTCGCACATCACCGCGAGTTCATCGGTCTTGGTGGCGCCGATCGATTTCTCCACGGTTCCTGGATGCGGTCCATGTGGAATGCCCTGCGGATGCAGCGTGACCGATCCAACCTCGATGCCCTTGCGTGCTTTGTAATTGCCCTGCACATAATACAACACCTCATCACTGTCGAGATTGCTGTGGTTGTAAGGCACCACGATCGCCTGCGGATGAAAGTCGAGCAACCGCGGGCAAAAGCTGCAGATGACAAAGTTGTGACCTTCGAAGGTCTGATGCGTCGGCGGCGGCATGTGATGCTTTCCAACAATCGGACTGAAGTCATCAATGTTGAAACAGTAGGGGTAATAGCAGCCATCCCATCCAACCACATCGCATGGATGATGCTTGTAGGAATAACTATGCACACAATCGCGGGCCTTGATACGCACTTCATATTCACCAGCTTGATCATGACAGAGTGGCAGCGATGGAGTGCGAAGATCGCGTTCGCAATAGGGTGCGTGCTCGAGAAATTGCGAGGTGTGCTTGCTGATATAGCGGGGCGGTGGAGCGATGTGGCTGCCGTTGGCGGTTTCAAATCCGATAAAGCGCGGAGCAGGTTCGCCAGCTTTGCATGCATCAAACACGATCTTGTAGATGGTGCCCTTGGGTATCACCACATAATCGCGCGGACCAAATCGCAGTCTGCCAAAACTGGTCTCAAGCGTTCCACTGCCGAAGTGCATGAACAAGCACTCATCACCCTGCGCGTTCTTAAAGTGGTATTGCATCGTCTGCTCAGGCACGCAGGCAAACATTTCCACATCACTGTTTCCAAATAGCACTACGCGCCCGGTGACCGCGTCGCCATGGGCTTTCAACGCCCCCGTCTTTACATGGCGCATGCGCATCACATGTTGCTCCACATATTCAACCTTGGTGGTGTAGAGCGTTGTCCAACCAATCACTTGCGTCGGTGGATGCGTGTGATACAGCGTGCTGGTTGGACCAACAAATCCTTCGGTACCAAATACCTCCTCCGAATACAGCGCGCCATCGGGACGACGAAACTGAATGTGTCGCTTGGGTGGAAGAGTGCCGAGTGTGGTGTAGTAGGGCATGCGATTTTGAAGTGTACGGTGTCGCTCTGCGATTGCACATCGTGCGCGGGTCAACGCAGCCCATCGCGGATAGAGTGTGCGCATGCATTCCGCCGAAACCACCACACAGCCAACCGTGCTGCGAATGTTCGACGATTTTATGGTGGTGAACAAACCCGCCGGTTGGCACACGGTGCGACATGAAGGATCGGAAGGCAACACGCTTGAAGCCTGGCTGTGCGAGCACGAACCGCGCGCAGCGGCGTTGGAAGAAGCTGGTCTCTGCCATCGATTGGATCAATGGACAAGCGGATGCGTCGCCGTCGCGTTGACACTGGATGCGCACACGCGATTGCGCCAGGCTTTCTCGCAGACCGGTTCGGGTGTACGCAAGGTGTATCTGGCGTTGGTCGTGGCGGGGCTTGATCATCATGGGCGATTTCGTTTGAACTTTGACAATCGCTACAAGCGTTCGGCGAAAGTAAGCGTGCGTGAATCAGGCGATGCGTGGACGGCTGGTCGTTGTGCCTGGCGCGTGTTGCGCCGCGGTCCCAACGACCACGATCTTGTGCAAGTGGAATTGATCGGACCCGGTCGTCGCCATCAAATTCGCGCGGGCCTTGCGTTTTTTGGACATCCGCTGCTTGGCGACACGCTCTACGGTGGCGCCGCTTCGCAACAGCCCGGTGTCGCCTTGCATGCATGGCAGTTGACCATCGAAGAGGCGCTGGCTCAGGCGCCTGCACCGCCGCGCTTTGGTGAAATCCCCGCAACCGAATCGGACTAAAGTTGTAACCAGTACACCTCGCATGTTTCAACAAATCAACAACATCTTCATCATCGCGCTGTGCGTATCGCTCGGCGCTTGCAAGTCTTCCGGTCTTGCACCCGATGTGCCGCTGACAGGATTTATTCCCAGCACCGTCACGCTGACACAAGCCAGCGACGATACGAATCGGCAAACATTTCGCGCCCCCACGCTTGACATCGCCAAGTTCACCAGTGCCAATGTGATGAAGACACAGATGAAAGTGAAGCTTGACGATCTGAAGCGCGAAGAGGCGCTGCCCCGTGAATTGCGCAGCAATTTGCAGCAGTTTGTGGGCATGCCAACTTCGGATGGCACCGCCGCTGGCACGCTGGTGATTCATGCAGCGATCACTGGCGCGCGTCCGGACAATCCGTTGATTGATCTTGGAACCAACCAGCCCACCCGCGGCGATGGCGGCTACACCGGCGTCGAAATCTTCGCTACCGATGGGATGAGCGGTCCGGTTGTGGCGGCGATGGCTCGCACGGTGTACAGCCATAAACTTACTCTGGGCAGCAACGCCGCATGGGCGCGCACAGAAAAGGCGCTGCAAATTGCGGCGGAAGAATTTGCGAAGTTGCTGAAACCTGGATTACAATTTCCACAGGATCGCTGAACACATCGCCTGTGTGTCGCCACTGACTGCCTCCACTGACTGCGTAGACTGACCGCATCTTGATTTCAGATTGAAACTTGTCACTTCAAACATTTTTATGAAAGCACAAACCGCCATGTTGAAACTTGAATACCCAGCGTGCGCCGCGATTCTTTCCACCATGATGATTTGCTGCGCCTCCTGCGCGATGGCGCAGACGCCGCCGGCCGCGCCCACCAAGCCTGCGGAGGTTGCAGCGAAGCCCACTGATTCTGCAACACCCGCCGATGCTGCAAAACCCGCTGTAAAAGTGGCTGCCGATGAATCAACAGATGCCGCGAAAGATGCTGGCGATCCCCAAGAAAAATTGCTCAAGCACCTGCGCACGGAGGCAGATATTCGCGAGCAGCGACTCTCCGCCGAACTCTCCTCGCTGAAAGCCGAGAACGAGCGCCTTCGACTTTTCAATGATGTGGCGCAACAAAAGCGAACGCAAGACTTACAAACCGTGCAGGCAGAGAAGGCTCGTCTTGAAGCGCAACTTGAATTGTTGAAGAGCAAAGATTCCACCGCAGCCGCGCCAATGAAAGCTGAGATTGAAACCCTCACGCGCATACAGCAACTGAAGGAAGCGCAGTTAAAGAGCGAACTCTCTGCCTCCGATCTTGAGCACGAGCGCTTGAAGATGGCGCACTCGTTGCAGACTGCAAAGCTGGAGGAGGAGTTGTCCGATGGCAAGCAGAAGATTCAGCGCATGCAGGCGGCGCAGGATTTGATTGACGCCGAGCACAAGGTCAAACTCGCCGGCATGAAGCGCGAGCAGGATGAGTTAACGCTGACCAATGCCTTGGCCACCGAGCGCCGCCGCGCCAAGCAATCTGAAGTTCTGGACGAGCAAATTCGCGCGACGGCCGTGGCACAAATCATGAGCGCGCAGTTAAACAACCGCGAATCCGAGGACAAATGGCGGGATTCGGTGAATGCGCCGGTGAAGTACACGATGGATCCATTTAAGGATGGTGTGTTAACGGTCAGCGACCGCAAGATCGAGATGGATGGTCCCATCGTGACTGGCACCGCCGACTTTGTCTGCGACCGCATCGATTATTTCAACAATCAAGATCGCACCAAGCCCATCTTTGTCGTGATCAATAATTCACCTGGCGGCAGCGTGATGCAGGGCTATCGCATTCTGAAGGCCATTGAGACCAGCGAGGCGCCGGTGCATGTGGTTGTGAAAAGTTTCGCCGCCAGCATGGCTGCCACCATCGCTACGCTCGCGCCGCATAGTTACGCCTATCCCAACGCGATCATCTTGCACCATCAAATGTCTGGCAGCGCCACCGGTAACATGACCAACATGGAGCAAGAAGTTGCGACCATGCGCGAGTGGGAGCGCAGACTTGCCGAGCCGATCGCCAAGAAGATGGGCATCACCCTGGAGGCCTTCAAATCCAAGATGTACGCCGCGAAGAAAAGCGGCGACTGGGATGAGTTCGCCGACAAGGCGCTTGAACTTCATTGGATCGATCACATCGTGAATGAAATCCGCGAGGAGGGCATCCGCAAGAAGCCAAGCGAGAACCGAATGCCATCGTGGATGTTCATGATGATGAAGGATGATCAGGGCAAGCCCTTTATGCAGCTGCCGCCGCTGGAACCCTACGACTGCTACTTTATGATCAATCCGCACAATTTCTACCGCGTGGAAGGTCGCTAAAAAGCAGCCATTTACTGCAGGCAATCAACCAATGCACCAAGCTGCGCTGGCAGTGGTTCGCTGTGGCTTGGTTGGGCAAGCAACGCGGCGAGTTGCGGTGGCACAGGAATGTGTTGCCCGATCAAAGGTTCCACAATGCTGTCAAACTTTGCGGCATGCGCGGTGGCGGCAACAATCCATCGGCCTTGATCGCCTTGGGCGCGCAGTCGATGCAGCACTTCCATTGCGCATGCTGTGTGCGGGCAGATGATTTCGCCATGCTCGGTAAAGGTGCGTTGAATGCATGATTGAATGGCGGCGTCATCCACGCTGTCGGCCAAGACGGTGCGCTGCACATCCTGGAAGCGATGCAGCAGGCGTTCGACATTACTGGGCGCGCCAACATCCATCGCGTTGGCAAGAGTTGGAACTGTCGCCGTCGGTTCATACACACCGGTCTGTGCAAGCGTGACCAGCGCGCGATTGTTATTGGTGGCCAGCATCACTCGGTCGATTGGCAGTCCACGCTCGCGCGCAAGCAGGCATGCAAACGCATTGCCAAGATTGCCAGTGGGAATAACAAAGCTTGGCGGCTGGCCAAGATCCGCGACGCAGTTCAGCGCGGCATGCGCGTAGTAGGCCATCTGCGGAAGCAATCGACCAAGACTGATACTGTTGGCAGAGGTGAGGCGATGACGCGCCACCAACACCTGATCAGTGAGCACACTTTTCACCATGTTCTGGCAATCATCGAAGGTTCCCGCTACCCGAAAAGCCCGCACATTCCCGCCAAATGCGCCAAGTTGATGGGCCTGCCGCGCGGAGACGAGTTGATCGGGATACAGAATCACCAGGCGAAACTGTGGTCGATTGTGAAACGCCGATGCCACCGCCGCACCGGTGTCGCCGCTGGTCGCTACCAGTACGGTGGTGATTGCATCGGTTGGAACAATGCGCGCCAATGCAGCGGCGAGAAATCGCGCACCAAAATCTTTGAAAGCAGAGGTGGGTCCGTGGAATAATTCCAGCAAGCCAGTGTTTGAAGAAAGCCAGGTGGTGGGAGCATCGAATGTAAAGGCCTCGTCGATCATCGCGGTCAGGTGTGGCAGCAGCGGATCGCTTTTGAAGAGAGGCTTCAACAATTCAATCGTGCGTTGATGAAATGTGTCGCTCCATGCGCCGGGATGTGGCTTCAGCAGCGGCGGCATGAACAAACCGCCATCAGGTGCGAGTCCTTGTGCGATGGCTTCGGAAAGCGTGACCTCGATGCCGCCTCGCGTGCTCTGCACATTCATGCGATCACCATCGCGCCTGGCGCGTCCACGACACTGACGCATGCATCGCTTTGCAAATCGTGTTGTACGAAGGCGCTTTGCATCGCGTGAGCGCCTTGTGTAGCCGCTTCACACGAGGAAAACCAAGCAAAAACACTGGGTCCGCCCCCAGAAATGCTGCAGCCCAAGGCTTGGCATTCGAGCGCCGCTTGCTGCACCTGCAAGAAACCTGGAATCAACTTCGCGCGCCGCGGTTCCACCAACACATCGCGAAGACCGCGACGAATCAACTGCGCGTCGTCGGTGTAGCAACCGGCCAACACCAGAGCCAGCCCCTCGCTTTGCTCCACAAACGCATGCAGTGGATAGGGCTCGGTGAGAACACTTCGACTTACCCGCGTCTGTAAACAAAAGTGCGGACGCACCACCGCGGCGTGCAGCCACGCTGGCACTGGCACCTTCACCGCTGCGCCGTGTGATGGTGCGATCACCAACCCGCCAAGTAAGCATGGTGCAACATTGTCGCCGTGGGCGCTTCCGCTTGCAGCCGACTCGCCTTGCTTGGCTGCGTGATAAAGAGTTTCAATGCTCAGTGCCTTGTCAAGCACCGCGTTGGCTGCAACAACTGCCGCCACACTTGAGGCGGCGGAACCACCCATGCCGCTACCAAGTGCAATTCTTTTGTCAATACGCACATCAAAGCCAGTTCCGCGTGGACAGGATGCGAGCAGAGAAAGCAGGGCGCGACCAGCGGTGTTGTCAGCTGCAAGCAAGGGAATTTCAGCGGAAATACCAATGATTTCTAGTATCCGCACTTCACCAGAAGCGGTGCGCGTTACGGTGACACGATCGCTTGGACCTCGCAGCGCGTGGCCAAGCATGTCAAATCCCACACCCACATTGCCAACTGATGGCGGGGCGATGGCGGTCGCTGATTTCAAAGGTGGGCTCCAAGCGATGCGGCCACTCGCAACAAGTCCGCGAAGACTCCAGCCGCAGTGACATCGGGTCCAGCGCCAGGTCCTTGCACCACCAGCGGATTGTCGCAGTAGCGCCGCGTTAAGAATTGCACCACATTGTCAGTCAAGCGAATATGCGCGAAGGCATGATCCAGTGGCAGTGATACCAGCTGCAAGCTGGCTTCGCCCTGCGCTGAAAGCTTCGCGACATAACGCAGCACGCGCTGCTCGCTTTGCGCGGTGCGAAGTCGCGCGAGCATGGGCGCGTCCATTTCCGTAAGGCGCGTGAAGAATGCAGCAAGCGGGAGTGCACGCAATGCCTCGGGCACCAGCGATTCAAGTTTCACATCGTGCAGCGATCGCTTCCATCCCGCTTCACGAGCCAAGATCACAAGCTTGCGCGCCACATCAAGACCAGAGAGATCGTCGCGTGGATCGGGCTCGGTGTAGCCCAGTGCACGCGCCTTCATCACCATGTTTGAGAAGGCAACCGTGCCATCGAAACTGTTAAAAAGATAGGCCAAAGTACCTGAAAATATGCCTTCGACAGATCGCACTTGATCGCCCGTATCGATCAAGTCGCGCAGCGTGGTGATGATGGGCAAGCCTGCGCCCACCGTGGCTTCGTATCGAAATCGTGCGCCTGCTTTCTTGATCGCTTCATATCGAGCGAGTGGTCCCGATCCTGCGCACTTGTTGGGTGTGATCACATGAATGCCGCGCGCAAGCCAATCGGCGTAGCGATCCGCAACCGCATCGCTTGAACTGCAATCCACAATCACCGCGTTTGGAAGATGCTCGCTGAGCACATGCGCGCTGAAGGCGTTCAGATTAAGGTCGCGGTCCATGCATGCGGCGACGCGGTCAAGTGGCAGCATGGGATCGCCCAGAGCCATGCGTGTGCTTGAGGCGATTGCGCGCACGCGAAGATCGACGGTGCTGCGCGCAAGCAATCCCTCACGCGCGGCGGCGATCTGTCGAAGGAAAGCAGAGCCCACATGGCCCGGTCCGATCACGCCGATGCTGATCGTTTGCGCGCTTAGATAAAAGCCCGCGTGCACCGAGCGCAGGGCCCGCGCCGCGTCGGTGGCGTCGATGGCGACAGAAATATTCCGCTCCGACGCACCTTGGGCGATCATGCGCACATTCACCCCCGCGCGTCCGAGCGACTGAAAAAGTTGGGCTGAAACACCTGGTTTTCCAGCCATTCCATCACCTACTACGGCCAGCGCCGCCACGCCCGCGGTGGCGCTGACATCAGTGATTTGCCGCGAGGCGAGTTCGCGCGCGAAGGCCTCGCGCACCGCCTTCACCGCAACCTCGGCGTCGTGTTCGCGAATTGTGCAGCAGATAGAATGTTCAGATGAACCTTGACTAATCATCACCACCGACACGCCAGAGCGATGCAACGCTTCAAAGGCGCGCGCCGCAGTGCCGGGCACGCCGATCATGCCAGCGCCTTCGATATTGAGAATGGCCAACCCCGTGAATGTGGTAACACCTTTCACCGGCTGCAGCGGACCAGGCTCGTTGCTAATGCGTGTGCCAGGATGCGTGGGATTGAAGGTGCTGCGTGCGATGATGGGAATGCCTCGATCGAATGCTGGCGCCATGGTTTGCGGATGAATCACACTCGCGCCGAAATAGGCAAGTTCGCAGGCCTCCGCATAAGAGAGTTGATCGATCAGTACGGCTTCAGGCACTATGCGCGGGTCGGCGGAGAACACGCCATCCACATCGCTCCACACATGCAATTCTTTCGCGCCATACAAGGCGGCGAAGATGGCTGCGGAATAGTCGCTGCCGTTGCGACCAAGGGTGGTGATGCGCCCATCCGCAGTTCGCGCCACAAATCCAGTGACAATGGTGCGTGGCGCTGGCTGCGGAAAATGGCTGCGAAGTCGCAATGCCGAGTCTTCCCATCGCACCATCGCGCCCAACGCGCCGGTCTCCACCACCAGCACTTCACGCGCATCAAGCCAACGACTTGGCTGACCACGCGCGCGCAAGGAGGCGTCGATCATCATCGACGACCATACTTCGCCAAGTCCAGAGACCAGGTCAAGCAAATCATGTGAAAGCGCGCCGACACGCGACTGTGCTTGCAACAGTTCGCGCAGGTTGACAAACTCTGTCTTTAACTTTTCTACCATTTCCAAAGCGTGGTCGCCAAGCAATTCGGTTGCGGTGTCCACATGACGCTGTTGAAGCAGCGTGATCGATTCCTTCCAACGATCATCCTTGGCCGCAGCTTGCTTGGCAAGATCGATCAACGCGTCGGTTACTCCACGCATCGCAGAAATGGTGACCACCTGTGGCTCATCGCGCGCGATCAACAGATCGATCACCAGCGTCATTCGCGCCGCGTCCGCCACACTGCTACCGCCGAACTTGTGTGCAATCACGGTGCCGAGTGTAAGGCAGTGGCGAGAAAGCATCTCGCGCATCATCTGAAAGGGTGCAGTGAGTGCCCTGATACGGGGCTGAGCGAGGGGCGATGCTTATAGATTTCCGCGCTTCTCCTGCTCAAGTTCCAAGGCTTCAAACAGTGCCTTGAAATTGCCTTTACCGAAACTTTGGCTGCCACGGCGGGAGATAATTTCGAAGAAAAGCGTCGGCCGATCCTGCAGTGGTTTTGTGAATAATTGCAGCAAATAGCCCTCATCATCGGCGTCCACCAAAATGCCTAAATCGCGCACCGCTTGATGATCCTCTTGCACCGCCGCATGACCGTGAGATTTTAACATGGCCTCCACGCGTTGCCACACACCCGCGTAGTAACTCTCTGGAATCGTAAGAAAATCCACGCCGCGCCGACGCAATTCAGCGACGCTGTGCAACTCATCATCGGTTCGCAGGGCAAGGTGTTGCACACCCGGCGTCATGTCGTGCCACTCCAGATATTCCAGAATCTGACTTTTCTTTTTACCGGCGGCCGGCTCATTGATTGGCATCTTGATCAAGTGGTTACCGCTCGCCATCACCTTGCTCATCAGCGCCGAATATTCCGTGCCGATGTCCTTGTCGTCGAAGTGCTTGAACATCTTGAAGCCCAGTACATCTTCGTACCACTTCACCCAGTGATTCATCTTGCCTTCTTCCACATTGCCAACGCAGTGGTCGAAAAACTTTAGGCCACATGGATGCTTGCGGTTGTAATCATTCAGAGCGAAGTCGGGCACCAATCGAAACTCTGGCATGAAAGCGCCGCCGGCTTTCACCGTGGGAAGCATGTAATTGCCGGTGCGACTCACAAAACTATGCACCACGCGGCCATAGGTGTGCACGCCAGCCATGGTCACGCTGCCATGCGCGTCGCTGATCACCTTGGGTTCATAGGCGCTGGCACCGCCATTGTGCAAAGCTTGCTCGTAGGCCTTGGTTGCGTCAAAGACCGTCAACGCAATATCTTTCACGCCATCACCAAAGCGACGAATTTCATCGGAGCCTGCACCATCTTTTGAAAGTGGCGTCTCGAGCAGCAATCGAATGTTGCCTTGCGTTAAAAGATATTTCGCAGACTCGCGACTTCCAGTGGTGAGATCACAAATCTGTTCCACTTGAAAGCCAAAGGCGGTCGCGTAGAAAAACGCAGCTTGCTTGGCGTTGCCAACCAGAAAGCGAAGGTGATCCACATCAATCAACGACAGTGGATCGGTTGTGTGATCGAGCGTGGTGACGGATTGCTGAGCGGTACTAGTCATGCGTACATTCTAGAGAGGTGGAAAGGGATTCGGATAGACATTTTCATGCAAGTCGATACCTTCTCGTGGAATCCCATGAGCACCAAGAAGACCATCGCATTGATTGTCGCCCTTCTGATCACAGTGGCGTTGGTGATTGGATTCATCGCGCTGACTGCTGGCACGCCCAAGGGCATGGTGCCAAGCACGAACATGGCGCCAAATTCAAACTAACGCCCCAAACGAACGCCCCAAACGAACGCCCCAAACGAACGCCCCAAACGAACGCCCCAAACGAACGCCCAGTGATCGGCAGCTGTTTCGCTCTTCAATAGGTGATCGGTGCGTGCACTTCAAGATGTGGTAACACGGCGCGGCCCTGCAACGCCAGCAACTCGATCAGCACCGTTGCGCCCACTACATCCGCGCCGATTTGCTGCATTAAACGCACGCATGCGGCCATCGTGCCACCCGTCGCAAGTAAATCATCCACCATCAGAACGCGTTGACCAGGTCGCACCGCGTCGTCGCGCACCTCCAGCGTATCGCTTCCATATTCAAGTTGATACTGAACACTCTGCACCGGCGGCGGCAACTTGCCCTTTTTACGAATTGGAATAAATCCGCATGAAAGCGCCTGCGCCACTGCGGTGCCGAAAATAAATCCACGACTCTCCGCGCCAGCCACCGCATGAATGCCAGCGCCACGAAATGGGTTGGCCATAAGTTCAACAGCCAAGGCCAAGCCCGCTGCATTTCGCAGCAGGGGCGTGATGTCTTTGAAAAGAATTCCGGGCTTTGGAAAGTCGGGCACATCGCGGATTAAAAGTTTCAGCTGCGTGGTGGGCATCGGTTGATTGTGCGGGCAGATGCACACATCGCGCAAGCGGGGTTACTATGGGGGCATGTCCAAGCCCGAGGCAAGCACAAAGAAAATGGAGACGGTTGAGCCCGTCGGTAAGCGCGTGCTGATCCGCAAAGATGAGGATCGCAAGATCACCCGCGTTGGTATTCATCTTCCCGACAAGATCGAGATTCCAACCATCACTGGCCGCGTGGTCGCGATCAGCGCGCATGTCTCGCGCGACGACGACTATCCCATTAAGCAGTACGACCGAATTTTGTTCAATCCGCGCAACGGCGTACCCGTTGATTTTGAAGGGGACAATCGCCTCTTTGTGATTCCTGTCGAGGACATCGTCGCGGTGTTTCGCAGCGCCAAAGGCGAGGGCGCGTAGCGGTGGCCGCGGGAAGTTCCGACGCGTTTGTTCTTCCGGTGGCGACGGGTGCGGTGGTGGGTGCGTTGCATCCGCCGGGCTCAAAAAGTTTAACACAGCGTTGGTTGTTGTTGGCCGCGCTCGCCGAGGGCGAAAGCACCATTTTGAATGCGTTGCGTTCGGAGGATGTGGAGGCGCTCACGCAAGGACTGCGCACACTCGGCGCCACCATTCGTTGGACCGGTGCCGATTCACTTGAAGTGAAAGGTGTGGCTGGAAAATTTCCAGGTGGTGGTCGACTTGATGCACATGAAGGTGGAACCCCAGCGCGATTTCTGATGGCCGCCGCCAGCATGGCTTCGCGCGCGAGCGTGCTCGATGGATCGCAGCGACTTCGCAAGCGGCCGATGCAGGATGGCGCCGAACTTCTCAACGCACTCGGAGCGCAGGTGTCGCGAACCACCAAAAACGAATTGCCGATGGAAATAATTCCAATGCCATCTGTGCGCACAGGTGGTGCGGTTTCGATCCCGCGTCCAGCGAGCAGTCAATTTCTGTCCGCCATCGCGTTGGTCGCGCCGTGGATGCAGCACGGTCTCCAAGTGCAGGTGCAGGGCGGTTTGCCCAGCGGTTCCTATCTTGAACTCACCATGCAATGTCTGCGCCAATGTGGGGTAAAAGCCTCATGGAATACATCCAAGGGTGTGCTGCGGGTTGTGCCCAAAGTCATCAAGGGCTTCACCGTGGAAGTGGAACCTGACGCCTCCAGCGCGGCCTACGGATTCGCGCTCGCCGCGATTCTTCCTGGGTCCACGATTCGTGTGCCAGGGTTGCGCGTTGATTCAGCGCAACCAGACATGGCGGTGATGCGCGCGTTGATTTCTCTTGGCGCCACAGATGCCAGCGACGACACCGGCGCTGCGATCGCATGTGGAAAAGTATTGCATGGTGCAGTGCTTGACGCGAGCGATTGGCCCGATGGAAGCCTTGCGTTGATGGCCGCTGCTGCCACTGCGAGTGCGCCAGTTGAAATTCGCGGACTTGAAACACTCGCCGCAAAAGAGAGCGATCGCATCGAAAGTATGCGCGCATGGTTGGATGCGCTTGGCGCCACCGTTGAACGCGGGCCCGACTGGATTCGCGTGTGCGGTCCGCTTCGAAAAAAATCAAAGGTGCAGGTTGTCACGAATCGTGATCATCGCATCGCCATGAGCGCAGCGGTGATCGGGGCTGTGCATGGCGGAGTGCAGGTGGAGGATCAAGGCTGCGTGGCGAAAAGTTGGCCTGATTTTTGGAGTTCTTGGGGCAAACTTCTCGGGTTGTGACTGCAAGCACTTGATTGCGCGGGTGGTTCTCGCCGATACTTACCCAATGCGCGATTTCTGGTGGTTTGCCCGACGCTTGTTGAAGCGCCGCAAGGAAGTGGTGCTGGTGTTACTCGGCGCTTCGATCAGCGCTGGTGGTATCGGTGCGGCGCTGCTCAGTTTGGGGCCAGTATTGCGTCTGATTCTGAAGGAAAATGGCTCGCTTCAAACGCTCGCCACGCAGTGGAACCAAGCGCATGCGTGGCCGCACTTTTCGCTGTGGATGATCGAGTGGTTGCCGCAAAGCGCCTATGCCGGCGTGCTGCTGCTGTTGGTGGCATTGGCGCTGATGACCATCGTGGGCGCCGCGGCAAACTTTATGCACCAGATGGTTTCGATGGGCATGAGTTCTCGCACCGCGGCGATGGTGCGTCTGGAAATTTTTCGCCACGCGATTCATCTGCCACTGGCCACGGTGAATCGCCAGGGTCCGACAGATTTTACAAGCCGCGTGCTGCGCGATACTGGCGAACTGAAAGCTGGCTTCGAGGCGTTGACCAGCAAGACATTGGCGCAAGTCACCAAGGGCATTGCGGCATTCTTGGCAGCAGTGATTTTCGATTGGAGATTGGTGCTGGTGGCATTAGTCGCTGGGCCAATTCTTGCTCTGGTATTGCGCAAGACTGGCAAGAGCATTCGCAAAGGTTCGCGCGGCGCGTTAGAGGCAAGTGAGGTACTGCTCCGCAATACCAACGAAGCGTTGCAAGGTTTGCGCGCAGTGAAAACGGCGAATGCCGAGGCCGAAGCGCTGCGAAGATTCAGTCATTCAAATCACGCGGCGTTGCGACAAGAGATGCGTGTTCGCAAGGCGCGCGCCTTGTCGGGGCCGTTGGTTGAAATGCTGGCGCTGTTCGCGGTGATGGGTTTGGCGCTGATTGCGGCGCGGCAAATACTCTCTGGCGAGCTTGATTTTGACCGTTTTTTGCTCTCGCTTGGTTCGCTCGCCGTCGCCGCTGGAAGCCTGCGGCCGTTGGCTGGATTTGTAAATGAAATGCAAGCGGCTAGCGCGCCGGCCACGCGGTTGCGGGAGATTCTCGACAGCACTCGCGAAGACGACAGCGAGCGCAGCAAGCCCGCCCTTGCGCGTCATCAATCTTCCATTCGATTTGAGCAAGTCACCTTTCAATATCCCGGCGCTGAGCGCGCGTCGCTTGATCGGGCAACGCTGTCGATCGATCACGGTGAACGGGTGGCGATCGTGGGTCCAAATGGTTGCGGCAAGACCACGCTGCTTTCCATGTTGACACGATTGTTTCAACCACAAGCAGGTCGCGTGTGTGTGGATGGAATTGATGTGCAGTCGATCGATGTGCGCACACTGCGCGCGCAGATTGGCGTGGTGACGCAAGAGGCCACGCTGCTGAAGGGAACGATCGAAGAAAATGTTCGCTTTGGTCTGCGCGGCACCACCGACGCCAGCGTGAAATCTGCGCTGCAACGCGCGCACGCCTGGACTTTTATTGAGCGCATGCCTGGCGGCATGAAGGCCGATGTCAGCGAGCAGGGCAGCAGTCTCTCGGGCGGGCAGCGGCAGCGCATCGCAATCGCGCGAGCAATTCTGCGGGATCCTGCGATTTTGGTGATGGACGAGGCGACCAGCCAGATCGACGCAGAAAGCGAAGAACAGATCAATCTTGCGATCGCCGACTTCGGCGCGGGTCGCACCGTTCTGGTGATCGCGCATCGCCTCAGCACCGTGCTTTCATGCGACCGCATTGCGGTGATGGATCATGGAAGCATCATCGATGTGGGGCGTCACGATGAATTGCTTGGTCGCTGCGAGTTGTATCGGCGACTGGCGAAGGCACAACTTACCGAGGCGAAGTAAGCGGCTCGGGTCGCAGGTGTCGCAACAGAAACGCAATGCCTGCATCCTTGGACTGCGCTGCAAATGTTCCAAATCCAATGTGCTCATGCGGTGCGCCGGTGCGTGGATACACCACCAGTTCGGTCGCCATATCGCCGTTCACCATGCTCAGGCGTTCCATGAACTCTCGCTGCCACGCAATATGAATCCAATCGTCATACTGCGCGTGCAGCGCCAGCACCGGCGTGGGTTGCCAACGATCAAGATGACGCGCGGGTTCCAGCGCGTCGGCGCGGCGGGGATCGTGCTGCGCGCTTTCAAGATGGGTAAAGTCGCCGGTGGTGGCCTCCAAAAGTGCCGCGCAAAAGTGATGCGGTTGACACAGGCGTGCCAGCGCGATCATGCCCCCAAGGCTCATGCCACCGATGGCGACGCGTTGTAAATCGAAGCCTTTTTCCGCAGCCAAATCCTGAAGTACCGCGGGCAACTCCTGTAGCATGCGCTCAATCACTTGCATCGAATGCGCGCTGGTCTGCATCGCTGCCTCCTCGCGCTCGCCATGCCCAGGCAAATCCAACGCCACGCATGCGATGCCAGCACGCAGCAAACGCAGATAGCGGCTGTTGTCTAATTCTTTGTTGGCGGTGCGACCATGCAACCACAGCAGAAAGGGCAGAGGCCGCTGAGCAGGCAAATCTAATTCTGGATGCATCAGCAAGGCGGGAACACCCGCAAGATGCATCCACCGCGCATGGCGCTTGAGTGATCGTGGCAATGCGCTGCGCGAACCAACCATGCATGCACCGTAGCAGGATTTGTCTAACATCGTCACCCCTATGCTGCGAATACTCGGCGGTGAAAATAAAGGTCGAAAACTGATCACACCAGAAGGCAACGATCAAACGCGCCCAATGGGTTCACGCACTCGCGAGGGACTTTTTAATGTGTTGCGCGGCTGGTTCGCTGATGCGCGGGTGCTGGATTTGTTTGCAGGTGTTGGCACGCTTGGCTTAGAGGCAGTCAGCCGCGGTGCTGCGATGGTGTGGATGGTGGAGCAGGATCGCGAGGTATATCAACTGCTCAAACAGAATGTGGAGAGCTGCGAAATGGCTGACCGCGTGAAATTGGTGCGCGCAGATGCCCTTGGTGAAATTGCATTGATGGCAGTGCATGAGCCGCTCGACCTGGTCTTCATCGATCCTCCCTTTGAACTTGTTCGCAACACCGAGGGACTGCACACGGTCCTTGCGCAGGCCAAGCGCGTGCTTCACAAAATGAAACCCAAGTCCTTTCTGGTGATACGACTTCCGCAGATCGAGGGCGATGGTCCGCAGATCGAGGGCTTTGACGGACCCGAGCATCATCAATATGGAAAAGAGCAGCATGTGTTTTTCTATTGCCCGCATCATGCGGCCGCCGCCACGGAGCAAGCCTGATGAGCATGACGAACATGATCATCAGTGTGATCATTCCCGCCGCTGGAAGCAGCCGTCGCTTCGGTCATGACAAGTTGGCGCAAGATCTTGGAGGCCGCGCGTTGTTGTTGCGCACAGTTGAACTTTTTACCAAGCGCGATGAAGTGAAGTCGATCATCGTCGCCGCGCCACCTGATGAACTTGAAGATTTTCGCATGCGCTACGGCGCGCAACTGCAATTTCACGGCGTGCTGGTGGTGGCTGGTGGTCGTCTAGAACGCTGGGAAACCGTGAAAAACGCGTTGGCTGTTCTACCCGCCGACACCACGCATGTCGCGGTGCATGACGCCGCTCGTCCAGGCGTAAGCGACCATCTGATCAGCCGAGTATTCGAGGCGGCGAAAGCCCACGCCGCAGTGATTCCAGGTCTTGCGGTGGTCGACACCTTGAAGCGCGTCGGCGAAGAGTTGGTGCGCGCCGAGCAACAGGACGCCATCGCCGACATGATTCTTGGTGACACGATGGAGGCGGGAACAAGCAGCGGTCGATTTGTGCACAGCACGATTGATCGCGCACGCGTGGTGGCAGTGCAGACACCGCAAGTCTTTGAAGTGTCGTTGCTGAAGCGCGCCTATGCGCAAGCTGATCTAAGTGGCGCCACCGATGATGCCAGCCTTGTCGAGCGCTTGGGTGAACCGGTGATGGTGGTGGATGGCGAGTTTCGTAATCTGAAGATCACGGTGCCCGAAGATTTGGCGTTGATGCGTTCCATACTCGGACTGAAGTCGGTCGACGAACGCCCATCGCACAAACGATTTTAAATTTTACATGCCACTCTGCGTCAGCGTGGCTTCGTCGAGTTGGTAGAGTCCCACGAGCCAATTTTCAACAAGCAGTGGATCCACTTTGAAGCGGCCAGTCACCGTGCCGAAATTAAAAGTGTGGCGCTTGCCGGGTTTCACAGGCTCAAGCAGTTTTACCTCAAGCGCGTCGTAAGGCGTGGGCGGTACGCCGATGCAGCAGCCATCCCATTGATTTAGCATGGCAAGAATTTCGCTGCTTTCCTGCAGCATTAAAGGGAAAGCCACATAACCCTCGACACGAATCCATGCGCCATCAAGCATGGCGACGCGTTGAGGAAGCAGGTTTTCTTTCAGCCGCGGAATATAAGTTTTTCCGGCGCTAGCCAGACAATCCCAACCAACGCGATACGGATTCTCATGCGTGCCATCGCCTTCAATGCGGTACTTGCCATCGGCAAGAATGCTGCCGTCGGGTTGTCGCATGATCGCGCCGGGTGCGATCACCGCGTTGGCGATCGTGCGATCAAGACCAAGCGTAAGTCCTCCAGGTGGCGGCGCGGTGAGCGGTGCAGTTGCGGCGGTCTTTTGAGTAGGCGACTTTACATCGGCAGCGGAGACGCTCTTTGCAGTAGAGACGCTCTTTGCAGTAGAGATGCCCACGGTAGCGGAGAGAGCTGGTGTCACCGCCGCCACCGCAGGCTTCGATACAACCGCTGCAACCTCCGATGTAAAGCGTGGCGTAATCGTGCTGGCACGCTCAGCGGTTGGCAACAGCAACGCCGCCGCGCCAACGATCATGATGCAGCCAATGATGATCCATACAAGTTTCATGGTCTTACGCAGAAGGTCGCAGATTGTCCGCGACCGAAGTGCGATAGGCAACAACCGCCGGCAGCACGCTGGCAAGCGCTGCGAGAATCACCGCGCCCGCAAGCACGATCGCTGCGGAGCGCGGATCAAGATCTGGATGCACCACCAGTCCGATGCGAGATTTTAAGGCTTCTGCCGCGGCAAATCCGCCAATCACGCTGAGCGCAATTCCAGTGACACCGCCTGCAAGACCGATGAAGCAGGCTTCGGCGATCACCATGCCTTGCACACGACCACGCGACAAACCAATCGCGCGCAACACCGCGATCTGTCGTCGTCGCTCCGACATGCTGTTGTACAAAGCCAGCATGATGCTGATGCCGCTGCTGATGAACACTGCAACACCAAGCGCAATAAAGATTCCATCCACATTGCCAACGATGCCCCGTAGCCGATCGATTTGTTGCGCTGGTTGCGCCACCACAATGCTGGTGTCGCGGCGCAACGCATCGAACTGCTGTTGAATCGCCGCGCTGCCATCGCTGCCGACGCGCGTGGGCAGCCGCAACAAAATACCGGTGATCTTGCGATCACCCTCGGTCAGGTCGGCGGCGGTGGTGAGCGTTTCAATACCTTCTCGTTCGCGGCGGTCATGCGCATGCAGAATCCAACTGCTCTCCAAATCTGTGAACACCGCGCGATCATGCGCGCTGCCTGTTGGCTGCAAGATGCCCACCACGGTGAAGGGATATTCAGCGTGTTCATGCCCATGCTCGCTGCCGGCACCATGAGTGAGATGCACTAGCTGACCCAACTTTAGATTGGTGCCATCGGCGGCGTCTGAGCCAAGACAAATTTCAAAGTTTTTTTCTGGAAAGCGACCTTGTTGCAATTGCCACGGCTCGCCCTTGGCTGGTTGAAACTTGGTGAAAAATTCTGGCGCCGTGGCGCAGACAGGAAATCCACGAAAGCTGTCGCCTTGTTGCGTTGGAATCGCCCAGTCATATGGAAATCCACTGCGGATTTCATTGTATTTCTGCCAACTGATCGGATTCGACGGCGCGTTGGCATAGAAGACTCCGTTCAGCACCGCGACCAAGGGGCTGGAGTCGGCGCTGACAAGCAAGTGCGTTGTTCCCGATCCACGCTGAAAGGCTTCAAAGCCGGCGCTGCGAAGACTGAGCATGGTTAACAGCAATGCCACCGCCACCGCCACGCTTCCAGAGGTGATCGTGGTGCTTAAAAATCTCGCTCGCAAACTGATCAACACAACTCGTAGATCATTCATAGTGTCGCCGCCTCGCTCGCGAAAGTTCGCACATCAATAGTGCGTTGAAAGCGCGCGTGCATCGCTGGATCATGGCTGGCACACACCAATGCGGCGCCCGCGTCGCGGCAAGCTTTCTGAATCACCTCCATCGCCGCAATGGCGCTGTCCGTGTCAAGGCTTGCGGTTGGTTCATCCGCCAAGACCAACGCGGGTCGGCAGACAATCGCACGCGCAACTGCCACGCGCTGCTGCTGACCAACACTGAGATCGCTCGCGCGCGCCGTGGTGCGTTCGATGCCAAGTGCACGCAGCAATTCGCGCGCCCGAGGCAGATGCGTGCGTTCGGGTTCGCCCGCGGCCATCAACGCCAGTGCCACATTTTCTTCGGCGGTAAAATCAGGAAGCAGTTGATGGGTTTGAAAGACCAGACCGATGTGTCGTGCGCGCGCGCGATCTCGCTGCGACTCGCGCATGGCGCCAAGATTTTCACCGGCGACTTCCACCACTCCGCGTTGCGCCTGTAAAATCCCCGCAATCAGCCAGAGCAGTGTACTTTTTCCTGATCCAGAACCACCCGACAACAGCACCATCTCGCCGCAAGCCACCTGCAAGTTTGGCACGGCAAGCGCAAAACCATGCTCGCGTTGAAAATGTAGATCATGAAGACGAAGCGCGTTGGACACGGGTGCGATGGTAACCAAGCAGCCGATGCCTGTTCGCAAGACTTTGGAAATTAACCAACATCCGCCAGCCCCAGCGCTGGTCCGTGCGTGGCCAGTAATTTTCGACGAAGCAGTGTTGATTCAGTAGCCGTTAACTCTGGATCGCGTTCGATCCATGCCTGCGCATCGGCGCGGGCCAAGCGCAGCAAATCCGCGTCGGTCGAAAGATCTGCTACGCGAAAGGGGGCTAATCCAGATTGCCTGGCTCCAAATACTTCACCTGGTCCGCGCAAACGCAAATCGCTTTCGGCAATCTGAAATCCATCGTCACTGGCACCGATGGCGGCCAGTCGCTCGCTGGCCTCCTGCGTGGTGGCATCGCCGATGAATACGCACAAACTTTTCGCCGCGCCTCGGCCGATGCGTCCGCGCAACTGATGCAACTGCGCCAATCCAAAGCGCTCGGCATGTTCAACCACCATCAGACTTGCGTTTGGAATATCAATGCCCACCTCGATCACAGTAGTCGCCACCAACACTTTCGCAAACCCACTTCGAAATTTTTCCATCTGCGCCTCGCGCTCGTCGCGGTGCATGCGTCCATGCACATTGGCAATGGCAATACCGCGAAAGGGGCCTTCTTGAAGAAATCGGGTGTGCGAGGTGATGTCCTTCAAGCCCTGCTCGGATTCTTCTACCGCAGGCACCACCACATACGCCTGTTCGCCCGCGTCGATTCTGCTGCGCATGTAGGCGTACACCTCGGGCACCTTGCTCATGTCCACCACGCGCGTGACGGCGGGCTTGCGTCCTGGCGGTTTTCCTCGCAGCGTGCTGCTATCAAGATCGCCATACAAAGTAATTGCAAGTGTTCGTGGAATCGGCGTCGCGGTCATCACCAGTGTGTGTGGTACCAATGGAATTTCACCTTGGCCCTTCTGACGAATCGCCGCTCGTTGACGCACTCCAAAGCGATGCTGCTCGTCGATCACCGCTACCGCAAGGCTGCGAAAGGCAACGCCGCCTTCAAGCAGTGAGTGCGTGCCAACAACCAAGTTGATCGTTCCGCGGGCGAGACCTGCGACGATCGCAGTGCGCTCGGATTCGCTGCATGAGCCAGTGAGTAAACGCAACGAAACATCGCTGCCCTGCAACATGGCGCTGAGCACTCGATAATGTTGCTCGGCCAAAATTTCCGTGGGCGCCACCAAAGCCCCTTGATGTCCATGCGCCACGGCGAGCAACATGCAATAGGCGGCCACCGCGGTTTTGCCGCTGCCAACATCGCCTTGCAGCAGTCGATTCATCGCCGCAGGACGCGCAAGATCATGCAGCAATTCACCCAGCACGCGGTCCTGCTCGCCAGTTAAAACAAAGGGAATTCTGCTGCGAATATGCGCATCGATCGCGGCGTCCACCCGCAGCGCCACCGCCTTGGTGCGAGCTCGCAATTGCGCACGACGCATCATCACGCCAAGTTGCAGCAACAAAAATTCATCGAAGGCAAGACGGCGGCGGGCTTGCGCAAGTTCCGCGCGATTTCGTGGCGCGTGCATCGCCTTCCATGCCGATGCCAGCGACATCAGATCGCGCTCGCGGCGATAACTCTCAGGAAGCGGATCCTGCATGTGTGCGCAGACACCATCCACCGCGGCTGCCACCAATTTCTCAATCTCTGCGGAGCCGATCTCTTCGCTTGCGGAATAAATCGGGCGCAGGTCATCTTCGCCCTGACTGGTTTGATCGGCATGACCAGCATCACCAACATGCTCAGCGCGCCCACTCGCATTCGTCGGTGCCATCGCAGGCGAACCCGCTGCGCCGATCAACGCGGCACCAGCGAGTGCCTCGGGTATCCAACGCGGATTTCCAATTTCCAAATAACCTTGGCGCATCTTCGCCCGTCCCTCGGCCACACCGCGGTCGCCAGGATGCAATTTTTCCCGCATCCATCCAGCGTTAAACCACACCAAGCGCGCGGTGGCGGTGCCATCATCCAAGGTCGCCTCGATCATCGCACGCGGCCCGGGCTTCACACGCACCCGCGCAATCTCACCGCGCAGACGCACATTCACCGCATCCTGTTGCGCATCCGTCGCGGTCTGCGCAATCGTGCGCTCGGCCAATCGGCGCTCATGCCGCAGGGGAAGATGCCGCACCAAATCACCAGCGGTGCGAATGTCTAAGTGATGCAAACGCTGCATCGTGCGCGCACCCACGCCGGGCAATTGCTCGACCAGCGTGCGGGCATCTATGTTGGCGCGATCAATCACGGGCGGATCGTACGATGCCACGCCATGGCTCGACTTCCCTTTGATCCTGCGCGCGCTCGTGGTGGTTTGTTTGACAACGCGGCGACGCCAAACGCGGCGACGCCACATGCGGCGCAATCGCAGACGCCCGCGCAACCCAAGCCGCTCACCGTGGCGCAGGCCGCGACGCTGGTGAAGGGAACGGTGATGGGACTGGGTCGTCTTCGCATCCAAGGTGAAATTAGTTCACCGGGCATCGGCAAGCATTGTTACTTTCAATTGAAGGATGAAGGCGCTGTGCTTTCCTGCGCGATGTGGGGCAGCACGCTCGCACGCTCGGAGGTGAAACCAACGCAAGGGGAGAATGTGATCGTCGAAGGCGCCTTCGATGTATATCTGCCCAACGGAAAATTAAGTTTTATCGTCGATCGTTTGCAGCATGTGGGCGCAGGCGATCTCGACGCACGCTTTCGCGCACTCACTGCTGCATTGCGCGACCTTGGTTATTTCGATGAGGCGCGAAAAAAACCGTTGCCGCTGCTGCCGCGCCGCGTGGCGATCGTGACCAGTCTTGGTGGCGCCGCCCTGCAAGACTGCTTCAAAACAGCCAAACTTCGCTGTCCGTGGATTCCGCTACTGATCGTGGGAGTGTTGGTGCAGGGCGCCGACGCCGCTGGCGAAGTTGCCAGCGCCATCGACACGCTGAACGCCCAACGCACGCAACTTGGTATCGATGTGATCGTGGTCACGCGTGGTGGCGGAAGTCGCGAAGACCTGCAAGCCTTCAACGAACGCATCGTCGCCGACGCCGCATTTCGCAGTGTGCTTCCGGTGGTTGCGGCGATCGGCCATGAGTGCGACACCAGCGTGCTTGACTTGGTCGCCGATCTTCGCGCCAGCACACCTACGCAGGCGATGATGGCAATCTTTCCAGAGCGTGAAGAATTGCTGGCGCAACTGCAGAGCCTTCGTGATCGACTCACCATGCATGCGCGTCGATCCATGCGTGCGCATCGGCAACAACTTCAGTCGCTCGCAACACGAAGTTGTTTGCGCGACGCGCGAGCGCTGCTTCGACTTCCACGGGAGCGACTTGCCCGCGATACCTCGCGCTTGCGCACGGCGATCGCGGCGCGACATCAACGCGCGCGCGGCGAGCTTCAACTGCTTGCCCAACGCCTGCATGCCTGCGCGCCGCGAGCCGCCGTCACCCTCGCCGACACCCGCCTGCATGGATTGCTTCGACGCTTGCGCACCCTCACCGCGCATGGCATGCATCGCCAGCGGCTGCGTTGTCAGGGGCTGCAAGCGCGGCTTGAATCGGTGGCCCCCGAGCGCGCCCTTGCCCGCGGATATTCCATCACTTTTGATCACAACGGCCATCCCATTCGCGATGCCGCCAGTATTCCACACAACACGCTGATCACCACCAGGCTGCACCATGGTGAACTGCACTCGCGCACCGAGTCGCCACGGTAGATTCTCAACATGGCTCGAATCACCAGCAACCCAGAGAACGCCGACGAAACCAAGGCGAAACTTTCCTACGAAGCGGCGATGTTGGAATTGGAAAAACTTGTCCAACGCATGGAGCAGGGCGAGGTGCCGCTTGAAGAAAGTCTGCAATCCTTTGAGCGCGGCCGTGCACTGGTCGCTCGATGCAAAATTGTTCTGGATGACGCCGAGATCAGAATTCAGCAACTGAGTCTTGATCAGTTGCAAGCGGGCGAAGGAAGTTAAGTGCTCACGCAGCCGCCGGGCTTGGATCGCCTGGTGATCCTGGTGCCCACCCTGTTGCAGGCCGCTTTCTTTTTCGCCCTCGGCGCAAGTGTGGCTAGTTTTGTGAATGTGATCGCATGGCGTTGGCCCCGCGGTCAAGGCATTGTAAATCCACCGAGTCGCTGCAGCACCTGCGGCCGCTCGTTGCAGTGGTGGGAAAATATTCCGATCCTGTCGTGGATCGCCTTGCGCGGTCGTTGCCGATCCTGCGGCGTGCGCATCGGATGCTCGCATGTGTTGGTGGAACTTGGTGTCGCCGCGCTTTTTGCCGCCACCGTGGTGCTGCTCTATGGTGGACCATTCACCGAACGCGCTGCCCCCGATGCCACATGGTGGACGCGACTTGGCGCATGGGAAACCGCGCCGGCATTGCTCGCGGTGCTCTCGCTGTGGGGCTGCTTGATCGCCGCAAGTTTGATTGACGCGGAGACTGGTTACATACCTCTTGGTATCACTTCGCTCGCGATGGGTGTTGGACTTGTCGCGATGACCGCGCAAGGATGCATGACGCGCGCGACCGATCCCTTTCTGCTGCCTGGTTGGCCCACGGGTTTTCTTACTCCGATGTGGGTTGGTGTTGGGCTGGGCGGTTTGATCGGCGTCGCGAGCGCGGCGGTGTTGCTGTGGAAAAATTGGTTGCCGCGAAGTTTCGCAACCATCGATCCGATCGAAGAGGTCGCCGCAAGCGTTGCGCGCAAAGAGGTGATGAAAGAATTTTTATTCCTCGCCTTGCCGCTCGTCGGTTGCATCGCGGGTGGTTGGTTGTTTCGCGATGCAGCGTTGCCAGCGCCGCTTGCCGCGCTCGGTGCGAGTGCACTTGGACTTCTGGTGGGCGCTGCCACCATCTGGCTGACGCGCATTTTTGGAACGCTGGCGTTTGGTCGCGAGGCGATGGGACTTGGCGATGTGCACCTCATGGCAGCAGCGGGCTGCGTGATCGGTTGGCGCGACAGTTTGATCACCTATTTACTGGCGCCATTTCTGGCCTTGATCTGGGTGCTGATCAGCGGTGGGCTTGCGAAAATGCGGGGTAAAACCGCACGGGAACTACCGTACGGACCGCATCTTGCGCTCGCCTGCATGATTGTATTTTTGCTGCGCCCGTGGGTGGTGCCGATCACCTCAACGCTGTTCGGTCTGCCGTGATCGCCAACGACCGCACCGGTTATGAAACCGTGCAGACGCACGACCACTGCACTTGCATTAGTATCGCCCGTCATCTTCACTGCTTCTTCAATCTGCGCACGAAAATTTAAAAGGAAATCACACATGCTCAATCGAATGCTCGCACTCTCAACACTCGCCCTCGCCATCCTTGTGACAGGTTGCAAAAGCAATCCAGACACTGCTTCGCTTCAGAGCGAGAATGAAAGTTTGCGTCAGCAGTTGGACAAGAGCAATGCGGCGCTTGAAACCGCCGAGCGCGAGCGTCAAGCCGCCGAAGCCCGCGCCAATGACAAGCCAGCGAACACCGCGACCACCAGCGCCGCCAGCAGCGACTTTGCGGGCATCGAAGGTGTCAGCGCCACACGCGTTGGCAACGAAGTGCATGTCAGCATCGAGGGCGATCTGCTCTTTGACAGCGGCCGAACATCGTTGAAGGACACCTCCAAGAAAAGCCTGGATAAGTTGCTCGGCGTGTTAAAGCAGAAGTACGCCGGCAAATACATTCGCGTTGCGGGTTTCACCGACACCGATCCAATCAAGCGCTCAGGTTTCAAGAGCAACTACCACCTTGGTTTCGACCGCGCCTATGCGGTGCGCGAATACATCGTGGGCAAGGGTCTTGATGGCAAGATTATTTCACTCAGCAGCTTTGGTCCCGATGTTCCATTGAAGACCAAAACGCAAAGCCGTCGAGTTGAAGTGATCGTGGTTGACTAAACCACGCGACTAGAACTTCAGTTCCAATCCCTCTTCTTTTACCTTGCGAACCAGCATCTGCAGGTCGCGCAAGGTCAGGCTGAGACGCTGCGCGGCGTCGGTCATCTCGTTGTATAGCTGCGGATCGCTGATCAATCGACCCAAGGTTCCTTCGCCACTGGTCAGTCGCGCCAGGATGCTGTCCACCTGTTCACCGAATGAAGTGAACTTGGCTTCGAGCGTCGGCGGATTTTTTGGATCGATCATCACCACCACATCGGTGCTTGGTGGAATTCGAAAATCAATTCGCGAACCACCGCCAAGCAAGCCCGCAGAAATCGTTGGTCGCACCGTGGTCGGAATGCGCTGTGCAGCATCGATTTCAAGTTTCAGTACCACAGGAAAGCGCATACCAGGTTCAAGTTCGATGCCGGTCACTTCGCCAACAGGCACACCTTCAAGCATCACTTGACTGCCCACACGCAAACCCGAGGCGGCGTTCACACGCATGGGCAGTGTGAATCGCTTCTCAAGCAGGAAGGTAAGTTCGCCGAAGAAAAGCAGTAGGGTTGAAAGCCCCGCTAGCGCGATGATCGATGTAAGACCCACCATAAAATCCTGCCAGGTATGACGCATAGGTTCACACTCTACGCTGAAGCCGCGGGCGTGGTAAGAAGATTATGAACACGATTGATTTCAGCGAGTTCTTCAGGGTTTGCCTCGCCTTTCAGAAAGCGCGCCACCACCGGATCCTGGGCGCTGCGGAACAACTCGGGGACGCCCTCCAAACGCACCGTGCCTTCGTGCAACATCACCATGCGATCGGCCACCTTGAAGGCGCTGGTTAAATCGTGTGTCACCACCACGCTGGTGATGCCCATCTCGTCGGCCAACTTTAAAATAAGTTCGTTGATCACATCGCTGGTGATCGGATCAAGACCGGTGGTGGGTTCGTCGTACAACACAACTTCAGGCTGCAACACGATGGCGCGGGCCAACGCCACGCGCTTGCGTTGACCACCGGAAAGATCGGCAGGCATTTGCTTCAACTTTTCCTCAAGACCCACCATGCGCAACACTTGAACCACGCGTTCATCGCGCGCGCCGACCTTGGTCAGCCCATGCTCCACCAGCGGAAAGGCGACATTGTCCCCGATCGTGAACGAGTCAAAGAGCGCGCCTTGTTGAAACAAGTAGCCAATCTTGCGACGCACACCCACAAGATCGCGATCACGCACCAGATCGATGCGTTGATTGCCAAAGAACACTTCGCCGCGGTCGGGACGCTCTAATGCCACCAAATGCCGGAGTAAAACGCTCTTTCCACAACCGCTCGGTCCCATCACGACGGTAGTGCGACCACGCGGAAATGCGATACTTGTGCCGCGCAATACCTGTAACGCCCCGAAAGATTTATGAAGATCTTGTACGCGCATAGCGAACTCGTTCTGATCGGACATCTTCGTATCATCCCCAATCAGGCCAATCATGCAAACCACACGCATTCTGCTTGGTGAAGTATTCAAGGCGCATCAACTGCGCTGCCGTGAGCGCGCCACCATCGCCGCGTCGCATGCACCCAAGGTGTCGCTGCGATGATGGCATGGAACGACGATCAAGACATCGCCAACGAAGGTGGACTCGCCGGCGATTTTCGCAGTCAACGCCCACGCTTTATTTCGCCGATGACCTGGTCGTTGCCGCTGATGCGCGTAGGAGATGTCGCCGTTCGCGTGCACGCGATTTTTCTTCTGCTGATCGCTGTTGAATTGCTGCGCTCTAGTGTTGCCAGCGCGCCACGCACGCTGGCATTGCCCATGACTGCCTTGACGCTGGCATTTCTTTTCGCACTTTCGCTGCTGCACGAAGCGGCTCGCACCTTCGCCTACCGCCGCATCGGCGGTGATCTGGACGAGTGGTTGTTGTGGCCGCTGGGCGGACTCTGCAACGCGGATGTCGGCGATCAGCCGCATCGGTTGACATGGTGTGCACTGGTTGGTTGGTTGGCGCAGTGCTTGCTTGCGTGCGTGGTGGGTGCGGCGCTGTGGCAACAAACCGGTCTCCTCGTGAATGGCGCGATTCCGCTGCCGTGGACCTTGGAAGGTTTCCGCGAAATATCCATCGGCGGCGCCGGCCTTGGCGTTGAGGCGCTGTGGTTGCTGCAATGGTGCAATCTGGTTTCGCTGCTCGTGCAATTACTGCCGGCATTTCCACTCACAGGCGGCCGCGTATTGATGGTGCAGTTACAGAAGCGGGGCACGTGGAGTTTCGCCGCACATCGCACCGCGCGATCCGGAGTGGTATGCGCGGTCGCCTTGTTGATTGCGGGCATCGTCTTTGACAGGTGGTCACTCACGGCGCTGGCGCTGGTCGTGTGGATCGCAAGTCGTGAAACCTTGCTGCGCGTGCAGTCTTCTGATGAATTTCTTGAACCCGCACCAAGCGAATCCAAGCGCGTGCAACGCCAACCTGTCAGCGATCAAGCTGAGATTGACGCCATCCTTGAAAAAATTAACCGCAACGGAATCAAAAGTCTTTCTATCCGCGAGCGCTTCAAGCTCAGCGCCGCAACACGCCGTCGTCGTGATAACGGCGGTAGCAGTCGCTAGGCTTGCGCAATGGCATTTGAAGACCGCGACTGGAACCGAACGCAAGCACCCCAGCGCGGCAACGCATGGCGACTGAAGCGTTACAGCGTAAACGCATGGATCATCGCGCTCTGTGTTGGCGTCTTCGTGATCGATGGATTTCTTGGCAAGACATTCTCCTCGACCATGATCATCGAGAAGACCACGCTGCAAGGCGCGCCGTTGCCGACTGTTGATCTGGCTGCGCGACCCACGGGGAAGGCGATTTCACTTCAACTTGCGGCGCAGCAGTGGGGCGTCGAGGTGATAAAAGCTGCGCAAGCATCGCAGACTGCGAGTCGAGAAACTTTGGTGCAGCCCCTTGCATTGAATGGCAATGTGGTTGGGCTGGCATTTAGTCTGCCCAGTTCACCGCTGAAAAACCTGCTGCATTTCAGCACCAGTACAGCGTTCATGGGTGACAGCGGATCAGGGCGCGGCTTTCCGCAACTGTGGCGCTTCATCGGCTTTCAATTTCTGCACGCCAATCTAACGCACTTAATTTTTAACATGATGGGTCTGTGGTTTTTCGGTCCTGTGGTTGAACGCTATCTCGGCGGCAAGCGCTACGGCGCCTTCTATCTGCTCTGCGGCATGTGCGGCGCGGCGATGTATTTGCTTTTAAATTTCCTGGGATCACAACTGCTCATGATGCGACCCGATTGGCATCTTCCATTTCTGCTGCCCAACAATCCGACCACGCCGTTGATCGGCGCAAGTGCCGGCGTATTTGGTGTGATCATGGCGGCGGCGTATCTGATGCCGCGCGCAACCGTGTTGGTGTTCTTTGTGATTCCGATGCAATTGCGAAACCTGGCCTACGCGTTGGTCGGTGTCGCGTTGCTGACGATTTTCTTCGGCGGCGATAACGCTGGTGGAGAAGCGGCGCATCTTGGCGGCGCCATTGCTGGCTTCACGCTGATTCGCAAACCGCATCTTTTGCACACACTCTTTGACTGGATGGGGCGCGTCGATCCCACCAGTCAATCGCGTCGATTGCGTCGCGGCCGCATCAAGGGCGTGGTCGCAGTCGCAGACATCGACCGCATACTTGACAAGATTCAGCGCGAAGGTTTGAACAGCCTCACGGAACAAGAGCGGGCAACATTGCGTCAAGCGAGCCAACGCTAACCATGTCGATTCGACTGGAAATTCTTGCACATTCCAACGAAAATCACGCGCGACTTGGTCGCGTGCATACGCCTCATGGCGCCTTCGATACACCGGCCTTCATGCCCGTCGCCACCGCCGCCGCGATGAAAGGCCTGACGCCTGAACAGGTGCGCGGCACTGGCACGCAGATCATCCTGAACAACACGCTGCACTGCATGGTGCGACCAGGCGCGCAACGCATCGCCGAATTCGGATCCTCGCACAATTTCATGCGCTGGCAGGCACCGATTCTGACCGACTCTGGTGGCTTTCAAGCTTTCTCGATGGCCGACCTCAGTACGCTTGATGATGACGGCGTCACTTTTAAATCATTCGTCGATGGCGCGCGCGTGCGCATGACTCCAGAAGTCAGCATGCAGGCGCAAAATTTGATCGGCGCCGACATCATCATGGCCTTTGATGATTGCCCGCCCGCTGCGGCGGAGGTTCCGATTGAACGCGTGCGCCAGGCGATGCTGCGAAGTGTGCGGTGGTTGCAGCGTTGTCGCGATGCCCACGCCCGCATCGACACGCAAGCGCTCTTTGGCATTGTGCAAGGCGGCACCTTTTTAGATCTGCGAAAAGAAAGCGCGCAGCGCACCTGCGAAATTGATCTGCCCGGCTATGCGATCGGTGGCGTGGCGGTAGGGGAAAGCCCCGAGCGCATCGCCGAGACCGTGCGCTTCACAACGCCGCTGCTTCCTGTTGATCGACCGCGCTACTTGATGGGCGTTGGCTATCCACGCGACATCGCCATGGCAGTCGCCGCCGGAGTTGACATGTTTGACTGCGTGCTTCCAACTCGCAATGGTCGCAACGCATTGGCATTCACACGCGAAGGCACGCTGCGCTTACGCAACGCTCGATTCACCGATGACCACACGCCCATCGAGGCCGATTGTGACTGCCACACCTGCGCCAGCGGATTTAGTCGCAGTTACCTTAGACACCTCTTTCAAGCGAGGGAAATGCTGGGTCCCACACTTGTCAGCCTGCATAATGTGCGGCTGTACCAAAGACTGATGGTGGACATTCGGGGCAAGATCGGTTGCAATGCGTGGTCTTCGCTCGAAGCGGCCTGGCCTTGCCTCTCGGCAGTGCCTCTCGAGCCCATTGGAGAAATTGAATGACCCTCGCTTTTCAGGATGCACCATCGCTCGCGGGCAAGCCCGCAACGCCCGCAGTACCCGCCGCCTCCGGAGCAGGCACTGCGCTCACTACGCAACCAACGGGCGCGCCTCCAGGGGCCGAAGTGTTCTGGATTTTTATTTCCCTGCTGCTGGGCATGGTCTTGTTAAGCACCTTCAGCAGTCGCAAGCAAAAGAAGCAAAAAGAAAAATTGCTCTCGGGCTTAAAGAAGCATGACCGCGTGATCACCACTGGTGGCATGATCGGTTATGTCGCTGAAGTGAAGCCCGATGTGGTGGTCCTGAAGGTAGAAGAAGGTCGCGATGTGCGCATCACCTTTACTCGCGACTCAATCGCCGCGGTTGTTCAAAGCGCGGCGGTGGAAGAATCCGCTGCCGCCGATGACAAGGCCAGCACATAAATTTTACGATCACCATCTGCACGAACACCATGTCACGATCACACTTTGATCTCCACTGAACAGGAAAAATATTCATGAAGCGCACTGGGCTGAACCTTGCATGTGTCATCGCAATCTCGCTACTGTTTTTGTGGATGGTGTGGCCACCCAAGCAGACGCTGCGCTTAGGAAAAGATCTGCGCGGTGGTGTCAGCCTGACCTATGCGGTGAAGATGCCCGCCGACGCCAAGAGCGAGCAGGTGCTGAAGCAAGTGATCGAAGTGTTGAAGCAACGCGTGAACCCCACTGGCGTTCTTGACATTAGCTTCGCACCGCAAGGACGCGACCGCATCGAAGTGGTGATGCCGCTGCCAAGCCCTGAAGTGCAGGTAAAACAAGTGGTATTTCGCGATGCACTGGCCGCACTGGTCAAGCGCACACGCATCGATGTGACCGATCTTGATCAGGCGCTGGCGGCGGGCACTGCGGTGAAACAGTACGGCGCCAATGACGCGGCTTTCCAACAACGCATCACGGCGCTGCAAACCGCTTACAACACTCTTCAGAAAGTCACTGCTGATTTGGCCGCCGTGAATACTGCTGGTCGCGCCGCAGGTGATGCCGAGAATGCGGTGGCGAAAAGCCAGATCGATCTTGAGCGCAGCCGTGAAGGTATCGCTGGTCGAGGCTTAAGCGAGGCGCGTGTGATTCGCATTTTATCTTTGGATAAATCGCCGATCGCCATCCGCGATTCGGCTACTGGAAAACCCAAGACAGGTGATGATGGCAAACCCCTCAGCGGTCCGAGTCTGCGCGAGAAGGCGGTGACATCACTTCGCGCTGAGACGCCGATCGCTGGCAACGAGATTGATCAGGTGGTCGCCGCATGGACCGACTACGAACGCTTGCGCACCAGTCTTGATGACCCAGAAGATTTGAAGCGCCTCTTTCGCGGTGCCGGTGTGCTTGAGTTTCGCATCGCCGTGAGTGATCGCGCCGCCGAGGGTGTGAATCCGCAACAGATGCGCGATGAACTGAAATCCCGCGGCCCTGTCGCTGGTCAAAGTCCGGTCGCGGCGTGGTTTCCTGTCAATGATTTAAAGCAATGGGCCGAAGCGCCAGCGCAACGCGCATTACTTGAGCAAGATCCCGCCTCATTCTTCGCGGCACGCGATTTGGTCGGCGGTCTCTATGACGGACGCGTCTATCTGCTTCTGTACACAACGCCTGATCGCAGTTTGACGCACGGCACAGGAAAAAGTTGGAGCATCGAACGCGCCTCGCGAGGCGTGGATGAACTTGGTCGAACCAGCGTCTCCTTTCATCTTGATCAGTCTGGCGGACAAGAGATGAGTCGACTCACCGGACCCAATGTCAGCAAGCCGATGGCGATCGTGCTGGACGGTCAAGTCTTCACCGCTCCCACATTGCAAAGTCGCATCGGTGGCAGCGGTCAAATTACTGGAAGTTTCGGCGAGGAAGAAATTCGTTATCTGATCCGCGTGCTGTCAGCGGGCGCACTTGAAGGACAGTTGAGCGCCGATCCAGTCTCGGTCAGCGTGCTTGGACCCTCGCTTGGCTCCGACAATTTGCAACGCGGTTTGCTCGCGGTGGGACTCTCCATTCTGGTGCTGGCGATCGTAAAAGTTTTGTACTACCTCGTCGCTGGTGGCATCGCCGATCTTTCGCTGATCGTGAATGCGTTGGTGATCTTTGGCGTGATGGCCTTTATGGACGCCACTTTTACGCTGCCAGGCTTAGCTGGCGTTGCGCTTAGCATGGCGATCGCGGTCGACGCCAATGTGCTTATTTACGAGCGTATTCGTGAAGAATTGGTGATTAACAAAGAGCCGCTGCGCAACGCGGTGCGCTTGGGTTTCCGCCGCGCCTTCGCCGCCATCTTCGACGGCAACATCGCCAACTTGATTATCTGCACCATGCTGGTGCTGTTCGCAGGCACCGAAGTGAAGGGCTTCGGTGTCACCATGGCCATCGGTGTCTTCGCAACATTTATCACCGGCTTGTGGGTGACACGGGTCTTCCTTTCGGTGTGGACCGAGTGGTTGGGTCAGACCAAATTACCGATGTTGGCGATTGTCTTTCCGAGTGTGGCGCGCACATTGCTTCCGAAGATCGATTGGATTCGTATTCGCCGCATGTTGTTGGGTGGCGCCTTCATCGTGGCGGTGATCTGTCTCTTCGGCATCATCACCCGCGGCTCCGACATCTTTGAGACGGAGTTTCGTGGCGGTGTGTCGATCACCATGACGACGCGCATGGCCAAGCCTGGCGAATCCGCGGACGCTGCCGGACATCTGTTGCTGTCGCGGGCCGAAGTGGAGCACCGTGTGCAATCTGTTGGCGTGCAAAATCCAACCGATGTGATTTTAAGCGAATTGCGCGCGGCCACCGCGTTAACGGTGGGGGATCAGACCGCTGATTTCCGCGCCAGCACCTTCCAAATTAAAATTCCAAATCCAACCACTATCGCTGACGAAAGCAAGATCACCCGCACAGTGACCGATGCGGTTGTGAAAGCATTTGCAAGCGAAATGGATGCGCGTCTGCCATCAAAGTTTACCGGTGAAGGCGATGCCACCCACGCGAAGCACACTTTTCCGCTTGAACGCGAAACGATCGGCGCCAGCATTTCCCGCGAGGGACTCGATCGACCCGTCGGCACTTACCGCGGCGGCGTCGCGGTGGTGATTGATGGCATTGATCCACCAGTGACCACCGATGATTTAAAGCAGCGCATCACTCGGCTTCGCAATCAACCGGACTTCTCCGCGCAAGCGGGGCGTGACAGCGATGTGATTGGACTCGATCCAGTCACGCTGCCATCGGGTCAACGCGCTTTCCACTCAGTGGTGGTGCTGGTCTCCGATGCATCGATTAATTCGTTGAAGTCACCGATCGAAACATGGGACGCGTCGCTGGCTGCGCCCGAATGGAAACTGATCGCCACCGCCCTTGGTCAAGGCACCACACTCGACCAGGTGAGTAGCTTCAGCCCAAGCGTTGCGCGCAGTTTGGTCGCCAACGCAACCGTTGCCGTCGCGATCAGTTTGGTCCTGATGTTGGGTTATATTTGGGTGCGATTCGGTTCCTTCCGCTTCTCGTTCTGCACGGTGTTGGCGTTGATCTTCAATATGATCGTCTGCCTTGGCGCCTTGGCATTCAGCGGCGTGATCTCGCGAACCAGTTGGGGTGCGGCCCTCAACATCAGCGATTTCCGCATCGATTTGAATGTGGTCGCGGGTCTGCTCACGGTGCTCGGCTACGGCTTGAACGACACCGTGGTGATTCTGGATCGCGTTCGCGAGAACCGTGGCAAGGCCTCTTATGCCACTCGTAATGTTGTCAACGCAAGTATCAACCAAAGTTTTGGTCGCACCGTGCTCACAGGTGGCAACTCCGTCGCGACGGCATTGATTTTGTTTGAACTTGGCGGCAGCGGACTTCGACCCTTCGGATATGTTTACTTCGTCGGTGTGCTGGTCAGCACTTTCTCCAGCATCGCCATCGCCGCCACTCTTGTGTACACCCGTCGCGAGGATCCAACCGCGCTTCCAGAAGAAGTCTCTTCTACCACTTCCATCGTGCCTGCTTAACTTGTTAGGGGAATCAACATGAACAAGCCATTGAAACTTTTAATCGCCGTCGCCGTGCTCGCCTTCGCAGCCGCGGGTTTGTATTACGCCTGGCTTGCGCCAACTTCGCGTGATGGTTCAAACGCCTCTGTGCGCTTAAAGCGACAAGACCAAGAGGGACCCAAGGTTGTTGCCGATCCCGGTGGTCATGATCTGCGCGAAGCGACCAGCATGAACCGCGATGCGATGCCAACACCGATTCCAACAACGAGCAACGCCCCTTCAAATTTCAATCCAAGCGCTGGCGCATCGACTGGCTCGACTACCGCCACCGTGCCAGGATTTGTGGCTGCGAATGCACCGATGAAGCCACTGCCTGCGAGTGGTCTGCCAGGCTTTGCACCAGTCGGCGCTGCTGGCACCACTGCGGTGATCACTTCGAGCGCAGGTGGAAGCAAGCCTGTTTCGCCCGCGATGCCGTCATCGATGATCACTGCGACGCCTGCGCCAATCGCAACACCTGTGAAGCCAGCGCCTGTTGTTGAAAAAACATACACCGTGAAAGAAGGCGACAGCATCGCGGGCATCTGGCGCGATCTCACAGGCAGCGAAGTTGGACACGAAAAATTGCTCGCGGCAAATCCTGGCGTGGATGCATCGCGGTTGAAAATCGGCGCAGTGTTGAAGGTGCCGTTGAAGGTGCCAATGATTGAAGCCGCCGCGAAATCAACGGCGACCAACGGCGCCACTTCAAAGTTTACGACCACTGCATCCACCACCAGCGGTTCAGGCGCGACCGCGTATGCGGTAGAAAGCGGCGATACCTTGACGCAAATTTCAAGCAAGGTGTATGGAACAGGTAAATTGTGGAAGCAGATCTACGATGCCAACAAACCGTTGATTGGTTCTGATCCAGCGGCCTTAAAGATTGGAATGGTTCTGCAGATTCCAGCTAAAAACAGCAGTGTTTCCGCACCGGCGGTCAAGTCCACCACTCCCCTGGTCACACCCGCTGCCAAATCAACCGCATCGACAACACCGGCATTGAAGACCACGACAACAGTGCCATCGACAACGCCATCGACAACACCATCGACAACGCCATCGACAACACCATCGACAACACCATCGACAACGCCGACAACAGTGCCATCGACAATTCCACCAACAACGCCTTCAACTACAAAGCCTGGCGCAACGAATCCGCCGGGCGTTGGCTGAACGACTGCTGTTTTACAAGCAAGACTTCGTGTGGCGTGACCGATAATTTCTATTGGCCACTGTACGCAGACTTCGCAGCGATCACCGCAGTCGCACGCAATCGATCGGCGTTCACACCACCGACCACCACGCAAGTCACCTGCCTATGTGAAAGAATCCATGGCATCGCGTGCGCGGGTTGCAAGTCTCCGCTCGCAAGCGGCTTCTTGATAAACACCGCTTTGCCAGCGGCGCCAGCCAGCGCGATGGCTTCACCCATCGAGGCATCACGCGGATGAAATTCCAGCATCACCGCGTCGATCTGCGTCTGCGCGATTGCGGCCAACGCACCAGCGCATGATTTTGGGGAAAATCCAATCGCGCGAATCTGCCCGCTTTCCTTTGCACGCTGCAACGCTTGCACTGCGCCGCCATCGCGCAAGATAGTTTCATCATCGCCATTGGAATGCACCCACACCAGATCCAGCCATTGGGTCCGCAAAAGTTCAAGGCTGCGCAGCACGCTGTCAGCGACCGCCGCTTCGCCAAAGTCATACGCGCTTACGCCTTGATGAAATTGTTCGCCCACCTTCGTGCTGAGAAATATGCCGCTGCGACGATCGCCCAGCGCCGCGCCAATGCGTTGCTCGCTCAGCCCGTACGCCGGCGCAGTGTCGATCACACCGATGCCCATGTCGAGCACCGCATGAATCAACGCGGTGGATTCATCCGCGCTTGGCACGGCATATGCACTGGGATATTTCGCCCCTTCGTTGCGACCAATCTTGAAGGCACCCCAACCAAGCACCGTGACGGAGCGAGCAAGCGCGTCGCACTTTCGAAGAGGAATGTGAATGCGTTCATCCATGGTCATGCCAGTTGTGCATGTGAATTATCTCGCCGCTGCCGTTCGCGCCGTGCATCACAACACACTCCAATCGGCAGTTTCCCAAGGTCTTGGCGCACTCGTTGGAATTGGACATTCCGCTGGCCACACCTGCGCACCGACCTGCTCAGAGGCTCTCACATCATCTTCGCCGCCAGCGGAAGCCGCCGCGATTTTCGCAACGCTCGCAGACCGCACCACCTGCACCACACGCTGCGCCGCACGCGGAGCCATCACAAGTTTCACCGGCCAGACCACGATGCACGAACCCGCTCGCTGCACATGTGCGGTGGAGGGGCGACGATTGTTCGAAGTGCGCGGCTCGGCGCGATCAACGGTGTAACTGCTCCACTGCGCGCCACGCAAGTCAACGGCGGGGAGGCAAGCGCTGATTTCCATTGCCGCTCTTTGTACGAACTCGTGCGCGTGAAGCGCTGCACCCTGCTCTGCAAGTTCGCCGCCCACATGCCAGACCACACCTTGCTTGCATGTGTCGCTGGTGATGGTCACGCGCGTTTTCGCTGCATCGATGCAATGACCAAAGACCATCGGCAGATTGCCGCGCACCATCGCTTGTCGAAGCGCGCGTCGCTGCATCGGTTGCGCCGCCGCCACTCCGGCCATGGCAAGCAACGCAGCGTTGCCTTCACCAGCGCACAACACCAAGTGTTTGCATCGCACCACACACTCGCCACTGGCGTGGTCGATGCGCACAGATTCTCCCGAACTTTCAATCTGCCGCACCTCGCCATGCAGCAACGCGCCAGCATGCAAAGCGCATAAATTTTGTAGCAAACTCTGCGGATCAATCACGGTTTCGCGAAGTCGAAGCACCTCGCCATGCGCCCCAGCGAGCCACACGGGTCGATCTGCCTGCACCACTTTGTGCGGCACCGTTCGCAGCGCTAACTTCGCGCCCAGCATGCCCGCCGCGCCCATGAATCCAGCGGTGCGCCAGAGAAACTCCTCATGCGCTACCACACGAACGCCACTTAAATTTGGTGCGCCCGCGCCGGAAAGCATGTCAACCCACATCTCGGCGGCAGCAGCGGCTTCTGCGGCATCATCGCCAGCCAAGCCGCCAAGAGAATATTTCACACCGGCGTGCAAGATGCCCTGGCTGCTGGTGGTCTGGCCGGTGCCCATCGCATTGCGTTCCACAAGCAGCGCCGAATAACCAGCGCGACGCAGCGAATCCAACGCAAACAGTCCAGCCACGCCCGCGCCAACCACCAATGCGTCAACTGAAATATGGTTCGTCATGGCCTCGGATGCGATGCTAGCGAGGCGGAAGAGATGTGTTCAAAAAACAACCGCCCGGACAGAAGCATTCGCAGCGAGCCCCACGAAAAGGTTCGCCGCACAACCCCGAGACCCTTGGGGTGCTCCGCCTTCCGGGCGGCAGCACAACATAACCCTAGTCCGTAAAGGCACAAGAAAGAGTCGGAAACTTTGTAACCTTCCGAATAAATTCAGGCTCGCGTAACTGTTCCTGCGGCATCTTCACGGATTCTGCCTTCGGAATCCACTTGATCCACCCGCACAGTGACCCGCCGACTTACACCACGCTCGGCCATGGTCACACCGTGCAGCTCGTGGCAAGCCTGCATGGTGCGCTTATGGTGGGTAATCACGATGAAATGACTACGGTCAAGGAAGGGTCCGAGCGCCTTGGTAAAGCGCTCCACATTGGCCTCGTCAAGCGCTGCGTCCACCTCGTCAAGAATGCAGAATGGACTTGGCTTGCTTCGGAAGATCGCCATCAACAGCGCCACCGCCGTCATGGTTTTTTCTCCGCCCGAAAGTTGACTGATTACTCGGGGTTCTTTGCCCGGCGGCTTGGCGCGAATTTCAACGCCACTTTCAAGCCAATCAATTTCGCCATTCTCCTGCGGAATCAAGAACAAGTCGGCGCTGCCTCCGCCAAAGAGCCGACGGAACATGCCGTCTTGACCAGCGAATTGTTCGCGCACCGCTTCGAAAGTTTCTTTGAATCGACGGCGACTCACTTCGTCAAGCCGCTCCACCAACTCGATCAAACTTGCGCGCGCTGCATCGATGTCGGCCACTTCGCGAGCCAGCGTTTCGTTGCGACCTTCAAGTTGTGAAAGTTCATCGATTGCCTCCATGTTTACATTGCCAAGTTTGCGAATTTCTTCGCGTAGGCCCTCCACTTCAACACTTGCCGTATCGCGGTTGGGCGCGGTGTAATCTGCGGCGGCGCGCGCGATGCGATGCGCTTCGTAGCCAGCGGGCAGATCAATCGCCAATTCTTCGAAGGTACTTTCCTCCAAAGTTTCGCGACGAACTTCGGCTTCGCGTCGACTCATTTCGATGGCGGAGTGATCGCGTTCAACATGACTCGCCTGCTCACGCATCACTCGCACGCGCTCGGCCGCCTGCATGGCTTGCTCGATGATTGCCTGCAATTCACCAACCATGTGTTGCGCCTGCTCGGTGGCGGTGGCTTCGGCGGTGATCGCACAATCACGCTGATGCGCAGCGTCGGCAGCTTGCCGCGCCAGTTCTTCACTGCGAGCGGCGCGGCGTTCGTGATCAGACTGCAATTCGGCCTGCTGACGCTCGATGGTCTCCAGCGTGACTTCGATCAGACGACGCTCGCGGCGACGACCATCCAGCACCGCAGTCGCTTCACTTGCACGAGTGCGCGCGGCGGCCAATTGATCAGAAGCCTGTTGAAATTGAATCTTGGCGGCATCGATCGCCAGTTGCGCCGCATCCAGCGTGCGCCGCTCATCACGCAACAGTGCGTCGAGCGATTGCACCTTGCTTTCACAGGCATCCCGATCACTCTGCAATTCAAGCAGCCTGCGCTCGGACTCGCCGCGCTCGACAGCGCAGGAATCAAGATCATGGCGAACGCGGGTGCCGAGTTGCTCCTGACGCTCCATCTGATATTGATTTTCCATCCGACCGCGCATCACCAGTTGCATCTGGCCATCCAGTTCTTGTTGTGAACGCGAGGCATTCGCGGCGGCTTCATTCAAGCCGCTGAGTTCGCCTTCGGCCATTGAAATTTCAACTCGCAACGCGCTGACTGTGGCTTCAAGTTCGCCGCGCTCCACACGACGAGTGAGCACGCCCGAACGAGCGGTGCGCGCGCCGGTGACACGCACGCGACCTGGTCCATCGATCACTACGCCGCAGGCACTGACCAAGATGCAACCACGGAAAGCATTGGTTTGCGAAAGCCGCAGACCAGTCGCAAGATCTGCGACCATAAAACAACGACCCAGCAACACCGCGGCAATGGGCGCAATATCCGCCGAGCAGCGCACGGTGCCGAGCAGGCAAGTGGCTTGGTCGCCGCCGCTAGCAGCGGGGGATTGAACTGCGGGAGATTCGCCAGCCTCGCTGAAAGTGCCAGCCTCGCTGTGAATGCCAGCCTCGCTGAAATTTTCACTCTCACTCACTTCGCATGGCGCCGCCAAACGCACGCGACCTTCCAATGAGCGCACTGAATCGGTGGCAGCGGGCAGATCTTCCGCGCGGCGCACGATCAGCGTCTGTAAATCCTCACCCAACGCCGCTTCGATGGCGGGGGCGTGCGCTGCGTCGGTCTCGATCAAATCACCAAACATGCCGATCAACCACGGATAGCGACCGCGATCGGCCAGCACGCGCTTCACCGCCTCATCAAGACCCTCGCCAAGTTGCGCCATCTCATCAAGCAAGCGCAAGCGGCTCTCCAGACTGCTGCGATCTTCGCGCAACTCCGCCACTCTTCGCAGCGCCTCGGATTGCTGATCACCCAGTGACGAAACTTCTTCGCTATGCGCGGCAATCTCACGGTGCATGCGCTCAAGGGCATCGTGCGCAACCAGTCGCTGCGTCTGCGCGATCAGGCGCGCGCTCAGAATTTGATCCAGTTCTAAACGCAATCGCTCGCGTCGTTGATCGGCGCGTTGCACTTCGGCTTCAAGTGACGGCCCGCGCTCTTGCACCGCGGTCAAGCGACCGATGGCGCGTGCGCGTTCGCGTTCGACACCCGCAACCGACTCGTTCTTGCGGCGCAATGCATGTTCCGCCGCCTCAAGTTGCTCGCTGAAATCATTGCGTTCGCGGGTGACGCTGGTCACTTCGCGGTCGATGCTTTCCAAGGCCTGCTCGGCTTGCGTGGCTTCAAGCACAGCATCTTCAAGTCGCGAAGCATGCTCGTGCCGCTGCACACCCATCGCATCAAGGCGCGCCGCTTCGCTTTCAACTGTGGCGCGATTTTCCGCACGCGCGCGCTCGACAAATTCTAAACGCTGCTCGGCTTGACGCTGCACGCCGGCGGCTTCCACGCGGGCTTGCTCAAGTTGATGGCGACGATCCAGCGTGGCGGCGCGATTGGAATCGGCATCATGTCGAAACGCCTCGGCCTGCTCCAACGCCGCCGCAACTTCGCGACGACGATCCTCCAGCACGGTCACTTGACTGGTTAATCCATCCACGCGCTCGCGCAATTCGTGATACTGCTCAAAGGCCAGCGCCGCTCGCAGCGACCTTCGACGGGCATCAAGAGCTTGAAATTTTTTCGCCTTCTCCGCCTGACCACGCACAATGCGAAGTCGACGCTCCACGCCAGCGAGCTGCTCGCGCACGGCGACTAGGTTGCGCTCGGCATGATCCAGTTTGCGCGCCGACTCGTGCTTGCGCGCGCGAAACCGCGCCACACCTGCGGCCTCTTCGATAATCGAGCGACGCTCGACTGGTTGCGCGCGCAACATCGCGTCGACTTTGCCCTGCTCGATGATGCAATAGGCGTCGTTGCCAATACCAGTGTCCAAAAATAATTCGCGAATATCGCGCAGACGAACCTTGCGCGTGTTCACCAAATATTCACTGCGTCCATCGGCCCACAATCGACGCTCTACTTGCACCTGATCGGCATCCACAGGCAGCAGTCGATCCTGCACCACATGGCGGCACACTGGGCCATCCACAATTTCTTCGCCATCGACAGCGTCGCCTGTTTCTACAGGATCAATTTCAACTGCCTGCTCGGGAATATCGCGGTCAATCAAAGTTGTCAGCCGAGGATTTTCAAAGGTCAGCATCACGCTCGCATGACCGCTGGGTTTGCGCGAGGCGCTGCCAGCGAAGATCACATCGAGCATCGCTCCGCCACGCAAACTTTTTGCGCTGCGTTCACCAAGCACCCACTTGATCGCATCCACAACATTGCTCTTGCCACAACCGTTGGGTCCGACGATGCCGGTGATCGGCGCGTCAAAACGAAACTCTGTTGGGTCGGCGAAACTTTTAAAACCTGAGAGCACCAGACTGCTTAATCGCATGAAACCTCCTTGTCGCGCATCACCCGTCCCTCCTGGACGGGCGCAGACCAACTGGTCTTCTATCGTGGCACAGTATCGGTGGCTTTGGGCTTTCCATCAAGTCCTGAAGGGGAAGTTGCTGCTGGATTTTTCGCCGTGGGTGCCAAGCTATTCACAGGCGCTCCCTTCATTTCCTCCTCAGGAAACTCCGGACGCTCCACCACTTTAGTTTCATTTTCCGTGCGCATAATTTCGGCGAGAATGCGATCCTGCTCAGCGCGGAAGTCGGCGTTTAAGTCGCCGCTTCGAGCCAACTCATGCAGCACGCTTAAGGTCTCACCATAACGCAAATCCAAGCCGCTGGTCAGCCCGCTTGGATCTGGCTTTCGAGCCAAATACGCAATGAATTCCGCGACATTTGGACTGACCTGTTCCACTTTCGCCCGGGGCGAATCAGGGGCTCGATAGAAGACCAAGGCCTTGGAATCTTCAGGCTCGCTTTTCACAATCATGCGGCCGCCCCACACCGTGGCCACCATCGGACTTCGCAATGTGAGCGACTCGCCAAAGACCGCCAATCGCGGCGCACCGGTCTGTGCGGCGTAGATCAAAGGCTTGGTAGAAGGCACCAGATCCAGATCGAACTTGTCGCTTACGCGCAACTTGCGGATAAGCGGGTCATTGCGTCGTCGCAGAGCTTCATAGGTTGTCAGTCGAACATCAAGATCGCCATCATCAAGGAGGGGACGAAGCCCGATGTCGATCGCAGGATTCTGCCCCATCTTGCCAAGCAATCGAATCGATGCCAGACGAATCTGCGTCTCCCCACTCTGCGCCATTGCGATCAGTGGTGCAACACAGAGTGGATCATCAAGCCGCGAGCCCGCCTCCAACGCAGACATGCGCGGCTGATCTTCGGGATAGGTATACAAATCCTGCAGCATCGGCAGACTTTTTTTCCCGATCGCCTGCCAACGCCAACTTGCAGCCGCAGCAGCGCCGGGCATGGCGAGCAAACTGCGTCGCACCGCCGATGCCACCGCTTCGGAGTTTTGTAAATCCATGCTCGAGTGACGCACCAACTGTGCAAATTCCGCAGTGCGTTCTTGATACGAGGGCGGCACGGTGATTTCGATCACATCGCCATTCTTTCCATGCGCGGTGTCATAGCGTTGGCCAACTTCCCGCGGAAATCTGCTGTTAATTGCATTGGCAATAGTCGCGGCGCGGGTGTGACTTGGTGTCGCAAGACGAAGTTTTAGTGGCATGTCTTTCACCACACGACCGCCATCTAAAATGCGCCCGCTCAGTCGATCGATGTTGTCGCGATTGGTGCCGCCAGGTGCTACGAATGGATTGATCACAATCGGACCCTTCGCCTCGCCAAGATGCACTGCTTGACGAGTGCCCGCAAGAAGTGGACCAGGTCGAAGATCAGCGGTCCATAATTTTCCGCCCTCAAGACTTGTCGTGCCACTGCCTGGCACCGCGTACACGCGCACATCAAATTTAGAATTGCTAGTGGCGCCGGCGGGAATCACCCCTTCGATCACCACCGCAGCGATCTCCTCGCTGTCAAGCATGCGCTCCGCAGACATGCCCATGCCGGTGTTGGTATCTGCCACATTGCGTCGGGCGATCTCTTGCAAAAGCATCGCACGCACTTCGGTTGGCATCGCGCGGCTTCCTGTTCCATTTAATCCAACCACCAATCCGTAGCCGCGAACGATCACATCTTCAAAGCCAACCAGCAGCGCTTCGGAAGCCACGGTACCGCGCATGATGGGATCCACTTCACTTGGCTTGGAGATCACGGTGCTGTTGGCGGCGGTTGGTCGCTTGGAGGCCTTCTCGATATTCGAGCAGCAGGCAAGCAGCAAGCAGGCACAGAGCAGCAGTCGACGCATGGGTGCGCAAGGGTATCGCGAATGCACGCAAACTTTCATCGGCCATCGCTCCAATAGGCGCACATTGAAGGGGGCAGCGGGCAGCTCACCCACAGCAATGGTTTTGTGGCCGCAGGTGCAAATCCAATCTTCCATGCATGTAAAAGCAGGGGTTCGGCAACGCGACCCTTGGGAAGACGCGAAGTGTTGGGCGGCGCATCGGCGCGATACATGCGGTCACCCATGATCGGACAACCAAGCGCCGCCATGTGCACACGAATTTGATGCAAGCGGCCGGTGATCAATTCCACTTCAAGCACGCTGTAGGTCGCTTCGCGCGCCAGCGTTGTCCAACGAGTCTGCGCAACTTCACCGCCGCGCAAAGGACATGTTGCAATCTTCACCTCGCCGCGACGCTCTTCACGAATCGGCCGCGAACACATCCCGTGTGCGGACGGTGGCTTTCCTTGCACTACTGCAAGATATCGCTTCTCGATTTCGCGTTGCGCAAAGGCCAGTCGAAGTCGCTGATAGCCCGCCACATTTTTTGCAAGCAACACCACTCCCGAGACATCGCGATCAAGTCGATGCAGCAATCCCCAATCACAATCGGCACCGAGTGTGCTGAGCGCTTCACCACGCAATGCAAAGGCACCATTTAATAATGTGTCGCGCAGATGTCCCTTTCCTGGTTGCGTGGCAAGACCAGCGGGCTTTGCCAGACACAACACTTCATCGTTCTCAAAAAGAATTGCTGGCGCCAACGCTGTATGTGGAAGCGGGCGCTGACGCTCGATGGCCGAATGATCGCTGGGGCGTTGGGTCACCGCGCAAGTATTGCCGCTGCGCGCGTAGTGTGCAGCGCTAGCATGCCCCCAATGGCCGCAACCCCGCATGGCACCGCGACTCGTCTCGCCTCGTTGAGCGAGAGCGTGTTCACCCGTATCAGTCGGCTTGCGCAGCAACATAAGGCGGTGAATCTAGGGCAGGGGTTTCCAAATTTTGATGGTCCAGATTTTGTAAAGGATGCAGGAAAGGCGGCGATCGACGGTGGTTTTGGGCAATACGCCCGCATGTATGGCGCGCCCGATGTGAACCAAGCCATCGCCGATCGTGCGCGTGTGGATCAAGGCTTGCACATCGATCCTGAAGACGAAATCACTGTGACCAGTGGTTGCACCGAGGCGATTGCCGCGGCCATGTTGGGACTGGTGAATCCTGGCGACGAGGTGGTTGTAATCGAACCTTTCTACGACAGTTATCCCGCCACCATCGCGATGGCGGGGGGTGTGCTTCGCACCGTGCGTTTGCAGGCGCCGGACTTTCGACTTCCACTGGAAGCGTTGCGCGCGGCGGTGAACAATCGCACGCGCTTGATTCTGCTGAACTCGCCGCACAATCCAACTGGTCGCGTCTTTGATCACGACGAACTGCAAGCAGTCGCGGAGATCGCCACGCACGCGGGTTGCCTGGTGATCAGCGACGAGGTGTACGAACATATTTGGTTTGATCGTGCGCATCGATCAATCGCCACGCTGCCTGGTATGCGCGAACGCACCATTGTGCTTGGAAGCATCGGGAAAACATTCTCGCTCACTGGTTGGAAAATTGGTTGGGCGATCGCGCCCCCGCAACTGACCGCAGCGATTCGCGCGGCCCATCAATTTCTTACTTTCTGCAGCGCCACGCCTTTGCAACACGCTGCGATCACTGCGCTGCGTGCGCCCGAGACATATTTCAAACAACTGCGCAGCGACTACGCCCTGCGCCGAGCGGCCATGCTTACGGTGCTGCGCGAGGCTGGCTTCGATCCGAGGGTGCCCGAGGGCAGCTACTTTGTGCTGGCCGACCACACGCGCTTTGGCCACTCGAGTGACGAGGCATTCTGCGAACACTTGATTCGCCAGGTCGGCGTGGCCGCGATTCCATGCAGCCCTTTTTATGCGGATCCCTCGACGGGACAAGCTTTGGTGCGCTTCGCCTTCTGCAAAACGCTGCAGACCATCGAGCAGGCTGGAGAGCGTTTCAAAGGGCACTTAAGGCCAGTCGCATAATTTGAAAAACTTGCTAGACTTTCGCCTCGCAATTCGCAGGAGATAATCGTGTACGCCATTTTCGAAGACAGCGGAACCCAAATTCTTGTTCGTAAAGACGACGAGATCGAAATCGACATTCGCCCATTGACCGATGGTCAGACCACCATCACCTTTGAAAAGGTGTTGGCAGTTGGTGCTGGCGACGGCACACCAGCCAAAATTGGCTTGCCTTATTTGAAGGGCGCCACAGTCACCGCCGACATTCTTGGTCAAGAGACCGGACCCAAATTGCGCATCGGCAAGTATTCCCGACGCAAGGGCTACCGTCGCACGCTTGGTCATCGCCAAGATATGTTGATGGTCAAGGTCACTTCAATCACCGCTTAATCGCACATCAAAAGATATTCCATCACAGCTCTGCCACACATGGCGGGGCTGTTTGGTTACAGTACGCATGTGGATAGGTAACCGCCCTGCAACGAAAGTTGCAGCGAGGAAAGTCCGGACACGGTAGGACAACGGTGATGGCGAACGGCCACCGGTCGAGCTGACGACTAGGGAAAGTGCCACAGAGAAGAAACCGCCGAACGGCCCGTAAGGGTGCGTGGCAAGGGTGAAAAGGTGCGGTAAGAGCGCACCGCTCCGACGGCGACGTCGGGGGCATGGAAAACCCCACCGCGTGCAAGCGCAAGCAGCCCCAGTCGGGCAACCGACTACCGTGGTTCACGGGCGTGGGCGGGTCGCGTGCTTCGAGGCCACAGGTAACTGCGGTCCTAGAGAGAAATGGTTACCACCGGCTTCGGCCGGCACAAAATCCGGCTTATTTCCATACTCAGCGGCGGCGGGTCTTCGGACCCGCCGTGTCTTTTTGCCGAAAATCAGTGGTGTTTTATCTAAATTTAATCTTTGTACTTGAACTTTGCCAACTTCTCGCGACAATCAATTCTTGGTCGCTACAGGAAGCCATGCAACGCTAGAAGTTCCAATACAAGTGGTTTCAGACAACCGTTATTGCGGTCAGGATGCCACGATAACTTTTCTCGATAACTTTTTGTACAACCTTTCATAACAAATTTTCTCGACAACTTTTTGTACAACCTTTCTCGACAACCTTCTCTCTACAACTTTTCTCTACAACCTTTTCAGGAGACCGAATGTCCGTTTCTAAAATCAACAGTCTGCAGTCCTATCAACTGCTTCTGTATCGCAAAGCCATTCACCCAGAATTCTTTCAGATCGAGGCGCGCAAGCGAATCGAGCATCCCCAATATGAATTCGAAGGCTGGATTTTTAAGGGCGGTCATGCGGGTCGATTTCAATTTGGCGAAATCTGTCTCTGCGAAGTGGTGGTAGAAGGCGGTCAAAATCTTCCCGAAAAAGGCCTGATCACACAGATGCCTTGTGCAGGCGAACGCGAGTTCGACGAAAAATTCGGCGAGAATCTGAAATACATCACCACGCTGCAAACCGAAACACTCAGCGAGCATCTCTACACCGGCACCTACCGCGAGATGCTTTCGCATGGTCGTGATCGCAAGAGCATCATGAGCGAATGGAAGGACTCGCATGGTCGACCCAACTTGTCACTGCTTGATGTGCAGCGATACGCCAACGCGGTGCATGTGCAGACCTACCACCTGCGAAGTGATTGCGGCATGGTGCTGCGAACCGGCACCATGTTCGAGATGAGCGATCCGAAAAAGACGAAAACACCGAAGGCTTAATCGCGCGTGACCGACGCGCACATCGGGCAGTTGGCGGGTCTCACCACTGCGGCGTTGTGGGTTGTTTCCAGTTTGTCCTTCACCGCCGCTGGGAAACGCCTGGGCGCCACGCGAGTGAATTTGCTGCGCACGATCGCTGCGGCGCTGGTGTTGCTGCTGGTGCAGTGGTTCGTGCTTGGCAGAGTGCTGCCAACACTTAGCAACTCCGCGCTGATCTGGCTTTCGCTCAGCGGAGTCTTTGGACTTACGATCGGCGATCAATTTTTATTCACCGGCTATGTGCTGCTCGGTCCACGCACCGTCTCACTGTTGATGACGCTGGCGCCAAGTCTTTCGGCTCTCATCGCGTGGATTGGCTTTGGCGAACGCATGGCATTCACCAGTGTGTTGGGCATGCTGATCACCACCGGCGGCATCGCCTGGGTCACCATTGGTCGCAACAGCGGTGCGTTGCATCGCGATCCAAACTTGGCAAAAAAAGGGTTGCTGTTTTGTCTCGCTGCGGCGCTGTGTCAAGCTGTAGGCATGGTGATGGCCAAGCAAGGCTTGAACACCAGCGTGGGGGCCTTTGATGCGCAAACCATTCGCATGTATGCCGGTGCGGCAAGCATGATTCCTGTGGCGATCTATGTTCGGCATGCCGGTATTTCGGTGGCGCCGCAGGTGACCAAGCGGGCGATGATGGTGCTGGCGCTCGGAACGATTTCGGGTCCATTGCTGGGCGTGTATTTCAGCATGTTGGCGGTGGAGAAAATTCCCGTGGGCGTGGCCGCCACGCTGATCGGTTTGGTCCCGGTGTTCATCATTCCAGCGAGTCGTCTGATTGACAAGCAACATATCTCGACGCGGTCGTGGATCGGTGCCATGATCGCGGTCATGGGTATCGCGGTGTTGGCGCTTGGCGGAAATTCCGAGTAAAGGTTGAAGCATGAGCAAATCAAAGGCAGCACTTTTGCGCGCCGATCAAGCGATGGGATTAACCACCATGCCGAAGGTGTCACCGTTGCCACAGCCGTTGCCACAGCCGTTGCCACAGTCGCTGCGCCCGGATCAGCACGCGCCAACCACCGCGACGCGAGGAGGTTCACTTTCGCTTCCAAATACGCTGCCCGCCAATCAACAACTCTGCGCGCACACCAGCATCGTGCAGCGACACGCTGCGCTTGAAGCATTGCACCAACGCCATGACCGCGAGTGCGCGCATTGCACCACGGCAACCGGGCATTCACAGACGGTCTTTGGAGAGGGCAGTCCCGTTTCGCGCATCATGTTCATCGGCGAGGCGCCAGGGGAAACCGAGGATCAAATCGGCCGCCCATTTGTGGGGCGCTCGGGTGAGAAACTGATCGGCATGATCAACGCCATGGGACTGCAACGGGAAGATGTGTACATCGCTAATGTGTTAAAGAGCCATCCGCTTGCCAACAAAACGCCGTTGCAGGGGGCGATCGATGCTTGCGGCCCCTACTTAATAGAGCAGATTCTGCTGATTCGCCCCGAAGTATTGGTCACGCTTGGTGGCCCAGCAACTAAATTGTTGCTGGGCACCGATGTAGGCATCACCCAACTTCGCGGCATCTGGGCTTCGTGGACACCCCCAGAGGGTCACGGCAATCCAATTCCCGTGATGCCAACCTTTCATCCTGCGTATTTGCTGCGTAATTACACTGAAAAAACGCGCGGCGAGGTGTGGAGCGATCTGCAGGCGGTGATGAAACACCTCGGCATGCCGCCAAAATAATATTCGCAATAATTTGAATATTTTTTAGCAATGATGGAAACCCCGCCCCCATTTTTTACGAATCTGAATCACAGCCAGATCTATCGCCGCTCATCATGACCCCCACGAGGAGCTTGTCGCGGAACTTCTGCGGCAGGCTCTTTCTATTTCGGGGGCTTTTATTTCAGGCGCTGGTGAATTTCTTCGCCACCTCTAGTGCACCAATTAGTGCACCAATTAGTGCACCAATTAGTGCACCAATGCCAACGCCGCGCACGAGACCAACGAACCGCCATTGGTTTCGCGCACTTGCTTGTAGTCGATCATCTCCACAAGCCTCGGGCTTGCAAGACGAAGCAGCGTTCCCATGTTGCCAAGACTGCACCAGCGACTCACATTGCCTTGCGCGATGAAGGGTGCCTCGAAATTTTTCGCATCACCCGCGCAGAACAACCGCAGGCGCTCGCGGTCGAGTTGATCCACCTGCGCAGCGACTTGATCGTTCACTGGTCCGTTGTCGCCAAACTGCGGACCCACATGACTGAGATCACTGCTCGCGATAAACAATGTGCGGCCACCGAGTTCATCAAGCGCCAATTTTAATGCGTGCACAAACTCTGCGGTGCTGGCCCGTTCGCCATCTTCGGAGACGGGTCGAATTGGATCGGGCACCAAGGCTGCGATCACTGGCACATCGCCATACAAATGTTGCAGCCAAGGCAGATGCAATTGAATCGAATGCTCGCCGAGAAAATCCATCTGATCCGCGTACATTCGCTTCTTTCCTAGGCTTTCCTCGAGAAATTTAAGACTGGCCATGTCGGCAGGCATCACGCCCATCGGCGTTGCGAAACCAAATTCACTCAGCACCACGCCATCTCCAATTCCAAAATGATTGGTGCCAAGAATCACCACGCGGTCGGGGCGATTGTCTGCGTTCAAAGCTTTGTAGGCGGCGGCGTAATTGTGCCAGCCGCGTTCATAATCAAGATGCGGAGCGACCACGCCAAGAATGCTGCCGTCAATTTCAGGATCCTCGGCCTGGCTCATCCACTCGGCGATTTTTTCGGCGGCCTTGTGCGCGTCGGCTCCAAGAGATTGCGTGCAGGTCGCTGGAAAATGTCCAGCCTCAGTCACTTTGGCTTTGGCAATTTTTTCAAGTTCTTCAAAGCGCGGACCCCACAACAATCCCAACTCATCCATACGCGTCACGATCTCGCGCAACACATGCATCGGCGCCTTGGTTCTTGTCTCTAACTCGGCGAGAGATTCTCGCCCCTGAAATTGAAGAATTAATGGCAGCACATGCGGTTGCACGCCCATGGTCTGCGGTGCGAGCATGGATGGATCGCGCAGCATCACCACGGGTTGCTGCCCCTCCTGATGCATGCCAAGCGGTTGAAAGTTGCGGATATGCGGGCGGTCTAAATGTTCAGGCAGTGGGGTCGCAATCTCATCCATTGCGGCAGTGTAATAAGCGGCTCGGCTCTGCACAGGGCGTTGCCTGTGATTCTCAGCGGCACTCTCTCTGAACTCGGCGCAAGCCACTGCGTCTGCGAGCCCATGCATCCAATTCTGGTTTGCATTCGTTACACTCTCCGACTCGGCGTGAAACCATCTCTTTAAGGAACTATAAGAATGCAGATCAATCGATTGCTAGCCACCATTGTCCTTCCCGCATTACTGATTTCAAGCTCCTCGGCGATGCAAGTTTCGCCGCCAATCGCACCGCCAACCGCGCCGCCAGCCGTTGTCCCTCCCAAAGCGAAGAAGCCTGGCAATGCCTCCGGCCCCGAAGAAGTTGGAGTGCACACCTCCAAGCAAGATCAGATTCGCAACGATGTTGGGCAGACATCTGCTCCCATCGCAAGTCATGGCAACGACGGTGTGCCAACCCCATCAGGCGCATTGGTGCAAGCGCAGGTCGACACCACGCCTGTCGTGAAGTTGGATCCAGAAGTTCTTGACCTTGGTGAGATGGTTGTTGACACCGCCAAAAGTGGCAAGGTGAAGATCACCAACATCAGTGATCTTCCGATCACGGTTTCAAAGGCGATCACAAGTTGTGGCTGCACCACCGCTGGCGTGCCCAAAGAACCGATCAAGCCAGGCGAATCCGCCGAAGTTGAAATCAGTCTGAAGCCCGGTCCAAAGCCTGGCGTGCCGTTGAGCAAGCGCGTCACCTTTCAGATTGATGGACATGCACCAGTGATGCTGACGGTGCAAGGAAAAGTTCCCGCCTACATCACACTCACACCAGATTTGCTCGAGGCTCCAGGCGAAGGCAAGACCAGTGATGGAACTGTCACGCTGAAGAGCGTTGACGGAACTCCTTTCAAGATCACCTCGGTTGTACCGCCGATCGTGCCGGATATTGGCAGCGAAGCGAAAGCCGAGCAGGTGGTGCATATTGATTGGAAGTTGTGGGATGAAACTGGCAAGACCATTAAACTTACTTTCAGCACCGATCATCCAAAGGTGCCATCGCTTTCATGCTTGATTCGTCGGCCGATGAATGCTTCGGGAGATCCCAAAGCGCCAGCGGGTCCGAATCCAGCCGAGCGCGCCGCCAGCGCGTTGGTCACCGCCGCTCGCAGTGGCGATGTTGAGAAGGTGAAAAAAGAGCTTGCATCCGGCACCAATATCAACGCCCCTGATAGTGCGGGCGGTCGCACGGCGCTGCACTGGGCAGCCAAAGAAGGCAAGATTGAAGTGATCCCCGTGCTGCTCGCGGCGAAGGCTGATGTGAATGCCAAAGATCGCGCCGGCAAAACGCCGTTGTGCATCGCCGCAGAAAGCGGCAAGGGCGACGCTGTAAAATTGTTGCTCGCGGGCAACAGCGATGTGAACTCCACCGATCGACTTGGTGGAACTCCACTGATGTGGGCAGCCGCATTAGGAACACCTGAAACGGTCACCCTGCTGATCGACAAAGGCGCGACTGTAAATGTAAGCGACAAAAATGGTCTCACGCCATTGCTGTGGGCCGCTGGCATCGGCGATCCCAAGACCGTTGCGATTCTGCTCGAGCACAAGGCCGATCTCACCGTTGCGGACAATCTCACCGGCGACACCGCGTTGATGCGCGCCGCGCGCAACGGCAAACTTGAAAGCCTTCAAGCCATCATCGCCGCGGGCGGAGCGGTCGCGCTTGAGGTGAAGAATCGTCAGGGCATGACCGCCTGGCTGATCGCTAGTTCCAACGGAAAGTTGGACAAGGTGCAAGCGCTTCAAGTCGCCAAGGTAGATATCAACGCCAAGGACTCACGCGGCTGGAATGCCGTGGATTACGCTCGTAATCGCAGTGACGGCAATCGCGCTGATGTGGTGAAATATCTTGAAGAAGATTTAAAGTTGAAGCCTGCGATGGCGATGGCGGCACCAGTGCCAGGTGCGAAATGACCCTCGCGCCAACACAGTCGGTGACTGAAACTTCAGGCAAGGCGTACACCGCTTTGGCGGCCAAGGTGCGTGCTGTGCATTTGCTTGCCAGCAGCGGATCGATCCTTGGTTGGGATCAAGAAACCATGATGCCCGATGGCGGCGTTGCATTGCGCGCCGCGCAACTGGCGCAGTTGGCGCGCTTGGGTCATCAACTTTTTACTTCGCGTGAAATGGGCGACCTTGTTGCCGCTGCAAAGTTTGAAACCCAGTCGCTTCCAGAGCATCATGCCGATCGTGTGGATGTTCGCGAGATTGAACGCGACTGGTCCAAGGCCACGAAGTTGCCAGAGAGTTTGGTCAGTGAGCTTGCCGAACTTTCAAGCAAAGCGATGCATGAATGGGCGGCGGCGCGCCAGGACAATAATTTCGCCCACTTTCTTCCGTGGCTTCAGAAGACCGTGGAGCTGAGTCGTCGCAAAGCCGAGTGCCTTGGTTGGCCTGAGGGCGGCGAGCCTTGGGATGCGCTGGCCGATAGTTACGAGCCTGGTTTGCAAGCCAGCGAAGTGCAACGGGTATTTGATCCGCTGCGTGTGCGACTTCAAGGTTTGCTCGATCGTCTTCGCGGCGGTACGCGCAAGCCAAGCAACGCATTCAATGAGCAACCCCTCGCCATCGCCGATCAAGAACGCTTCATGAAACACATCGCCGAGAAAATCGGATTTGATTTCTCGCGCGGTCGTCTTGATCGCAGCACCCATCCATTCTGCGGCGGCAGCCACTGCAACGATGTGCGCATGACCACGCGCTATCACGAAATTTGCTTGCTTGATGCTCTTGGAAGCACCATGCACGAATGCGGCCATGGCATGTATGAGCAGGGGCTTCAGTCCACGCGCATTGGCTTGCCTATGGGCGAAGCCGCCGGTCTTTCCGTGCACGAAAGTCAAAGTCGTCTCTGGGAAAATCAAGTTGGACGCAGCGCTGAATTTTGGAAGTGGTGCCAAGGCCAGTTGCCGGCTTTCTTTGGCAAGGCCTGCGATCATTTCTCGCTTACCGATTTAGTAGATGGCGCAAATATTGTAGAGCCCGGTTTCATCCGAGTGGAAGCTGATGAAGGCACCTACAACATGCACATCATGATTCGCTTTCAACTTGAGCGCGCCTTGATGAAGGGCGATCTGCTGGTTGCTGATTTACCCCTTGCCTGGAACAGCATGTATGCCGACTATTTGGGACTGAAGGTTCCCGATGATCGCAGAGGCTGTCTGCAAGATGTGCACTGGAGCATGGGGGCGATTGGTTATTTTCCAACCTACACCCTTGGAACGCTGCTCTCCGCGCAATTATTTGAGAAGGTTAAGGTTGATGTACCGGGGCTTGAACAGGGCATCAGTAAAGGTGAATTCAAGCCTTTACTTGCATGGCTTCGCACCCATGTGCATGCCGAAGGCAGGCGTTATCGACTCGATGGACTCTGCAAAAAGGTGACGGGGCAGCCGCTTTCCGCCGATCCGTTGATGCGTCACCTTGAGGGCAAGTTATTGCCGCTGTATGGATTGGCGTAAGCGATTGGTTACAGAGATTGTCCACCGAGGCTGGCGTGTTGCAACGCATGGATGTGTAGGTTGTGCCTGGTTTCACAACAACTTTGGTCTTGCCAACACCCTGTGCGCACCCATAAAAATTGCAGAGAACTTTTGATTTGGTGTGCTAAAACCAAGCAAAGTTCCGATACACTGTGGGGCTCTCCATGGAACTTAGAAACATAGCCATCATCGCGCATGTCGACCACGGCAAGACCACTTTGGTCGATGCCATGCTGCGTCAGTCCGGAACTTTTCGCGTGAACGAGGCCCTCACCGAATGCGTGATGGACTCCAATCCGCTTGAGCGCGAGCGTGGCATCACCATTCTCGCCAAAAATTGCGCGGTGATACACAAGGTGCAAACCGGTCCCAAGGCTGGCACGCTGATGCGCGTGAACATCATCGACACTCCGGGTCACGCCGACTTTGGTGGTGAAGTTGAGCGCGTGCTGCGCATGGCCGACGGTTGCGTTCTGCTGATCGACGCGCTGGAAGGTCCGATGCCGCAAACGCGTTTTGTGCTGCAAAAAGCTTTGCAACTTGGCTTAAAGCCCCTCGTGGTGGTGAACAAATGTGATCGTCCCGACGCCCGCCCCGACGAGGTGGTGAATGAGGTCTTTGATCTGTTGGTGGATTTGGAAGCCAATGAATTGGCGTTGGATTTTAAAGTGCTCTGGGCAAGTGGCCGCGATGGTTGGGCGAGTTTTGATCGCAACAAGCGCGACAACGGCGTGGAGGATTTGTTCGAAGCCATCATCGAGCATGTGCCGGCTCCAAACAATGATCGCGAAGGCGGCATGCAATTTCTGGTGACCAATCTTGAATACAGTGGCTATGTGGGTCGCATCGGTGTTGGCCGCGTGATGCGCGGCGTGCTGCGACCGGGTATGGCGGTGGGCTTGTGCCGCGAAGATGGTCGCATGGATCGCGGTCGGGTTGTAAAAGTGTGTCAGTTCAGTGGACTTGGTAAAGCCGAGGCCGATGAAGTGTGGGCCGGCGATTTGTGCACTATCGAAGGGCTGCCCGATGTGGCCATCGGTGACACCATCGTTGATCCTGAATTTCCTGATGCGTTGCCGCGCGTGTTGGTGGATGAACCGACCCTGCACATGATGTTTCGCATTAACGACGGTCCGCTTGGTGGTCGCGAAGGAAAGTTTGTCACCAGCCGTCAGATAAGTGAGCGTTTAGACCGTGAATTACGCTCAAATGTGGCTCTGAAAGTAGCGCCTGGTGAAGGCGCAGACGAGTTTCAAGTAAGTGGTCGTGGCCTTCTACATCTTGGTGTGCTGCTTGAAACCATGCGCCGCGAAGGTTTTGAATTAACTGTTGGCAAGCCCGAGGTGATTGAACGCGAGATCAACGGTCAGACCTGCGAGCCATGGGAACGACTGATGCTTGATGTTGCAGCCACAGGCATGGGACCAGCGCTTGAACTGCTCGGCTCACGCGGTGGCGAAATTAGTAAGGTCGATCCTCGCGGCGGTCGCATGCACATCGAAGCGGATATTCCCGCCCGCGGCTTGATCGGTTTGCGTACGCGCTTGCTGAACGCAACCGGTGGCGAAGCTGTGATGCATCACGCATTCAAAGCATGGCGTCCGGTCAGTGCGAACGCTGTGAAGCCACGCGCCAACGGCGTAATGGTTGCCAATGAAGGTGGACCCGCAACGCATTTCGCCCTCGAACCTCTCAGCGCGCGCGCCACCATGTTCGTGCGCCCCGGCGATATTTGCTACGAAGGCATGTTGGTCGGCGAAAATAGTCGCGACAACGATTTGGTGGTCAACTCCGTAAAGACCAAGCCTTTTAGCAACATGCGCGTGGCCGCTAAAGATGCCACGGTTGTCTTAAAGCAAGCGCGCTTGATGAGCTTGGAAGCCGCCTTGGAATACATCGAAGAAGACGAACTTGTCGAGATCACGCCGACTGCGGTACGCATGCGCAAGCGCAAATTGAAGGAATCCGATCGTCGTCGCGATGAGCGTTCTGCGCGTAGTCGCGCCGAGGCGATCAGCCAGGAAAATTAAACTTCGCAGGTGATCACCCCATGTCCACGCTGGTGATGAAGTTTGGCGGCACTTCGGTCTGCGATGCGCAACGCATTCGTCAGGCTGCAACGCGTATCGCCGAAGCCAAATCCAACGGACACCGAGTCGCCGTTGTGGTCAGCGCGATGGGCGACGCAACCGACAATCTGATCGACCTTGCCAATAAAGTTTCGCGGCAACCGGTGCGCCGCGAACTCGACGCACTGATGAGCACCGGCGAAGCAGTCACCGCCGCTCTGACCGCGATGGCTCTTGAAGACCAAGGCCTTCGTGCATGCAGCATGAACGCCGCGCAATGTGGCATGCGCACCGACAACGGCTTCGGCAGGGCGCGCATCGAGGGCATCGACGCCGACGCAATTCATCGCCTGATCAGCGCTGATATCACCCCGGTGATTACTGGCTTTCAAGGTATTTCCGCCGCAGGGGATATCACCACACTTGGTCGTGGCGGAAGCGACACGACCGCCGTTGCCATCGCCGCCGCACTGGGCGTAGAGCGCGATGGTGGTTGTTGCGAGATCTATACCGATGTGGATGGCGTGCATACCGCCGATCCGCGCTTGGTGCCAAACGCTCCAAAGCTTGGCACCATCACCTACGAAGAAATGCTAGAACTTGCAGCCATGGGCGCCGGTGTTTTGCACGCGCGCGCCGTGGTGTTTGGTCAGCGTTACGGCGTTCCAATTCATGTTCGACATAGTCAGCGCCCTGAACCGGGCACCATGATTCAACGGGAGACACCTCACATGGAATCGATCGCCATTATCGGTTGCGCCTTGAAGCCCGACTTGGGGCGCGTGCATCTGCAAGGTTTGCCGCGCACCGCCGGCGTGCAAGGCGCTGTCTTTACCGCCATCGCTGCAACAGGTGTGCTGGTGGATGACATCATTCAAACCGAAGGCGCCGCGAGTGTGGATCTTGCCTTCACTGTTGAACACGGCGATTTGCCTGAGGTAAAAGTTGCGGTGAGCGCGGTGCTGCAACAACTTGGGGCTGGACGCATCGATCTTGAAGTAGGCTTGGCAAAAGTAAGCGCCGTTGGCACCGGTATGCGCAGTCACGCCGGTGTTGCAAGCCGAATGTTTAAAGTGCTTGGCGATGCGGGCATTCCGATTCGAAACATTACCACCAGTGAAATTCGCATCAGTTGTTTGGTTCCCAAAGAGCATGGCGAGCATGCGCTGCGACTTGTTCATGAAGCTTTTGGTTTAGAGCTTGGCGAACGAGTCTCCTTGCAGCGGCAACTTGGTGCGCATTAACTCTCACTACAAATCTCTCGCTGAAATTTTTATTGAAGTACAAAAAGAAACGCGCCAGATTTTACATCTGGCGCGTTGAAGTTTGCATAGAAAGTGCCTTTGAAATTAAGGGCACGCACCAAAGTCAAGCAGCAGGAATCCAATATCCGACGCGCCTACTTCGCCGTCACCATCGAGATCTTCCGGGCAACCAACGCATGGACCTACGGAAAGAAGCAAGTAGGCGATATCGCCGTTGTTAACTTCATGATCGCCATCAAGATCGGATGGGCATGGGTTTGCAGCTGGTGGAATTGCGGTGATCTCAAGATCATCGATGTTCCAACCGCAATACACCACCGATGTATCTGTGGTGCCCATGGTCCAACGGAAATACACCGTTGGCTGGTTGTCTGCGATCGCAGAGAGGTTGTAACTCACGCGAGTCCACGCGGTTTCCTTAAGCGTGGTGCTGTTCTGCCACAGCGTTGTCCATGTGGTGCCGTTGGTGCTGACGCTAAACACTGCATGGTCGTAGCTGCTGCTCTCCACCGCAAGCCAGCGCCAGAAACTAACGCTGGTGCTTGTCAAGCCAGTGCAATCAAAGGCTGTAGAAGTAAGGTTGTAGGCCGGCATGCTGCTGGTGTAATCACCAGCAAGGTTGTAGCCATAGACATTGCTTCCTGTGTGACCTGCAGTTGGATCCTTCGCACCCGTTGTGCTACCAGCACCTGTTGGAACACCAAATGCCCATGCACCAGTTGTGGTCCAGCCAGGATTGGTATTCATCGGTTGCGAATACACCACAACAGGCGTTGGGCAATCACCTGTTCGCTGCGCAATGCGCAACGACCAGCCATTTAAAATACCAGTGTCCGTTGTCGCAGTGTCGCTGACACGCAATCGCCACACACCTGCAGACTTCTGCAAGTCCAAGTCTGAGAGCGGGCTTGATGGAATTGTTCCGCCACCATCATCGTCGTAGGTGGTGATGATGTTGTCGGTACCCGAGCCAGTATTGTTATGCAATCGCACCACGGTGCCGGCGGGTGACTGCAATTCAACAATCAAGTCGCCGATGTAGGTGTGCGAGATATTCACCGCAACATCTAAATCGGCGATGCACACATCATCAAGCACTGTGATGTAGCTGTACACAGTGGAGTTGTCGTTCACGGTCAGCGGACAATCGGTAGCCGCATAGACCTGTCGACCAACTTCAAGTGAAGCGGTTCGAGTGCTGGCGCCAACGCCGCCACTGTTATTTAAGAAATTAATCTGACCCGCGTAGACACCCGCCGCCAATGTGTTGGCCGATGAATTGATCGCAACCACGACAGTACGCGTTGCGTTCAACGCATTCAGTGTGAATGTTTGCGAAGCCGAACCATCCACGCTAAGCCAGGCTGCGTTGGTATTCACCGTCACAGAAACCGCTGAGGATTTGGTGCTGGTAATCACATACGAAGCCGTCGCTGTGAATGGACCACCCACCGCGCCGCCAGCGGTTAAGCCAGTGGCAGGGGTGATGGACATTCCGGTCTGTCCAACTTCAACTGTGTAGCGCAGAGTGGTGTTGACCGAATTACTGACATCGCGAAAGACAACATCTTCGGTGTAGACGCCAGCAGCCAGCGCGTTAAGCGCCGAACCAGCCGAGACCACAACGCTGGCGCTTCCGGTGTTGGCCGCAAGTGAACCTGTCACTTGCGCGGTGCCGCCGTTTAACAGCAGGCCAATGTTGTTGGTAAGCGTTGCGCTGTAGCTGACCGCGCTTTGCGATGCATTGTTAAGCGTGTGCGTGGTCGGAAGATTAGAGAACGGTCCGCCCACATTGCCCATCGCGGTCACGGCGGAACTTGGCGAAACACTCATGCCCGCGGTGGTGCGGGTGTTCAATACCATGGTGCCGGTGTTGTCTGGATCAAGCCACGATTTCAACTGCGTAGCAGCGGTGCCGCCACCAAGCCACGAAACCGAGACGCGACCATAGAAATCGTTGGTCACGCTGGTGCAACTTGCGGTGCCACCATGCAATTGTCCAACCACTTGATGATTCTGATTAAACAAAGGTGAACCCGATGATCCGCCTTCGGTGGTGCCCAATTCCCAGTTGCCGATGCGAATATGCGTGCCGTCGCCTGGCGAAGTTGAGCCGCTGTAACTGGTGGTGGTGGAGGCGTTGTAATCAAAGCTGATGCGCTTTTCATCCACATTGGGATGGTGAATGCCGGTGCTGGCGGTGGTCTCCACATTGCGCGCATCCCAGCCAGCGAATGAAACTTTCCACAATGGATTTGGCGCTTGGGAAAGTTGCACCAGCGTAAAATCGCTGGCGCTGCTGCCAGCGCGGAAAGTAGAGCCAGTGTTGAACTGGGTCAACGAACCATTGCCGGTCGAACCACTCGCGGTGCTGCCGGGTGTTCTGCAAGTGGTATTTTCATAGTTCCAAAAGCACACCAGTGACGCGGCATTGCTTGAAGTGACGGTGCAATGAAAGGCAGTTTGAAAGTAGGGGGTTAAATCTTGACGAACATTATTCACCATGAAACCAGTGCAGAAACGCGATCCGCCGGTGCTGATCACAGCGACCGATGGAATCTCGTTGCGCCACGCATCGCCTTGCGCGCAGATGGTGTCCACATTGCATGAACCGCTTTTCGCCATCACGATCGCGGCGATATCCATAAAGCGTCGATAGCCGGCGTTGACCGAACCAAGTGTTAAACGAATATCTTGTCGCATATCGCGCTCGACGCTAAGTTCGATCACAATTTCGTTGCCTGGCACAGGAGGCGTCCACAATTGTCCGTGATCGGCGTTGTCGGCATTGGTGAATGGACGCACGATCGAACCCATGTCGCCGGAATACACAAACAGCGCGGCAGTTTTTGGAAGCCAAAATTGCGTGAAGCCAAGGTTCATGCTGACTGCGTTGTCACAGATCACACGCAAGCGCCAGACATCGCGGGCAACACCAGCGTCGTCGATGATCGTCTCCCATGTTCCATCGGTGGCTGGGGTGATATGCACCAGTGTTGGCACGGCGTAGCGCGAAGGTTCTTCACCAGCACGAAGAAGGTCATCTTCGATGGCGATCTGATCCATGATCAGGTCGGGCATCTGGCGCTGGGCGACATCCACGCTGGGCTTCATGGTGAAGGCGCCAGCGGCTGGTTTTTCCAGCGGCGGCGCAGCGACAGCGGATCGTTCGCTGGCAACACTGATCATCAACGCGGCAAAAACAACAACGGCCAGTCGTGAAATAGACGAGGTCTTAACAAGGTCAGAAAGCAACATGATGTATCTCCAGGGTAATGCCACCACAATCCAAGCCGAGTTGGCATTGGTCTTAAAATTACGATAACCCAATGCGGCGTTTATGCATAAATAAATGCGGAACTTGTTTCAATTCTTTCAGATATATCTGCTCAAACTTGCACGCGGAAAGCTGTTGATGCAGGGTGCGAGCCATAGTGCGAGCCATGTTCTGCGTTGCAAGTTGCAAGTTGTAACTCGTGCGCCCACAGCCAATATGATTTAACAGAATACCCATTATGGGCGGATAGGGGGTTTGAATCATCCCTCGTCAAGATCACGCTCTTCCAAAGGCCGACTTATTTGATAGCGACCGTCTAGCCATCGGCCAAGGTCAATATCTCGACAACGCGAACTACAAAATGGCCAATGTGCGCCAAATATTTCACAGGGCACTTCGCATGAAGGACATGGCTTGGGTGCAAGCGCCGCGGCGACACGCGTGGTAAGCGTGCTGCCATCGTTGGCGATAACAATCATCCTATCGTTCTCGCCAATCGCCTCGATGTGAACTTGCAGATGCTTGATCGGCACCACGCCAGGAACGCGCATTGGCCACTCGACAGCGCAGATCGCCGTGGTGTCGCTGGTGTCGATGCCCGCATCGCGAAGTTCATCAGCGTGGCGAAGTCGATAGGCATCCACATGCACAAGATCGCAGATGTTGCCGGCGTAGCGATGCATCAGCGTGAAGGTTGGACTGCTTACAAGATTTGCTTCGCAACCCAAACCCATCGCCATGCCGCGTACGAAGCAAGTTTTTCCAGCGCCAAGATCGCCATGCAATGCCACGCAATCTCCAGGTGACAATTGCTCGGCAAGCGCTCTGCCAACTCGCTGCGTGGATTGCGCGTTGGCGGTGTGCACTGTGAAGCCGATCATTGCATTGTGCATCTTGTAACGCCTTTTACTGGAAGCCAAATCTGTGGAAGCTCGCCGTGTTGGACAAACTCACTTCCACATCCGACAGCATGCAAATAATTCGCGGCGCGTTGGGTGTAGGCATAGGTCGAAGAATGCCCACGCAGGAAATCGGTGTGCGCCCCCTGCCAATGACCGATGGAATGGTTCGCGTTGGGGATGCGGCGAACAATAATTCATAATCTTCTCCATCGCACATCGCTTGTTGCCAACCGCAGCCCGGCCAACATGGCAACGAGGCCGCGTCGATCACCGCTTGCATGTCGCTGGCTTGGGCAAGTCGCATCGCATCCTGAGCCAAGCCATCAGAGATGTCCATCATGGCGTGCAAATCACCACCGAGCGAGCAGATCAACGACTCGGCTTCATCAAGCCGTGGCGTAAAATCAAGATGACGACCAGTGCCATCAGCAAGCAGCGAACCGCCCAATTTTCCGGTGACAAATAGTTTGTCGTTGGCGTGGCCACCAGACCGTAAAATCGGCGGCAATGCAAGGGAAATTGGTTCGGCCAGCACGGTGACTGAAACCGTCAAAGGTCCATCGCCTCGATGCACAGCGGTGTCGCCGCCAATCAACGGCGCGTTAAAGTGCAACGCCGTGCGGCGGATGCTTTCCACAAGACGCATGGCGAACTCGGCGCTGGCTTGCATTGGTAACACGCAACTTGCAAGCGTGGCGATGGGACGCCCGGCCATGCCGGCCACATCGCTTATGTTTCGAGCGACTGCCTTGTGACCGATGGCTTCTGGAGTGGTGCCAACGGAAAAGTGCACCCCCTCTACCACCTGATCCACACCAGCGAGCAGACCGTGGCCGTGAAAATCAAGCAGCGCAAGATCGTCGCCAGGACCCACAAGAACACGCGGACCAAGCCCCTTGGAGTTTTCGCGAATGTAGTCGTGCAAATCGTTTTCACAAAAAGTGTCAGACATGTGTGACCTCCGCTTGAAGCATGGTATGCAGAAACGGTGGATGCACACGCATATTTTTAAGCATGGCAACATGTCGAGCGGTGGCCCCTTGTTCTTGGGCGATCACCGCCCTGCCCGCGGCCGCCATCTCGCTTCGCAGTTGCGGATTATGAAGCAGTTGCGCAAGGTCACGGACAAGATCGCTGCGACTGGTCACACGCAACCCACCCGCTTCGATCAATTTTTCAGCAGTGTGTTGAAAGTCACCGTAGCGCGGACCGATCAGCGTGGCCTTGCCAAGGGCGATGGGTTCCATCATGTCACTGCCATGCAGGTTGTCAAAACTTCGACCCACCACCACGACGGTTGCAAGTGCGTAGGCTTTTTGAAGTTCACCGATGGTGTCAAGAAGAAAGCGCGTGGCAGCAGGGTTTGATGTATGTGCGTTGTTTGCACTTCGTCGCACGCATCCAGGCATGGCGGCAGCGGCGCCATCAAACCACTCCGGCTTGCGAGGCGCACACAAAAGTTGCACACCTTCGGGCATCGCCGCGTGCAACATGGCTTCTTCACCAGGCGCGGTGCTGCCCGCAACCACCAGCGGCTTGCGTAGATCAATACCCAATTCATCTGCAAGACTTTGCGCACCATCTACGCTGTTGCACACTTGCGCGGTATCCCACTTCATGGTGCCAGTCACCTGCACGCGATCGGCAGCAACACCCATGGCAATAAAGCGATCGGCGTAGGCCTGCGTTTGCGCGGCAACGCATTGCAATTGTGCAAACATATTGCGCAACAACGCACGACCCAATCGATAACTGGAAAAACTTCGCTCGCTTAGTCGTCCGTTCACAACCGCGACGGCAATGCCGCGTTGCGTGCAGGCTTGCATAAAGTTGGGCCAGACTTCAAGTTCAATCAATGCCACCTGCGTAGGCGCGATGCGATTCAGAAATCGCCGCACTGCGAAACCGATATCAAATGGATAGCGCACAACAGGAATGCGCTGCCCGAAAAGTTGCAGCGCGCGGGCGTAGCCAGTGTCGGTGGTCACACACAACACCACATCACCGTGGGCGCTGGTGGCTTGAATCAATCCGCGCGCGGCGTTTACTTCGCCAACACTGACAGCATGAATAAGCAGTCGGCCACCAACTCCGGGACTGGCAAGCACAGCGCCTTGACCAAAGCGCGCCGCCCAATCGGTGCGATGTTTACCCTTACTGATCATGCGCCAACCCCACAGCGGCAAGGTCGCGGTGGTCGCAAGCACATAGGCGGCGTCAACGAAAGCACTCATAGGCTGCATGGTAGGAAGTGGCATGCGTGACGAGTGATGCGAATGCTGCAAGACACAAGCGCTATTCACTCATGCGCGAGAAGTAAACGATTCGCGGCTGATCGGTTGGACGATTTACATTGGTGCGGTCGACGCACATGACAAAGCGGGCGTCTTCGATGATGCTGTCGGGATCGGTTCCGATCCACTTGCCTGTGGTGGGGTCTTGTTTCACCGTGCGCACTTTAAAGTAGACCGTGAAGACATCGCTGCGTGTGGTGATCAGGTTGCTGATGCCTTTGAAAAGCATGTTCTGCTCTTCGCTGTCACCGTAGGTTGAGTCGGGATTTATGTTCCAGGCAAATGGCATCGGTAACTGGTCCTTCGTTGGGGGTACCGTGTCCACCTTGAAGTCGAATGTTCGTACTCCCTGACGATCGGTTGACAACCGTGCATCCAATGGTTCACGCACACTTTTGGAGTTTCCACCCAAAGCACTTGTCCACTGCGTGTACCAACCCTGCCCTAAACCATCGTCGGTTGTTGCAGCCAATGCACCCGATTCGTAGGGGTTCATTCCAGCGAACCGAATGTTCCATGAGTTATCGAATTGCAAACTTGGAAAGTCAGCAGAAATCGTACTTGGATCAATCCGTGCTGAACGGCTTAGCCCCACAATTTCGCCGATGGTTGAGAATCCATTTTCGGAGCGCATGCCGCGATTTAAAGTCAGAGCGATCAATTGCCCATTCGCCCCAATCATCGATCGACCGCTCGCGATGGATACTGCAGCAGACTGCACTGCGCCAAGTCGATAGGGATTGCCACGATCTTTGTATGTTGGAAACATTGGAAACTGTCCCGTCATGACTTCCAAAGGATGATCTGGATTCGGAAGCCATTCATTGACTGCCTGCAGCGTAAACATGTGGCTTGAATCAAAGTTGTTGCGATACATGTCCATGGCATCGGTGACGAGAACCAATGGATTTTCCGAGAGAAATTTTCCTGGCGGCGAACCAGTCTGGCGGGTATTAAAGGTGTAGTGCCTACCTCGTACGCTTGGGCCAGCGACAGGCGTGTCCAAAAGGAACAAACTGGAACCGGATCCAGCTTCGGTACGCCCAGCGTCGTCGTAGACAAGTTGCGCCATCTGTGGCAAGCATCGAAGGGCTTCCGTTGTTGCGGTATTGATATTGAGTAACCCTTTCACGCCAATACCCTTAAAGCCACCTGAAAGCCAAGGGCTACGATCTCGCTCCCATTGGGCGAGCGAAGTGCGGGTGACAACTTCACCTGATTTATTCGTCGAATCACTCGCAATACCTGGCACTAAATAAGCATCGGTAGGAATAAGGGATCCGATCGGTCGATTGGCATTCGTGTCTTGCCGAGTATCTTGCGAGTTACTACCAATTTCAGTTTTTGCCAGGTCTGTTTTGATTGAGAAAACAGACTGATTCAAGCCCGCGTCTAAATCCGCCCAGTCATATCGCAACGCTGCGCCAGAACCGTCCATCGTAAAGCAGTCAAAGACGCGCTCACCCCACGGCACATTGGGTGCGTACGGGGTTCGCAACGCAGTCGTGCCACCAAACTGCCAGGCCGTTGATGTTGTTTGTCCATTGCTTGCCGTTACAGACTTGAATGCAAAATTGGGTGGATCAACTTGCAAGCGATTTATCATCGGACCTTCGCCGACTGGGAAACCAGGTGTTCTACCTGTCATGATTTCAGCGAAGGTTGCTCTGCAGCCATGGGAAGCAAGTTTTACCCCATTGAGTGTGCGAACCACTGTCGGCAATAATTTGCCGGAAATCCACTCCCCAGGGTAGTCGGATTTCAAAGATAACTGCGCTTTTCCAACTCGATAGGCTGGCCCCCACAAGAACACATCTGTCAATTCACCAAGTTGCTCAAAGTCATCATCTTTCTGCAACATCTGCAGACTGCCATTGTGCGGAATGCGGTCAAGCGTGTTCCATACACCTAACTTAGTCCATGAAGTAGTTGGCGGACTATTCGTGACAAGATTTGGGTATAGATCAATCGGAATTGATAACAATTTTCCAGCACCATCGATTAAGCGGGCAGATTTATCCGCAAGGTAAATCCGAGTAGCTGGGTCTTTGGGTGCAATCGGAGAATATTCTTCCCAACTACCATCCACAGAAATATTGGGTGAAGCCCAAGTTGGCAATACAAATTGTGTGTTCGTGGCAAAGATTCCAACTATAGGGCTCGTGGCATCACCGTAATAGGCATAAGACAGCATCGGGTTGACAGGGGCCGGTTGGGGCCACAGTACTGTTTCGCAATTAAATGCCGTCGGCTTCCGTAGCACTAACTCAGGCCAACTATTCAGGGCGACTGGGATATTCGCAGCGCCAGCAACACCTTCAATTGTTTCGGCATTCAGAAACCGAAAGTCCGGCAACGGTGCGAGCACCGGCGATAGAAGCCAGCCGTTGGTTGACAAACTATCCATCCACTGTGATGCCAACCATCGCGTGGCAGCAGTTCCAGTAGGCACTGGATTCCACAAATCTGGATCTACGATGTCGTATAACAACGGAGTTCCAAGGACGGGTGGCGTTGGCACAACTAATTTTCCAAGTGAAAAAGTATCACCCAATGCGGTTCCATAGAGATACTCCGAACTATTCTGATCAATCAAAATTTTTCCCTCTTCAATAGCCCGATCCGTGGGCCTGGGATTCTTTTTGGTGGCTGCTGCTGACCGTGTATTCATCGAGCGGCTGGTGGGATAGGGCTTTGCCTCAGTGCCAGAAACAACATCCATTAATTCAAACCGAGAAGGTCTGCGTGGATTACTTGTGATGTCTGGTTCGCTACGAGATGCAAATACAAATCGAGGTGCCCGTTGATCCGGCGGAATAAATCCAGTGGTTGCTGTGGCAAGCGCCGGCGCAAATGAATAAAAGGAAAACTGGTTGCCAGTCGTCGCTGGATCCACAACCAATTGGCGAACCCACTGCCAAGGATTTGGCGCAATTGCAGGAGTCATGGCACTCACATTGACAGTTGCAAATTCTGCATGGAACAATTTGCTCCAAGAGCGCGCCACTCGTGTCCAAGTCACAAAGTAATCTTTGGAATCTTGAAGTCGATTCACCCCCGAAACAACTCCATCACTACGCCCAAGCATGATTCCCGGGATCACCGTTGGAAAAATATTTCCAGAAAGCCGTTCCTTCAGATGAAGATCGTCCTTCATGCTTGGGGTGAGGTGTTGCAAACGATGATCAGAAGTTGGCGGCACTTGCCCCACCAAGTCGAGAGAGTCGACATAGCCAAGCAACCATTTTGCTGTTGGCGGTGGAAACAGTGAGAGATCGCTGCCAGGCTCATTAAATGAATCGACCAATGGATCAGGAAGGATCGGTGGTGCGGGAGACGCGCCCACCAATTGATACAGATCGCGTTTCACTGCTGCTGGATTCAGCGGATCGCGATCCGTTTTTGGCGGAAGCGAAATCCGTGCGCACGCGCTCCAAAATCTTCCGCTGGTGACAAGATTGCAATCTCGATTTGCAGAAGGATTCGAAACCGATGTCACCACCGACTCGTGATCAAATGAACTGTCTGCATCGAAGCGATCCACTTCCATCGTCTGTTCAAGTTGCAGATATTCCCCGCTGGCCGTGGTCTCATCCCACGGTATTCCACCATAACTTGCAGGTTTATCAGCGCGCAATGTAAATATTTTGGTTGCATCTAGAAAATCAATCTGTGATTTCCGTAGCAGTGCTTGCCTGGCGTTTTGGGCGCTTGGGTCACGCAATACGCGGTGCAACGAGATGCCACGCTTTAAATTGTCCGCAGTCAATGTTTCACGGAATGCGCGCAAGTCAACAACACGGCGCTTCCACATTCGTGAACACTGATCCGAAGCCGTGATTGTTGCACTCACGGTTTGGTCGCGATCGGCTGGATCAATCGCCATCGCATTCAGAAGTTTGCTGCCAGGCAACAGGTTTCCTGGTTTTGTTTGCGACTGCGTGCGCTGAATTTTGGATGACCAAAACAGAGGGTTCGCAGTCGGCGATGTGGCGATATTTGCGGGAGGCACCGTGGTAGTGGTGGTGGGCCAATCAATCACCCCGCCATCCGACAACTCATACAGATCAAAATAATCAAGCCACCGCCTTCGAAACCATGGGTCCCACTGCGCAACTGCGGCAAGATCAGCCTGATTGTTGACAATCGTTGCCGACACAAGGGACCCCGGCAAAATTCCGCCAGTTGTTACATCAATATCTGCAGCATAAGTAGTTCCGCCATTTGATTTGCCTTCCGGGTTACCGACAACATTGGCGATCAAGTACACCGTGGCTGTTGCTGGCGCCGTTTCAGTTCCTGGATTTAAATACAACGGAACAGGAATGCCATTTTCGTCATACACATAGTCCCCGTTTGCATCTTGCTCAAAGTCAGGAAAGTCATAACTGGTTCCGAAAATCTCCAACCTAAAGTCGCCAAGGCGCAAGGGCTCGTTCCAAGGATTGGCCACTTGAATCACAATAATTGGCGTGCGAATTTCATCAAGTTGATCTCGCTTAATATCAATATTCGCAGGGCTTGGAACACCACGCGCTTCACCCGGTAGAGCAACTTGACCTACTCGGCCATTTACAACAGCAACCAACTTGCTTCCAGGTAATCCATTCGAGGATGGCAATTGACTGGCGGTCTTTGGAATCCGCTGAAACCATTCCATCTGATCGATCAGGGTTGAGTATGCAGATACCCATGGGTATGAGGGCGGTCCGCTGGTCACTTTGCCATTCTCAGTTTGGGCAGTGAGCAAAAACTTTCGCGTGTTGCCCTGAACACCTGATCTTGCAACCTTAATGTCACCAGCGACATCAAGTGTGGTCGCTGGATAGGACCATCCAAAGAAACATTCCAGTAGGAAGGGGTGCTTTTCAATTCCTGGAAATACAATATCTGCAGTATTTTGGTCAGGGAGTGTGATACCCGTACCAGGTTGTGGGGAATTGTTATTTGGAATGCTATTGGGATTCTTGCTTGGATCTACTGCGCATAAAGCCTGCGCAGCGGCTGGCTCTTTAAGCGATTTTTCTCGCCAATCTGTCGCAGCATTGGTTGCAAAGTCACCGAAATCCGTGGCTTGTCTAAGAAAGGTTAGGCCAAATCCAACGCCATCCCGTTTAGAATCGGCTACCGAATAATGATTCGGAAGAATTGGCTGCCATACTGGTCGTAAGCCAAACCAAGTCCATTTCGTCAAGTCAACAGATGGAATATCACCTACTGCTGGCGCAAACTCTCGCATAAGCGTTGGTCGAGAACGCCATGTGGCTATGTTTGCAGCCATACTTGCTGTGAGTGCTTCGGTTGACCACGCACTTCGCCATGCCCATGCATCCACGCCTGTGCCAGCGACTGGCGAGTTCATCATCTCTACCGTCGGCTGTTGTAAACCAAAACGCAATTGATCCACAAAACGATCGGTGTAGCTTGCAAATTGCATGCCTCCCGAGCCAAATTGCTCCAATGTTGGAAGTTTATCGGGTGGGATATCAGAATCATTATTCACATTCGCCCAATTCAACAACTGCCGATGCGGTGAATAGTTGCGCAAAGCTGGCCGAAGTCGTTGTCGTGCTTCGCGGGCAAATTCAATCGTTGCTCGACGCTCTTCGGGAACTGAATTGGCATAACGCAAGATGGGTAAGCCTTCGTCATCTACACGGTCCATCAGATGGCCGAGTACATTCTTCCGATCTTGAACCACTAACGGTTTTCTTAAATCCAATTTACGATTGAGATACTCGAATAGCCCAACACCGCGTTTCAAATCTCTTTCGTTGAGAACAGGGCTTGTGGAGCTAAATACAGTCGGAACACCATCCTTATAAATGTCACTGGTGCATGCAATACGACGGAGGTCATAGACCCCCCACTGCAATTCGCGCGCATCAACGCGGCCATCATTATTTTCATCGCGAGGTCCAGGTGGTTCGGGATGAAGCCCGATCCACAAACTTGCATTTTGATTCTGAACAAATGTGTCAGAGCTATCAAATGTATTTGTGACAGTGGCATCAGCCCCCGGATCAAAATTAGACCAGGCAGACATATAAGGTCGACCAATCCAAAGCCATGGAGGCATGATCTCGTTGCGCTGACCAGAGACGGTTGTCATTTTGCGGCGAAGATCGCGAACCAATTGCGCATTCGTCACGGTGTTGCCAGAAACCCCACCTTCGGATCTTAAAATAGTTGAACGCAGAATGGTGTCCATATTTTTGTAACCGCCTGATCCACCTACAAGCCGGGTTTCGTTATCACCATTCAGCGCGCGCTCTAAGCGACTGAGCACAGAACTGTCATTATTTCCAGAAAATGCGCGTAACTCAAGTTCATCCGTGGCATCGAATAATTGCACAGGCATTTTGATGCCATCTATATTCCTGCCATTCGCATTTGACAGATATATATCACTCGCTTTTAAAGTGGCTGCAGCAAATACATGAGGACCAAAGAGTCGTATTTCACCTTGCATTGCAGTTTGAAACCAACGCGTACGCTCCTCTGGTCGCATAAAGGGTTGGTTCACAGCGTTGCTCACATCCCTGAACCTGCCATTACCCCACAGGCAGGCAAACCATGAATTCCAATTATCGCTTAACTCTGTATACTTTCCAGTTAGCCTCACCATCGGTTCAAATTGCTGTGGTCGAGATGGTCCAGCTGGACCGAAGTAATCAAGCCACGGTGTAAATGATCTTGGATTTTTGTCAACTGGCATGGAACCAAATTTATCTATGAATCCACGCATTCCTAGTGATTGCTCTGGCAACTGATAAAAATAAGGGTTCCAATATTCATTTAGTTTTGCACCACTTGTGTCTGTCACCCAAAGACCAAGTGACTGCAACAAATCACTTTCGCCTGGCTTATGTTTTTGCGTGGAGACAGTTGGATCATCAACGGTGGGAAGACCCGCATATCGATAACTGTCAAAGGCGATTCCAAAATCAAGCGATGCTGTCCCTGTTTTCTTAAATCCAGCTGGCATACCCGCGCTAGAACCTTGATCTGGCTTGGAATAGGGATCATCAAGAGTTATATTTCCAAGTGAGAAATTCCAAAATGAGTCAAGCAAACCAACGCGCGTATCCGTTGGCCAATTGCCAGTCAAACCAGTGGGCGCTGTACTTCGTTCGCTATCTCGGTCGACAAGTTGCGCATGTTCAGGTTCGGCGGTTACAAGCGCAATGTCGCTTGGAGTAAACCCAGCGGTGGTGCGTCGATCTGCGCGTGTGGCCACATTTACATCGATCATGCTGGCGTTATCAATGATGCTGACGCCGACAACGGTGCGGACATTGCGTTCCTTGCCCACTGGCGCGAGAAACCAAAAACTGTCTGTAAATCCATCGCCGTCGGTATCGCAGAATGTACGAGCGACGATATTGCGTGGTGTTCCATCGATGTACTCGTCGCTCACAGGAACAAGCGCCGCATCAAACGCATGGGTTCGACCTATACCAAGTGGATCATCAAGACGAATAAAGTTTGGAAGAATCTGGTTGGGCGGTATCGAATTGCCCGAGTTCACAGCGATGCGTGTAAGTACCTCTTCTTTGTATTTCTCAGGATTAAACCAACGATCCCGTCGCGATTTAAATTCTGTAACCCACGCATCATCTTTATCAGTGGGCTTGGTTTTTACAACCGGAATTGGGGTAGGCGGAATATGCGGCAACCACTGCTCATAGGGAGTGCCGAATCCATCGCGCGCGCTATTCATTGGGCCTGCCCATAAACTACCTTCGATATCTGCAATATCAGTGACTAATCGATAGCCATTCGAAGGCGTGGGTAAATACGACAGATGCGCCCAATGACTAAAGAATGCACCATCCGGTACAGGAACAAATACTCGCGCTGAGGGCGTACCTCGATCACGGGCGCGAATGGGTTCGGTACTTCGAAGCCATCGAGTATCGCCAAATCCTGGATTGCCTGGTGGATTTGCGTAGACCCCAATGCTTGGGGTGTCGTTTGTCTGCATGCCCGAAGAGACCCACGGAGTACCAGAAGAAATATTGGTTAAATCAGTCGGGCTTGTAAAGTCAGGCCAGTTGGTCCAGGCCTTCACTTCATAGGGCGCAAAGTTAAATCCATCTGGCCATCCATCACTTTTAAAAACCGTCGAACGCGGATCCCCGGGTTCACGATTTGAAAGAACATCGGGAGTGTATTGATTCAAAATAAGATCTCCAACCGCTGGTGCGCCATCGCTTCGTGGAGCAGCACTCTCCACACCATAACGAACACTTTCAGGAGAAGGCGGCAGGCGATTGCCTGCGCTGTCGCCGCCGAGTACCCGCCTAGCACTATTTGGATCAATCGGTTTTACAAACAAATGCATTGCAATTTCGTTCGCAAGTTGCTTGGAAATAGTCTCCGAATTGCGCCCCATAGCAAAGCGATCCTGAAGTGCCGCAGCATTCAAACGCTGCGTCCGTGTGCGCGACAAGTATGCAGCGGCGAGAAGGGTGAGAAGCACCAACATGGCGCTTACAAGAATCAGCGCATTGCCTTTTCTAGCAGCTACAGTAAGAACGGAAGTACATGGCGCAGTCTTCATGGTTTTTCCTCGCCTGAAAGCTTGACAATAAATTGGAAGGTTCTTCCATTCCCCATCACCATCTTGGAATCATGAAGTGTGTAGGTGAATCGCAATGCTGATGGCCATGGGGTGTAATCAGAACGCAGCACGCGACGGGATGGTGTGGATGTGTATTGTTTGCGATCATTCTTCACAAGTGGATTTGAACCATTGAATCCGAATGCAGCTTGATAAACGAAGACCGGAATCGTTGAACCAAATGGTCGCACAATCGCGGTTCTGCTATTTCCAGAGCCAGGTCCTTCATGCCCTTCGATTCTTTCGGTATCAATTGGAGGAGCGACAACGCCGATCGTGATCAGATTCGCGGCCACAGCCTTTTCAGCTTCAACCGTGACAGAGGGATCAAGAATCATAATTGGTGTTGCATAACTTTTTTGCCCGAGGGTGTTGGTAGCGAGGGATAAAGGCTTGGCAATACTTGCGGCAAGTCCGCCTGCAAGCGTGGTCGTTCCATCTCTTTGAGAAAGTGGAAAAATTGAATCGGGAAGCCCAAACCACGGGATATGCGGACTTGCCTTGGCAATATCAATTTTAATACCGCCGCTTGTGGTTCCTGGATAATTTGGCCAGTCTTCAATCATCACTCCTGGAAGGGGAACATTCTCAACAACAGTTGGCATGTTTCGATCGGGTGATGCATCAGCAGTTTGCGGAGTTGCGTCTGCCGCAAAAACTCTGCCTGTTCCCTCGCTCCAAGTCCAATCAATCTTAAATGAACTGCAGTTTCCAGTCATGGTGGATGCGGTTGTCATTAAATCAAGACGATCGCCGCTAGGTGAAATCACTTCCGAACGCGGCCAACCCCACATGCCGCCAAAATAAAACTCTGTACCCAAAGGCAGGCCTGCGCCAAAGAAAGCGTTCAATAGTCTGCTACGAACTTGCCCCGCGTGATCAAGATCAAGTGGTGTGATTTGAGAAAACTCGCTCCACGGTAACGATGGACCTGATGCCAGCGACCACGAGTCAGAATTACCAATCAAATTTCTGAATTCTGGAATGCTGGTCGCCGCAATGTCGATGCGACCAGAGAGCAGATAGTGATCAGGATAGATTTCAGCATCCTTTAAAAACTTTGTAATGCCTGTCGCTCGCCCAAGGCCATAATCGCTTTGGGATGGGAAGCCATTGCCCCTTTGTACAAGACCTGCAGCACTATTCACCGGCACCGGCGTCGAACTAGTGCTGATATTTGATCGCCTAAAAAAGAATGGTCCGCGTTGTGTTGCCGCATCACCCCCATCATCCGCAAGTAACGCCACTTGTCGACTGAGTGACCAATGCCGAGCATCCAGCGGAGCGACATAACCAGATTTGGGTGTTGCATCACCACCCAAGTCAAACACCTTCACTTTTAACTGTGGGGAGCCTGGTACCTGCCACATCCACGGAGTCGGCGGTCCTTCCTTTATAGGCATACCTGGATAAGTAAATAAATCGGGGTCTGGTCGAGCGGTCGTGTCTTTTGGATTTGTAACAAGCTGGGGATATTGAATGCCATGCCCAAGACGAATGACTTGGTCATATGCAACACCCTCGCCAGCAAGCGTAATGTCTGGCTCGGTAAATCTGCGAACTGGATATTCGTAAAAACTTGATGAACCTTCAAAGCTTTGAGTGGTCTCCGAACCGCGAGCAACAAAAATGATCTGATCACAACGCACATACTCTTTGGCTGCGATTGAAGTATCTAGAAGCACTGTTGAAGTAGGAACAAGGGACTTGTAGAGATCATTTCGAAGAGCCACGCATTGAATTAATAGAAATCCGTCACGACTTAACCGATCAATATCTCGACGAATCGTGCGCTCGATTGAAGTTGAGATTGTTTGCAAATCGGCATTGGCCTCTCCAAGAGAAGAAATCTTCGATGTTGCACTAAAAATTCGAGCGGTCGCAGCAATGATGATTAACAGCACCAGTACGCTGATCATTAATTCGACGAGAGTAAAACCCTTGCTACGCATCTTTTACAACTCCTCAATCGATACAAACACGGGAATAAGCGTGTTGCCATTTGCGTCTTCTAATGGAACAAACCAGAGATCTTGAATGCCCAACTTTGAATCGCCACCAGACCCGGGTGAACAGAGAACCCCCGTTTCATCAGTTGGTAGCGGGAAGGGCTTTGATACATCACGATCATTCAGATCAATCAACACATTTCCGTAGGGTTGGCGCGGAACTGGCTTACTGAGCCCAACCGGCCCTTGGGTTTGATTATTTCGACCACGCAGTACACGATGAATGTTGCCGTACATATCAACGAGCCACTGATTGGAAGCCTGCCAGCCATCGGAAAATCGAAGCGCCGTTTTATCTGTATCAGAACTCGCCCCAACTGGATTTGTATTCGGAACGCTGGTGTCATCAAGCAGTGGTCCAATTTGTGCGGCGGTTGATGCTTTCCCAACTTTTCCATCAAGACCTCCAGCCCCCCACGGAATGCGACTAAACGGATTGGTTCCAGGAAATAGATTGGCGTGCGAGCCAGTTCGCGAACTTGCCCACTGCGGAATTGCAGGGCGACCCTTCACAAGATCTGGTGAAGTGACATCACTCAGGAGCATTGTTTCAGCGGTTGCAACAACATAAGGCGTACCTTTTACACTCGCTCCGCGAACACCGTTTGAACCTCCAATTCGATATACAAACACAGCCGCCTGCACTCGTCCACCGTAGCGACGGAACATGCAATCCCACACATATTTTGGCGGCACAATAGCACCTGTTGTCAACTCTGGTATAGGCCAGTAGCGATCGCGCTGCGAAATAAAAACCCCAGGTTCCTGCACGACATTGCGAACATCCCGAGGCGTATTCGTGACCTGTGGGGGACGCACATCAGGCGAATCAGTTTTGGGGCCACCGACTCGCCATGCGTAATTTATGAGAGTGATATCTCGTTGCTGATCATACTTATCGCGGCGATAGGGAATGCCAAACAACAGATGACGGGGAGCAACCATATATGGAATACCTTTGGGAAACTCCGTAAGTAAATCAGTCGCAGACAAAGTCTTGTCGAGGGGTTTTTGAGAGGGGTCATCAGGTCTGCCAGATTTCAACCGTGTGAACAAATCACTGAAAATATCTAACATGCCTGCTTCATCAATTTCATTGGTGCTGGCATCATCCTTTAAAATCATTCCAGGACGCTTCCAAACCCAATCACCACTGATCGTGGTCGCGTTGGTCACCCGCGTATTGCTGTCAACTGAATTTGCGGAAACCTTTTGAAGCGGAATCGGATCGCGAACAACTTGCGTAGATGCGGGATCGGAAAATTCCTCGAATGTTCCAAAGTCAGATTGAGAAAGTTTGCTGCGCAACAACTCAAATGCTTGCTTGGCAACGAGAGGACCATAGGTGTCATCTTCACTTGCCTGCTGCTGCGCAATTCCGGCTGGAAATAAAGCGGCAACTGAGATCATTCCGATGCCCAAAACGAAAATCGCCAAGACCAATTCAACAAGGGTGAATGCGGACCGCTTCATCGTTGCGTGACCTCCGCCCGGCCCGTAAACCGATTGATAACGATGCGATTTGAAAACTGGGTAATGAATTCACTCTGATCACAAATTTTTCGATCCTGACCACTTCCGAGATCGCTACAGGGTTTAAATGGATTATTTTTATCGTAGGTCCGAGTCACGCCCGACCATTTTGTTGCATCAAATAACTCGCGGGCGGCTTTGTCGTCAAACACCGCCAAAGATTGTGCCACTTCAACGCCCGGTTCATCCTCGTAATCGTCATAGTGGAAATAGCGTGTAGAACCTTCTGTAGGGTCAGGCTCACGAGCAAGGCCATCCATGTCTGTATCCATAACCAGGTAGCGATACTGGGCCGCGTTCGCTTGACCGCCACCAGAGATCCGAGTTTGCATTGTGCCATCTGCAGCGAAAAGAATTCCGATCATCCGACCATACTCATTGTTCTTAATCTCAGGTTGAGTGGCCCAGAGACCGTCGCGACCAACCTCGGTTCGGGGACCTGCAATCTTGATGCCCTCGTCGAATCGAACCGATTGAATTTCTGGATGCGGTTCGAATAAATCGTAATAATTTTGTTTCGTTGGTGAATTGGGATTATTGTTGAGAGAAGGCACCAACGGATCTTCCAGCCGACCGATCACTGCTTCAACCCATTGGCGCCGAATCTTGGTTGGATCAACAAGCGCGTTGGGCGCCAGTGCAGCAACCAGTTCAACCTTTACTATAAAGACAACAAGCATGGGCTTTTGCTCAAGAATTGCGCGTGATCGAGTTGTTTCGAGCACATTTAATAATTTATTTGTGGCTCCAGTCAAACGCGTATCTTTGCCGATGCGCTGAACGCTCATGGCTGTCAGAGTTGAGAGCACAACAATAATGCCGATCACCGCCAGCAACTCGATCAGTGTGAAGGCGCGACGATTCATGGTCCGGGCTTTCCTGGTTCGTAACTAAGAACATTGTCATCCCAGTCTGGAACTTTGTCGTTGTTGGCGTCGATGATTGTGGTGTTCCAAGAAGGCAACCCAAGTTGACGATCGGGCCCCTTGGAAAGAAAGAGCCACTGCCTGCCCTTGCAAGCTGTTTGTAAACTGGCTTCATCGGCTGTTCGCACGGTTGCATCTTCGAGATCAATGCCGATGCCCAACGGGTCGCACGAGGATGTTGGCGCACCCGCTTTTATTTTTGTGCGCGCATCTTTCATCTCGCCGCGGGTGGCGGGTCGGCCTGGTGGAACCACAGCAATCTGCTCGCCCCATGTGTCGCGAAGGTTCCACTTAGTTTTCACGCCGTCAGGCCAAGTCTTTAACTCTTGACGGAGTACATCAGGGGAAATCATGGAGAGTTGTTGCCAAGCCTCTTGATTGCTGGCAAGCACTTCGATCAGCCGCGGCATGATGTAAGCCTCGCTGACAACACTGGGCGGCACTTCGTCGATATCAAAAAATCTCATCATGTCTGAATCGGAGGTAGTGGATGCTGGAACTTTTTTGCGCCGATCAAATACAAGCGCTTGCCCACGCGACTGCTCAAAGGCAACGATGGCTTGATCAAGAATTGTGAAAGCAGCAGCCACTTGTTGACGCTCGCTTCGTGATGCAACGCCGGCACCCACCGCCAGCACCAAGCCAGCGAGCATGGCGATGATGCCGATCACCACCAGCAACTCGATCAGCGTAAAGGCTCGGCGCGCATAGACAAAGATGTGCCGCGGCGCGCGCATCATGGGCCGGTCTCCACGATATTGTCTTCGTTCACATTTATTTCTTTACGCGGACCACTGAAGTTAATTCGACGGGTGAGATCAGCTTTCTTGTCGGGGCCGTAACTGAGCAAGGCAAATTCTGCGGCGCGCAATCGGCGAGTACTGCTGCGATCTTTGCCTGATGCTTCAGCGTCGGTTTCCATATCGGGGTTCTCATCATCAAGTGCTTCGCGCGCAGATTCTTTTTTATCAATAAAGTCAGCTTCCTCCGCGCGTGTTGGTCGCAATACGAAAAAGTCGCCAAGATCAAAGCGTGTGCCATCGGTGCTGGCGTCGGCGGCACTGGGCGTAAGGTTCATATACCCGCGGCGGTAATAACGAATGGGATTGCCCCAGTAATCCAAGATGCATTTTGGATATTGATCAAACAACGGATCGCCATCGGTTGCGCGCGCAATGTCGTATTCGCCAGTGGCTGCGATCACACCTTTCACGCCGCCAATACTGCTTGCATCTTTCAGTTCTAAATAGGGACCAAATACCTTTCCCTGCAAGTTTGGTTGGCACCGAAGAATGCACTGCGAATCATCGTTGCCCTTCTCGTTGGCGGCAACCGATGCAGAGATAGTGATTCGACTTGGCAAGGCAAGATTTCGACTTGCGAACAAACCTACGCCAAGTTTGGCGCCTGGGTAACTGCTGGTCACTGCCGCGCCAGTGACATCCGCCGCAAAGACTGGAGTAAGCGCTGCGCCCCACACGCCATCAAGACCAGGCGAGCGAATGCCATCGCGCGGCACTTCGCGTTGACCTGGCTTCGCACTTGCTGGTGGAACATCGGGCAGTGTTCCACAGATTCCAAATCCGTCAGTCGATCGATCTCCAGCGCCAAGTAAATATTCAGCGGGTGATGAAACACTATTCCATTTTTGCAGCGCCTTGCTGTCGCTGCTGTTCCACACCTTTGCTTTTTGTGTCGCCCCAAGCACCGCCGCCTTCGCTGGCGGAATCATGACATCGCGCAACCAACCAACCTGCCCCGTGGGAGATGCGGAGGCGCTTGATGACCATCCCAAAGTCGGGGTACCACCCGTGTTTACCAGCGACTTGGGATCCCCAAGAACCGGCGGGTAATACCCATGATCCGCCTTGAATCGCGCCAACGCCTGCGCCATCGAACTCATTAAAAATCTTGTATTGGCGGCTTGGCCACGACGCGTTGCTGCGCTGATGCCAAAGATAAGCAGGCTTGCTAACACCGCAATGATGCCGATCACCACCAGCAATTCAATCAGCGTGAAGCCTGATCGCTGGCGGCGATGCATTATTTTTTGCCTCCGCCCGAGACGCTTTCAATCATGCTGACAAGTGGCAGGAACAACGCAAGCACGATGCCACCGATGATGCCACCAAGCACGATCACCATGAAGGGCTCGAGCAAACTAAGCAAGCTGCCCACCGCCACATCCACCTCTTCGTCGTAGTTGTCGGCGATCTTGGTAAGCATCACATCCATGTCGCCTGTTTCTTCGCCCACATCGATCATGTTCACCACCAACGAATCGACCACTTTGCTTTCACGCAGCGGCGCCGCGAAATTTTCGCCTTCGCGAATACTGTCGTGCACTTTGTTCAGTGTTCGTTCATAGACATAATTGCCGCAGGTGTCGCGAGTGATCAACACCGCTTCCAAAATGGGAACACCAGCGCTGATCAGCGTGCCCAGGGTGCGCGTGAACCGAGCCACCACCGTTTTGCGAGTGAGATTTCCGATGCCAGGCAACTTTAAGATCACCATGTCAAAGCTGGCGCGGCCCAAAGGCGTTTTGCGAATTAACTTTAAGCCAAAGAAAATCACAAACGGCGCGATCATCACCCAAATCACACCGGGCACCACCTGATCTTTGGTGGCGGTGCCTGCGATCCACTTACTGCTGTTGATCAAAAACACCGTGGGCGCAGGCAATTTCACGCCGAAGTCCTTGAAAATTTCCTGAAACTTTGGAATGACAAAATACATAATGCCGGTCACGATGGCGATGGCAATGCTGATCACGCAGATGGGATAGATCAGCGCGCCCTTAATGCGGCGCTTTAAACGCTCGCCTTTTTCCATAAAGTCTGCAAGGCGCTGCAAGATCACATCAAGCACACCACCCACTTCACCAGCGGCGACCATTTTGCAATACAAACGATCGAAGGCTTTGGGATGCTTGGCGAAACTTTCACTGAGCGTGTTACCACCCTCCACATCTTCGCAGACGCCGCCAAGAATGGTCTTCATCTTGCCGGGCTTCTGCTGCTGCTCAAGAATTTGAAGTGAACGCAACAATGGAAGACCGGCGTCTTGCAGGGTGCTGAGTTGGCGGGTGAACTGTGTGATTACTTTCGCGCCAACACCGCCGGGCATGTTGATAGTAAAACCCTTTTTCTTTTTCTTCTTGTCGGTGTTCTTGGGCTTGGCCGCCTTGGGTGGCGCCTTCGCTTGTCGCACCGAGGTGGGAAACATGCCGTCCTCACGAAGTTTCTTCACCACATCTTCGCTGGTCGGAGCTTCAAGCGTGCCCTTGTGGGCTTTGCCACTGGCATTCATGGCTTCATATTCAAATGTGGGCATGGCAATAATTCCTTGAGAAATGATGGGGATTTACATCTCGTCGAGTGTCTCGCGAACAACCTCGTCAATGGTTGTTTGCCCGTCATAGATGGACATCAAACCCACTTCGCGCAGCGTGCGCATGCCGCGCTTTCGGGCTTCGGCCTGCAGTAACGAAGTGTTGGCTTGCGCCATGATCATTTCGCGCAGATTGTCATCAAGGGTCATGATTTCAAAGAGCGCCATGCGGCCACGGTAGCCCGTGTTGTTGCAATTGGTGCAGCCCTTGCCGCGAAAAAATGTGCGGCCGCGAACATCCTCGGGCTTCAATGCGAGTTCCATCAACATCTCCTCGGTGGGCACAAACTCCTCCTTGCATTTCGCGCAGATGCGTCGCACCAAGCGTTGCGCGATGATGCCTTCAAGTGTGGCGGTGAGCAAAAAAGTTTCCACGCCTAGGTCGACCAAGCGCAGAATGCTGCTGGGCGCGTCGTTGGTGTGCAAAGTTGTAAAGACCAAGTGGCCGGTCAGACTTGCTTGAATAGAAATCTGCGCAGTTTCAAGATCACGCACCTCACCCACAAGAATAATGTCGGGATCTTGTCGAAGGAAACTTCGCAGCAGCTTGCCGAAGGTAAGTTCTTGATCCACATTCACCTGACACTGAATCATGCCTTCGATGTCGTATTCCACCGGATCTTCGGCGGTGAGGATTTTGGTTTCTATAAGATTCAGTTCATTTAACGCGGCGTATAGGGTGGTGGTCTTGCCGCTGCCAGTAGGCCCTGTCACGATCACAATGCCGTTGGGTTTGTTGATCAGCATGCGGACCTTTTCCAGGTCATCATCACGAAGACCGATGCGATCAAGGCTCAGTTGCACATTGCCGCGATCGAGCACGCGCATGACCACGCTTTCACCGAACATGGTGGGCAGCACCGCAACGCGCAAATCAATCGGCGCCCCATTTAAGGTGAGTTCGATGCGACCATCTTGCGGAAGTCGGCGCTCGGCGATATCCAATTTTGCCATCACTTTCACGCGACTCACGATAGCCATGGCAAGCGCTTTTGGCGGCGGCTCCATCTCGTAGAGCAGACCGTCGATGCGGTAACGCATCTTAAATTCGTCCTCAAAAGGCTCCAGATGAATATCGCTGGCTTTGTCTTGGATCGCCTGCAGAAGCACATGGTTTAAAAGCGCAACGACATCGTTGTCACTGCTTGAGTCCTTCAGCGTGGCAAGATCGATGCTGTCGCCGCGACCAGCGAGTGCCTGCACAGCGTCGCTGGTTTGCAAATTCGCAATGACCGTCTTTAACGACTGCTTGGTCTGGTAGTGAGTGGCAAGTATCTCATCCACCTCGTCAACGGGAGCAACCACCGCTGACACTTTTACTGTGTACATGGAGCGAAGATTGTCCACGGCGCCAAAATTTTCTGGACCCTTGATCGCCACAACCATGCGCTTGGTTTCGGAGTCAAATTGAATTGGCACTACCTGAAAACTGCGGGCGGCTTCGCCAGAGATGCAATTGCGAGCCTCATCGGAGATATCCAGACCGCGGATCGACTGAAATGGCATGCCCATCATGCCCGCGAGAGCGATGACAATATCGATCTCTTGAATCAGTCCCATGGCGACCAAAATTTCGCCAAGCTTCTTGCCCTTTTTTTCGCCTTGCTGAAGTGCCAGTGCTTCGTGCACTTGCTCGCGAGTTACTTTGCCAAGTTTGGTAAGTGCTCGACCAAATCGGCGGCCCTTTAATTGGGACTGCACAAACTTGTCATTGGCTGGATCGGGCTGCGTGGATTTTTCTGGAGGCATATATTAAAGTCTCAAAAGTTCTCTCCCACAATGATGTTCGGGCAAGAGTGTGGTTACTGTTGCAAAACATGCAAGGAAAGAATGCGACTGTGAAACTACGCAAGCATTCATGATATTAAAAATGACTTGGAAGAGGTATTTATTGCAAGAATCAAAGGCAATAAAACTGGTCTGGTTAAATCGAACCCTCGGTTCCTTCAAGTTCAGTTCGTTCTAATTGCACACCAGAGCGACGCACTCGCTCGCCAAGATCGCCTGGATTTCTGGCCTTGTCCACCATCTCTTCGGCTGAGATAAGACCCTTGGAATAGATGCTCCAGAGATGCTCATCTAGCAACTGCATACCGAACTTTTTACCAGTTTGAATCGCCGAATCAATACGGAAGGTTTTGGCTTCTCGGATCAGGTTAGAGATGGCCGGAGTGACCACCAAAAACTCATAGGCGGCAAGGCGACCAGGCTTGTCGGAGCGCGCCAATAGCACCTGACTTAGCACGGCAAGAAGACTGATCGAAAGCTGCACGCGCACCTGCTCTTGCTGTGCCACTGGAAAGGCATCGATGATGCGGTTAATGGTGCCTGCAGCGCCGGTGGTATGCAGAGTTCCAAAGACCAAGTGACCGGTCTCGGCGGCTTTGATGGCTGCCTCGATGGTATCCAAGTCACGCATTTCACCCACCAGAATCACATCTGGATTTTGGCGAAGGGCACGACGAAGAGCCTCAGCAAAACTGGGAACATCGGCAAGCTGACCCACCTCGCGTTGATTGATGATTCCCTTTTTATGGTTGTGGTAATACTCGATCGGATCTTCCACCGTAATGATGTGGCGCTCGTAATTCATGTTCACCTCGTCGATCAAGGTGGCCAAGGTGGTGGTCTTTCCGCAGCCAGTTGGACCGGTGATCAGAAACAATCCGCGCGGGCGACGAATCAAATCTTTCACGATGCCCGGAAGACCCAGCACATCAAAGGGCAGCACTCGATTGGGAATTAATCGAAGCACCATCGCCACACAACCCTTCTGACGGAAGACGCTCACTCGAAAGCGCGCGGCCTCGCTGAAACTAAATCCAAAGTCGGTGCCGCCCTGCTCCTGAAACTCTGCTTGATTTTTTTCAGGGGTGATGGACTTCATTAAAGCCATGGTGTCGTCAGCGTCCAGCACCTTGGTCTGCATGTTGCGAAGGCGACCGTTCAATCGCACGGTGGGCGGACGACCCACGGTGATATGCAAGTCGGAGGCGTCCTGCTTCACCATCACATCGAGCAGTCGATCGATCTGCACGGTGCTGCCTTTGCTAAGTGATGAGGATCCGGATGCTTCTGAACTCATTGGCGTTCCTTAAGGTGGGAGTGTTGCTGTTCAACAAAAATCATGCGCGCTGGTTGCACACTAGTGAGACATTTCGGTGGCAGGGTCGAAGCCTTCGATCTGCGCGAAGTTGGCGATCTCGACAGGCGTCGTCATGCCCTTGAGAATTTTTAATCGTCCGTCACCCAGTAACCCGCGCATGCCACCACGCACAGCCGCGCCGCGCAACTTGCTGATGCCGCTGCGCTCGAAGGCCAGTTGACGGATCTCCGAATTCATAATCATCATCTCGTAGATGCCGCGTCGACCTCGGTAGCCGACACCGCCGCACTCGGGGCAACCTTTGGGACCCATCACGCGGTCGCGTTCAAGTTCGCTGATGCCGACCAACTTAAGAAGTTTGGCATCCACATCGGGATCTGGAATCCTGCACTTTGGACAGAGAATGCGCACCAATCGCTGCGCCAGCACCGCTTGGATGCTGCTGGCGACAAGGAAGGGTTTCACACCCATATCGATCAGACGCGTGATCGCGCTGGGCGCATCGTTGGTGTGCAGCGTGCTGAACACCAAGTGACCAGTGAGCGCCGCTTGAATGGCGATGTCGGCGACTTCGCGATCTCGAATTTCACCCACCAGAATAATGTTGGGCGCTTGGCGCAACATACTTTTAAGGATGGCAGGAAAAGTAAGTCCAATAGCTTCACGCACCTGCACTTGATTGATGCCTTTGAAGTTGTACTCCACTGGATCTTCGGCGGTGATGATCTTGCGGTCGGGTCGATTCAAGGTGTCAAGCGCGGAATACAGCGTGGTGGTTTTACCGCTGCCGGTTGGACCAGTGACCAAGAAGATGCCGTTGGGACGGCGAATCACCTTATTAAAAGTTTCCAGCGTGTCCTGCTCAAGACCTAGATTGATCAAACCGATGCGCACGCTATCGGGACGCAAAATTCGCAGCACCACGCTTTCGCCGTGATACGCGGGACAGGTGCTCACTCGAAAATCGATGTTGGTGCCTTCCACATTCAGACGGATGCGACCGTCCTGCGGAATGCGGCGCTCGGCCATATTCACACCAGCCATCAACTTCAGGCGCGCCAAAATCGCCGACTGATTGCGCTTGGGAAGTTTGTCGCGCTCAAGGCACTCCCCGTCGATGCGATAGCGAACTCGCACATACTGCGCCATCGGTTCGATATGAATATCGCTCGCCCGATCCTGCACCCCTTCAATAATAATGCGCTGCACCAACTTCACCATGGGTGCTTCGTCGTTGACATCCACATCAAGGCTGTTCGCACTTTTATCCATGGAATTGTCAACACTGACTTCGACGGACTTGTCTATAGATTCGCTTAATAGGCTGGTTTTTTGCTTTGCGACCGCCGCGCCTTGACGATCTCCATTCAGGTAGAAAGAGATTTGTGACCTGCTTGAAATCGCTGTGTCGATCTCGGCGCCAAGGCGAAAGCGCAACACATCGAGCATCTCTAAATCCATCGGATCATGAATCAGCAACTTCAGTCGGCCGCCGCCCTTGGAAAGCGGAAGCACCAGATGCTTTTTCATAATCTCCTCAGGAATCAAACTGATATCGATCCGCGAATTATCCTCGGCGCGTTCAAGATTGAGAAACTCCATGCCAAATTGCGCACCCAAGGCGCGCGCCACATCCTCTTCGGTGCAGGCCTGCATTTCGATCAGCACTTCACCCACGCGTTTGCCGCTGCTTGTGGCGGTTTCAATCGCAGCCTTCACCTGCTCGTCGGTGACGACCTTGGACTGCATAAGAATCTCACCGATTTTTTGACGAAGTTTGCGTGCCACTGTTTCGTTCCTGATTGAAGAGCAATGAAAGCGAGGAGAATCTCTAGTATGCGGGGACACGCCGTTGCATGCAACCCAACCATCTGTGTGCGAGCGCACATGACCAATCTGCTTGACCCTCCTGCTTGAACAACCTGCTTGAACAACTCTGTGCGACCGATCTTGCCTCCGCCCAATGCACTGCTTTGAATACTGCTTTCAATCATGAGCACTCCACCACGCATTCGCGCACTTGTCACCCTTGGACCAACCTATGAAGCGCTGGATGCCATTCGATTTATCGGCAATCGCTCGAGTGGACGCATGGGCCTGCAGATTGCGAAGGCATTGCAACAGGCGGGCTGCGAAGTGCGGGTGCTTGCTGGTGTCTGCCAGCCCGATGGTTTGGATTCGTTGCCGCATGTTGAACGGTTTCGCACCGCCGAGCAATTGCGCGACTTGCTCACGGCGCACTGGCCCGCGCATGATGTGTTGGTGATGGCCGCGGCTGTCGCCGATTGGCGCGCGAAGGCCCCCGAACAAGGCAAGTATCGACGCGGATCTGGCGAGTGGATGCTTGCGTTAGAGCCCGTGCCTGAAATTTTGGGTTCTCTACAGAGCCGCCGAGATCAATTTATTATTGGATTCGCGCTGGAGCCCCAGGAAGAATTGCTGGACTCCGCGCGACGAAAGTTGCAACGCAAACGCGCCGACTGCATCGTGGCGAATCCGCTGGAAACCATGGATTCATCGAGTATTTGTGGCAGTTTATTGTGGACCGATGGGCGCGTGCAGCAGCCAGCGGGTGCACAAAGCAAAGTGGATTTTGCGCACTGGTTGACCGCGCAGGTGTTGCCCGCGGTGCGCACGCGTTGCGGCGACACGAAGTAAGATTCGTTGCTGTTTACTTTCACGCTTTCATACTTTTACGCTTTCATACTTTCAAATTTCCACACACACAGGAGACACTCGCATGAAAATCGGAATGATCGGACTTGGTCGCATGGGCGCAAACATGACGCAACGCTTGATACAGGATGGACACCAAGTTGTGGTGTGGGATATGAACGCCGCAGCGGTGAAAGACCTTGCGAGTAAGGGCGCGATCGCCGCGACTGACATGAAAGATCTGGTGAGCAAACTCGAGGCGCCACGCGCGGTGTGGATGATGATTCCAACAGCCTTCGTGGATGAGACGATCGCGAAGTTGGAAGGACTGCTTGCCAAGGGCGATTGCCTGATCGATGGCGGCAACAGTTATTACAAGGATGACATTCGGCGCTCGAAGGAACTGGCCGCCAAGGGCATGGACTATATAGATGTTGGAACCAGTGGCGGCGTGTGGGGCTTGGAGCGTGGGTACTGCCAGATGATCGGCGGACCAGTCGCCACGGTAAAGCGGCTCGATCCAATCTTTAAGACGCTCGCACCAGGCAAGGGCTCGATTGATCCAACCGAAGGCCGTGGTGATCGCGGTGGCAGCAGCGAACAGGGTTACCTGCACTGCGGTCCAAGCGGTGGCGGACACTTTGTAAAGATGGTCCACAACGGCATCGAATACGGCATTATGGCTGCGTACGCTGAGGGTTTGAACATTATTAAAAATGCGAACGCCGGCAAAGTGAAGCGCGATCTTGACGCCGAGACCACCCCGCTTCGCGAGCCCGAGGCCTATCAATACGACTTTGATCTTGCTGAAATCGCCGAGGTGTGGCGGCGCGGCAGCGTGATTGCAAGTTGGCTGCTGGATCTGACCAGCGACTCGTTGGCGAAGGATCCGCAGTTGGCACAATTTAGCGGACGCGTCAGCGATTCGGGCGAAGGAAGATGGACCATCGACGCCGCAATCGACGAGGGCGTGCCAGCGCATGTGCTGACCGCCGCCTTGTACGAACGCTTTGCAAGTCGTGGCAATGCAAGTTTCGCCGACAAGTTGTGCTCTGCAATGCGCTTTGAGTTTGGTGGTCATCACGAGAAGACCAGCGGTTCGCACTAATCAACTGACGGACCAACACAAGGACCACCTATGACCACACCAGAAACTTGCGATGCGTTGGTGCTGTTTGGCGCCACTGGAGATCTTGCTCACAAAAAAACCTTCGACACCATTCAAGCGCTGATCAAGCGTGGGCATCTGAACTCGCCGGTGATCGGCGTGGCGAAAAGCGGCATGACCCGTGAAGAGTTGTTGGCTCGTGCGCAGGAAGGCATCGCCACCTTCGGGCGTGGCGTGGATGCAGAAGCCTTCGCCACATTATCAAAAACATTTCAATATGTGGATGGTGACTACGCCGACATCGAGACCTTCAAGAAGTTGCGTGCGGCATTAGGAAATGCCAAAAATCCCTTGTTTTACCTTGCGATTCCGCCAGCGGTCTTTGGCTTGGTGACCAATCAATTACAGGCCAGCGGTTGCGTTGAAGGCAGCCGAATCGTGGTTGAAAAACCCTTCGGTCGTGACATGCAAAGTGCGATCCAACTGAACCGCACCTTGCACGCGGTCTACGACGAAACCAACATCTTCCGCATCGATCACTATCTGGGCAAGGAAGCGACGCAAAATATTTTGTTCACGCGTTTCGCCAACGCGTTCTTGGAGCCGATGTGGAATCGCAACTTCGTGAAGCAGATTCAGATCACCATGGCGGAGGATTTTGGCGTGCAAGGTCGCGGCCGATTTTACGAGGGCGCCGGTTGCATCCGCGATGTGATTGAGAATCACCTGATGCAGGTGGTTGGCTTTCTCTGCATGGAGCCGCCCTATTGGCCCGACATGGAGCGGGTGCGCGACGAGCAGATTAAGTTGTTCAAATCCATCCGCACACTGGGGCTGAACGATGTGGTGCGTGGACAATTCGATGGCTATCGAAAGGAAGAAGGTGTGGCCGCCAACAGTCAGGTGGAAACTTTCGCTGCAGTGCGAATTCATATTGACAACTGGCGCTGGGAGGGCGTGCCGATTTATCTGCGCGCCGGCAAGTGCATGCCGATGAGTGCCACCGAAGTGCGCGTTGATTTTCATCGCCCCCCGAGCGTGGTCTTTCCACATGATCAAAATCCTCCGCATAATTATTGGCGCTTTCAGTTCACGCCACGCATGGAGATCGGCATCAACATCCAAGTAAAAAGCGATGGCGAACGCATGATTGGTCAGCCTCTTGAATTGAAGGCGGTCGATCAGCAAGCCGATGAGATGACTCCATACGAGCGCTTGCTGGGCGATGCGTTGCGCGGCGATCAAACGCTTTTTGCCCGTCAAGATGTGGTGGAAGAAGCGTGGCGCATCGTGGATCCGATTCTTGGAAACACCGTGCCAGTGCATCGATACGCGCCAAACACCTGGGGCCCTGAAGTGCTGAATGAAATCATGATGCCCGACGGCGGCTGGCATGAGCCGCGCATCGAGAAATAATGCTGAGCGGTGTGGCGGGGGCAAGCGCGGAGCCCAGCGCATCACCCGCTACTCTTGCGCACCTTGGGATCGTGGCGGAACAGCAGACGCAGCGGCCTTAAAAGCCGCAGTCGGGAAACCGGCGTGTGGGTGCAACTCCCACCGGTCCCATTTTTACAGGCTCTTCGCGGTGACGGCGAACGATGTCATGTTCCCCGCGCCAGTGCCTCTGAAACATTTAATGCCGCATCACGCCAGTAATGGCGAAGACAATCTCGGTGGCGATAAGCAGAATCACAATCCACTCGAGCAACTCGCTGCGTCGGTGGCCCTGCTCGTCGGCAAGTTTGTCGTAGATCGACTCAAGGGTTTGCAATTTGCGCAGCGTGGAGCGCTCCCATTCATCTAGATGCAATCGACGATTGGCGGCGCGGTAGAGACGCGCGAGAAATTGATCGCCCAAAAGTTTCAGTGCATTGTTGATCTCCTCGTAGAGCAACGCGGCGTCCATTTGCAATTCAGCCAGCCGCTCGAGGTCGCGATGACCCGTGCGCAAACCTGCCGAAGCGCTGCGTCGACGCGTGACAGTGTGATAGGCCTCTTCAAGAGCGGCATCTAGTTGCGCGTCAAGCGTGCGGTATTCCAGTAATTCAACATTGGCAAATTCCAGCACATCCAGGCTGGCTTCTGGCTCGGCGTCGAGCAGCATGGCGGCGTTCCAATCCACCACCGCGAGATCATTCAGCCCGTAACTGATGGTGCCGCTGACGCTGTCGCGCACTTCTTGCTCAGAGAGCGGCGCGGGCTCGGCGCGAAGAATGCCGGCGATCGTGGACTCGCCCAACACTGCGGCGGAGAGTGGACCCGAGACGCCCTCCACGCGCTGCACCGACAGCACCACATAGTCCTCGGCGAAATCACTGAGCGCAGGTTTGCGCACCGCGTCGCCCATGGCATGACACAAGGCCTGCACACGCGCGCGACCATCGGCGAGCAACGCCGCGTTGCCGGTGAGCGCGATAGAAAGTTCCATCAGCGTGGAGGCGGCTCCATCAAATGGAATGCGATACAGCAGACTGATCGCGCCGAAATCGAAAACTCGAATCTGCATCAAACTTGAAAGGCGATGACCGGCGACGGTGATGTCGGGGGCGTCTTGTTCAAGGGTGAGCGGCGGACTGCTCCAATCAAAGCCACCAGGATTTCGCGAAGTCGGCAAGCGCGCGCGGCCCGCACCCTTGACCGCGTTGGCGGCCTTGGTGAGTTCGATCGAAAGACCAGCCTCCATCGCCAGCATGATGTGACAGGTTCCGTGAAAGATGCTTGGGGTGGATTCGATCATTTCTCGCGCACAGCGTAGGATCAGTCAATGCTTGAAGGAAGTGCAGGACAGACCGCATCCACTCGAAAACTTGAAGGATGGGATCGCAAGATGGCGGTGGTGATTTCGGATGAAGCCTGGCCGGCGGATTTAGTGCGCGCCGCCTGTGATCCGCTTGATTTTGAAATTCGACATGTGCCGCGCGATGCGCAGAGTGTGCAACGCGTTGCGCGCTTGGCGCCATCGATGGTCGCGGTGGATATTTCTGGAGGCGAGAGCGCGCCCTTTGATTTGTTGCGCACTTTGCAATCCAACACAGAGACCAGCGGCATTCCCGTGCTGGCACTTGCAATCGCGCCGGACGCGTTGCTGCGCGCCGCCGCATTCGCAGCGGGCGTTGAGGATTTCGCGCATCGTGGATCGGATGCCCAAGAGATTGGCCGACACATTCGCACACTCGCAAGGCTTGCATCCGCCACCGCGAGCAGCTTGGATACCGAAGCTGCGCTGCATCGAGTGCAACAACGCTTGCGCGAGCGTGATCGTGAACTTGAAGAGATCAAGCGTGAAGTCGAACATATGCGAGCTTCACTGCAAGCCGACAACTCCACCCAACGCAGTCGCGTGGAGAGCATGTTGCAAGTGGGGCTTGAACTGAACAAGGTGCAAGATTTTCATGTGTTGATGGATCGCATTCTCAGCGAGGCGCGCCATCTCATTCATGCCGATGCAGGAACGATTTATATTCGCGAAGGCAAGATGTTGCGTTTCGCGTACGCGCAAAATAAAACTCTCGACCGCCACGGTGCGGATGCCCCGCGCTTCAAAAGTTTAACCTTGCCTGTCGGCGAACACTCCATTGCTGGCTGGGTTGGAGAGAGCGGCGAAACCGTGAATATCGCCGACGCATACGCGCTTGAATCATCGGCGCCCTATCACTTTGACGCCAGTTTCGATCGCCAGACTGGCTACCACACCCGCAGCATGTTGGCGATGCCGCTGCGAACCAGTCAAGGTCATACCGTTGGCGTGCTGCAATTGATCAACGCATTGGATGAGCGCAACCGTGCACGCGATCGCTTTCATGAAAGTGATCAGGCGTTGCTTGCGCACTTCGCAAGCATGGCGACCGTGGCGATCGAACGCACGCAGTTGATGGAAAGCATCATCAATCGCATGTTGCAAATGACTGAGACCCGTGATCCAATCGAAACAGTGGTGCACAGCGCTCGCATGGCGGATATCGCCTCGGCAATCTTTGAGGAGTGGGCGCATCGACGCGGGCTGGAGGGACCGGCCTTCGAGCGCCAACGCGATCACTTACGCATTGCAGCAAAGTTGCATGATGTAGGCAAGGTTGGAGTCAGCGATCTGCTGCTGCAGAAACCTGGAAAGTTGACGCCAGAAGAGTTTGAAAAAGTAAAATTGCATGTGATTATTGGAGCACGATTTTTTCTGGATCGCACTTCGGAGGTGGATGTAACCGCGCACGATGTGATTTTAAATCATCATGAACGCTGGGACGGCACCGGCTATCCAGGGCATGTGGATGACAAGGGCGCGCCATCGTTAGATCCGATTACCCACGCCACGCGTACAGGCGGTAAACACGGCGAGGAAATTCCGATCTTCGCAAGAATCGTCTGTATTGCCGATGTTTTTGAGGCTCTTTCAAGTAAGCGCTGCTACAAAGAGGCCTGGCCGGAGCGCCGCGTGCTCGAGACGATCCAAAGTGAATCGGGGAGGCATTTTGATCCAGAGCTGGTGGAAATTTTCTTCACGCGACTTGATTCTGTGCGCAACTTTCGAGACGCCAATCCTGATTCCGATTAACCGTGCATGGCCACATGCAAGCTATGCTTGCTTTCGATGCAGGCTTTGACATTCAAAATTGGTGATCGCGCAATGGCTGTTGAGTTGCGCTGGATTCACGAGGTGTGTCCGCTGGTTCATATGCGACCACTTCCGCAGTCGCCGGCGTGGCTTCGCGGGCTCTTTGATTTCCATGGACAGTTGTTGCCCGTTATCGATGGCGGCGTGATTCTTGGCGGCACCGCCATTGAACAACGCGTTGGCGCGCGCATTCTTTTGTTGCATGGACCCATGAACGATCAACCTGGTGCGGCCAGTGCCACCTTTGGATTACTGGTTGATTCGGTGGATGGTCTTCTAAAGATTGATCGAGGTGAAGCCTGGACTGCGCGTGAAGGATTACCTGGACTTCCATTTTTGCGCGATGTTGTCAATCTTGCCACGGGTCCAATGCTGCTGCTCGATGCGGCGCGCATGGCATCGATGCATGCGGCGTTGCTGGAAGGTCCTGCGATGCTGGCGACCGTTTCCTCGCCCGCGAGCACTTCGTGAGCGAACTGCAAGAGTGGTTGCGTGCATCACTTTCTCTCGACCAAGCGGTCGCGGAGCAAGCGGTGCGCGAAGCCGAACGCCGCGCGAAAGAACTGCGACTTTCACATGCAGCGATGCTTGCGCATTTGCAGCGTGATCAAGCCGAATTGCAGCGTTTATTCGCCTTGGTGGTGCCACCTGAAACATGGTTGTTCCGCCACCAGCCGGCCTTCGAAGCAATCCGTGAATGGCTTGCGCCTCGCAGCGGCACGCGCGTACGCATGGTCAGTCTTGGTTGCGCACGCGGCGCAGAACCTTTGTCGATGGCGGCCACCGCGGCGAGCATGGGGCGCACCGCGCACGACACCGAAATCATCGGTATCGATTGGCATCATGGACATCTTCGCGAAGCCGCGCTTGGTTCCTGTTCACCACTCGCGCAGCGCAGCGCGTTACCGGCGTGGGCGGTGCCTTGGTTTGAGCCGGACACGCGCGGATGGATTCGTCTGCATGCCCAAGCGCTGGCGATGATTCGTTGGCAGCAAGCGGATCTGGTGCATGATGCACTTCCAAGCGATGTGGGCGTGGCGATGTGCCGCAATGTGGCAATCTATCTTTCGCAGTCGGCGCGTGAAATCTTGGCGCGAAAGTTTACTGCAATGATTCAACCTGATGGTTTGTTATGTCTTGGCCATGCCGATCCTGGCACATTATGGAATGGCACATTTGAAAGTGCGGAGTGCGTTGGTGGATTTGTCTTTCGACCCTGCGAGCCACGCGAACCGAGCCCTGCGATTGAGTCGCTGTTGTCACCGCCGAAAAATATCCAACGCGATCGCTTGGCTTGGCCGAGTTCGACGCAGAAAAAGAATCTCTCGGCGCCGGCGTTGGCTCTGCCCAACATGCCCGCGAAGCCCGCCGCCATTTCGCCGACTCCTTCGGGCCTGTCAGCAAACGCAGCGCATACAAAGGAAAATACCGAGACTCTGAACCTTCTTCAGATCCAAGTCTTGGCTGACACTGGCGCCTTGCTCGAGGCTGCGACCCATCTGGAAGCCCTGCTTTCTCGCGAAGGAATGAACGCGCAAGCCTGGGCGCTTTTGGGATTTGTTCGCTTAGGACAGGCGCGACTTGAAGAAGCAGAGGGCTGCTTTCGCAAGGTGGTGTACCTTCAACCCAACCACCCGTTATCGCTTCTGCAACTCAGTGCGTTGGCGGAGCGTCGCGGAGATCAATCAGCCGCAGATCGTCTGCGGATTCGAGCTGCGCGGGCTGCTGCTGGAGAAGATGCGTGACTGAATCAAATGACATAACCATCACATCGCAGGCAGAACAAGAGCGAACACTTTCCAAGTTGCGTCAAGCGCGGCTTGCGGATTCTGCAGTGGCCGAACAGACCATGGCGTTGGCGGCGCCGCTTGATCGCAATCAAGGTTCGACCATACCGCTGCTGTGCTTTCGCGTGGCGGGTGAACGATTCGCATTGCCAGCGGCGAGCGTGGAGCGCGTGTTCTTGGTTGCCGCGGTGCGCCGCATTCCCCATCGCAAGCGCGCGGCGTTTCGTGGCATGGTTGCGCATGAAGGTGAAATTTTGTTGCTGGGTTCGTTCGAGCGCTTGCTGGATCTGCCCACCACAGTAACCGCCAACGCCCACGAGGCGCGCATGGTGTTGCTGGGACCGGCGGGACGCGGTTGGGTATTTGAAGCCAACAGCGTAGATGGTGTGATGCAGGTGAAAAAGAGTGATTTACGCCCTGCGCCAGGCACGGTTTCGCGTGGCATGGGAAGTGCGACGCGCTTTCTTGTCAGCCTTCGCGACGGCGACGCGTCGCTGCTTGATCCAGAAACTTTAATCACGGGCTGGGAGGCTGCAGCACAATGAGTGGATTCGGTGGACTTGATTTATTTGAGTTGTTTAAAAGCGAAGTTGAAACGCACGGCGCCGCGTTGAATGATGGATTGTTGCTTTTGGAGCGCAACATGAATGATCCTGCGCCGATCGCAGGTTTGATGCGCGCTGCGCACTCGATCAAAGGTGCGGCTCGCGTGGTTGGCATTGATGTGGTGGTGGCTCTGGCGCACGCGATGGAAGATGCGATAGTGCGGGTGCAGAAGGGCATGGAGGCATGCACTTCGATGCGCGCCGACCAACTGCTGCAAGCCACTGACATGCTGACGCAATTGGTGGCGATGAAAGAAGCGGAGGTGCCAGCGTGGAGCAGCGAGAAGGCGACCGAAATTAATAGTTTGATCACCGCGCTTGCGGCGCCTGCGATTGCTTCGGCAAAGACCGCGGCCCACGCCGCGCAGCCCGCCCCTGAAGTCGCCGCGCCGACGGCCGTGGAAACAGAGGAAAGCGCCCTGCCCACGGTGCACGCGACGCGCGTTATGACAGCGGCGCAAGCGACGGCGACCACCATGCCACCGAGGGCCGTTGCCAATGCAACCGCCGAAGCCACCCCGCGCGCGGCGCAAGCGCCAACCGCAGAAGTGCGAACGGTGCGAGTAAATGCTGACAATCTTGATCGCATGATGCGGCTTGCTGGCGAGAGCATGGTCGAGGGTCGGCGGTATCCGCAGGTGCAAAAAGGATTGCGCGAATTAACCAGTCGCGTTCGTTCTGCACGCGATGCGATGGATTCTGCGTCGCGTCGCAAGCAAGCCGCCGATATGGAAGAGGCGCAGCGTCAGTTGGTCGCACTTGAGGCGGCACTTCTACAACACACCAACTTGCTCGAGTCAACATTTCGCCGCACCGAGGAGGTTGGCACGCGCTTGTATCACGAGGTGATCGGCAGCCGCATGCGTCCCTTCGGCGATGCCACCGCTGGATTTCCTCGCATGGTTCGTGATCTTGCCAAGCGTTTGGGAAAGCAAGTTCGCTTTGATGTGGAGGGTGTGCAGACGCCGGTCGACCGCGACATCTTGGCTCGACTCGACGCGCCACTGAATCACATCCTGCGCAACGCGATGGATCACGGCGTGGAAACCCCCGAGCGTCGGCAGTCGGTTGGCAAAAGCAGCACCGCATTGCTGCGACTGGAAGCGCGCCATCACGCGGGCATGTTGGAAGTTCGCATTCGCGATGATGGCAATGGCATCGATCCCGAACGCGTGCGCACCAAGGTGATCGAACGGCGTCTGCAATCCGAATCGATGGCCAAGGGACTTGGCAAGGCCGAACTTTTGGAATTTCTCTTTCTGCCAGGTTTTTCCACTGCAAGTGCGGTAACCGAAGTCAGCGGTCGCGGCGTGGGATTGGATGTTGTGCATCAGACCATGCGCGATCTTGGTGGCTCGGTGCGCGTGGAAAGTGAGCCCGGCCGCGGCACCACCTTCGTGATGAGCCTGCCCATTACGCTCAGTGTGATTCGCGCCGCGCTGGTGTTGGTGTCTGGCGAGACCGTAGCATTTCCGTTAGCTCGCATCGAACGCATCGTGCGCACGCACCGCGATCAACTGCAACGCACCGAGGGTAAGTTGCAATTTGATCTTGATGGACAGGCGATCGGCGTGTTGCGCGCTGGTGAATTGCTGGGCATCGATGGCGACACTTTAGAACACGATGGCATGGTTAGCATCTTGGTAATCGGTAACGAACAAGATCGCAGCGGTCTACTGGTCGACGGCTTCTTGGGTGAACGCGACTTGGTTGTGCGACCCATCGATGCTCGACTGGGACGCGTGGCGCATGTGGCCGCAGCTGCGATCGATGACGATGGTCTTCCATTGCTTGTGATGGATGTGGAGGATCTGCTGGTTTCGATTCGTCGCGGACTTTCTGATGGCGTGTTGCGCGGAGTCAGCGCCGCCACGCTTGCGGCGGGTGGCCGTGGTCGCAAGCGCATCCTGGTCGCCGATGACAGCATCACCGTGCGTGAAGTGGAGCGGCAAATGCTGCTGCGACTTGGTCACGATGTAGAGGTGGCGGTAGATGGCATGGATGCATGGAATCAGCTGCGAAACGGCCAATTCGACATGTTGGTGACCGATGTGGACATGCCCCGCATGAATGGCATCGAACTGGTGCGCACGCTGCGCGCCGAGGCTCGTTTCGCCACGCTGCCGGTGGCGATCGTCAGTTATAAAGATCGTGACGAAGATCGCGCCGCGGGCATGCAGGCCGGTGCGAACGCCTATCTGACCAAGGGTTCGTTTCAAGATCAAACATTCATTGCGACCATCAACGACCTTATCGGAGACTCTGTCGCGTGAGAATCGCGATCGTGAATGATCTTCCAATCGCTCTCGAGGCGTTGCGAAGAACGGTGATGCAGATTCCCGGTGCCAGCCTGGCGTGGTCGGCGATGGATGGCGAACAAGCCGTGAAGCACTGCGCGGCGGACCGCCCCGACATAATCTTGATGGACTTGATTATGCCCAATATGGATGGCGTGGAGGCGACGCGTCGCATCATGCGCGAAACGCCCTGTCCCATTCTGGTGGTGACCGCGACGGTGACTGGCAACGCGGCGAAGGTCTTTGAAGCGCTCGGCGCTGGTGCGCTTGATGCCATCGACACACCCAACATGAATTCACCTGATGGCATTGAAAAGTTGTGCCGACGCATTCAGCACATCAAGCGCATCAGCAAAGTTGAGAGCGCCACCAAGCAATCCACCAACACCACGCAAGCCGATGCGGCGAGTGGAAACACATCCGCGCCCTTGGCGTTGGTGGGCAGCAGCACTGGAGGCCCGCAAGCCCTGTGTATTCTGCTGAAATCGCTGCCAAAACCCCTGCCATTTGCAATGGTCATCGTGCAGCATGTCGACGCTGATTTTATGCCAGGCATGGTCTCATGGCTGGCCAAGGAAACTTCACACGATGTGCGACTGGCACAGTCGGGCACACCGCCAAGCATCGGCGTGGTGTGGATGGCCGCGGGTCCGCAACATTTAGTCTTTGATCGCAATGGAAATTTTGCTTCGCGCGCGGTCACCGACGACGAGTTGCATCACCCAAGTGTGAATACACTTTTTCACAGCGCCGTGTTGTCGCGTTTAAATCCTGGTGTCGCCGCGTTGTTGACCGGCATGGGACAAGATGGCGCTGAAGGGTTGCTTGAACTTCGACGCGCCAACTGGATCACCATCGCGCAAGATCAAACGACCAGCGTTGTGTGGGGCATGCCCGGCACCGCCGTTCGCATTCAAGCGGCAAGTCGTACGCTTCCCATCTCACTTATTGGATCGGCGATCACCGCCGCTCTGCAGCCTTTTACGAAAGTTGGATCATGACACACGCAAAGATTTCAGCAAGCACACTTGCATTACCCACGGTTATTTTATTGGTGGATGATCAGCCCATTATCGCCGCGGCGGTTCACAAGATGCTTACGCATCAACCATCGTGGACCTTTCACTATTGCCAAGACCCCACGCTCGCGCTGACCAAGGCGTTGGAGGTGAAGCCCACCGTAATTTTGCAAGATCTAGTGATGCCTGGCATAGACGGTTTGGATTTGGTGAAGATATATCGTGACAACGCGGCCTTGCATGAAACCCCGCTAATTGTGCTGAGTTCTAAAGAAGAGGCCGAGACCAAGGCCAAGGCTTTCGCCCTTGGCGCCAACGATTATCTGGTGAAACTTCCTGATCCTGTAGAGATGATCGCACGCATTCGTCATCACTCGGATGGCTACAAGGCTTTGCAAGAACGCAATGCTGCATTCACCGCCTTGGCTGCGAGCGAGCGTCACTTGCAAGAGGAGAATCGCCGCGCCGCCGACTATGTGCGAAGTTTGTTGCCACCACCACTCACCGAAGGCGCAGCGACAACTGAATGGCGATTTGTTCCCAGCGAAAGTCTTGGTGGCGACGCCTTTGGATATCACTGGCTTGATGACTCGCGCTTGGCGATCTACCTGCTCGATGTCTGCGGACACGGCGTGGGTCCGGCGTTGCTTGGCGTAAGTGCGATGAATGTGATCCATTCCAATGCAGTGCCTCAGTGCGACATGGGCGATCCCGCGGCAGTGCTTGAAGGACTGAACGAACTCTTTCCGATGGAGCGCCACAACGACATGTTTTTTACGCTGTGGTACGGCGTGTTGAATGTGGACTCTGGAAAGTTATCCTGGAGCGGCGGCGCGCATCCACCGGCCTATCTTGTGGAGCCAGATGGATCCGTTATCGCACTGGCCTCGCAGGGCTTGATGGTGGGAGCGGCGCTTGGCATTCCCTACGAGAGCGCTGAAATTGTAATCAAGCCAGGCTCGCGTTTGTTCCTCTACAGCGACGGCATCTATGAATTACTGAAGCCCAACGGGCATGTAGCCACGCTGGAGGAATTCGAGCAATCCCTGCAAAAACACAAGGGAAACAACGATTGTCTTGACCAGTTGTTGAAGCATGCGCGCGCGGTGCAGGAATCAGAGAAGTTTGTCGACGATGTCAGCCTGTTGCAGGTTTTATACAAGCCATGATCGCGTTGGCGTGCGGCTTGACTTTGGAGGCATCGCGCAAGGACTCGCCGCCGCCGACGCGTTAGCGACGGCATTGTGTGTGCTTGATATGCAAGCATGTCAGCGAGTTGCTACCGCGCACCATGCCTGCGCACGACTTGATCGAGTCGCGGGTGAAGGCGGCATTCAACCGCTTAAAGGTTGGAGCGCGCTTACACCAGTTTGGTCTTGCCCGGCTGACGAACCATCGGCACCGGCGGTGCGGCATCCATTGCCAATACCGGCGGAGCAAGATCTTCCTTGCTCTGAAGCACATCCTGCCAGGTGACGGCTTGACCGGTGTAGGCGGCCATGCGACCCATCAACGCAAGGCGGCAGCTTTGCACCATCCAATCACTTTCATCGATGTGCTGACCGCTGCGAATGGCCTTGAAAAGTTCGTCATGCTCAACTTGATACATGTTGGGCTTGGGTGCGTTGCTTGGATAACTCCAATTCACATCACCAACGATGCGATGTAACGGTGCCCATCCATTGACCAAGGCGCGGCCCTTGGTGCCGATGATGGTGTCGACATTTTCATTGAAACAGTCATCATATTGCCTCCACATCAGCGTGGCTCGGCGATTATCCGGCCACTCGTAGACCACGCCAAAGTGGTCGTACACATCGCCGCGCTCCGGAATATTTTCGCGCAGCGCACGACCACCAATCGCCGTGCAACGCGTGGGTGGTTGATTGCCAAAGGCCCAATTTATTTTGTCGATGCTGTGCACGGCTTGCTCCACAATAAAGTCGCCGCTGAGCCACACCATGTGCTGCCAATTGCGCAACTGAAATTGCATGTCACTCCATTCTGGCTTGCGCATATGCACACCCAGTGGCGTGCTCAGGTAATCACTATGCATCGCCACCACCTCACCAATCTGTCCATCGGCGATGCGGCGGAAAGTTTCGCGCTCAGGCAGCGACTTGCGCCAACAAAAACCGCAGGCAAGATTCAGGTTGCGGCTGCGTGCGGTGCGCGCTGCGTCGATCACCTTCTTGGCTCCGGCGGCATCGACAAACATGGGCTTCTCGCAAAAGATGTGCAAGTTTGCATCGACTGCGCATTGCAAGTGATCGGGTCGAAAGAATGGTGGCGCGGCGAGGATCGCAAGTTGCACTCCACTTTGACAGGCTTTGGCGGCGCCATCAAATCCCGCGAAGCGACGCTCGGGCGGCACTTGCACACGGCTGGAGAATTCGCTTTTCTGTAATTCCGCGACCGCCGAATCCATCTTGTCTGCAAATGCATCGCCCATCGCCCAAATCTGCACGCCAGGATCAGCTTGCAATGCTTGCATTGCAGCGCCAATGCCGCGTCCTCCGCAACCAATCACCGCGACTTTCATCGCGTCACTTCCAGCGACCGCGTTGAGTGCGTGCGCGGTGTTGATCAACGGCACCGTGAACGCCGCACCAGCCGCGGCCATCGCACCAGTGAGAAACGCTCGTCGATCAGGCATGTGTTGTGGGTTTGAAGGTTGGCTCATCGTGTGATCTCCTTTAAGTTTCATTTCGTAAAAATTTTAAACAGGCTTACTTTCAGCAGGAATTTTTTGAACCGGCTTTCCTTCATCAGGCTTTCCATCTGCGGGCTTCGCATTTCCTTATGCTGTATTGTCACCGACCACAGGCTCGCACGCCACTCGAAATCCAGCGAACGGCGCATTCTGTGGCACTGGAAGAAAGGAAATTAAAAGAGCCGTGCCCCGCACCGGCAGTGTGAGCAACTCGCGCTGGTCGCGTGTCACGATCATCAGCATGCATGCGAGGATGCTTCGAACCATGCTGATTCAATTCATCATTAATAACAACAACGCCACATCGCCAAAGTCGACGAAACCGTTGGCGTCCAGATCACTCGCGCATCCAACGCATGGTCCGTAGTCAAGCAGGATGATCGCGATGTCACCAACGGTGACTGCGCCATCACCATCAAGGTCGCCTTCGATGGCCGCGCTTGGACAGGTGAAGGCGTACACCTGCACATCATCAATGCCCGCATCCACAGTGCTATCGCCCCCCAAATCACGCGCGATAAATCGAAGTTTGACGGTGTTGGAAGTGGTCGTAATAAAATCGTTCACGCGGAATTTTTTCTGCACCCATGCGCCAGCGTTCTCCGTGACCAATTCAAGTTGCACCCATGTCGCCCCACCGTTGCCAGAAATTTGAATCGGCATCGAATCGGAATTTGGATTACTGCCTGTATTGTTGCTGTACCAGCGCCAATAGCTGACATAAGGATCAGAGACCCCGGCAACCGAATACGCCGGCGATGTGAGCGTGGTCACGCCACCATCTACATCAGAAGTGGAACCTGGACCACCCGGTGGACCATTGCCGGTGATCCAACATTTGGTTCCGGCATCGCTGTGATCATCGCCAGGCTGCGACTCGGTCGCGTTGGGATCAGTGAACAGCCATGTTCCTGCGTAGGCCAAATCACCGACGCCATTCACAACCCAGCCAGTTGAAACTTCGCAGGGATCGCTAGCGGCGACCGTGAATGTTGCGCCGCTATTTCCAAAGTTGGAACCGCTCGCTGGATATTTCACGCTGGTTCCATCTGAGACAAAGGCTTCGATGCTCCAAGAAACTTCGGTGCCGCAGGTGCTTGTAGGCGTGGTCGCTGTCCAGCGCGTTGCACCTTGGTACAGCATGGGCGTGTTCACCGTGACACCGTTCATCGTGGTCTTTAACATCACGCCACTTGAAGTAACCGAGATGCCATTTGCGAGTGCAAGATCTATTTGAACATTCTGGCCGCGCGGATCGAAGACCGTTGGCTCGCCCGTTGGAAATGCGATCGTGGCGGGTTCACTGCCGATTCGCCACACGAACAATCCGCGTTCGATATCCGAACCAAGCACCGTACCCGATGGCAAATAGGGATAGTTGCTCCACAAACCATTAAATGTTGCAGCGGGTGTTGCGTCGTCTTCCGGGTGCGTGTCAAACCAAGCGATCTGCGACGGGGTACTACCTGCGGTGTTATCAAAGACACGCAAACCGCTGGTGTAATTGCTGCAATACAGGCGATTGCCCTTCACATACTCATTGTGGTCAATCGACTTCACGCCAGTGGTGTAGGTGCCCGCAGTGGTGGGCGAAGCGAGGTTGCTGACATTCACCACACGACCCAAACTGTAAATGCCTCGGTTGTTCTCGTCGAGTTCATCATTGATGTAGGCGAATTGACGATCCTCGCTCAGCCACAACTGATGACAAAAACTTGCGTTGGCATAGGTGTAGCGACCGATCACGGTGATTGCCGATTTATTGGTGACATCCAAGATGTCAACGCCAGTGTCGGTTTGTCCGCCACTCAAGCCGCCGCACGCAAAGAAAATTTCCTTGCCCGCGTAGGCACCGGTCTCATAGTTGTAGACCACGCCATCGTGGGTGTACTTGGGATTCCAAGTCGCCACCAACGCGGGGCTGGCTGGATTTGCATTCAAGTTATAAATGCGAAGCCCGTTGCTACCGCCGCCCATGCGATAGAGATAGCCGGTCTTTTCGTTGATCATCATCGTGTGCGTCGCAGGTGTCGCATCGCTTGCAGCCACGCTTGGAAGTTGCGTGATGATGCCGCTGTCAATCTGGGCAAGATTAAAAACTTGAATACCACCGCCACCTTCACTCACCGCGTAGGCATAGGTTTTGTAGGTTTTAATATTTCGCCACATGCTGGTGGGGCCAGTAAAGAATGCGATGATGCGTGATGAACTTGGATTGGTCACCTCTACAAAACCTGTTCCGTTCGAGAGACCCATGAGTGCGTATTCACGGCCAGAAGCGCTGACATAACCCCACACATCGTTGCCACTGGTATTGGCGGCGTTAAATGTATTCACTGGAAACCACGACATTAAACGCACACCGCTTGAAGCGAATGGGCTGACAGCTTCTTGCGCGCCCTGCTGATCCGCAAGCCACGCCGGGCCCACAAATGCTCCCTTAAAATCTCGCGCCTTTAAATCACCTTCATGCGCAGATGCAAAGGCGACCAAACAAAAAGTAACCAGCAACGCTGAGAAAATTTGAAGAGAAGATCGATTCATTATCTTTGAGGTTTTAACTTAAGAGTAGAAGCAAATATGCAACATCGCCGAAGTCCACCACGCCAGTGCCATCAAGATCAGTGGGACAATTCTGGCAGGGTCCAAAGTCAAGCAGCACAATGGCAAGATCACTCAGAGTGACAATACCATCGCCATCCAAATCACCCTCGATCATTGTTGGACAGGTGAGATCGTAGATTTGTAGATCATCTACCCCCGCTTCCACAATCGAACCAGTACCAAGATCTCTGGCAATGAATCGCAACTTAATTGTGTTCGCCGTCGGTGTCACAAAATCTTTTACGCGGAATTTTTTCTGCACCCACGCGCCAGCATTTTCAGTGACCAACTCAAGTTGCACCCATGATGTGCCGCCGTTACCAGAAATTTGAATCGGCATGGAATCATTATTCGGATCACCACCTTGGTTGTTGCTGTACCAACGCCAGTAACTGACGAAGGGATCAGAGAGACCCGCTGTGGAATAAGCAGGAGAAGTGAGCGTGGTGGTTCCGCCATCGACATCTGCGGTGCCAACCGAGGCACCCACAGCGGCATTGGCAGTGATGAAACAATTCGTGCCTGTGGCGGAGTGATCATCTTCCGGTTGCGCAGCAGTTCCAACTGGATCTGCGTTCACCCAAATACCCGTCGTCGCATTGTCACCAGTCAGGCCAATCACCCAACCTGTGGCAACTTCGCATGCGTCGGTTGAGACAACATTAAAACTTCCAGCACTCAGCGTGGCGTTCGAACCGGCGATCGGATACTTCACCGAGGTTCCATCCGAGACGAATGCCTCGATGGACCAAACGACATCGCTGCCACAGATGCTGGCTGGCGAAGTGGCGGCCCAAGTGCTACCACTTTCGTTCACCATGTTGGTGGATGTGGTTACGCCAGCGATTGTGGTTTTTAATTTCACGCCACCTGAGGCAACGGTGATGCCAGTAGAAAGCGCAAGGTTGATGGCAATGCGTTGACCGAGCGGATTGAACAACGCTGGCTCTGCATTTGGAAAAGTAATCGTGGCAGGATCGTTGCCGATCTTCCAAACGAAAAGTCCGCGTTCAATATCTGAGCCAAGAATGGTGCCCGATGGAAGGTAGGGATAGTTGCTCCACAAACCATTAAAGGTGGCGGCGCCAAGGGCCGACGCGTCATCATCGGGGTCAGTGTCGAAGTAGGCGATTTGCAGTGGCGTGCCACCGTTGGTGATATCAAAGACCCGCAAACCGCTGGTGTAATTGCTGCAATACAGGCGATTACTTTTCACATATTCATTGTGATCGATGGTGGTTTGACCAGTGTTGTAGGTGCCCGCCGAGACCGGCGCAGCAAGATTGCTGACATCGGCGATGCGACCGAGCGCATAGATTCCGCGGTTGTTCTCGTCGAGTTCATCATTGATGTAGGCGAATTGACGATCCTCGCTCAGCCACAACTGATGACAAAAACTTGCGTTGGCATAGGTGTAGCGACCGATCACGGTGATTGCCGATTTATTGGTGACATCCAAGATGTCAACGCCAGTGTCGGTTTGTCCGCCACTCAAGCCGCCGCACGCAAAGAAAATTTCCTTGCCCGCGTAGGCACCGGTCTCATAGTTGTAGACCACGCCATCGTGGGTGTACTTGGGATTCCAAGTCGCCACCAACGCGGGGCTGGCTGGATTTGCATTCAAGTTATAAATGCGAAGCCCGTTGCTACCGCCGCCCATGCGATAGAGATAGCCGGTCTTTTCGTTGATCATCATCGTGTGCGTCGCAGGTGTCGCATCGCTTGCAGCCACGCTTGGAAGTTGCGTGATGATGCCGCTGTCAATCTGGGCAAGATTAAAAACTTGAATACCACCGCCACCTTCACTCACCGCGTAGGCATAGGTTTTGTAGGTTTTAATATTTCGCCACATGCTGGTGGGGCCAGTGATAAATCCAACAATTGTCGCGGAACCAGGATTGGTCACCTCTACAAAACCTGTTCCGTTCGAGAGACCCATGAGTGCGTATTCACGGCCAGAAGCGCTGACATAACCCCACACATCGTTGCCACTGGTATTGGCGGCGTTGAATGTGTTCACTGGAAACCACGACATTAAACGCACACCGCTGGAGCGAAATGCCAGCGCCGATTCGGTGGTCGCCGATTGATCATCGGCTCGCCAGATAGGCCCCACAACCGCACCCTTAAAATCCCGCGCCTTTAAGTCACCTTCATGCGCCATGCAGAGCGCGGCGAGCGTGGTGACAGCAAGCCCGGTGGCCAGGCACATGTTGCGGATGCGAGAGTGATTGAAACTGCGCAGATGATTTTTGTTCGGGGTCATATATCTCTATCCATGTTGCATGAAGTTGCATGAAGTTGCATGAAGTTACATGAATGATGTATCACATCAAGTTTTCACTTTTTAATTTTGCAAGCCGCTCAACAAATCATCCCGCCCAAGCAGGGATTCACCAATCCATCATGACCCCAATTCAGGGCGCTGAGAAGCAGATACTTCTAACTATTTCAATTTTTCTATAATTGTGGCAGGTCGATCAGGGAACGGATCTGCCGTCGCCTGCGCCGCTGGCATGGATCCTTGCGCCGCTTGCAAAAAAAATACCAAGTCGGCGAGCTCTGAATCGCTTAAATGCAGCGGCTGTAGCACTGTTTCCGCATGATGATCAAGCGCCGTCGCACCTTCGAGGGTGTTGTAGAAACGCACCACATCTTCAAGCGAAGCCAGTTGACCTTGATGCATATAAGGAGGCGATAACGCCGCGGATCGAAGCGAAGGCGTGCGAAACTGACCCCATGATTCGGGGTTGACAACCGTTGCAAGAGTGACTTTGGCATGCGAACCATGTGGGTCATCGCTGTGCGCACCAGCGGCGTTGAATGGATCCTTGCGCAAAGTTTCAACACCTTCGAGTCGACCTCGATCTGTTGGCATGCCACCACTGGATTCGGGCACACCGATCATGTGAAATTCGCCATCAGAAAGCAGCGGTCCATTGTGGCATCGCACGCAATCTGCGGCGCCGACAAAAAGCAAGGCGCCACGAATCGCCTCCACTGAAAATGTCGCGGTGGGCGAGGCGTCGCCAGCGCGAAGTTTTTCAAGCCAACCATCCAGGGGCGAGGGACCTGTCTGCAGTCGACGCTCGAATGCCGCGATACTTTTGCCAACCTGCGCAAATGCTCTCCCTACGCCAGCGTCGTTGTCGGCCTGTGGCAAGGCACCAAAAATCGCTTCATAACGGCTGCGAAGTTGCGCAATCTCGCGGATGCGCTGGATTACTTCCACCTGCGTCAGTCCCATTTCATGATCGTTCTGAAAGGGATGCAACGCTTGGCTCCACAGCGAATCGGCTCGACCATTCCATGTAAGCCAATGTTGATGCGCGGCGTTCAACAGCGATTGCGTGTGCCGGCTTCCAATGGAAAGACCTTTGGCAAGTTTGCGCGTGTCGGCGAAAGCATGCGCAGGCTGATGGCAGGTGGCGCAACTCACCTGTTGATTGCGCGAGAGCCGCGGCTCGTAGAAAAGCCAGCGGCCAAATTCTGCCGCCTGTGGATCACCGCTGAATCGATTGGTGGAATCCACGGGCGCTTCACCAAGAGGCGAGAGTTGCAGAAGCCGTTGCCGTGATTGCGGATCGATGGTGATCGCTTGCCAACACCATGCAGCCAACAACAGCGCGCCGATGGCGGCGAATTTCATTGCATCTCCAGCGAACATTGCACACGGTGCACGCGGCCATCGGGCCAGCGCAGATCGAAGGCCAGTTCCCAACGACCCGGCATGTGCAGCAACATCGGCTCAACGCTGAAACAACCAGGGCTGGTGGAGGCAACCACAGGCTTCACATTCATGCCGTGGCCGTGGTGCGGCATAGAGCAGTCGACCATCAGCGCGACATCTTCCAGCGGTTTTCCAGCAGAATCGCTTAGGCACACTCGCATCGCGAATGGCTCGGCCAGTGGAATCGGACTCGGCGCAGTAAAGCACAGCACGGCGCCGCGGGCGAGTGTGAGTGTGTCGGTGCCAGCGAGTGTTCGCGCGCGCGCCTGCTCACGGCGCGCGTTCTCGCGTTGCACCACCTCGGCACTCGGCGCGATCGAGGGCGGCGATCTTTCCTTGGCGCGACTTTTGCTGAGCGTGAAGGTGGACTGCCATGCACCATCGGCGCCGAATCGTTGCAGCCGATGATTCCCGTAATCCACAACAAAGATCGCGCCATCACCGCCACCTGCAAGACGCGCAGGCAACCACAACGCGCCATCTTCGGCTGCAGCTTTGCCATCAAAGCGAGCGGCATCGGTGCGCGGCGCCACCATCGCTTTACCAACTTCGCCACGCATATTCAGTCGAATCAACGCGTCCTGATCTGCGTCGCTAATCACCAGTCCATCCGCGCTCGCGATCACACCGCGCGGATCTTTGGCGATGTGATTCAGCGGAAGAAAAATCGGATCGCCCTTGCCGCGGATTTCAACCCCGTTACTCCATAGCAGCAGCAAGCGACCGCCGTTATCCACAGTCGCAGCCCGCAATGCGCCACCATCGTTGCGAGGCCGAACCGCGCGTGGATCGCTGGTAAATGTTTTCAAATTAGAATCGGTCCACGCCACCGATCCATCCATAAAGACCACGCCAAGTTTTCCATCACACCAGACCAAATCGCTACCCACACCCTCGGAAATACCCGCTTCAAGTCGAGCCACATGCAGCGGAACACCAGCGCTGCAGCGGGCCATGAATGGATCGAACTGCACAGGATCGCGCCCGTCGCGCAACAAACTCCAACGCTCTAAGCGATCGCCAAGCGCGTCGAGCACCCATACCGCTGCGCCAGTGGGCTCGACCAGAACTGAAGCGAGCGAACGAAAGACACTCGGTCGATCACCTGTGCCACCGAATGTGGCGACATGCGCTGGCGGATCGATGCGTGTGTCCCACAAGACCACACAACCGCTCTCGGGTTCCCATGCCGCGACCATGTCGCCACCCACCGAACAATCGATTCCGAAGTGGCTGCTGACACCTTCTTTGCTTGGCATCGGCGGCGTTGGTTTTTGCAGATCACCAGGTTGCGCGGGACGAAATATTTGCACTCGCCGCTCGAAGGGTTCGGCGATCGCCACACGACCTGTTGTAGAATCCACCGCGATGCTGTTGGGATAGTGAATGCGACCTTCGCCCTCGCGCGGACGAAGCGCGTGCAAACCAAAGATATCGCGTAACGATCCATCCCATGCCAAGCGAGTCACCCGATGATTCAGTCGATCGGTGATGAGCGGGCCGCCCGCATCGAATGCGATGCCAGATGGCGCGATGAATTGACCTGGAAAAAAACCACGCTCGCCAAAGCATTGCGCGCCGCCTGTCGCATCCACCCGCACAACGCGCGAGTTCCCGGTGTCGGCGATCCACAGCGATTGATCGGGTGCGATTGCGGCGGCTTCAGGCGCAAGCAAGCGGCCGATGGGCCATGCGGAACCCTCGACAATATTTGTTTCATTCTGCTTGCGCACGCTAACGCGGTGATGTGCGGTGTCGGCGAAGACGGTGGCTGATCCAGGCAAACGATCGACACGGCCAGGGGCCAGCACCGTGCGCGCGCCATCGGCTTCGATGCGCAGTAAACCTTCACGACCCGCGGCGATTAACAGCAAACCATCTTTGTCAAAACCAACGGCGACAGGCTCGGCGACACCAGCAATGGTGCTCTCGGGTACATAGGGTTGCTGCGCATGCGCGAAGGCGCTGACGATCGTGCATGCGAACAGCGACATTCGAATCAAGCGAGCAAGCATGCATGAACACTAGTCGTGCGGACTCGCCCACGCAACGACCCGCTTTCGGATACAAACATCTGATGCACGAAGCGCATGGTCATACGGGCCGCAAGATTCGATTGGTGACCACGCTGTGCGCCGCAGTGTTTGGAGTCTTCGCCGCGTTGGTGGCGCTGCGTGGCTTGAATCACAGCGGCCATGTGGATGCCTCGCAGATCGCATTGCAATCGGATTGGCTGGTCGGCTGTCTTCCATTTGTGCTGGTGCTGACTGCGTTGGCGGTGCTGCCGCTGCTGCCTCGCACCGAAGTGTGGTGGGAAAGCAACGCGAGCAAATTGGCGCTGAGTGCTGCGATGGGATTGATCACGCTGGCGTGGATTGCCTGGCGTGTAGGCGCGGAAACTGCGGTGGTTGCGGCGGCGCATGCGGCGCATGAATATCTGCCCTTTATCGTGCTTTTATTTTCGCTCTACATGATTTCCGGTGGCGTTCGCGTGGAAGGACGCCTGCAAGCCTCCACGCGGGTGAACTGCTGCATCTTGGCTATCGGTGCGGTGCTGGCGAATGTGCTGGGAACAACTGGCGCGAGCATGCTGCTGATTCGTCCGCTGCTGCGTAACAACGCGCATCGAACGCATCGTGTGCATACGGTGGTGTTCTTTATCTTTCTTGTAAGCAATGTAGGTGGTTGCCTGCTACCGATTGGTGATCCCCCGCTGTTTCTCGGATTTTTGCGGGGCGTTCCATTTCTGTGGACGCTGTCGCTGTGGAAAGAGTGGTTGGTCACGGTGGCCTTGTTGCTCATGATCTACGCGGTGATGGATTGGCGATTGCAAATGCGCGAACCACTCGGCGCATCGGGGGCACCCGGCGGCGCGGCGCGCGTGCATGGATGGACATGCGTGGTGTTGCTGTGCATGGCGGTACTTGCGGTGGCCGTGGTGCAACCTGACCAGCCGATTCCACTGCTGGGTTGGTCGCCGCCAGAACTGACGCGCGAGGCGATCTTGCTGCTGCTGACGATGTTTAGCGTCGTTGCAGAACCATGGAAATCACGAGTAAAACATGGTTTTTCTGCTGGGCCAATCTTAGAAGTTGCGGCGATCTTTGTCGGCATCTTTCTCGCCATGCAAGTTCCGCTCGCCGTGCTTTCATCCACAGGTGCTTCACTTGGACTTGATCAAGCGTGGAAACTTTTCTGGTGCACCGGTTTGCTTTCAAGCCTGCTCGACAACGCGCCCACCTACTTGGTGTTCATGGAAGTCGCGCGCGGCGTGACGCTACAGAGCGATCATGCGGCGCATGTGATGCTCGCCGACGGCTCGTACATACGCGACGATCTGCTTACCGGTGTCTCACTGGGTGCTGTGTTTATGGGCGCGATGACTTACATCGGCAACGGCCCCAATCTGATGGTGCGCGCGATCGCCAAGCACGAGGGCGTGAAGATGCCCGGCTTCGGCGGCTATGTGCTGTGGGCGATGGCGTTGCTGCTGCCGGTGATGGTGGTGGTGTCGCTGTTGTTTCTGCGGCCATAGCGATCAACCCGTTGGCGAAGTCGATTGTGCTTCGACCGCCGACGAGGATTTTTCCTGGGAAGGCTCGGCATTCTTCGGGGTTTCCGATCGCTTCATCGCGGCGTAAATGATCGACTGCACCACCACGCTTTCTCCAACCAACCGACCCACGCGTGCACTCGCCGCATCAAGACTGTTTATTTTCCCCGCATCAAGATCGCGTTGAAAATCAACCAACGCATGCTCCACCGCCAACATCATGCTTGCGATCACGCTCCATTCGTAGCGGGTGTCCGGCCAATATTCATTCTCGCGCACCAATTCAATAGGCACACGAAAGCGCCAGCCCGCTGAAGTTTTTGTCATCGTAAGAACGCCAGCCAACAAGGGCTCATCATCAAAACTGAGTGCGGCGCTGCCATCGCCAAGATCGGTCGCTGCAAGACGCGGTCGCTGCGAGGCCAGCCACGCACCAGGATCCACCAGCACCGCCACGGCGATGTCGCGAGTGCCACGCGAAGTTTTTTTGGTAGCGGCTTTTACTTCGCGCTCCACTTCTTTTGGAAATCGCGCGCGCAAACTTTCAGCCACCGTAAGCAAACGCACCAGCATCTGCCCAGCCTTCACCTTCACCTCAGCGATCGCGCTGGATTCGGTCACGCCATCTTCAAAAGTAATATCGCGCGCGGCGATGTCGATCAGCGATGGAAGTTGCTGCGCCTGCCGCTGCTGCACCATCGCCACCGCCGCATCCAAGGTGGCTTCGGGGGTGCTCGTGTCATAGGCGGGCTTCGTGCATGAAGTCATCGCCATAACGGTGAGCATGATGGAGACCATGACGGTGACCATGCTTATCTTCAGCATCACATCGATCGCGTCGACTCGTCGCATGGTTGGATAGTAGGTGCGCCAACACTTCTGCAAGCGTGTGTCGTTGACTATCATCCACGCAATGCAAGTGGAAGTGAATGGACAACTTTTTCAGACCAGCGGCGCTGACTCGGTTCGTGATTTATTGCGCGAGATCGGACGCGAAGGAGTGCCCTGCGCAGTCGAAGTGAACCGCGTGCTGGTACCGCACACGCTGCATGCAACCCACACCCTTCGCGAAGGCGACCGCATTGAAATTGTCACTCTTGTAGGTGGTGGCTAATGAGCGTGATCAGCGAAAGAACCGCTGCATCCAGCCACATTGAGCCGCTGAAAGTTGGTTCGTTCACTTTGCGTTCGCGCTTGGTGGTGGGTACAGGAAAATATAAAAACCTTGAGCAGATGCGCGCAGCGGTCGTGGCCAGCGGCGCCGATGCAGTCACTGTTGCGGTGCGACGCGAACGCTTATTCGACGGCGAAGGCCGATCGTTGCTCGATGCCCTGCCGCTTGATCAACTCACCATTCTTCCAAACACTGCTGGATGTTTCACCGCTGAAGATGCAGTGCGTGTGGCTCGTCTTGGCCGTGACTTGTTGCAGCAACTTGGCAACGCAGGCGCGCGTTGGGTGAAGTTAGAGGTGCTTGGCGACATGGCCACGCTACTTCCTGATCCTGTAGGCACGCTTGAAGCCTGTGCAGAATTAGTGAAGGATGGATTTGAAGTTCTCTGCTACAGCAGCGACGATGCGATTCTTGCGCAACGACTGCGCGATGTCGGCGCCACCAGCGTGATGCCTGCTGGCAGTCCCATCGGAAGCGGTCGCGGAGTTGCCAACCCCGAGGCGATCGCTGTGTTGTTGCAGGTATTAAAGTCACCGCAGCATGGTGGTCGCGCCGACTATCCGGTGATCGTGGACGCAGGTGTTGGAACGCCCAGTGATGTCACCATCGCAATGGAACTTGGCGCAGACGGCGTGCTGCTCAACACTGGTATCGCGCACGCGGCCGATCCGATTCGTATGGCGCATGCGATGCGACTGGCCTGCGACGCTGGCTATTTGGGTGCCCGTTCAGGCAGAATTGCCCGCAAATTGCTAGGTTCTGCAAGCAGTCCATGGAGCGGAACCTTCGTGCATATTCCTGGCGAATAACTTGGTGAAGGCGCGTAGATTGGCCTAACTGCGAGTGGTTGCGAGTGGTTGCGCGTAGCTGCGCAGGCAGAGTCGCAACTTCATGCGAATGTATGAAAGCCATCACGCAGTCATCATGCCGCGCAGAATCGCTAAGCCTTCCGCCAACTTCGCTGGTGGCGCTGCGAAGCTAAGACGAAAGTGCGTGTTGCGATGGCTGAATACATTTCCAGGAATGATCAGCACGCGATGCGCGATGGCTTGTTCAACAAACTCGCTGGCGTTGAGGCCAAGTCGTTCTGGCACTTTCACAAATGCATAGAAAGCACCGCCAGGTCGCGTGACTTCGGTGATGCCATCAAAGGCCGCCATCACACTGTCGCGTCTGCGTGCGTACTCGGCGATGATCGGTGCAAGATCAAAGCCAAAGCTGGGAATCACTCCCCACTGCAACGGTGTGGGCGCGCAGACAAATGTGTACTGCTGTAACTTGGCCATCTCTTGAATCAACGGCATCGGCCCTGCCGCGTAGCCCATGCGCCAACCGGTGCAGCCATATGTTTTTCCAAAGCCACGAACCAATAGACACTCATCAGTAAAGCGTGCAGCACTTGGACATTGACCCTGCTCGCAGGCATCTGGAAAACAAAATTCGTCATAAATTTCGTCGCTGATCAGCAGCACGCCGCGACGATTGCACAACTGCACAAGTTCACGCACCTGCGCCGAAGGCATCACACTGCCGCAGGGATTACTTGGTGAATTCAACACCACCGCTTTGGTGCGCGGCGTGATCAACGGCTGCACGCGCTCGGCAGTTAATTGAAAATCGGGATAGGTATCGCAGGTGACGCAGGTGGCGCCAATCATCTTGGCGATCTGTGGATACATCACAAAATACGGATCCGCCACAATGTATTCATCACCCGGATCAAGCACTGCCATCAGTCCAAGCATCAAACCACCGCTGGTGCCGCTGGTGACGATGCAACCCAACTCTTCGCTGGGTCCATTCCAACCAACTTCGCTGCGTAAATAATTCCAGAGTGCATGATGCAATTCAGGGATGCCCTGGGTGACCGAATAGCCGTTGCGATTTTCCCGCACCGCGTGCGCCGCGGCCTCGCGCATCACTTCAGGAACTGCGAAGTCAGGCTGCCCGATCGAAAGATTGATCGGATCCTGCAAGCGCGCTGCCAAATCAAAGACGCGTCGAATACCCGATGCGTCGATGGAACGGCTGCGCGCGGCGATCAACCGCTCGAGCGGAAGTCGCTGCGCGCTTTCTAAACGCGCTGAACGCGTTGAACCAGTGGAGGTCACCGATCACTTCTTCTTGGCGGCGGGCGCTGCGGCCTTGGCGGCTGGAGCACCTGCTGGCTTGGCACCTGCTGCTGGCTTCGCGCCTGCTGCTGGTTTTGCACCCTCGGCGCCTTCAACCTTCTTGGCGGCCTTCTTGCCTGGCGCAGCCTTGATCGATCGAACCTTCACAATACCCAGCGCGCTTTTTGTACTGGCATCAAATCCAGCTTCAAGGGTCAGCTTGGCGATGCGCTCGGTGCGTGTAAGCACATTGCGATGTTGATTCAGGGCGCCGGACTTTGTCTTTAGACTTGAATGAATGCTCATTGGATGATTCGTGGGGTTGAGAGTTTCCGAACAAGTGAATCCTTAAGCGTCGCGCTTAACGGAATGTTTCAAGATACGCATCTGAGAAATCTTTATTTCCCTTTGACTTTGCTTTCCATCGTTGCCCGACTATCTTAATCTGTGCCTCTAACTTTTGGCCATCTGCACTCTTTAAATCTTTTGCTGAAGCCAAACCTGGAAGCACGACGATCTTTTTGCTGAGCGAATTATTATGATCAAGAACCAGGTAAGCATCAAGCCCCTCGGCTCTACAAAATGCAAGCATTCCTGCCGCCGATTGCTCGGAGGGGCGGGCAATCACAAAATAATTCACATTTTTATGGCGCGGATCGCCGTCGGGGTCCTTGGAAGTCGCAGCGGTAATCGCAGGCGCTGTGGTCGCCGCCGATGTAGCGGGGCGAATGGTGCGCGAACTTTGAAGGGTGGTGGTGGCGGGTTGCGCAATGTGCACAAGCGGATCTTGCACCGCACGCGTGTTGTCCGCGGCTGTCTGTTGACCAAGCCGCTGATTCAATCCCTCGGTGAACCCCGCGCTTTTGCCGCGACCATATCCAAAGGCGTATGCAATCACGGCGACCAACAACACGCCAACTCCAAGCAGCCATAAAAATCCAAGCGGTATGCGAAGCGAGCGCATCGCCGAGGACATCATGGATGTGGAGGAAGATCCTTGCGCGGAGCCATCGCCGCTCTGACCGCTGCTTAAGCGCGCAAGTTCATACAAAGTTGGAAGTCCGCGTCGGCGCATTTTGGAATCCTACCGTGAATGGCAGCACCTAGAGTTCGCGGCCCGCGAGCACACTTGCCATCGCAAGGTGATCAGTGTGCGTGATCGAAATGCGCCAGCCATCAATGCCTTTGGCCTGTGCCACCGCCGCAAGTTGTCCCTGCACCCGCAACATCGGCGCACCATCGGCGCCATGCACTACTTCGGCATCTGTCCATGCGATGCCGCTGCGCCAGCCGGTACCAACCGCTTTCATCGCAGCTTCTTTGGCGGCGAAGCGTGCGGCATAACGCTCGGCACTGCGACGGCCACCACTTTCGCAGTACTCGCGCTCGATGGCGGTGAACACGCGCTCGCGAAATTTTTCGCCGTGCTCTTGCAGCATGCGTTCGATGCGCGCGACTTCGATCAGATCTACGCCGTGACCGATCACTGACAAACTACGGGTGTGGATCATGAGACACTCCCGCCGATATCGGCGCTTAATAACTCCGACCAACGCGTGGCGGTGGCCTGCACGCCGGCGCGCGCGTCGCTCCACTGTCTGCAATCGATTACCGGAAGCCCGCGAAAGCCCGCGATATCAAGAGCCACTCGATAGGCCAACGCATCCAGCCGCGAGGCGCCGGGTTCTTCGATGGCGCCGCGCATTCCGCTGCGTAATAAATCCACCAGACGCGCCGCCACCACGCGCACACCCACCGCCGCAACAACCGCGCACGGATCCAGATCGTTGGCCAACATCGCCGCGGGATCAATGCCGATGTGCTGCGCACTCTGCATATTTACTGGAAGAGTGAAATCTGCCAGCGCCACTCCGCGTCGTTGCGCCTCGCGTTGCAGATCCTGCGCCACATCAGCTTCGCGTGGAAGATGCAGCGAGACTGGAACTCGGCCCAGCGTCTCCGCCAACGCGATGCAACCATGCACCGCGACCAACGCCACTTCCACCCGCGCCGCGTCGGTGAAACGATCAATCGGAATAAAGCAGTCGATGCCAGTGGCGAGCAAACCGCGCCGACGCAGTGCCGACGCCAGATCGCGGCGGGCGCTCTCACTTAATTCACGGGGCCGAAGATTGGGATCCGCGGCGTCAAATTGAACGCCGAGCAAACCAAGTTCGGCGACCACATCTAAAGATTCAGAGGCGCCGCCAAGAGGCATGAGTGTGACACCCAACTTGAATTGTTGCTTGCGCATTGGTCGAGCATAACCCGCTTGCGCCAGGCGTTCATAGCATCCACACATGACCGCGAATACCCGCACAACAAAAACACCTGCGCAGTTGGTGCGCGCCGCGGCATTATTAAAGGCGCTGAAATGTCGCTACCCCAACGCGCACTGCGCATTGCACTGGAGTCAACCGCACGAATTGCTGATCGCAACAATTTTAAGTGCGCAAAGCACCGATGTGGGAGTGAACAAGGCAACGCCCGCATTATTCGCGGCATTTCGCAGCCCCGCCGCATTCGCGCAAGCAACGCCCGAAGCGATCGAGCCCTTTGTGAAATCTTTAAATTTCTGGCGCAACAAAGCCCGCGCAGTGCATGAAAGTATGCGCAAGGTGCAGCAGCAATTCGCAGGTGTGGTGCCGCGCACCATGGAGCAACTTCTTACCCTGCGCGGCGTGGCGCGCAAGACCGCCAATGTGGTGCTTGGAAATGTTTTCGGCATCCATGATGGTGTCGTCGTGGACACGCATGTGATGCGGCTTGCGCGGCGCATGAAGTTGACGGTTGAAACCAAGCCTGAAAAAATAGAAATGGATTTAATGGTGCTCTTTCCTCGCGAAGAGTGGGGGCTACTGAGTCACCTTCTGATCAGTCATGGCCGAAGCGTTTGCAAGGCGCGCGGCGGCGTGTGCTCGCAAGATGCAATCTGCAAGAAATTTTGCAGCGAAGTAAAGAGCAAGCCAAGTACGGCGGATGCGAAAGCGAAGTCGAATGCGAAGTCGAATGCGAAATTAAAAACAAAACTTAAGGCGAAGAAACCTTCGCAGTTACTTCGCCATCGCTGATCAATTCTGCGACACCCATGCCGCCGAAGCGGCTGACCCATGCGACGCCGTTGCCTGTGCGCAATTTATGCAGCCAAATGATCGGACCTGGAATGCGCAAGAAGCCAACCTCCTCCAGAAGCAGCGTGTTTTCAGGCTGATTGACTGCATCCTTACCGACGGGCTTCGCCGCAGAGATCGGCACTCCGCCCAGTGGGCGCAGCACCGTGATGCCCTCCGCATGACCCACCCATAAATCTCCGCCAATCGCCACGACGGTGGAAACCCACACGCCATTGGGCGGCGACCAACGCGCCTTGCCCTGCGGTCCTTCAATGATCACGGTACGCAACTCATCAAGCGTCTCGGGATTGCCATCGCCCTTGTCGATCGTCGCGGTGCCCCACGCAAGCGTGGCTTTGGTCTCGGGCACCTCGGTGAGTTCAATGCTTTTATCTGAGAGCGTGGGCTTGCCTCGAATTGGATACAACCAAAAACCCTCCACACTTCCAGCGAGCACGCGACGGCCATCAAAGATGCTGCGGTCGAGTCGACCGGGTTCGCGTTGCACATCGGTAAACTCATCGCCCGCGCCTTCACGACTGTCGTGCAATCGATAGACAGCGCGGCCGAAACTTCCGACCATGGCGAAAAGATTATCGCTGAGTTCGGCGATGTCGCGTGCGCCCTTCACCTTGGCGTAGATCGCATCCTGTAATGTTCCATCTTGGATCGCCCAACTGGTCATGTCGGTCTCACCAAGAATCCAAAGTCTTCCACCCGCGATGCGCATGCGCGGAAATTGCCCGCGCACCACTTGCCCGTTGCGCTCCCGAACATCGGGCCCCATCAAGCCCACGGTGGCGCCATCTTTGGATTGCAAAATGAAGGCAAAACCACCGGGAATTCCGCTCTCAGGGCCAAGTGGAATCAACCCTGATGCCGCACCGACAAACCGACCATCCTCCAGCACAATCACTCGCCGACCGACCACACTTGCAAGGCCCTCGCTGGTTGCCACCACCGTTCCAGCCTGCACCGCGTCGGTGAGAAAGTGGCGGCCGTCACTCGCGCGCACCACACCGCCATCTCCGCTAATGAATAATTCGTTGCCGACAATAGAAAGTGAACGCGGACGAATGCCCAGCTCCTTCGCGGTGATATGATCGATCTTCTGAGGCGAGCGCGGGGTGCCAAGATCCCATCGAACCACCGCATCGCCATCGATCACGCCGACCATATCTCCGCGCCACATGATCAGATCCACAAGCGCGCCAGTTTTACCGATGGCGCCGACTGGATCTACCTTCACAGGCTTGCCGCCGCGACCTTCAAGCACCACCAAACGAGGACCGTGCCCGGCATACCAAAGATGATCATGCGCCAACACGCAATCATGCGAACCACCCACATGATCGGTCAGCCTGAGAGATTTAGAGCGATGATCTACGCGATCCTGCTTTACATAGGTGTTGTCAAAACAACCAGTGATGGCTGGAGCAAGCAGAAGAAGCAGGATGATCAGGCGTGCCATGACTTGTGAAAAGGTAGTGGGTTCGCTCGTGCCCTGCTTGAGGGCTACTCTTCGCCCATGCAGATGCGCAGTCGACTCGAGACGCTGATGGAGATGTTAAAGCAAGACCCCAACGACTCGTTTTGCCTTTACGGCGTGGCGCAAGAACATGCAAAAATTGGTGATTGTACCGAAGCAATCGCGTGGTTTGAGCGGGTGCTGACGGTGGAACCCAACCATGCTTACGCGCACTTTCATCTTGCCAAGGCGTTGGAACATGCCGAGCACATTCCCCGCGCCATCGAAATTCTGCGCCGCGGATTGGTTGTTTCGCGCGCGAGCAACGACACCAAGGCCACGAATGAACTCGCCGGCTATCTCGATGAGCTGACTCCATGAGCGCGCATCGATGCGTCGACTGAGTCGTCGCGACATGAGGCGCGCCCTGCTGCGGTCGCGGCTTCAACAGCGCCGCCAAGGCTTCGACTGCGATACCATCGCGGCAGCCCTGCAACGGGCGCACATCGCATGCGACCTCGAATCATAAATTCAATGCTTGGCATCGCCATCTGCGCCATCACTGCGATGCTGTCGGCGTGCTTGAATGATTCCGACACCATCACCGGCGCGGGTGCGGATCCACTTCCGGATCTTGGCGAGCAAACTTCGACGCCAGCACGCAACTCCACAGGTTCAAGCGTGCAAGGCCTCGACCGTCGCAATTGGTCGGTGGTCACCATCGACGCGCCGCGTGGGCAGGTGGAGCATCAGCCAACCTACGCAGAGCCACTGGTGTTGAATGGCGGACCCGCTCGCAACGGCGAAACATTTCCAACTTCAACTTCCGCTCTGCAACTTGGAACTCCAGTAAACGCTGCGGCCGCGGAGGGCGCGCTTGAAATTGGTTGGCCAGCCGTGCTGTTGGTGGCTTCGCCCGCGCGCATGATCATGGGCATGCCACCTTGGATGACCATGCGCGGACCGCAACAAGCGAGCGGCGTGCTGCCCACCGCGCAAACTGGCGACCAACAACAGTTGTGGATGTGGGTGGTTACGCCGCAGAAAACCCCAGCCAAATCACCGGCGACTCCATGAGCGCTCTCGATGAACGCGGACTTCCGCTGGGCTATCCCTTCAATACAGAATGGGAAATCACCCCGCGCGATTTTCTCGCCATGCGCGAACGCGGCGACACGGTGTTGCTACTCGATGTGCGCACCTCGCAGGAGCGCATGACTGCTTGCATCGCCGGAAGCATTCATATTCCTCTCACCGAACTTGATGCGCGCCTGGAAGAATTGCGGGTGCACGATGAAAATATAATCGTGGTGAAATGTCATCACGGTGCGCGCGGACTTCGCGCGGTGGCCGCGTTGCGACGAGCCGGCTTCGACCACGCGTTCAGTTTGGCCGGCGGCATTCATCTGTGGTCGATCGACATCGATCCCTCAACGCCCATTTATTGACCCATGCTTCGATACCGACTGCCTGTGGGTGTTGCGTTGATACTGCTGCTCGCGGGGGTGGTGTGGTGTGATGAACAGCAAGTTGCGGTCGCGGCGAATTGGTTTCCCGGCGGCGCGTTGCCAGCGGGATGTGTGCTGGGTCTGTTGGGATTCGTGGTGCTGGTGCCAGCGATGGCATTCGAACTTACGCGCCTGCTGAAAGCTGGCGGCGTGGATGCCTGGCCGTTGCACTTCGCAATGCCGATTGCATGTGGCGCCTTCGCTGCGGTGTGCTTGCATGCGTGGCGAGCCGACGCATGGGCGCGCGTGGCGATGGTGCTGGTGCTGATGGGATTACTGCCCGCGCTTGGCTCGCTACTGCGCAACAATGCCGCGCGCGCCTTAGCTGATGTGGGACGATGGATTTTATTCGCGGTGTGGATCGGCGCAATGCCCGCGTGCTGGATTGCCTTGCGCGCGCAGGTGCCGTGGTGGGGGGTGATCGGCGCGGTGCTCGCTGTAAAATGCAACGACATCGGCGCGTATTTCGCGGGCCGCGTCTGTGGCCGTGATCACATGGTGCCATGGCTTTCCCCCCAAAAAACTTGGCAAGGATTTTGCGGCGGCACGCTGGCAAGCATCGCCGCTGGCATGTGGCTCAGCATGCAGATGGGACTTGGTTGGCACTGGGGTGCGGCCTACGGCATCGCCATCTCGGTACTTGGTCCGTTTGGTGATCTGAGCGAAAGTCTGCTGAAAAGACAGGCGGAGATGAAGGATTCTGGCGCCACGATACCCGGCATGGGAGGCGTGCTGGATGTGCTAGACAGCTTGCTTCCCACCGCCCCCGCCGCGCTGTGGATGCTGGCCGCCGCGGGATAATTTCTTATCACCGCGCTGCCGCGCCGCCAAGTCAAATGCGTGTAGTCTCGCACACCCACGATGAGGATCAACGCATGAGTTTGTTGCAGCAGTTACTAGCGCTTCACCGCGTCGATGTACTGGTTCGCTCGCTTCGATCTCGCCTGTCGCAGGCAGATCATTATCTGGCCACACAGCAAAAACTTTTGGATGAGTTGCAGGCTCAGCGCAGCGATGTGAGTATGCAGAAAAAACAATTGCAAGCGCATGTGGCCAACATGGAGATGGAATCCAAGGGCATCACCGAGCGCGTGGAGCGACTGCGCTCGGATTTAAATCAAAGCGCCAACACCAAGCAGTACACCGCGCTTCTTCAAGAATTAAAGTCGGTGGAGGGTCAACGCGATCTGCTCGATGAACAAACCCTCGCGCAAATGGAGCGCGTGGAACAGATCACCAAGCGACTGGAGGGCTTCGAGCCGTTGATCGCCGAGCGCAGCCGATTGTGGGCGCAGGCCAAAGCCGAAAGTGGCGAGCGCTTGCGTGACACCAGTGATCGCTTGAATGAACTCGATGGCGAACGCGCCAAAGCCGCGGCGTGCGTGCCCGCCCCCGCAATGCTGATCTTTGACACGGTCGCGGATATTCATGATGGCGAGGCGCTGAGTGAAGTAGAAGTGATCAGCGCGCGGCATCGCGAATATGCCTGCAGCGCCTGCAACACCGAGATTCCATACTCCATCTATGCGCGCTTGCTTGGCGATGGCAGCAGCATTGTGCAGTGCGTAAGTTGCAGCAGAATTTTGCATCTTCCCGCCGAGGCGGAAGCGACTGTTACCAAGAAGCGCTAAGCGGATGCCTTTGTTTATTGAATCTTGATCGTTGAATCTTGATCGTTGAATCTGAATCGTGGTCGAGAATGATCGCGATCACACCCGCCAACTTACGCGCGCAGCGAACCCACCAGCTCACCGATGTTGCTCACACCTTGACGATCGCACCACGCGCTTAAACCCTTGGCAATTTTTCTCGGCGCGGCGGGATCTACCAACAACGCAGTTCCAATTCCAACTGCGGTTGCACCAGCGACAATGAATTCCGCTGCATCGCGCCAATCCATCACGCCTCCAAGTCCAATGATCGGTACGCGCGCGGGGCCTGCAACATGATGATGCACCTCATGCACGATTCGCACCACGATGGGATGAATGCCGGGGCCAGAGAGACCGCCGCTGCCACGACTCAGCGATGGTCGGCGCGACTCTGGATCAATGTGCATCGCGGGATAGGTGTTGCACAGCGTGAGCGCGTTGGCACCAGCTTCGATTGCCGCCGCCGCAAGATGAAGCGTCTGACCATCAGGGGGTAACTTCACGATGATGGTGCATGAACCGATCGCATCACACACCGCCTTCACCAAGGGCGCAAGCGAGGCGGGGTCGCTGCCAAAGTGCCGACCATCGACGGTGTTTGGACAACTTACATTTAATTCCACCGACTGCATGCCTGCCGTGGCGAAAGCATTGGCGACTTGCACAAACTCATCGATAGAATCTCCGGCCACCGAACCGATCACGCGGCAAGCGAGCGTGTTAGCGCGCGCGGAGTGATCGCGAACGAATGCGTCGATGCCAGGATTCGCCAACCCAATCGCGTTCAACATGCCGCCCTTGGTTTCGATCATGCGCCACGGTGCGTTGCCTTGGCGAGAAGCCGCGGTGATACTTTTTGTGGTCAGCGCGCCAAGCCAATGCAGGTCGCTCACTTCGGCAAGTTCATCGAGCACGCCGCAGGTGCCAGCGGCCGCGACCAACGGCGTGGCCATGGAAAGCGCGGCGAGTGTGGTGCGGAGATTTTCACGCTGCGCACCAACGAACATTCAGTCGACCTTTGCGGCGGCGGCGCCGCGAATCTGCGCGAGTAATTCAGCGTCGAGCCCGAAGTACTCGTGCATGTGCTGGTCGTAGGTTTCTTGATCGCGATCACGGGAGAAATCCAAGCGCAATTCGTTGATGACTTTGGTGCCCTGCCCGATCCATGCTTTCCATGTCTCGGCGCTGATGTTCTGCTGCACCCACGCGCCGACCGCGCCGCGAAATGGCGGCGCATCCAATTTGGTTCCGGGCCGACCAGTGCGCGCGCAGACAAAACCACCACCCGCGCGCAAAGCGTCGGCCGCAACTTCCACTTCGGGCGCAAGTGTGGGCGGCTCGCGTCCGATGCCGCGCAACAGTTCAGCGATCGCTTGTTGCGGCATGCGATCACCTTTGCTCGCCGCGACTTCATAGCCGCGGTTCAGCGTCTCCACCGCTTTGTCGCTCCAGCCTGCGCCGATCTGCGCTTGACCACACAACTGCCAGGCTTTGCTCATCTCTGGCGCAAGATTTAGGCAGGCCTCCAAACTCTGCGCCGCCTCGGCGAAGCGCTCGGCCTGCAAGTAGGCGTTGCCCAAACTAAAGTGCGCCATCTCGTTGGCAGGATCGGCGTGCGCCATGCGTTCAAAGTTTGCGATGCGTTCTGGGTTCATGGTTGGCGATGATAGAGAAGCCGCGGCGGTCGATTATTTGTCGACAAGTTGAATCTCAAAAAGGCTGTCAAGACGGGCTAATTGCAGCATTCCGATGATGGTGCCCTGTGTGCTTAAGATTAAATTCACTTTGGCGTTTCGACCGCGGCGACGGGCAGCCAAACTGACCAGCATGCCGACCGCGCTTGAATAAAAGGTCTCCACCGCGCGAAGATCCACCACCACATCGTCGTCGCCCATCTCGCTGAGCGCGGCGATCAAGCCTTCGAAGCCGCGGATGGTGCGCGTGTCAACAGGACCACTCACGATCAAGCGATCGATGCCGTCGTGTGTGGTGAATTCAAGTCGAATCGGTTTCATCGGGTGATGCTGCGATAATAAAGTGATGATACAGCCACCATTCCGCTAGCAACAACAGGATTGCAAGAACCGTGATCCACGGCCACAGATCAAGCGCTGCGGCATCACGGGCGGATGGTTGCAGTGACTCTCCAGACAAAGGCAGTTGCGTCGCTGCCGCGATGTCGCACTCGCCTTCATCCATCAAGTTCACGGCGACCCAACGCTCGGCCGCCTGATCCTTCGCATCACGCCAGTTGATGCGATATGCGCCCGCGCGGCGCGCAGGTCCCCATGAAGCTTCGCCATCACGGCGTTGCATGGGTTGCGCAGTTTCGCCAGGCGGCGTGATGGTGAGATTATTTGCGATCTCTGGAACACGCAGGCGAATCATCGCGCCGGGCTCGAGTGATTCGTCGCTTGCGACATCCGACATGCTCGCGAGCAGATCCAGCGCCTGTGCCGTAAAGTTGACGAAACTGCGGTGAAATGGCCAGTTTGAGTCGCCCGGCACAAAAGTGACCAGCAACGCGAAGCCCGCGCCAGTCGAACCAGCGATCACCAGCGGCGACTTTGCGCCTTCCACCACGGCTTGCCAATTACTTTGAATGGCCAGGCGATTGGCGCGCAAGGCGATCAATTCATTTAGGTTGCATTGACGCAGCGCCGGATACTCACCGCGCACCGACTGTGCAAAATCACGACCCGCTTCGCCGAATGGGTTCAGTCCAGGCAGCTGTGGAATTTCTCCAAAGTGCAACCAGCGTCCGTGCGTCATGCGTGTTGGAGGCTTGCCGACACTGACCACCGCGTCGAATGCGTCGGCCCAGAGCGGATCATGTGTTTGCAACTGCTCGACTGTATCGCGGTCGAAGTGCTGCAACGAGCCTGGCGACAATGCATCCAACAGAGAATCCAATGATGGATCGGAACCCACCACCGCCAGTCGCAGTGACTGCGTGGCGCGCAATGCCACGAAGGCCTGATCATCGCCACGGAACGCATCATGCGGCGAGGATTCAAATTGCATCAAGGCGCGACCAGCGATAGAGAACTCTGGGAAAACAATTCGGCGCTCACCGGGAATCTGATCCACCCCACGCAGCGTCAGTGACGGAAGTTGAAGTGGAGCGGCGGATGCGGCGAGAAGATTTTGTGCGCTTCGCACCGTGACCATGCGCGAGGCGGGGGCCTTGCCAAAGTTGCGAATAGCCGCAAAAGCCAGCACTTGCGCAGCATCTTCGTTGGCGCGTTCGCAGCCGGCGGCGGCGATGCCGGCGTTGGCGGTGTCCACTTCGCCGATGCGTGTCCAGACCATGGATTCGTCCGTTCGCAACGAGACTTTGGCGATGTCGGCGATCTTGCCATCGCTGAAAAGTTCGATCACCAATGGCGTGTTCAGAGGGACCGCCGTGGATTCGTCGGCGCTGGTAAGTTTGTGAGCGCGTGAAAGTTCAAGCGCAGGCTGCAACAGGGTGCGCTCATCGGTGATGTCGATCGATTCAATCGCGCTGCGAAGGAGGGCGGAACGACTGGTGAATGGCGCGCATACTTGCGCGGTTTGCGCAAATGAAATCACCATCACTTCAGGGACGCTGTTCGCGAACAGGCCTCCACCCTGCATGGCTTCAACTCGAGCGATGGCCGCGCGCTTGGCCTGCGCAAGACGCGAGATGCCGCCTTCGCCATCCAGTGTGGACATGCTTGCCGAACAATCCATCAGCAGCACCATGCGCTGCGGCTGAAACGCCCAACCACGCATCATGGGTTGCATCACGGCGATTGCAAGCAGCAGCAACAGCAGTGCCTGCAGCAATAACAAATGACTAGCGCGCAGTCGTTGAAAGAATGTGTTGGCGCGTAGATCCTCAATCTGTTGACGCCACGGCATCGAGCTGCTCACCACCCGTTGCGTGCGGCGAAGGCGCAGAAAGTACAAAGCAACAAGTGGCACAATCACAGCCAAAAACAGCAGCGAACCAGCCAATGCGGCGGGCAGTGTCATCGCAGGATGCCTCCGTGGCGGAGAGTTTCCAACAGCAAACGCGCCAGATCCACCTCGGTGTCGATGGCGATGTGGCGAATGCCACGACGCGTGCATAACCCTCGCAAGGTGGCGTTGTGTGCCTGCAACCGATCGCGGTGGTCGCGCAACAGCGCATCGGAGATGGTGACCTCAGTTTCACTCGCGTCCTCGGCGTCGATTAAACGCAAATCGCCGGTGATGCCGTGGGTGGATGGCGCGATGTCCTCCATTGCCAACACTTGCAAGGCAATCACATCCCAACCGCGTCCAACCCACGATTGCAGTCCGCGTTCCATTCCTTCACGCATTAAAAAGTCGCTGATCACAATCGCAAGGCCGCGACCTTGACGACCTTGGGATGCGGCGCGTGATGCCGATTCAAATCGCAATCCGCCTTGGGCTTGGCGTTGCAGCAACCACGCGGCGGCGGCGGCGGCTTTGCGACGACCACGCAAGCCCGCGAGGCGCTCGCAGGAATCTTCTTTCAACATGGCCAGCGTCACCCGATGCTGATTCACAAGACCGATGTAACCGAGAGCCATCGCCAGCCGTTGCGCGATCAGAAATTTTCCGCCGATCGCCATGCTGGCGCTGGCATCCACCGCCACCATCAGACTGAGATCTTCTTCCTCCAAAAAGATGCGCAAAAACAGCCGTTCCATGCGTCCGTAGATGTTCCAATCCACAAATCGCAGATCGTCGCCAGGCGAGTACGGGCGAAAGTCTGCAAACTCCATGCCCTGGCCGCGGCGACGACTGCGACGCTCGCCATCGCGGGTGCCGCGAAGTTGGCGCCTGCTGATCACATCCAAGCGATCGAGCGCGGCGACCATCGCAGCGTCCAACAATTGATCTACGCGCGCGGGCTCGCTCATGGCGCCTCCAGTGGAAGCGTTTCGATCAGATGTTGAACCACCGCACCGACCTCCGCGCGATCGGCGTCAGCTTCAAAGGTGAGTTGCAATCGATGACCAAGTGCGATCGCCGCGACCGCCTTCACATCTTCGATCGCTAACGCATAGCGACCCATGCGCAGCGCTCGTACTTTTCCAAGGGACAGCAAGGCTTGCGCCGCACGCGGACCGACGCCGGTGCGAATCCAACGCGCAGTTTTGGGAGCGGCGAAGGGCGTGCTGGCTTGCGAGGACAGCGTGAGTCGAATCGCCCAGTCGCAGATATGCGGCGCCACTGCGACACGCCGCGCAAGTTGTTGCAAGGCGATCAACCCATCGGCATCAATCACCTGCTTCACCACGGGCATCGCATCCACCGTGGTGCGGCGAAGAATTTCGCTGAGCGCGGCGCGGTCGGGCATGGGAATCTGAATCTTGGCGAGAAATCGATCTAATTGGGCTTCTGGAAGCGGATAAGTGCCCTGTTGCTCGATCGGGTTTTGCGTTGCCAACACCACAAATGGTCGCTGCAATGGATGGGTTTTTCCATCCATGCTCACACTGCGCTCTTGCATCGCTTCGAGCAACGCGCTTTGACTTCGCGGAGCGGCGCGGTTGATCTCATCCACAAGCAACACTTGACAGAAGATGGGTCCCGGACGAAAGCTTCGCACACGATGACCGGTCGAAGGTTGTTCCATCATCACCGTCGTACCGATCACATCAGAAGGCATCAAGTCGGGAGTGCATTGCACACGACCAGCCTTCAGACCAGTGGCGTGCGCGATGGTGCGCACCAACAATGTCTTGCCAAGACCTGGAACACCTTCAAGCAAAAGATGGCCATCGGCGAGAAGACACCACAGGCACTCTTCAAGTGAGTTGCCCAATCCCACCACGCATTGCTCAATCGCTGCGCGCAATCGGTCGGCGTCGGCGCGAAATTGTTCGCAGGCTTTGATCGTGGCTTGTGTCGTACGCGGTGCGGCAGGGTTCATGATGAACCCTTCCCGCGCGCGCGACGCTTGGCCGCACGCAGACGACCGAGCGGAGAATGATCTTCGGGGGTCTCCAAATTCGCCGAGCTTGCCTCTGGTGCGGCGGGCATGACAGGCACAACAGGTTGCAAACTTTCACTCGACTTCTCCACTCTCTTCGTCGCCTTGGGGTTACCTGAAAGTGCTTGCGAATCAGCCACAATACGCTGGTTTTTCAAAGCTCCTTGCCGCACCTCGCGCCAGGCAGCGGTCACGCGCTCGGTGTCGCGCTTGGACTCAACCACAGGCGGGCTCCACCAATCAAATGCAAGTCGACGCACCGCGACATCGACCACAAACAGCGCAGCGGCAAGAGCGATGCACAGATTCCAAATGTTCCGCATCGACTCTGGCGACTGCACACCATCTGTAAAATATAATTGCGCAGCAGGATCACCAAGCGTGATCACACGACCACCTGTGCGGTTTGCGATCGCCTGCAACTGCTGCACATCGGGCTGCGCCGATCGAAACTCGCGCGGATAGGGAACACTGACTGAAGCTTGCGTAAACACTGGACGCTGCGCACCGAAGATGCCCAGCGCAGCGTTCACCAGATACGCGCCAGCTTGATCCACCGAAAAGTGCCCGCTCCAACGACCCGCGGCGACTTGACGCAACGCCAGCGGCTGCACACTTCCATCGGGTCGCATCACGCGAGCCTCGGCGGAATTTACTTGCACCATTGCATCACCAGTCGACTCTACTTCGACGATCGCCTCGTCACCTTCAAGTCGCGAACGCACTGCGATGTCTGCCGGAGCAGTGGGTCGTAGCATCCAACGAACCATGCCGCCAACGAAGGGTTGCAGGCTGGACCAGTTGCTCCACGCGGGGCTCCATTTGCCGCCAATATCGCTGGTGAATGCAACTGCGCGGCCAAGTCCGTAGTTCCACCACGCCAGAATCGGATCCGCTGGTTCGTTCATGCTGACCAAGCCAATCTGCGCAGGTTCGCCACGCGGACCAGTTAACACATAGCCGCGAATCGCTGGCACCGAGGCGATCGAACGCATCCACTCCGCACTACCCACGCGAACTGGCGTGAAGGGCGAGCCCTCCCAAATCAACGAGCGTCGCACCATCTGCGCTTCTTTAATAAATATTTGTGGAATCGCAACGCGGCTTTGATCATCCTTCACCGCGTAGAAGCGACCGCCGGCGACTTTCGCCAAACGCGCAAGCAGTCCATCGTTGCTGCCATCGCCGATCGCAACCGTAGAGAGCGTGATGCCATCTTTCGCCATGCGATCAGCGATCGCAAGACCCTCACCCGGATCACCCATCGTCTGACCATCGGTAAGAATAATCGCATGCTTGGTGAGTAGGCTGGTGCCCTGCAATTGTTTTTGCGCAAGCACCATCGCCGGAAAAAGATTTGTTCCACCACCTGACTCGATGGCGCGAATGCGTGATTCAATCGATGCGATGTTCTGGCAATCGGTCAACGGCACCACCACGGTACTCTCGAAAGCGAAGGCGATCACCGTCACTTGGTCGTTGGGTGAAAGTGCGCGAATCGCCTTGATTGCCGCCTCCGCAGCAATTTGTTGCTGCGAGGAGTTGGTGCCCGAAACCGGCGCACTCATGCTGCCCGAGCAATCGATGATCAACGCCAACGCGCCCGATGGAAGTTTGCGCTCCTGCGGCGGATTCATCTCCACTGGCAACGCCTTCGCCGTCTCGCTGTCGTTCCATCCACCGGCGCCGAAACTTTTATCGCCGCCCAACATCATCAAACCACAACCCATCGCCTGCACGCTTGCATGCAACGCGCGATCGGTCTCGGCGTCTACGCTCCAGCGCGGCATGTTGCAGAGCACATAGCCATCAAAGTCGCCGGCGGCGATGCTGCGACCAAGTCCATCGGCGGTGGTCACCTGCGCCTCAAGTTGCGATTCGCGAATCGACTGCACCAGCGCATCCACATTGCCGCCGCCATCATCCACGATCAGCACGCGGCCTTGACCAGCGACGAAGGTGATGGAACTGCCGATGTCATTTTCCAATATCACATTCTGCTTGGGATCTTGCGCCTCAAAAAATGCCTGCACGCGAACCGCACCCGATCGATCAACTGGCACAGGAATTGAAAATGCATTGGGACCAGCCTGCACATGCACCAGCAATCCATCGGAGGCGCTGGCGGCGTCAAGATCCACCATGCGATCGTCCACGCGAATGCGCAGACGACCCTCGGCGGGTTGCGTGGAGCGCAATACCACGCGCGCGTCGATCACCTGACCGCGACGCGCGCGCGCAGGTGTGCGCAGAGATTCCACCATCACATCGGCGATGTTGGGCGGAATCATCGGCACGACATCAATCGGAATACCCAGCGCCGCCGCGCGCGCGCAGGCCTCCATGATGTTGCCTGAAGTTTCCACGCCATCACTCAGAAGCAGGATTCGATTGATGGTGTCGGAGGGCATCACGGCGATCGCGGCGCGCACGCCTGCGGAGAGATCGGTCGCGGTCAGATCACCGGCGTGCGCCATGATGTCGATGGTGGCTTCGCGCGTTGGCACCGAACGAATCTCCGGCGTCTTGGCGACGGTGATGACGCCCATTCGATCGGTGGCACGCGGACGATCTTTCGCCCGTTCACTTAACCAAGTCTGCGCCGCGAGACGCTGTGCATTTCCAACCGAACGACTTGCGTCGGCGATTACCATCACACTCACGCCCTCGCCGCTGCGCATAATCGAAGGACGCGAAAGCGCCAGCGCCAACAACAACAGCACCACGCCGCGCAGGCAACATGCCGCGATCGCCCTCGGCTTTCCAAGTGAGTCCATGGAACGCCACGCCAACCACACCACCGGCAACAGCGTGATGAGTAGTAGCAGCCATTCAGGTTGCTCGAATGAAATGCGCACGAGTGGAATCTACTTCACACAGACGAATGGAGGCGATTCAAAAGCCGCCCGCGTTGCCAGTGTTGCCAGTGTTACCAGCGTTGCCCGCGTTGCCCGCGTTGCCCGTTCCACCTACGGGCTGCGTCGGTTGCAATTGTTTTTTCCACTGTTCGAAATAGCGTTTATGCGCTGCTTTCAAGCGGCCTGGCACTGGATCTTCTTCGGTTCCTTCTTCAAGTCCAGCGGTCACCTTGGCTGCGACGGCTTTCAATTGTTCACTTGAAGCACCGATCGGCGCGCCCACCCCGCGCACAAAATCACGCGCAGCCGCCGGATCAAGCGCGTTGCCATCGCCGGCGGATTCTTGTTTCTGCGCAATCAATGGGTCGTTCATTTCGGCAGTGTTACCCTGCACATTCGGGTCGCCGCCTTCGCCACCTTCTTTACCACCCTTGGCATTGTTGCCACCCTTGCCCGCACCCAACATGTGTTTCTGCCACGGCATCGACCAACCCATGGCGCCACCATTCTTGCATTGACTCATGGCAGTCATCAAAGCTTTGTGCATGGATGCGTTTGAAGCCGCCCGCGACATTTCTTGCTGCGCCTTACTCATGCCGCCTGCTGTACCCGAGGCGACTTCACGCATGGACTTGCCAATGTTCTTGCAATTTTCGCAGACCTTCGCATTGGCCGCTAATTTTTTCTGCAATGCTTTTTTCTGCTCGGGCGTGAGCGACTTATTTTGTTCGATCGCTTTCTGTGCCTGAGCAGGATTGGAAGCCAGCGTTGGATCCATACCCGCCTGCTTCAACGCCTGTTGCGCGGCGCTTTGATCCTTGGCGAGTGTTTGCATGGCATCCGCGATTTTTTCGATCGCCTTCTTCGCCTCCGCAGCCTTCGCCGGATCGCTTCCTGCCGCCTGCGCAGCGAGTTTTTCAAGTTGCTGCAACGCGCTCTGTATATCCCCTGATTTCAGCGCCTGCGAAAGTTCATTCGGAAGATCCTTCATCTCAGGCATCGACGCCAGCACATCCTTGAACTGCTGCGCTTGCAGTGATTCCTCTGAATTGAGTTGCTGCTCTAAAATTTTCTCCATCGCCGCAGCGCGCTGGCTCGCGTGCGCTTCGCGTTCTGCAGCATCGTTTGCAGATGCCATCGCGTCGCGTGGCGTAGAGACTTGTTTCGAAAGTTCGTCAAGCATCCTTTGCAATTGCTCTTTGGTCTGCGGATTTTCTTCCAAGGTTTGCAATGCTTCAGCGACACCCGCATCCACTGTGTCGGCGCGGGCATTCATCTGCGCAACATCCACCAACGCATCCTGCGCAGGCTCTGCGATCTGCGCCCGCACTGGTTGCAACCACCACTGCGCAAGCAACAACGCCGCCAGCATCAGCAACCCATACGAACTTCGCGGCCAACGCAATTGAAATGCTTCGCGTGCTTGCGCAACTCGACCCGGTTCATTCGCGGCGCGCTCTGCATCTTGTACCGCTGCTTGCGCAAAGCCATCGCTGCGCTGCGAAAGCGCCAACGCCGATGCCAATCGTCCATCCAAATGCAGCTGTTCATCGGCCTGCGCCGCGCCGCTTATCAATGATGGTTGCGCATGTTGGCGCAGCAAAAACCAAAGCAATCCTGCACCAACTGCCACCGACACCACGACCGCATACAAACTTGTACTCTCGCCAAACCAACGCGTGATGGCCACGATCACCCCCGCACTCGCCAATGCCACGCAAGCCGCTGGAACCAAAGCATTCACCCATCGTTGCAGACGAAGGCGGCGTTGCACTAACCGAGCAAGGTTCGGCACCGATTGCATGATGAAAGCATAGCCCACATTCACTTGGCGTTACTATGGTCGCGATGAAACCAAGTCTGCTCTTTGTGCTTATCGCGATGCTTCATGTGAATGCCCCCGCCCACGCCTACGCCACAGATGCCAACGCCGATCGTGTGCGGGCCCTTGAAACACAAATCCAATCGCTGCAACAACAATTAAAGTTGTCACAAGCTCGCGTGCAAGAACTTGAAGGCACCACGCAGCCCATCGCGCAACCCAACACTCCTGCGACCACCAATGATCCCGGTACTGATCCGTGGGGCAATCCATCGGCCGCCATGCGCACACTCGGCAACAAGTGCCGCGAAGATTTACTGGCCAAGGGTCAGGCGATTCCCGATGCCAACGCCGATGCAAAGATTTGGCGTTCCTATCGTCTGAAAGCGACCAAGTGGGTGGAAACCATGGCCAAATTGAAGCAGCAGGTGGAATGGAAAATTTCCGTCAGCGAAGCCTCGTTGGTGAACAGTTCTCCCCGCGAATTTGAATTCAACGCGCATGTATTGAATGCCGATGGCGCACGAGTTGGAAATAGTTTTGTGCTGCGTTGCCCAGCCACCGCCGCGACGGATCTGACGGCGGCGAACGCACCGGGCATCTGGATTTTGAAAGGCGAACTGATTCCCAATATCCGTATGGAAGCAGAGAAGACCGACATTCGACAAGCCAATCCGTTTGGGCTCACCCCCACCATCGCGCCGCAAGTTGAATGCAAACTCAATTACGCCGTGCAGTCGCTGACACGCTTTGTGGCACCGACCGCGACCACGCCGGCGATTGTCAAGTAAGCAGATCCCACGCCGCGTACTGCCCGCATTGAATAGGCGAAGCGCTCGCCCTACTATCTCTTCAGCCAATGACCGATCCAATTCCACAACCTTCGCGACCTCGTGTTCCACTCACGCAACTTGCGCGTGGTCAGCGGGCGCGCTTGGACGCTGGTTGCATGTCCAGTTTGCCCGAGCATGATCAGTGTCTGCTGCGCGCGATGGGTGTGCATGAGCATTGCGAACTTCGCGTCTGCAAGCCAGGTGCGCCGTGCATCATTCAAGTGGAGCGAACCAAAGTTGGCTTAAGCGGACCAGTCGCCAATCAATTATTCGTGACGCCCTGTGACGGTACTGGAGTCGGCTGAGATGTCTGCGGCGCCAAGCACGGCCAACATTACCGCCAAATGTGCTACGCGCCCGCTTCGTGCGGCACTGCTTGGCCAACCCAACACTGGCAAGACCACGCTTTTTAACCGACTCTGCGGCGTGCGTGCGCGCACTGCCAATCTTCCCGGCACTACGGTCGAAAGTCGTGTGGGATTCACGCGTGTGCAAGGCGACGATCTTGAGGTCATGGATCTTCCGGGGAGTTACGGATTGCATCTGGAATTGCCCGAGAGCAAGTTGTGCCGCGATTGCATCGAAGGCCGCATCGGCGACTGCGCGCCCGATGTGGTGATTCTTGTTGCCGACGCGACCAACTTGGCGCGCTCGCTTCGATTTGTAGTGCCAGCGCTGCGCCGCAAGTTGCCCTGCGTGGTGGCGATCACTCTCGCCGACGAGGCGCGGCGTAAAGGGCTGAGCGTGGATGCGATAAAGTTGCAACACAAACTTGGTTGCGTGGTCTGCGTGACCAGCGGTCGCACCGGTGAGGGTGTTGAAGCAATGGCGATCGCGGCGCTGCGCGCGGCGAAGAGTGGGTTCACCGCCGACGACTTCGCACAACGATTGGCGCTGCTGCCTGCGCATGAAAGCGAAGCGGATGTCGCGGCATGGAGCGGCGCGGCGGTGGCCGAAAGCGTGGGTGGCGAGATGGCGATTCGCGCCGATGCGCTCAGTGAAAAATTCGACGCGGCGTTAACGCATCCGGTCTCCGGCGGCGCGGTCTTTGTGATGGTGATGGCACTGTTGTTCGCCGCGATATTTTGGCTGGCAAGATTTCCGATGGATGCCATTGGCTTCATCTTTGCCAATCTTGGCGGCGCCTTGCACAGTGTGTTACCCGACGGTGCGTTGCGAGATTTGCTGGTGGACGGCGTGGTCGGTGGCGTTGCCGGAACCGTGGTGTTTTTGCCGCAAATCGCGCTGCTTTTCTTTCTGCTTAGTTTGCTGGAGGACAGTGGCTATCTGGCCCGAGCCGCCTTCGCGGCCGATCGATTCATGCGCAGATTTGGATTGCCTGGACAGGCCTTTGTGCCGCTGCTTTCAAGTCACGCCTGCGCCTTGCCGGGCATCATGAGCACACGATTGATTCCAGATCCGCGCGATCGACTGGCCACCATCTTGGTCGCTCCATTTATGAGTTGCACGGCGCGATTGCCGGTGTATGTGCTGCTGATTTCGCTGCTGTTCGTCGGCAACCCTTGGCTGGCAGGCGTGGCCTTCATAGGCTGCTACGCGACTGGCGCGGTGGCGGGATTGCTGAGCGCGTTGTTCGCGCGGCGAACTATTTTGCGTGGACCCAGTCGGCCGATGATGCTTGAACTTCCACCCTATCGCCGACCCAGTGTTCGTTCGGCGTTGTGGATGACCATGGATCGCTCGAAATTGTTTCTGAAAAATGCCGGCACGCTTATTGTGGCAATTTGCGTGGCGATGTGGTGGCTGAGTGCCTATCCCAAAGCCGCGCCCACTGCCGAAGTGACCAGCATGCGCGCCCAGGCCCAGGTGTTACGCGACTCGCATGTGCTCAACAACATCGCTGAGGCAGCGGTGCTTGAAGTGCAATCCAACGCGTTGATGGCGCGGCAGCAGCAGTTGGAAAGTTTCGCCGGCGGGATTGGAAAAATCGCGCTACCGATTTTCGCGCCACTTGGATTTGATCATCAACTGACCGTGGCCACGCTGACCAGCTTTCTTGCCCGCGAAGTTTTTGTGAGCACACTCACCGTGCTCAACAGCAGTGGTGATGGAAGCGACAAGCGCAGCGTGATCGAGCAACTGGCGAAGGGTCGACGCAGCGATGGAACGCTGCTCTTCAATATTCCAACCGCCGCCGCGTTGCTGGTCTTCTTTACATTGGCCATGCAATGCCTGCCCACGCTTGCCTTGGTGCGCCGCGAGACTGGATCGTGGAAATGGCCGCTGCTACAGTTTGTGTATATGAGTGGCCTTGCATGGGGCATGGCTTTCATAGCGCACGCCGCGCTGAGCAGCATGGGAGCCAACTAAAAATGCCGTGGAATGATTGGCAATTCTGGATCGTCACGCTGGTCGCGCTGCTTGGCGCGTGCGCAGTGGTGCGTCCGATGCTGCCTTCGCGTGGAAAATCACATGCCTGTCCAGGCTGTCCTTCGGCGAGCAATCCCGCAAAACCTCGCCCGGCGAAATTAACCATCGAAGGCATGCCCACTCCGCCCTCGCGAGGCGCGGGTGGCTGAGATCGATCGCGCGCCGCTGGTCGTCGTGGGTGCTGGCGCGGCTGGATTGATGACGGCGATCCATGCGGGTCGCGCAGGTATGCGCGGCGTGATCGCCCTTGATGGAGCCGCGCGCATTGGTGCGAAAATTTTGGTCGCTGGCGGTGGTCGTTGCAATGTGACGCATTTCGAAGTGCACGAACGCGATTTTGCCGGCGCCACACCCGCTGCAATTCGCCGCGTGCTGCATCGCTTTAGTGTTGAAGATTGCCTGCGATTTTTCACCGAACTTGGGGTAGAAATGAAACGCGAGGAGACTGGCAAATTATTTCCAGTCAGCGATCAAGCGCGCACGATTTTGGATGCCCTGCTGTGCGCCGCCGCAGACGCCGGCGTGCAGATTCAAAATCCCACGCGGGTGCAAGGGATCGAAATGCAACCCGACGGCGGCTTTCTCATTTCCACTTCGGTCGGCGCGCTGCATGCAGATCGCGTGGTGCTTGCGACTGGCGGACGCAGTCTTCCAAAAAGTGGTTCCGATGGCGCGGGCTTGCAGATGGCGGTGGCGCTTGGACATTCGCTGACACCTCGCGTGGTGCCATCGTTGGTTCCGCTTCTGCTTGCCGAAGGCCATTGGATGCGCGAACTCGCTGGTGTGGCCACTGCCGCCGAACTTCGCGTGGTGGATGCGAATGGCAAACGCTTCATCTGCATGCGAGGCGCGTTGTTGTGCACGCACTTCGGACTCTCGGGTCCGGTGGCGCTGGATATCTCCCGCCACTTCACCATGCATCACGCCGACAACAACACCACGCGACTACAAGTGAACTTGCTTCCGGAGATGGACGAGGCCAGCGCAGATCGTTGGCTGCTCGATGCGACTGGTCGCTCGCTGCTCACCCGTCTACGCGAGCGATTTTCAGAGCGCATGGCGCGGGCGATTTTACAAGCCGCTGGTGTTGCCGCCGACGCCACCGCACAACGCGTGGATCGCGAGCGTCGCCGCGAGTTGGTTCGTCACCTCACTGCGCTTGATCTTCCGGTGATCGGCGACCGCGGATTTACCTACGCCGAGACCACCGCTGGCGGCGTTCCTTTAAGCGAGATTCGGCTGGAAAATATGGAAAGTCGCGTGTGCCCCGGGCTGCATCTTGTCGGTGAAATGTTGGATGTAGATGGACGCATCGGTGGATTTAATTTTCAGTGGGCCTGGGCCAGCGGATTTATCGCCGGCAGTGAAGCCGCCGCCAGCGCGCAGAAACTTCAGCCCCACGCCACCCCGCGCCGATAGAGTGCAGCATGATCATGCAACGCATCTTTCCACAATTTCTGCCGCTTGTGCTTGCCACCACATTCGCAAGCGCTCTCGCCTGCGCCGCACCGAGTAGCGGCACGCTGCAAGATGAAGTGCGCGGCCTGATTGGTTCGATGGGACCCAAGAAAGGTGTCACCGCGATCAGCGTGCGCGACAGCGATGGCCAGGAAGTTGTGAATATTCTTGGCGACCAACCGGTACTGCCCGCAAGCAATCAGAAGTTGCTCACCACCGGCACTGCATTGCGATTGCTGGGCGCGGACTTTGCATTTCAAACACGCTTACTGCGAAGCGCCGATCGCTTGATCGTGATTGGCGATGGCGATCCGGCCTTCGGTGATCCGGAATTAATGGCGCGCATGACCTACACCGACGCGCAAGGCGCCAGCCATGAAGGTATGAGCGTGGAGATGCTTTTAAGTTTGTGGAGCAACGCCGCGAAGGCCGCCGGCATCACCAGTGTGCGCGAATTAGTCATTGATGACCGTATCTTCGATCACGCCTCGTGCCATGTGGATTGGCCGGTTGATCAATTGAACGAGCACTATTGCGCCGAAGTCGCCGGACTTAATTTTCATTTAAATTGCTTGGATTTTTGGGCGGTTCCTTCTCCGCGTGGCGCTGAAGTGACGCGCACCGAACCAGTCTGCGCCTTTGTGCCAATCACCAACAGTACCACGCCAGGAAAAACCAAGGACGATGGATTGTGGATTCAACGAGCCGTAGATGCCAACAGCTTCACCGTGCGCGGATTTTTACGCAAGCCGTTGGTTGCGCCAGTCAGCGTGACGATCAGCGATCCGCCGATGTTCTTTGGCAATCTGCTGGCGGAGCGATTGCGCACGCAGGGCATCCAAGTCGGCGTGGTTCGACTTGCCACGACTGCTGACCCTGCATCGACTGGCGATGTAATTGGTCCGGTGATTCGCACGCCGCTGAAGACCGCGATCACTCGTTGCAATGTGGACAGCCAAAATTTATACGCAGAGTCGCTGCTCAAGCGCATCGGCCACGCGGCGACTGGCACCAGCGGTAGTTGGAAAAATGGTAGCGATGCAATGGAGCGGCAGATCGGCGCGCGGGTCGGAGGCGCTGCGGGATTGCATGTTGTGGATGGTTCTGGTCTCTCGCGCGAGAATCGCGTGACCACCAGCGTGATGACTGCGTGGGTCTCCGACATGATGCATGACGCCGCAGTCGCCGAGCCCTACTTGCAGAGCATGGCGGTGGGCGGAAAATCGGGCACGGTGAAAAAGCGTTTCGGCGATCTGGATAGCAAACTCGCAACCGTGCACTGTAAGACTGGCTATATCGAGAGTGTCTGCGCGCTCAGCGGCGTGGTGGCATGTGTCAATGGCCACAACCTTGTCTTTAGCGTGATTTGCAATGGTTTTGAAGGCGGCGGTGTTTCCCGTGCCAAGCAGTTGCAAGAGGCGGTGGTGAAATTGCTGGCGCGCAACTATGGCAAGTTGCCCTCGCGGCAGATTCCCGCGGATCACCCCGCGCTCGGTGGCGGATGATTCGCCCAGTGGCTGGCGAAAGGGCCGCTGCATAAAAATCCCTCGCTAGTATGCCGACATGTTGCGAACGGCTTCGCGCGCACAACCGCAGGATGCGGTGCAAGAGATTGTCCATCGACTCTGGGGGCACGAACTTCTACGCCCATTGCAGCGCGAGGCGATCGAAGCCGATCTTGCTGGTCGTGATTCCATGGTGGTGATGGCGACAGGCGGCGGGAAAAGTTTGTGTTATCAAGTGCCGGCGATTCTTGCGGAGGCCAACGGTGATCCACGAGTGACGCTGGTGGTCAGTCCGTTGGTGGCGCTGATGGATGATCAAGTGGCCTCGCTGCGAGCGATGGGTGTGCAGGCGATCGCGATGCATTCAAGTGCCAGTGACGCCGAACAACTTCAGGCGCGCGCCCTGCTTGAAGGCGACGGTGCGTGCATCGTCTTCGCGGCGCCGGAGCGCGCGGTGTTGCCAGGCTTTGCGCGCATGCTTTCACAGCGCGGCGTGCGCAGTGTGTGCATTGATGAGGCGCATTGCATCAGCCAGTGGGGACATGACTTTCGCCCTGAATATCGTCGGCTTTTCGAGTTGCGCCAAGCATTTCCTCAGGCTGCTGTGCATGCATTTACCGCCACCGCCACGCCGCGCGTTGGCAACGATGTTGTGCAGCAAATGCGCATGCGCGATCCGTTGCTGCTGGTGGGTCCAGTGCATCGACCCAATCTGATCATTCGCAGCCGTCACCGCGACGATGGACCGCAGCAATGTTTGGAGGTGATTCGTCGACACGCTGACGAAGCAGGCATTGTGTATTGCCTCAGTCGTAAAGACGCCGAAACAACCCATCAATCATTACACAGTGCTGGTGTAAAAGTGGCGCTGTATCACGCCGGTCTTTCCGCCACCGAGCGTCGGCGTGCGCATACATATTTTCGCACCGAACGGGTGGATGTGATGGTGGCGACCGTGGCCTTCGGCATGGGCGTGGACCGTAGCGATGTGCGCTTTGTCATTCACATGGCCTTGCCGCGCAGCATTGAACATTGGGTGCAAGAAGGTGGGCGCGCAGGCCGTGATGGTTTGCCTGCGGAAATCATCATGCTGCACAGCGCCGCCGATCTCATGCGTTGGGAGCGCTTGATCGACCACAGCGCCGCCGAGAGCGACGCGACCGATCTTGCTTCCCGCGTCGCCGCCGAAAATCGCCGACAGATTCAATTGCAACAACTTCGCGCTATGCGTTCGTTGGTGGCGCAGGCCAGCTGTCGTCATGCCGCAATAAGCAGCCACTTTGGCCAGGCGTGGACTGCGGAATCATGCAATGCCTGCGAAATTTGCCTTGGCGAATGGCAGAAGTTGCCGGATGCCACACGCGTCGCACAGATGGCGCTCTCGGCGGTGGCACGCACTGGGCAACGCTTTGGCATCGGGCATGTTTCAAGCGTGCTTGCAGGTTCGCACAGCAAGTCGGTCAAGCGCATGGCGCACGATCAACTCAGCGTGCATGGTTTGCTTCGACATATGCATCGCGCAGCCATCACGCAGATGCTTGAGCAGTTGCTCGACCAAGGTTTGTTGCTGCGCACCAGCGGTGATCATCCGATACTTCGGCTTACCCCCGCCGCTTTAGAAGTGTTGCGCAGCGAGCGCACCGTTGCATTGCAAGCGCCGCCGAGTGCGGCGCGGCGCAGCGCTGTGGATGTGGCAAGTTGGAGCGATGTGGATCGCACCCTCGCTGAGCGCTTGCGCGCGCTTCGACGCAGTATCGCCACCGAACGCGGACTTCCACCATTTATGATTTTTAGTGATGTCACGCTGCGCGCGTTGGCAAGTGAACGGCCAAGCAGCGTGGAGGCGTTGTGGAAAATTCCAGGTCTGGGCGAGCGCCGAATCGCCGCTTACGGCGCGGCGCTGCTTCAGGCGCTGGGCAACGATGATGCGGCGTCGCGAAGTTCAAGTTCGATCACATCGCCTGGATGCTCTTGACGAAGGCGAATGCGTTGCTCGCGGGCAAGTTCGAGCAAAGCCAGAAACAGACCGATGCGATCCATGCGTGAACGCCCTTGAAAAATGCTTTGCAGGGTCATGCGTCGATCGGCGCTGCGCGCAAGTCGATCCACAAGATCGTCTTGATGCAAGCCGATCGGTGTGTCATCGAAGGTGACGGCGTGATCGCCCAAGCGGGTGAAATCCACCGAGGCGCTCATGCGCTCAAAGGTTTCGAGTAAATCGAGTACATGCACATCGCCAAGATCCAGATCCTCGCTGCTCCACTCGCGTGGTGGTGCCTCTTCGGCTTGCGGTTCGGCAGTTCCACTTGCAGGCCAACGCCGCGCGTACTCGTTACGCAGACGATCCAATCCATCGGCGGCGCTGCGAAAGCGTTGATAGGCCAACAGCTGACGCACCAGATCGCGGCGAGGATCGTCGCCTGACTCGCTGCCTGCGAGTAGGTCATCGGTCTCCGCGCCCTCCATCACTGGCACCAACATGCGACTTTTAATTTCCACCAGCGTGGCGGCCAGCACCAGAAATTCACCGGCTTGCTCCACATCCAAATCGCGCGCGCTTGAGACTGTCTGCAAATATTGCTGGGTGATCTGCGCGATTGGAATGTCGTGAATGTCCACTTCGGCACGGCGAATCAGAAACAACAGCAAATCCAGCGGCCCTTGAAATGCGGAGAGTCGAACCTGGTAGGCGTCATTCATGGCGTGAGCGTAACAAGGTTTTGCCTTGATTTATGTATGCTTTGTGTGATGAGCACTTCGGCAACTTCCCAAGAAGCCCGCTTCATCGCTGACGCGCTTGCCGCCGAAGCGGATGCGGTGCAACGACTCGCCACTCGCGTTGCAGCTGGTGGCGCGGAGGCCGCGGCCTTCATCACCACGCTGGATCTGCTTGAGCGTTGCGAAGGTTCGCTGATTGTGAGCGGCATGGGCAAGGCCGGTTTGGTTGGCGCCAAGATCAGCGCCACCTTTGCAAGTCTTGGACAACCAAGCATCTTTGTGCATCCCGCCGAGGCGTTGCACGGTGACTTGGGTCGCATTCGCCGCGGCGACATGGCGCTGCTGCTGAGTTACAGCGGCGAGACCGAAGAAGTGCTGGCGCTTGCAAGCGTGTTGAAAGCCGATGGCGTGCACCGCGTGGCGATTACCAAATGCGAGCGCAGTGGTTTAGCGTTGGCCTGTGATCAACGCGTTTCACTTGGCGATATCGAAGAGGCGTGCCCGCTGAATCTTGCGCCCACGGCAAGCACCACCGCCATGCTCGCGGTGGGCGACGCGTTGGCGTTGGCCCTGGCGCGGCGCAGAAATTTTAAGGCCGATGATTTTCATCGCATGCATCCCGGTGGCATGCTTGGTGCGGGATTGCGACCAGTGCTTGATGTGGTTCGATTTCGCGTGGGCCGCAATCTTCCATGTCTGCAAGCCAGTGGAACACTCGCAGAGGCACTGCATACTGCAGGCGAAGGTCGTCGCGCTGGCGCGTTCATGGTGGTGGATGCCGCCGGTTGTTTGATCGGTTTGCTTACCGATGGCGATGTGCGTCGTTTGGTAAATGCCAAGGGCGCCGCAGCGCTTTCTACAGCGCTTACCGAATGTATGACCCGTCATCCACGCACGCTGCCCGCTGATGCATTGGTGCGCGACGCCGTTCGCATGGTGCGCGAGTTGCGTGTGGATGAATTGCCAGTGGTCGATGCCGATGGCAAGCCGCTTGGTCTGCTCGATGTGCAGGATCTTGTGGCGATGAAAGTTGTGCGCGATTAGGATTTATTTTCAAATGCAAACTTTTATTCAAGAACGAGATGGCGAGTTGCTGGTGGTCAGCGCAGACGGTGGCTTAAACCGCGAGACTGCGCAGCAACTGATCGCCGATGTGGGGGCGCAGGTGGACAACGGTGCTACCAGCATCATCGTGGACTGCTCGCGCTTGCAGGTGATCAACAGCGCGGGCATCGGCGTGCTGTTGCAGTTAAACCGCGCGATGAAGAGCAAGAACGCGGTGGTGCGCCTGGCTGGATTGCAAGGCTTCGTGGTGCAAGCGATTCGGTTGATGCGGCTCGACGGCGTGTTTGAGTTGTTCGCCGATGTGAACGCCGCAAAACTTTCTTTTCGTCCAAAATCCTGAATCTTGTGCCGTGTGCAGTTGACGCCACAAGGGAATGGTGCAAGGTCACTGGTGGCAAGGTCCGCTGCGATTATTCATTTGTGCGACAAGCATGCTTGATCCGATGGAAGTTGCTCGTAATCCAACGACACGCAACTGAACTGCAACTGAACCACTCGCAACCCAACGACACGCAACTGAACAAAGGAATCCACGCAATGCAGACCAAAGATCAACTGATGGAAGCCATTCAACGCATCAATACCGCCGCGGAGCGCTCGTTTCTGCAGGCCTTTGAATGGCACGCATTGCGCCGTTATCTCGATCATTTGCACCTCACCCTCGAGCCCCGCGGTGGCGAAAGCCGCTGGAAGCGAAATGGTGACACCGCCGCTGTCGTGTGGCGGCGGTCCGCGGCTTGACCCCCGCTTCCCGCCGTCACTCGACCGATGTACATGGGTTGCGCACGAGGCACGCGCAACCCATGTGCTTTTTGAAATGTGTTTCTAATTTATTCGGGCACGCATCTGCAAACACGCAAGCATGCCAAGCCCACACGCTCGCGGGTGATGGTTCGTCCTTGCGTCGCTCGCTGGTGATGGTTAGTCCTTGCGTCGCTCGCGCAGCAAGGCATCCACCTTGCGCTTGAGCAACCGCACACGCAGAAGGCTTTTCACCCGCGTGGTGAGTTCCAACTTGTTCACTGGCTTGGTGAGAAAGTCATCGCATCCATTTTCCACTGCGCGTTCGAAGTCACCCACTTCGTTTAATGCGGTCACCATAATCACCACGGTGTCGCGTGACGCAGGGTCGTCTTTGATGCGACGGCAAGCTTCAAAGCCACTCATACGCGGCATCATCACATCCAGCAGCACCAAGTCGGGGTGCGAACGCGCGACTACTTCCAATGCTTCGGCACCATCGTGCGCTACTTCCAAGCGACAGCCAAGCGGCTCAAGCCACGCAAGCATTAACTCAAGATTTTGTTGATTGTCATCCACCAACAGCAGCGTGGCTGAGGCGATGTCGGCGGGGTTTAATTCAGCCTCGGAAATTTCCAGCGCATCATCACTCATGGTGCGCCGATCCTATCGAAGGGGTGAGCAGAATGCGTGCGGCGAGCGCCACCGGGTGCATGGCTTGCGCGCCAGTGGCATGTAAAATTTGATGCCGACAACTGGTTCCAGGTGCCGTCACCACCGCCTCTGGAAGCGCGCGAATCGGCGGAAATACGCTTAATTCTCCAATGCGCAGCGACAGGTCGTGGCGATGCAGCGCATAGCCAAACGAACCAGCAAGACCGCAGCAACCCGAGTCCAGCACGCGCAACTTGTCGCCGAAAAGTCGACGCAAAAATGCCGCGCTGCTCTCGGCTCCCCACAGCGCTTTCTGATGGCAATGCGCATGCAGCAACACGGTCTCGTCGCTGGCTGCGGGCACAACCGGACGGGTGGGATGAGACTGCCATGCATCGTGCAGAAATTGCTCTACTAAAAAAGTTCGCGCGGCGAGTGCGCGAAGTAGGCCGCGGTCGACCGATGTTTTTAAATCCAGCCAATCATCCTTGATCGCGCTGACGCAGGAGGGTTCAAGACCAAGCAGTGCCACCGCACCTTCGCGTTGCATCGCGTGCAGCAATTCATTGGCGGTGCGCGCGATGGTGGTCGATGCCTCGGCCAACATGCCCACGCTGATCAAACTTCTTCCGCAGCAACCCGAGCGTGCGATCACTACGCGGTAGCCAAAGGCTTCTAATAATTCAACTGCAAGTTGCGCAAGATCGGTCTCGCCATAATTGCTGAAACAATCTGCAAGCAGCAGCACCGTAGGCGCCCCCACTTTTGCCTTGCTTCCGCGTCGCCGCAACCATCGATGCGCCGCTGGTCCATATGGTGGTAGTTCGCGATCTGGATGAAATCCGAGCAAGCCGTTCAGCAGGCGACGCAGTTGCGGAATGCCCAACGCAAAATTTGCCAGCGGCCACAACCGTGAACCGATGCGATTGCCCAATCGCACGCGGCCGATCACGCGCGTTCGCCACGGCACGCCGCCGCGCACTGCAAAGCCTTGCGCTGCAAATTCAGCCTTTAATTTGCTGATATCTACATTGCTTGGACATTCGCTTTTGCAGGCCTTGCATGAAAGACAGAGGTCAAGCGTGGCGTGCGTTTGCGCATCGCGCCAATCCGATTTCCCTGGCGAATCAAACTGCCCAGTGATCGCAAGTCGCAAGGCGTTCCCGCGGCCGCGGGTGGCGTGGCGCTCATCAAGCGTGGCGCGATACGAAGGACACATGGTGCCACCTGATTCCACGCGTCGACACAGACCTGCTCCGTTGCAAGCTTCGACGGCGGAATCAAATCCATGCTCATGATCATAATGAAAGAAAGTATTGGTAGGTGGAATCGAAACTTCATTCGCATCAGGCTTCACACGCAAGCGCTCCACGATCGCCGATGGATTATTGCTGTCGACCAAGTTGCCGGGATTCATGCGACCCTCTGGATCAAAGACCCCCTTGATGTCTGCAAAGGCTTCGCAGAGTTGCGCACCCATCAATCGCTGCAACAACGGCGTGCGAAGACGACCGTCGCCATGTTCGCCAGACAGCGCGCCGCCAAATTTTTGCACAAGATCTGCGACTTCGGTGGCGATCGAAACCATGTTGGCGCGACCAGCGGCAGTATGAATTTGCACCATCGGACGAATGTGCAGGCAGCCCACGCTTGCATGGGCGTAGTAGGCGGCGGTTGTTCCGTGACGCGTGACAATTTCACGAAAGGCATCGACGAAGGCACTTAATTTCACTGGATCAACTGCGGTGTCTTCCACAAAGGTGACGGGCTTGCGCTCGCCGGGAATTCCATGCAACAATGGTTCGCCTGCCTTGCGTAATTTCCATGCATTCGCAAGCGTGCGTGCATCTTCGTGACGCTGCATGGGCGCATGCGGAAGTGCCGCAGAAAGAGCCTCAAATCCAGCGCGTACAGCTGCGATCGTGTCGCCTTGAAACTCTACATACATCACCGCGCCTAATGAGCCAGTCGTGAGGTGCGGAAGCACCTCCACATAGTGGCGATACTCGGTGTTGGCGAGCGCCGTTTGAATCACCACATCATCCACCAGTTCAACCGCCGTCGGCTTGCACGCAAGCATCTGCATCAGCGGCGCCAAGGCGGCGGGCACGCTTTCAAATCCAAGTATGGCCAAGCCAGTACACAACGGCTTGCGCACAATTTTAAGTGTGGCCCGCGTGATGGTGACCAGCGTGCCTTCGCTACCGCAGACCAGGGTGGCAAGATTTATTGTGTCGAAAGTTCCTGCGCTACAGCGATCGAGTTGATCCAGCAGTAGATCCACATTGTATCCATCTACATGCCGACGAATACGCGGAACGCGTTGGGCGATTTCCTCGCGAAGCGGCAACACGATCTCGGCAAGTCGCTGCGCCAACTCGCGCTGTCGTGGATCGGTTTCGCACGAGCCCTCGCAGAGATGCGCGGTGCTTCCATCGGCGAAGACCACATCAAGGGCGATTAGATTTTCTACGGTGCGGCCATAGACCAGACTTCGCGCGCCCGCGGAGTTGTTGCCGATCATGCCGCCAAGGGTCGCATGACTGCTGGTGGCGACATCGGGTCCGAAAAATAAACCCTGCGGCGCGAGCGCGTTGTTCAGCTGATCAAGCGTCACGCCAGGGTCCACCGAGGCGGTCATCGCGATCGGGTCGATCGCGTGAATCACTCGGCAATTCGCACTAAAATCTAGCATCACCGCGAAGTTCACGCCCTGACCCGCCAGGCTGGTGCCACCGCCACGCGGCAATACAGGCAAGCCGCGCTCGGCGCAAAAACGCATCACACGCGCCGCGGAGGAGGGTTGATCAAGCACCACCACACCGATGGGCTCCACTTGAAAAATGCTGGCATCGGTGGCGTACAACATGCGATCGTGTTGTTGAAAACGCACTTCGCCAACACCAAGCAGATGTATTTCTTGTGCAAGTTGTAATCGTGCCAACTCATCGCCGGTGAACACATGCAGTCGAGAGGCGGTGACGCCATCTGTGGCAAGTGGTGCGTTGGTCATGGTGTCGGAGTGATGGTATCCCCGTCGATAGGTGCGCGTTTCTTTGCGGTAGCGGGCATCACATCCTCCACGCGATCCACGCGTCGACGAGACTCGATCGGCAGTTTCCAGAGGCTGCTTTCTATGTCGATCGGCTCGAAGTGCATACTCCATGTGATACGACCATTGGCAGGAACTCGTGGACCACTTGAAAGCGTGCGCTCCGCCTCGACCAAGCGCGGAACTGTGTCGCCGCGAAATTTCAACTTCCATCCACCATGCGCACCCTCGAGCGTTGCCACCATGCCGCCATCTGGATCCACCTCGACATTTTTTAGAGTGAGTTCACCGACCTCCGCATCCATCAAGCGCAGCAAATCTTTTTCGGGGGCAAGTGCCAAACCTGCTTGCGGCCAGGGCATTTCCGCAAAGCAATCGCGCCACGCTGTCAACACATCGGCATCGGCGCCAATCTGTCGATCCACTGCGGCATCGCCCTGCTCATGCGCCGCTTGCACACGCTGCTCTTGAAACTGCACCGTGAAGCCGCCGCGTCGAAATAAAATGCGCGAACGACTCACATCCCATGCAAGCACGCAAGGCTCGGCGCTGGAAACCCCTTCGCGCTCGCCTTCACGAACAATCACTTGCGTGGTCACAGTGCATGCCCCTGGCGCCGCTCGCCACGCGTGCAGCGTCTGCTCAAAGGATGACATGGCCGTCTGCGTGTTGTGCGCGGCGACCAACGCCATCAGCATGGCTGCGAACTGCATCAGCCCTTTGAAGGCAGGGTCGTTGCGGCATCCTTTGCGGCAGGAACCGCAGTGGTTGTTGATGTCGTCGCTGGCGCGAGAAGTGCTGCCTCGCTGGCCTTCTTTAAATCTTCAACAAGCGTTGGCACCAATCCCATGTGCACATCGGCGATGTTGCCTTGCGGATCAATCAACACGGTGAATGGAATGCCCTGCACTCCGTAAGCCTTCGACACAGAATTATCCGCATCAATCAAAGTTGGAAATGCAAATGCTTTCTTCTGCCAGAAGGCAGCGACCTTCTGCATGCGATCCGCTGGTCCTTCATCTTCTTCCATAGTGTTGATGCCGAAAACCTTGATCGGCTTGCCACTGGCAGCAGCCCATTTTGCAAATGCATCAAGCTTTGGAAGGCCTTTCATGCAAGGACCACACCAGGTCGCCCAGAAATCGATCACCACCACGCTGCCTTTAAGCGAAGCCAGTGTGATCTCTGTACCAGCGGTGTCTTTCATTGCGAAGGCCGGTGCGGGGCCACCAGTTTCCAAACTCATCTGCAATTTATCTGGCGAGTCAACGGCTTTGCGATCCTTGGCATCAAATGCAATTGGCGTTGGCAAGTTGGTCTCATAGGTCGTTGAAGTGACAACCATCGTGACTGGAATACGCAATCCTTCTGGCGCACCTGGCGGAACCGCGGAGTAGAGAAGATTGCTCAAGCGACCGGTCTTGTGATCGATCGAGGCTTCAAGTTCGCCGCCTGCATCACCCTGTAGGAATACAACATCAGAGCCACCATCTTTACCAGCGCGGAATCCAGTGACCACTGGCGTTGAAACAAACAACGAACCAAGCGCGGCTGGTGCGGTGGCAACATCACCACCACGAAGTTGAATTTGCGGCAACGGCATCATGGAACTTCCGAAGGCTTCGGTGATCGCATCATTCAACGAACCGGCCTTGGTGATCTTCAAGTATTTGCCGCTGATTTCCGCTGGTTCAAAATAAAGGTCATCACCCAAACGCGTGATGCGAATGCCCGGTGCGGTTAACAGTGCTGCGTTGTGCGGACCAAAGGCGATGGTCAAATCTTGCAGCTGATCATTGCCGGGAATCTTCATGGTGACAGCGACTTTGTCTTCGAGCGCAATCGGCGTGGTGTAATTTTTCACCAACGCCGCGATTGCTTCGCTGCCTTTGGCGGCAGCTTCCTTGGTGGTTTCTTCAGCCTTCCAATTTTTACTGAGTGGGTCACTCTTTTCAAATCCAGGTGGCATGTCCATCGGCGCATCGCTTGCGGGACCGCCCTGCACCGCGTCACTCATCGCGCCAGCTGGCGGCGCATCGGTGGTGGCAATTGGCGTTCCTGGAATTGTCTGCCTTGCAGCAGTTGGTGCTGATGGTGCAGCGGGCGCGGCTGGCGCTGTTGTTTGCGCAAGCGCAGTCGAAGAGGCGAGCAACAGGCAGAGGGTGACGATGTGATTTCGCATGCGGTCTCCATTGGGTGTATGCACCCGACGCCGATGGGCAACTGCTGCGGCTCTTGTTTCACCTTCGTAGTGAACCTAAGCAAGGCAGCGTGGCAGGAGCCAATGCGGCGAGGAGAGAGTGTATCGAACTACCCGAACGCGGATCGATCACGAGTGGTGCTATGTCCGCGAGTGGAACCAGCACAAAAGCCCGTGTGGAAAAGCGTGGGTGCGGTAGTTGCAGGCCCGGCTCGTCGATCACACGATCTGCAAAGAAAATCAAGTCCAGATCGATTACGCGTGGTCCACCATGCGCGCCGTGAAGGCGTTGGCGACCCAGCAATGTTTCGATGCGCAGCAAAGCGAGAAGCAATGCCTGGGGCGAAAGCGTGGTCTCGCCAACCATCACCGCGTTGGCGAAGGCACCGCCATCGCTCGCACGCTCGGGGGCAGTTTCATAGATGTTGCTGCGGTGAATCTGCGTCAACAATTTTTGATCTTCGATACACGCGGCGGCAGATTGAAGCTGCGCGACACGGTCACCAGTGTTGGAGCCGAGCGCGATGACCACCCCCGCCACTGCACCGTTGCGCGGCGAAGCGTTGAATGCGTAGTCGGTCGAGTTGACTTCAACCAACTTCCGGCCACTCCCATATAAATGGAATGCCCGCGTTGGCAGGATCCACAATGGCAAGCCGCACCAATGCAAGCGCGGTCTTGGCAGCGCGATCACGAATGCTTGCGCGCTCGCCAGGATATCGAAAGCGTCGCACCGATTCAAAGTTTGGTCCGCTCACTGTGATGTAGACAGTGCCGACGGGTTTCAATTCGCTGCCACCTGTCGGACCAGCGACACCGGTAATGGATGCAGACCAATCGGTATGCAAGCGCTCGCGTACACCGCGCGCCAACTCGCAGGCAACCTGCGCGCTGACCGCGCCGTGGGTTGCCAGAATATTTTCTGCAACGCCGCATTGCTCGCGCTTTACTTGATTGGCGTAACACATCACGCCGCCAAGAAACCATTCGCTTGAACCAGTTTCAGCGGTCACCAAAGAACCTGCGAGGCCGCCAGTGCAACTCTCTGCGAGAGCAAGCGTTTGCTTACCAGCGCGCAAGGCCTCTCCAAGTGCGCCGGCAAGTGTGGTGGTGCCGCGGCCAAAGGCGAAGGGTTTCCAAAGAGCTTCAATTTCAGCCAATTCTTGCTGCATTGCTGCGGGCGTTGCGGCGGAGTCAACACCGCGAACACGCGCCGATACCACGCTACCGCTTGCGGTGGTTCCGACCAATGGATTGCGATCGCGGCGCATGCGTTCGCCTAAACGCTCGGCGAGAAAACTTTCACCTTGTCCAAAGGCATGCACAAAGCCAGTCGCCATTGGCAAAGTTGGCAGCAACGGATGCACGAAGCGTTCGAACATTGACTGCATCTCGCGTGGCGGACCAGGCATGCAGATCACCGTGGCGTTACGAACCTTGGCGCGCAAACCTGGAGCAGTTCCATAATCATTGGCAAGTGCGGTGGCGTTGCGCGGTCGCATGGCTTGTCTACGATTGATCGCAGCCATCACTCGACCTTGATCACGAAACCATCGATCCAGCGAATCAAGCGAGGGTTGATCAAGCACCAACGGCGCAGCGTCGCCCATCGCTAGGCGCAATGCTTCGCGAGTCAGATCATCATCGGTGGGACCCAGTCCGCCAGTCACCAACACCACATCGGCATGCGCGGACAACTGAACAAGTGCGCTCGCTTGCAGCGCAAGATCATCAGGCACTACGCGAAACTCAACGCATGCAACGCCGCGCGCAGCAAGTTGGTCAGCCAACCAACGCGCGTTGGTGTCTTGGGTTTGACCCAGTGTGATCTCATCCCCGATTGAAAGAATCGCAGCTTTCATCGCCAACCTGCAGACTGCGATTGTTCAATAATCCAGCGGTAATGACCTTGAAAGAACGGCACAAATGTGGCGCGCAATAATTCCACAGGCTTCTGCTCGGGTTGCCAAAAGCCCAGGTTTTTCCAACCACCCTTCAGCCAACCTTGATTGATCGCGCGCAAATTTTCAACCCCACCAAGCGAGCGCTGGCCCTCAGGTGTCTCCACTTCAGGCCACGCATCAAAACGCTGCAGCCATGATTTTAATTGCGCATCTTGCACATCATCGGCGCTTACCAGACCCGTCGCTGATTTTGGAAATGCCGGATGACTGGCGATGCAATTCCATGCTTGGCGCAACTCCACCTCGCAATCCATCGCCATCGATCGAAAGAGTAGTGGAATAAATGGGCGCATGTTGGGATCAGGGTAGGCGGGCATGCTGGCGTCGGTGAATGGATTCACTGCATCGATGAAATTTTTTCCCTCGCTTGCATACAACGCGGGCATGACGGGCATGCGCCGCAACTGAAATCGATGCGGACCACCCACCGCACCCACTGGTAGTTGCCACAATCGTTGCGCATGCACGCTTAGACAGAACTGCACAAACCGCTCGGCGGTCTGCGGGTTTGGTGGATTCCGAAGCACCGCAATGGGATCTGGATCCACCGCGCTTTGTCCAACAGGCGTTACAAATTGAACTCGATCTTGATCGGACTTCTCGCCATATTTTGCAGCGGTCTCTGCGATCGCCTGCGCCTGAAATCGACCATAAAAGTCGATGGAAACAGCCATCGCTGAATCGCCGGCGGCTACATCAATCGGTCCACGCGGACCACTCGGTGCAAAGGTGCGCGCGTTGGCGGCGATGCGACGAAGAATCGCCATGCCCTGCCGCCACCCCACGCGTTGCACGATACTTTCAAATGCTGTCAGCACGCTGCCTGATTGCGAAGGGTTGACAACGGTTAACCAACCACGCAAGCGAGGATCGGCAAGATCCACCCACAACTTTGGCGGCGGCACACCCAGTCGTTCAATCACCTGCTGATTCCACACGATGCCAAATGTTGCCAGTGCCACGCCATACCAATAGCCCTTGGCGTCATAAAGTTTTTGACCAGCGATTTCAACAACTGCATTCTGATCGCCAGTGACATCGCCAACTGCTGCGGTGTTCGCCAAAATTTTTTGCGTGGGCGCACCGTAACAATCTTCAATCAATTCTTTGCCTAGTAACAGCGGCTGCAAGATGCTGCTCGCGCGCCGTTGGCCGTCGACTTCAACGACCACTTCTTTTTTGAGCGAATCAAACTCATAGCTGCCGCCACCAAAGAGTAAATCTGCATCGCCGCCAACAGGCAAACCTTGACGCAAGCGCGACTCCCACGCGCTGGTGAGTGCGCGACGAATTTCCACCATGCCACCGGGTGTACTCCAAATTACATGCGCCGGTGAGCCGTAATTGTCGGCATGCCACTTTGTAAATGCGCGGGCAAATTCAAAGCGAATCTGCTCATTATGCGGGGTCATGATGATCACTTGATTGACCGCGCCAGTGGCTGGCACAAGATTTTCTATCGAGCTCGGCTTCACAATCATCGGCGCGGCAAGCAACCCAACAAACACCAGCGCATACAGCCACAGACGGCTCATGCATGCACCTTCACACGATCCGCCACCGCCTCCGCAAGTTGATCGCGCAACAATTTCGCCGCCTCTGACACTGCGTCACGCCACGATCCTGGTGAAGTTTCATGGGCATAAATTACCGAGCGACTTGCCGTAACCAACGCGCCTTGGCCGCGGTGATCAAAGCACGCCATCACATCATCAAGCGCGCCACCCTGCGCGCCAAAACCTGGCACTAGAAATGGCGTCTGTGGAAGTTGCGTTCGCAGCGCAGCAGCATCGGTGGATTTGGTTGCGCCCACCACCGCACCAAGAGAACTCCATCCACTTTCGCCGCAGTGCGCAGCGCCGCATTGTTTGGTGAAGGCACCCACCATTTCCGCCACGCTTGTGCCATCGGCAAGTCGTTGCGATTGAATCGCATCACCGGATGCATTGCTGGTTCGCACCAAACCAAAGACGCCAAGACCGGCCTTTAAGAAAGAATCAAATCCATCGGCGCCTAGATAGGGACTTGCGGTGACAAAATCGCAGCGCAGTGGTCCGCTCGCCGCGGCGGCGTAATGCTCGCTGCTTACGCCGATATCGCCGCGTTTCCAATCAAGGATCACCAAAAATTCTCCGCGCGCTGCGGCCAAACAACGCTCGAGTGCCGCGACGCCAGCGCTACCCCAACGCTCAAAGCATGCCGATTGAAATTTCACCGCCGCCGCGAAGGGTTGCACGCTTTCTAAAAGTTCCAGTGTCCACTTTTCAATCGACCGCACTGGATCGGCCCCACGAACTTGCGTCGGCAATCGCTCAAACACAGGATCGATGCCGATGCAGGCGGGGCCACCGCGCGCACGAACCCACCACTGAAGTAGATCGCCTGCATGTGTTGGTCGAGACATGTGTTTCATGCTAGCACCGCGCATGCCGTGATTTGCCATTCACAGGGTGCATCACATTCGCCTTCGATCGCATTGGCGCGGCGCATTGCCGTTAGACTGCCTGCGTGCAACCACAGCAATCCACAGAACCATCGCCACGCGCGCTGCATCTTGATCGAGCACGCGGCTTGCATGTCACCTTTCATGATGGAACCCTCGCCTTTCTTTCAGTGACATTATTAAGGCGCATGAGCCCAAGCGCCGATGCCCGCACCGAACGCGAAGCGATGGCGAAAAACCCGCTGCATGTGCTGCCTTCGCGGCCGCGCAACGATGGCCCACTCACCGCCACAGGTGCTGAACTGATTGGCAACTATGCGGTTCGTATTCGATTTTCGGATGGACATGACACGGGCTTGTATGCGTGGGCCCTGTTGCGCGAACTTGCCGCACAGGCGCCGAGTGCTGAGAGCGCAAATCATTCCAGCACATGAAGTTGCCGGGTTGCATGACTGCTGCAATCAATCAGTTTCAAAATTGAATGGCTGCATGCAGATGATTTCAGTGACCAATTGGAACTTTGTCGAAAAATTTTTATATGTAATTTTATGTTTTAACAAAGGAACAACCGATCATTGACTATTCCTCGGGTTTATCGCTTTCGAGCGACTTCCAAAGCATCTTTCTCCCCTCCGCCCCGCCGACTTTCATGTATCGGCGGGGTTTTGCTAGTGTGAATCTCTCGTGATGCACTGCCAAAGCCTGACTCTGTCGCACGACATGCACGAAGATGCACGCACTGTCATGATCGCAACGCCTGCCCATGCCGCGGGTCATCGTGGTACTCCATAAGCATGCAACGAGCCATCTTCACCATCGTCGCGATCCTTTCGCTGATCGACTTGCGTGCGCACAACACCGCGATGGCGATCACGCCGCCGCCTTTCATTCATGAGGGTCCATCCGCCATCGACGAGCAGACCACCATGCTCGCCTCGCCAACTCGACCCTTTCGCATCGCCATCTTGCCCGACCGCACAACTGGTCGCGATTGGGGATTGCCTTATCTTGAAGCGGCGGTGCGCGATCTGAATCGCATGCAACCTGATGCAGTCTTCACCATTGGTGATATGGTGCAGGGCTACACACGCAACGAACAAGAATGGGATCGTGAAGCAGTGCAGTGGAAAAAAATTACCGACGGGCTCACCATGCCGCTGTTTCCAGTCGCCGGCAATCACGATGTGATCAGCGGAAGCCGCGTGCCCGGCGACCGAACCTTTGGCGACAAATATCTGCGCACCTTTGGCCCCTTGCGTTACATGGCCGAACTTGACGGAGCCAGTGTGATCGCGTTGTTCAGTGATGAAACTTACGGCAAAGGTGGCGTGCAATTAAGTGACGGGCAAATCGGCTGGCTAAAGACTTGCCTTGAACGCGCAAAAACCCGCGGAAAGCCCATCATTCTGGTGATGCACCGACCTTTGTGGCGCACCGAAAGTGTGAAGTGGTTTGAACGCGTGCATCCAGCACTTGTGCAAGCCGGTGTAAGCGCGGTCATCGCTGGACACTTTCACAGCATGCAAGACGACGGCGTGCGCGATGGAGTGCACTACGACATTGTCGGCACCTGCGGTGGAAGCATCGATCAACATCCGCTTGCCGGTCAGATGCAGCATCTTTCTTTTCTGCAGATTCAGCCGAATGGAAAAGTGAAGATGTTTCATCAACCAGTCGGAGTAACTTTGCCCAGTGATTTTGTGCTACGCGTGGATCAAGATGCCGTCTTTGCGTTGCGTGAGAAGCCTGGTTCGATGTCGTTGCAAGGCACATTGCCTGATCCCATGCAAACCGACGCACCGCTTGAAGCTTCGATCATCATGCAGATTAAAAATCCGCTGGCCACCCCCATCGAAGTGGACGCGCGTTTGTACACCTCGCCAGAGCCGTGGATAGTGGATGGTGAAATGTTTGTCAGCCGTACGGCGATTGACGCGTTCAATCCATTTACGATCGATGCGAAGACCCTTTACACCCTCAAAAGCGTCGGACCGATCACGGTGAAAGCTGGTGAAACCGCGGCGATTACCCTGCATTTCAGTTGGCCACGCGCGTTGTCACCTGTGGCGCCACCCACCATTGTGGTACGCGAAATTTTCACTGACAGCAAAGCACGCCTCGTGCCTGTGTTCATGTATCAGCGACCCGCGATCATGCGCCATATCGTGCTTGCGACAGGTGCAACGAACGCGCCGCCGACTTCCGCACAATCGTGGCCGATCCACGCGTGGGTTGGCTCCCCCTACGACACGCTCGAGCCCGATCCAACGGTGGTCGTGTGGACAACGCCAGATCACAAAACGCTCTGCCTGCGTTTGCAAGTGACCGATCAAGTCACGACCTCGGCCCTGCCAATAAAAGTTGATTTTAATACACGGCTCAGTGATCCATCGAGCGACGCCATCGCCGTATTGTGGCAAGACAACGCGGGCGCGGCTGCATTGCTTGTGGAACCCTTCACGCCCTTCATACAGTGCGATCGCAAGGGCGTTGACGCGAAGTTCACCCATGGCAGTGACGAGAGCGGCACCTGGTGGGCGCAGATCGAAATTCCACTCACCAACGGTTTGCCCACCACACTGAATGTGGGTGTGGCTGACAACGATGAGCACTATCACACTCTGTGGCGCTGGCTTGCGCCCGCACCATTTCCAGCAGAAATAAAGGCGCTTTCGCACCCTTGACGAACACCCTGCGCAGCGGATTCAATAGAGACAACCGTTTCGCGATGCACTACGAACTTTCAACAAAGGAGAACTTACTATGAAGCGAACACTTTTAGCCGTTGGTTGCGTCACTCTATTTGCCCTTGGTGCTTGTGGAGACAGCAGCACCAAAGCACCTGCAGTTCAGAAGCGTGTGCAGGACACCAGCACGAAGGCCGCTGGCCCAAGTGGACCCGCTGAGACCATGAAGATGCAGGAGGGCGTCGCCCCGAAGAAGCCATAATTTTCTGCTTCACAATTGTCACTACGCGAGCCTCGCAGATTTATATCGTGTCGAGGTTCGCGTTTTTTTGTTCCACTTACTTCCGCTCACCCCTGCTGCCGCGCCAACATTATTGTTAGGGGTTGCCTTACGCATGACGACGACCGCTGGAGGCGCGTGAGTATTTACAACACAACTATGCGCATCAGCAACACCTTCCGCCGTTGCAATGTGATCACCATTGATCAACGCACTGGGCAGTTGAAGGAACCCGAGCCACTAAGAACACTCGCCACTTATCGCAGTGAGGGCGCCGCAGTGACCTTTGGCCAACATGCACTCGTTGAAACGCCGGGCACCATCACTGTTGGCGACCGCGTGAATGTGTTGGCACGCGAGCGCTATAAATTTAAAGAGTGCGCGAGAGCGAAATAGGAAAAAGTGAAATGGGAAAAGCGAATTCCGATCAATGCTTTTCAGTTCCGCGACGCGGGCAGTACGAGTGACCGCGAAGCCGCGAGTGGATGCCGAGTTCGCGCCGTGGCGGGCGTGCGTTGCCTTATTGTTGCAAATCACGAAGGCCGCCACCGTTGACAACCGAGGTGTAGCCGGCGGCGGCGAGGGTGAGCTGGGCTCTTCCAGCGCGCTGCCCGGTGCCACAATTTAGGACGATCGGTATTGCGAGATCGTTGTTGGTGAGCTTGGCCACCTCGGCGAGGCGCGTTGCAACTTCGTCGACGGGTATATTCGTGGCATTCGCTAGGTGACCTGCGGCGAATTCGTCAGGGGTGCGCACATCGATCAAGACGGCACCGCGTGAGATAGCCACCTTGCCAGCACCGGGGTCCTTCATCGTTTTCACGATCGCGGGCGCAGGCGTTGCGGGGTCGCTCGCCGAGCAGGCGGCGAGGGCAAGCACGGCGATAAAGACCAGACGACGCTCAATCATGGGAGCATTATAAGTATGTGCGATGCGTCAGTTGGATTGTGGGTCCATGAACTTTGCAATCTTTGCAATCATGATCGTCGCATCGCACCAAGTACGGCGCCGCCGACAAAGGAAGTTATTGCGCACACCGCCGCGGCGTGGAGTTTGGAGGGAATGATCCGCGGCAAGGGCAACGGTCGCCAATGTGCAAAGCTGCGACGAATATTTTAAAGTTCGCCACCGCACCGTTACACTTCAACCACGGAAACGCCATTGTCCGGTAGATTTGTCGAACGCTCGCCCGCGACACTGGAAAATCGAATTCCTATCAATAATAGTATCTGAATTATTTGTCTCGCAGCGCCTCATCAAGTTGCGACAGGGTGTCTTGCCCCGCGAACATGTCCAACATGGGGTCGCGCAGCGGCGGAATGTTGGCCTGGGTCAGTTTTTTGAGATCAAATATTTTCCGTGAGTCGTACTCCCGCAAAATCCAGAATCGCAGCGGGCTCCACTCCTCGCGAGACTGCGCCAGTGCCTTGAGGTGGTCCGCTGGAAACAGATCAGTTGTGTCCACAAGCTCCCCCGCATCTTCGATCTGCTGGCTGAACTCCTTGTCCGTCACCAACCGCATTGCCAGCAACCAGTCGGCTCGGCAATGTTGAATCTTGTACTCAATTGCATCTCGATCCTGGCGATCCACACATATCAACAAACGATCGTTCACTTGCTCGCGCTCGGCAGCGAGCGAAGCTGTGAACCCAAATGAATCGGTCCGGCTGATTCGATTCACAATCGCTTCAAGTTTTTCGCGGCGCTCTTTTGTGATGTCGTTTCGCTTGGCAATTGCCTGCAGCGCGGGAACAAGTTCTTTGGCGATGGCCGCACTGGTGCTGCTGCTGGTCTGCGACGGATCGCTAGCAAGCGCAGCGGCAGCTGAAAATGCTAGATCCAAATGCTCGATGGCTTTGTCGGTGTCAAGTGTTGCTGCACGCTGGGCGGCAAGCAGAGCGGCGCCGCGCAAACCGCCGAGCAATGCCAGCGGCGGTTGGGCTTTCAGGTTCTTGACCTTGGAGAAATCGACGGACTTGCCTTCGGTGGCGTTGGCGGCGCGCATGGTTTTGAAAATAGTGTCTTCACAATTCTCCAGGCATTTGTTGGCCAGCTTGGTGAACTGCGCGGCGCGTTCCGGTCCCAGCAAGCTCACCATCCTTTAAGGCGATTTGTGAATCCTTGGGCAAGGCGCATGTCTGCGCCGCAACCCGTGCCCACAAATTGGCCGGCGAGCGGAACTTGTCCGCTGCCAGCGGATCCTCGCCAATCTTAGTCAGCATGCGCGTGAGGTCCGCCATCTTCTGCTCATCCTCTATTCGCAATTCAAAATATTTGTGGTAAGCAAGCCAAGCCGGCCTGGCCAATCGATCCAATTCGGGAAGCGAGTCGGCAATTTGTTCGGCGGCATCAATCATTGCCTGAGCTTTTTTGGGATCCGTTTCCCGCATCGCCTGGTCGTACATGCCGTAGATCGGCTTCCATTTCTGGAGCGATTGAGAAAGATTCTCGAGCGTCAAATTTTCAGATCCCTCGGGAAGGTGGATTCCGTTTCCGTCATCAGTTGTCTCGGCCCACTCCTGCAGGGATTTTCCTTGCTCCTTGTCCTTGCTGAGCGCCGTCTCCATTCGTTCGTACGCCAGCATGGCCGTGCCCACGTAGTTAAACGGATCATGTCCACTCGCCGGCTTCAATGCTTCAAGAAGCTCCTTGGCCTGTATCGATGACACTTCTCCCTGTTCAATGAGTTCCTGTACGCGCTCGTGCGATTTACAAGCGACACTGTTTGCGAGGATGCTGCCATTGATCTCTTTTTCCTGGCCGATTTGCGTTGCGATCCCAACAGCTACTCGCTGCGCATCAATGAACGCCTGAGTGTCGCCGTCGGTTTGCTGCATATCACCGCGATGAAGAATCATGAGCGCGGTATCGCGCATGACTTTTGCCTCTCCCCACAATTGACGCTCTGGCGTGGTCATGAGATCCAAACCAAAATCCATATTCTTTTGCGCAGCAGCCTGGGCGGCGAGATCGAGGGCCGGCTTGAGCCTCTCTAAAATTTCGCGCATCGACTCCATCTCGGCAGGTGAAAGATCAGTGGAATGGTGGAGTTGGGTAAATTTCCCATACTCATTGAAGGAGTCGAAAATTCCGTTCGGGGTTTCGTTACTGCGCACAGTCATCAGTGAAGCGATTTTCTTCCAGATGTCGGCCGCGTTGCCTGCAGTTGCCGGTGTTTGGGTTTGTGGAGCCGTGATCGTCGCTGTCTGCGGCATCGCACTCGCCACCGGCATGTGCAAAACCAAGAACAACAGCATGATTCCCATGTCGACATTGTAACACAGCGCTCTTCAATATCTGTCAGACTGAATGCGACGCCGCGTCCGGTGCAACCGTGAAAAAGATTTCCGAATTCAGCTGTGCGGACGGCTGCCAAACCCCGGGCACTCCGGGAATCGCATTCAAACCCAAATGAGGTTGGATCTCCAAAGACGGTTGCATGCCATGAACAACTACAAATGCCCCGGGACTGACTTTGCGCAGCCCCGCCACCGCTGCTCCGGCAAGTTCGACGGCTGTTGTCAAAATCAACTCGTACGGCCCGCCAGCAGTCCCGCTGCTGCGCTTGATGCGCCCGGCCAACCCCGCATTGCAACGACTTTGCAGCAACAGCAGAGCATGGGCGTGGTGTGAGAGCGAGTGCCGCGGTGGAAATCATCGAGCATCTTGCGACCAAGCCGCGACGCATTCGGTCGCATGGCGTCGCGTTCGTGGCGTGAGCTGATCAAGAAAGTCTGGGAAGTTGATCCCCTGCTTTGTCCCAAATGTAATCACGAGATGCGCATCGTGTCACTCATCAATGACGCGCAGGTCATCGAGCGCATCTTGCGTCATGTTGGCATATGGGTCAATGAACTTTGCAATCTTTGCAATCATGGCCGTCGCATCGCACCAAGTACGGGGCCGCCGGCAACGGGAATCATTGAGCGCGGGCAACTCGTCATCGAACCGTGGCTTGACGATCCGATGCCGGAC